>Ga0155160_103_pt1 | contig 13388 bp, 14 predicted proteins | sample RifCSPhighO2_01_FD_106128 | JGI IMG/M metagenome (GOLD analysis project Ga0155160, IMG submission 106128) | Candidatus Curtissbacteria bacterium RIFCSPHIGHO2_01_FULL_41_11 | reverse complement strand
CTGACTAAGGACCTTTTCAAAATCCCATTCGGAATTTAGAGTTTCGTTTGTTAGTATATTCTAAATTATAATTGCATAAAACTTAGTCCGGTCCTGCGAAGACTAAGGCCGATTTAAGGTCTATTCAACGAGGATGTTGCCGGCCATGGTAGAGGCATGCGCGCTGCAGTGATAGGGGTATATACCGGCTGTTTCGAAAGTGTAGGAATAGGTCTGGCTCTCTTCAAGTGCCTGTGAGTTCATGTCCAGGATATAGGTGTGTGCAGGGTGTGAGTCGGTATTTACGTAGTGAGCAGTCGAATCACTATTTGTCCAGGTTACTTTTGTTCCTTTTTTGATTCTTACATTTTTGGGTTCAAACATAAAGTTTTTAAGATTAATAGAAACTTCATTTTGACCGGTCATGTCGACAAATGTGCCGGCTTTTGCCCTGTTTATTGCGAATTCAAAGCTGCCGTCGTGACATGTACCGTCCGGCCAGCAGGCGTTGTAGGCGACTTTATAGATTCCTTCCGGAGCAGCAGGGTCCATTTTTCTTCTCATAGTGAGCTTGTTTGGGTCGATTGCGGTTTCTCCTACTCCAAAGTCAACTCCGTCTTTTTTAATTTCAATTTTTGATGGGCTGGCAAGATCAAAGTTAAAGTTAATGACTACATTTATTGGTACGCCTGCCAATATGGTGCCGTGAGCCGGAGTATTTGATTCGTAATGAGCGCTTTTTTTAGGAGTACCTACTTCGGTTTCGGGAGTTGTGATTTGGGTGGCAGGAGGGTTGGTTTGCTTGGAGAGAGGGAATTTAAGTTGGCAACCTGAAAGAATAAGAGTTGCGGCAAGAATTGCTACCAAAGTTGTCACTTTTCGCATACTTTAATAAGAATAGCAAAGTGCAACCTTTTTTTAAAGAGTTATATTTACTTCCTTATTTGTGCTTTGAAGATGCGGGAGATTTCGCGAGTAATTATTTCACGGAATCTGGTAACTTCTTCCCGAGATGGGGTTGAGTCGGGTTTTTGGTACGAGAGGCGAAGGGTTATGGATTTTTTGTTTTTGCCGATTTTTTCGTCTTTGAAGATATCGAGGATTTCGACCTTTTTGACGAGCGGACTGCCCAGCTTTTTAACCTCTGAAATAATATCTGCAACCGGGATCTTTTCATCAAAAATTGCGCTGATGTCTTCTATTACAGGAGGATATTTTGGAATAGGATGGTACGAGTAATGGCTAGCGGGTAGTTGGTAGCAGGTAGTAAGATTGATTTCGGCGATAAAAACGTCGCTCTCGATTCCAAAAAAATCAACAACTTTGCTATTTAGAATTCCCATGCCTCCGACAACTTTGTCACCAACTTTTATGAGTGCGAATTGAGAATTATCCGAAAGAGGGTTTTTGTCTGTAAATTTTTGGAATTTAGGCTCCCTTTCGAGGATTTCAAACAGATTTTCGACAAGACCTTTGATTTCTGCAAACGTAGAGTTTTGTGATGTAAAGGCTATTTTCAAGTCTTGAGTAGGGATGTCGCCAGGATTTTTTTCGTATGTCTTGGCGATTTCAAAGAGTTTGATGTTGGATTTTAGATTTTGGTTTTGGGCAATAACATCGACCAGCGATGGAATCAGTGAGGGTCTCATGAACTGCCATTGGTCGGAAAGCGGATTTATGAGCTCGACAGCTTCATTTTCCTGAATACCAGCAAGGTTCAAAAATTCTTTAGAGATTATCGAATATGTTAAAACTTCAGTTAGGCCAAGGAATTTGAGGGCTTTTTTAAGCTCGATGACTTGGGCGAGAATTGATTCTTCGGCTTTGGGTAGTTCTCCTTTTGGGAGGGTTGAGGGCAGATTGTGGTAACCGTAGATTCTGGCGATTTCTTCGATTAAATCTTCTTCGATTTCCATATCCTGAAATCTCCACGTCGGAGGTTTTGCCGTAATTGTTTGGCTGGTTGTATTTGTCGTGAAGCTGAGAAGTTGCAGGATTTTGGCCGCTTTTTCCGCTGAGATTTCTACGCCCAGATAAGAGTTCAGCTTGCTTATGTTTAGAATAATGGGTTTTGGGTAAGGTAGATTTTGGTAAATGTCGATAAGTTCTGAGGCTACTTTTGCGCCTGAAGTTTGTTTGGCCAGATAAACCGCACGGGACAGGGCTTGCGGTATTGCCGCCAAATCGATACCTTTTTCAAATCTTGCTGCCGCATCTGTTCGAAATGCGAGTGCCTGGGTAGTTTTTCGGATTCTTATGGGATCGTAGGATTGTACAAACAGTAAAACTCTTTTGGTTCGTGAAGAGACCGCCGAGTTTTCCGCGCCCATGATGCCGCAAAGATCAATTAGCCTTTCTGTGTCTTCTATTACAATTGTGCCTTTTGGCAGTTTTCTTGTTTGGCCGTCCAGAGTTTTTACGCTTTCGCCTGCTTTAGATTCTCTCAAAACCATTTTCGAACCTTTAATTTTGTCATAGTCGAAAGTATGCATGGGCTGGCCGAGCTCGAGCATGATGTAGTTTGAGATATCCACTATGTTATTGATGGCTCGGATGCCGCTTGCTTCCAGGCGGTTTTTGATGATTGCCGGTGATGGTTTGATCTTGACGTTGTCGACAACAATTGCTGTAAAGCGCTGACAGAGAGATTTGTCGCGAATTAAAACATCGAGCGGGAATTTTTGGGTTTTGTCGGGTTCCAGTTTGGTATCCAGGCCTTTGGGTGCAACAAGCTGGGACTTTTGGCCGTTTGCCTGCAAAATGGCGTTTGCTTCCCTTGCAAGGCCCCAGACGGAAAAAGCGTCCGGCCGGTTAGTTGTAACCTCGACATCGAACAGTAGATCTTCCCCGTGTTTTTCTATTCTTTCAACAGAGGGTCCGGAAGAAGTCAGATAATTTGCGATTGTTTTGGCCGCGACATCGGTTTTGAGGTAATCGCGAAGCCAGGAAACGGGTATTTTTATATTCATATTACTTAAAATTCCAAATTCAAAATTCCAAAATCCAAATAATTAATAAATTCAAAATTTTAAATTCTAAATTGTTTGGTATTTGGTGCTTGGAATTTGGTCATTTTCTAGAATTGTTCTAAAAACCTTAGGTCGTTTTGATAGAGTAACCTGATGTCGGGCAATTCTGTTTTCATAGCTATTGTTCTTTCAATTCCCCAGCCGAAGGCAAAACCGTTATATTTTTGGGGGTCGATTCCGCCGGCTTTTAAAACTTTTGGGTGAACCATGCCGGCACCGCCCAGTTCCAACCAACCGGATTTACAAATTCTGCAACCTTTACCTAAGCAGACGCCACAGGTGACGTCTACTTCAAAAGATGGTTCTGTAAAGCGGAAGTGATGAGGACGCAGTCTGGTTACTCTTTTTGGACCAAAGAAGTGCGAGGTAAAGTAATCGAAAGTGCCTTTAAGATCGGCAATCGAGACATTTTTATCTATGAACAAACCTTCGAACTGATGAAACATCGGAGTGTGGGAAACATCTATTTGACGTCTGTAGCAACGGGCGATGTTGATCATGCGTATGGGAGGCCCGCCTCGGCTCGCCGCTTTCGGCGAGGCGGGTTCTTTTACCCTTTCCATTTCCCGTACTTGTCCGTTTGAGGTGTGCGGAGTCAAAACGAGATTGCCTAGGTAGGATTTTCCGCCGGCTGGCGGATCTCCCTTGATAAAGAAAGTTTCCCAGTCATCTCTTGCCGGATGGTTTTTGGGCATATTTAAAGACTCGAATGCATACCAGTCCCAATCGACTTCGGGGTAGCTTTGAAGTGAGTAACCCAGTTTTTTGAAGATGCCTGCGATTTCTTCCATTGCCTGGGAAACCAAATGGAGATGGCCAATTTGCTGCTTCTTACCGGGAGCAGTTATGTCGATTGGAGTTGACGGGCGACTGACGATTAATGACGAACGCTTTTTTTCTAAATACTCTTCAATTTCCTTCTTGGCTGAGTTAACCGATTGACCAAATGATGCGCGGTCTTGAGGTTTGATGTCTTTTATCTGCTTGGTGAGGTTTGTAACAAGTCCGTTACGACCGAAGATTTCGATATATATTTGTTCCAGGTCTTTGACAACCTTTGCAGACTCAATTTTGGATTTTGCATCGTCGAGAACTGTTTTGATCTTCTGATCCATGAGGAAATTCTATCTTAATGATTGTTAACTCTGCAAACGTAGGACTTTTGAAACAAAAAACCTCTCGAAATTGAAAAATGCTTCAAAGCCGAGAGGTAGAGTGCACTTTAACAAGTGAGGATAATGTTGTCAATTGCTTGACAAGTGAAGTTTACTGTTCTAGGTCGACTTTTTGATTTTCGATTCCTTTTTGTTGGTATTGGTCGACAGTATCCTGCGCTTTTTGCTCGAGGTTTCTGGCATCACCCGGGCCTATTGAGTTTTTGGTTTGTATTTTGGTGATTATAAGAAACAAGAAGATGAATAAAATGAGTGCTATTAAAAGGCCAATTAAAGAGACAAAGCCTTTTTGCATAGTTTAATTATAGCAAGGTTAAATTACTTTTTTGACAATGGCTTCGAAGGCTTTGGGATCTTCGATGGCGATTTGTGAGAGAATTTTTCTGTCAAGGTCTATTTTTTTAGCGTGGAGTTTGCCCATAAACTGACTATAGGAAACGTTGTGTGGTTCAAGGGCCGCGCTTATTCTGACAATCCAAAGAGAGCGTCTTTGTCTCTTTTTCTCTTTTCTGCCCCGGTAGGCGTCTGCTCCTGCATGAATTGTTGCTTGTCTGGCTTCTTTATAGAGTTTACTTCTGCCGCCACGATAACCTTTGGCTTTTGCCAAAAGCCTTTTGTGCCTTCTGTGTGTGGTGACTCCCCTTTTGACCCTCATAATTTTTAGTTAAAAGTTCAAAGTTAAAAGTTCAAAGTTACGGAAGCTAACTTCGTTAGCTTTTAATTTTAAATTTTGAATTGCAATTTTGTATTTTGCACTTTGAATTTTGAATTTCAATTGTATGGCATTAGCCTTTCAATATTTTTGAGATCGGCTTTTGCTATTTGAGCAGGAGATTTATAGCGGTTTTTGGCGCTTCTGGTTTTGTTAGCCTTGAGATGACCAGCCATTTGGCGCTGGCGCAGAATCTTGCCTTTTTTGGTTATTCTAAAGCGCTTGATTGCTGCTTTTTTGGTCTTTGCTTTCATTTTTTGGTTCTGCTTTTACTGTTCCTTTTGCCGGTCTTATGACTGTAACATATCTGCGTCCTTCAAACCTTGCTTCTCTTTCTTGTTCCGCCTTTCCTTCAAGGCTGGCCATTATTTTATCAAGCATTTTTGGCCCGAATTCAGTGTGGACCATTTGTCTTCCCTTGAAGACGACGGAGATTTTTACCATGTCTCCTTCTTCCAGGAATTCCCTGACCTTTTTAAGAGCAGTGTTTAGATCATGCTCGCCTATAAAAGGCGAAAAACGGACCTCTTTAAGTTCCGTTTGCTTGGCGTGTTTTTTAGCTTCTTTTTCTTTTTTCTCTTCTAAATACTTAAACTTTTTAAAATCGATTATCTTGACTACCGGAGGTTTGGCCTCTGCTGAGATTTCAACTAAATCCTTTTCTTCTTCCTGCGCTTTTGCTAGGGCTTCCGAGAGCGGAAGTACTCCTATTTGCTTGCCCTCGTCGTTTAAAACTCTGACTTCAGCAGCAGTAATTTGGTGATTTAGTTTAAAATATCTTTTGACTGCTTACCCCCACGCTTGGAAATATTAACATGAATTAGCTTTTCTTATCAATATCCTCCTTAATTTTCTTTACGAAGTCGCCAACTGTCATTTGCCCATGGTCTTTACCATCTCTGGTTCTTGCGGCAACTTTATTGGTTTCCTCTTCCCTGCCACCCACAACCAGAGCATATGGAATCTTTTGCAAAGCGGAATCACGAATTTTTGCCTGGAGAGTCTCGTTTCTGTTGTCTAATTCGACTCTGATCTCCGCGCTTTCTAACTCTTTTGCTACTTTTTGTGCATATGCCGTGAATTTATCGGAAAGCGGCAGGACAATTGCCTGGACCGGAGAAAGCCAAACTGGAAAAGTCCCCTGAAAATGTTCGGTTAAGATTCCAATGAATCTTTCGAGTGAACCGGTTAAACCCCGGTGGATCATAACCGGTCTTTTCTTGCCGCCGTCTTTGTCGATGTAGGCGATGTCCATACTTTCGGGTTGCTGGAAATCAAGCTGAATGGTGGCAAGTTGCCAGTCGCGGCCTTGAGAGTCGTCGATATGGATGTCGATTTTTGGTCCGTAGAATGCCCCCTCTTTGGGCTTGATGTCGTATTTAACTTCGGAGTCTTTTAGCGCTTTTTCCAAGTCAGCTTCGGCTTCATCCCAGGTTTTTTGGTCTCCCATGGCCTTGTCGGGTTTTGTGGCAAGGTAAAAACGCGGATTAAAACCAAGCGACTTGTAAACTTCGATTACCAGCTTTAGAAGATTGTCTATTTCCTGCTGAATCTGGTCCGGACGCACAAAGATGTGGGCGTCATCTATGGTGAACTGGCGCACCCTGAATGCCCCGCCCAAAACTCCGGTCAGTTCGTTTCTGTGCAAAATTCCATATTCGGAAAGACGCAGAGGGAGATCTGCGTAGCTTCTGGTTTTTGAGCTAAAGACTAGCGTTGACTCCGGGCAATTCATAGGTTTCAGGGAGTACATTTCATTTTCGACTTGAAAATTAAACATGTTTTCTTTGAAGTGCTTCCAGTGGCCGGATTTTTCAAACAGCTTGCTTTTGACAAGAGCCGGGGTTGAAATTTCCTGATAGCCTTGAACGTTGGTGATACTTCTTAAATATTCCAGAAGAGTGCGGTAGATCGTCCAGCCTTTTGGATGCCAGAAAATGGCTCCGGGGGCGTATTCGTGGAACGAAAACAGGTCCAGCTCGCGACCTATTTCGCGATGATCTTTAAGTTGACTATTCATCTTGTATTGAGATTTCCTTGGGCGGATTTTATAACATCAGCGAGGAAGGAACCAAGTATCGGGACAAAATCGATTTTGGCAATGAAAAAACTCAAAAGATAGATGATGACTCCCGTGCCTATGGTTAGCCCTACTCCCCAACCGATGCCCCCGACCAGACCGATAATAAACCTTTTTAGGGGACTTGCACTTACTTCGATGTAATATTTTTCCACTGTCCTTCGACCCTGCTCAGGACCTTCGGTTTTCTGGTTTGTTTTTTCCTCGTCCATTGGTTACTTCTATTTTAAGGGAACTGAAGGAGAGTGGCAAGAATTATTATGTTTTCCTATGGAATTTTCTTGGGACGATGCTGACATGCCTGCCTTTTGTGTCTTGTTGGAAGATTTCATTTATGCCTTCTGTTACCAGCTTGCCTTGGCGCTGCAGTTTTTCTGCTACCCATTTAATGTATAGTTCGGGGAAAATTTCTGTAGCCGAGACTCTTTTTGTATCGATCCTTTCCCCACTGTGAGAATATTTCGTAACTTCCATCTGCGAAGAAATGTATTCGTTCCAAAACGGTACATTCCCCAATGCTGTCCCGAGCTCTTTGGCCGACGCTCTTACTGCCGCCCAGCTTTTGCTTAATTTATTTAACCTTACAAATGCCTGCAGATTAATGCTTGCCGGGTCTTGTAAATTCGCGGTCGCTTCCTTGGCAGGTGTACCCATACCTTCCTTTCTTGCCAGGTATCCGAGCAACCGCCTGACTATTTGAGGAGAAAGCCCTGTTTTTTGGGAAACATTTCTGATGATACGGTTAAGCGGAGGCTGTTCAAGAAAGTTTTGGTTTTCACCAAGGCGGTTGGGATTTGCGGGGTTTTCGGCTGTGCCGTTTTGGGCCTCGTTTTGCTCGGACATACTTCTATTATAAGGTTTAAAGTTATATAATTCCTCTTTAGTTCCGGGCTCATAGCTCAATTTGCCCGCTGTCACTTATTCTGGACGGTTAGCTCAGCTGGTTAGAGCGTCACATTGACATTGTGGAGGCCACAGGTTCGAATCCTGTACCGTCCACCAGTTATTCGTATTCAGTTTCGTCCAGAGGACGATCAGCCTCTGGCTGAGGTTAGAGCGTCACATTGACATTGTGGAGGTCAGAGGTTCGAGTCCTCTTGAGCCCACACAAAGAGACGGCTTGGGTTTTCTTGGCAATTTAGCTTCAAAATTACGATTCAAAATATTTTTATTCCTACTCAATAAACCTATAATTTGTATTTGAAGCCTATTTTTGGGATAATCTCACCTGTGAATCTAGAAATCGTGAACTCAAAAGAACGGGAACAATTTGTCTCAAAAAGATTGATAGTAAAAATTGGCAGCAGTACCATCGTAAAAGACGGAGATCCGCTAAATAGAGACTTTATGGATAACATGGCAAGACAGATAAGTGGGTTGTTCAGGAGTGGTGTTGAAGTGGTAATTGTCAGCTCGGGTGCGGTAGCCTGCGGAAGAAAAATTCTGGGAGACATCGGAACCACTACTCTTGATAACCAAGTAGCGGCGGTTTATGGTCAACCTGAACTAATTGCACAATGGAAAGCTTCATTTAGCAGATACGGTGTTCACGTGGGCCAAGAATTATTAACTGATGAACATCTCAACAATAACAGAAAAGTCCTGGAGGATTCACTAAAACGAGGCGTTGTTATTATTAACGCGAATGATCCTGTTAACGATTTAGAAATGAAACAGTTCCGCATTTCTGCGGACAACGATCGTCTTGCTGGAGATGTTGCGGGGTCAATTGATGCTGATACCTTAATTTTACTAACAGACGTTGATGGAGTACTTAATAAAAAAGGCGAACTTCTGACACACGTAGATCGGCTCGAAGACGTTGAGGATATCATTAAAGACAGCGGTGCTGGAACGGGAGGGATGTGGAGCAAATGTTTAGTAGCAAAACAAGCGGCAAGAGATGGCAGAAGGTCGATAATTGCAAACGGTAGATCGGAAGACGTGATCTTAAGAGCTGCGAGAGGCCAAAATGTTGGTACCCGATTTATTCCGGGATATATGTTCTATTAAAAATAGAAAAACAGAAAATTTGGCTTTCGGTCCGTGGTAATTTTCTTCTTGATTTGTTTGGATAGCATTATTTCTCCTCCTCCGCCGCCTGATAGGCTTCCATCAACTTTCCGAAGTGAGTGAAGAGCGGTTCAAAATAAGGACCGTTGAGCCCACCATAAAGGAAATTCCTGATTACCATTTAAAAACTGCATTAGGTATCCGTTTCAAGAATGGTTTCCAAGCGCGTGGGATGGTATTTAATCTAAATTCATCTACTCCAGGTATTTGAATCGCTAAATCCAATAAAATATTATTGATAATACAGCTTACGTATTTAAGATTTCTATCTGTAGGTTCTCTTTTCCCTAATGCCTCTTTTATGACTGCAAAAAATGAATCTTCAACGACGTACGCTACACCATCGGCAATCTGACGTTCACTTATCTCGCTCACTATTTCTCCGGCGTTGAAAAGACTGTGTTCGGTTAGACTTTTCGGTTTAATTTCATCAAGAATTGTAAATTTGCCCTCTTGGAATGTTTCGTAAGCCTGTATTCCTTCCTTCATGTCACACACACAAAATTTAAAACCCAAGAGAGTAATTGGTTCACCTGCCACTAAAGTTCTTGAAAGACCAACAGAAAGCGCCAAATCGGGACTTTTTGCTGTCCATAAAACACCCTGTTGGTTTACGTCACTTGTGTTACATAAGTTCATACCCCTCATGTCAAGATTTGGTGGAGGAGGTTGCAGAACAAGAGCAGCGCCTTTACCTTGAGCCTCCTTAAAACCTTGCAGTGATGCGGGGGTAAAAGTTCTCCATAAATATACTTGGCGGTCATCGGGACACACCTCACACTTCTTGGGTAATTCTAGAGGCTCGGCAGTTAATAAATCACCCCATATTAGCGCAGCGTTTTCTTCCGGAGTAATTCTGTCATAACGAGAAGTAGATAATCCTTCGTTGATTTGTTCAACATGTTCTCTCGTTGAGCCTCTTGCCGAGTAGCGCAAATCTGCAATTTCACCCGTACCAAAAGATAGTGCTTTAAAGTTTATATATTGTTCAATCGACATAAATAAAAATTATGAATTAGTAGCTGTGGTTATAGTTTTGTAATAGTTTCTCCCAAACCTTTTACATCCTCAAATTTCCCCTTACTTATATGAACGTCGCCGTAACTTTGCGGTTGTCCTGAAAACGAAATGATTTTTATGTCTGGGATTTCTTTTCTTAAGGCTGCTGCTAACATATCACCATCATTACCGCTAGTGTCATCTGCAGTGAGATTACCATCGACTACGGCAACGTTAACACCCAATTCTTTTGCTCTAGGTATTGCTACGATTGCGTCTCCTAGCGTGCTTACCTCAACAGAAACTTGATGTGAAGCACCCTCTATAAATCTTCGAGCGAACTTTCTAAAAGATTTATCATCTTCTGCTAAAAATACGCGTGCGTTTTCAGGTGCCATAGTTGGGGATTGTATAAAAGATTAAGTCAAAATTCAACTATAGGGCTAATTTCAAACACGTTTAGGAATATTCTGCCTTACGCCGCTTTTTGGAGTTCTATCGGTTCTTGGTAGGAAAGTCTTTTTACCGGTTTCCAGAATTTACCATTTCTGAGTACAATTTCTTTGGCACCTTTTGCTGCCAGTTCTTTTACTTCCACCGGCAGCTTTGACTCTTCCATTTTTTCTGTTTGTGCGACCTGGGGTTTTACTTCCTGCGAAATATTGCGTCTGAGTGCTTCTACAATGGTTTTTCGCACAGCGCGTGCATCATCTTCGGCTAGTGTTGAGAGCGATGCGTAAATTTTGTGAGAGACCTCCGGCCGCTTTAGCTTCCCTGCCAGAACCTGACGTGATTCATCGATTTGAGGAACATCGAGTTTGTAAATTTCGTCTCCTGCTATTTGTTTGGGATTTTTCTCAATTGCCGCGCGAAAGGCGATCTCTTCCGCAAGCTCCAGCCTTTTTTTATTGACATTTTCTGCAACTCTCCACGAGTCATTAATGTGGTAAACATTCCAGTCGGGTTCTTCCACCTGGTCTTCTTGAATGTCTTCAGGTTCGAACTGACTGTCTCCGATTGTTTGGAGATTGGGAGGTGGTGTTCCATCAGCTGCGGCATTTTCGACTTGCCCATCTTCTTTCGTCTGTGTTTCTGTTTGAGTTTGCGTTTCGATGTCAGCTTGAGTTTCTAAATCGTTTTTGATTTTGGCAAGAGCTTGTGTACCGACGGCTTTTTCAAGTTTTTCTTTCCATTGAGCTGCCTCTTCTTTTGCGAAGTCTGATGTTTGCAAAATAGATAAGGCTTTTTTCAAAGTTTGGACGTCTGTTTGTGTTTCCGTCTGAGGAAGTTCTCCGGGTTCTATTCTCGGTTGCGCTGCCGTATTAACTGCACCAAGAGTTATTATCTCAGTGGCAATAGAACCGACTTCCTGGTCTGCGGGCGTCGGTACTGTTGCCGGTACTAAATCTGCAACTTCTATGTCCGGCTGTATGGATGGTTCAATAATTTGTGCTCGAGCTTCTTTTAAGATGGCTTCTGCTTGTACGACGGGGTTTGGTTCAAATATTGATTCAGGAGTCTCTTCTGCAATAATTACCGGTGCTTCGTATATCTCCTCTACGATTTTTGGGTCGAGAAAAGTGGCAGGTTCTACTTTTGTTTGGAATGAGCTTTTCATTGGCTCTTCTACAAAAGGTTTGGAAATTATGTCGTGAATATCAAAATCACCAACGATAGGTTCAGGTAGAGATTCGAACTCCATGCCTGCAGGGCGGGATATTTCTGTGATTATTGAAGAAGGAATTTCCGGCGCCGGAATTGATGAAAAAGATTGTGCAAACTCAGGACCGATTGACGGACCAATTGAAGAGGCTATTGAAGTTTCAGCGCCGATACTTGCTACTGAAGCAGAAACCGATGGTGCGGCCATTGTTTCCGGGCTCACAATGCGAGGATCCTACCATAATTTTATGCCTGTGTCTTGATATAAACCTAACAAGATGCTGACAATTTGTCCCTTCGACTCTGGTTCGATTTCTCTCGCCATCGCTCAGGGTTGTGACTTGAAGTTGTAAAACTATCCCTGCAATTGTAATGTACCTTGTTCGTGGACTTTCATCTGCTTGCCGGAAACCCAGGCCAGCATGCCGGTTGCTCTTTTGGCATTTTTTCTTTGGGCTACTAATTCTTTACCGCTTTTGGCTTCGTCTGCTTTAAGCCTCAGATATCGGATTATAGATGTAAGTCTTTTTATATCAAGCCTGCCGACTTTTTTGGGTATCTGTTCCAGGTGCACTTTTGTGTCTACGCCGGCTGATTTGGCAAGTTTGACTACTTCACCCTGAAGTTCGACTATTTCCTTTTTGATTTCGGTTTGTTCGGAATTGGTTTTTTGTTCAAACGAGTGATACTCACTTCTGACTGCCGCCAGTCGTTCACGCGATTTTTTGGTTTCTTCATTTTTCATTTCCTCGATGCGTTTCTCTTCGCGGGCTCTTTGCAGATCTTCATGTCCAACCGTCTTTGGTGCTCTTCCGAGTCTTGGAGTGTCAAAGAAACTTCCGATTTCGCTTACTGCTTCGTCAAAGATGGGTTTTGCAGTCTGATTTCCCAGTTCCTCAAAAACGTCCCAACCAACTTTTGCCGCGTTTTTTGCTGTTTGTGCGGGTTTCATCGATGCCTATTCTACTACTATTTGAAGCTAATATCAAGATCTACTATAGGTTTTGGTAAGTCTGTTTGAAAGCTTTTCAAGGAATTCAGTTTTTCCGTGTAGACTTTGACTCTTTGGGCAATGTTTTCTGTTCCGGGATCGACAGATGAATTTGGTGAGGGTGAGCCGCTTTGAAAAGCCGGAGGCGTAACTGCTTCTTCTTTGTTAGTTTTGGACAGAAAGTTTAGTGCTATTGAAATAAGGATAATTGTGACGAAGAGAATGATGAGTGTTATAGGTTTTGGTCGTTTAAGATGAAGGAGAAAGTTTTTGAGTTTTGCCGTGATATCCATAAGTTTTGGATTTTGCTGTTTTTGATTGTTTGCCGCTTCTTCCGGCTCTTGATCTATTTCTTGGCCCATTGGGATTGGATATTGCGTCATATGATCCTCACCACCTCTTCAAACAGGGGCTGTGATCTTTTGAGTTCTTGTTTGGCGACTTTTGTGGTTTCGGAAATTTCGCCAAGTTTGCCCTCCGAGGCCTTGTCATTTTGAGTTTCTGCGAGCATTTGCCTGGCTTTTGCAATTGCGGCCTCTGTTTTTGTTTGGATGTCTTTAATTTCGCTTGTCCAGTTATTAAGGATTGATTTTGTTTCTCCGGCTCTCAATTTGAAAACAACTACCCTATCCAGAATTCTTGAAAGCGATTTGAACTCTTCCAGCGTGGCTTCTGCTTGAACGACTTC
>Ga0155160_140_pt4 | contig 14012 bp, 16 predicted proteins | sample RifCSPhighO2_01_FD_106128 | JGI IMG/M metagenome (GOLD analysis project Ga0155160, IMG submission 106128) | Candidatus Curtissbacteria bacterium RIFCSPHIGHO2_01_FULL_41_11 | reverse complement strand
GCCAGGTTCTTAAGTCTTAAAAAAGATGCAAGTAAAAATATTAAAAGAAGAAGCAAAAAGGCTTTCTTCATTAAAAAATTGCGGGCGCAAGTTGTGTTGAACTACCACGTCACCCGCAAATTATATCAAACTAGTGTGAGTAGTTTATTACCTGTTTCTTACTTGGTTCTGATAGAACTTTCACAACCACAGGCTAAACTGGTCTTTAACATGATAGGTTTTGTTTTTGGATTATTGGTAGCACTTATCTTCTCTTATTTCGCACTCCAGAACTCGGAACCTGTAGACCTGAGGTTCGGCCAGTACATTGCCCCCAATATTCCCGTTTACATAATTGCAATTATTTCAATGGTCACCGGAGTAATTCTCTCTCTTATTTTTAGCCTCACAGAATCACTTTCCGCTGCAATGACGATTTTCGGAAAAGACAGAAAAATCAAAGTGGCCGAAAATAATCTGGCCACGCTGGAAAACAAAATGCATAATCTGGAAATGGAAAATGCCAGGCTTAAAGAAACCAGGCACTACTTCGCGCGCCAATCGCTCTTTGATAAACCGAACGTTTTCCAGAGAATAAGAAATCGTCTGTCGGTTTAATCTTTCGGTTTAAAAATAAAATTTATCTGAAATGTATTCCGGTGTCGCCAGATTTATCCCAAGGTACAGTCATTTCCTCAGGCGTAAGTTCATATCTTTCAACTCTGTAACCATTCGGGTAGTCAATCGCGCTTTGAGGTTGTTTATCAATTCGAAGAGTGTTTTTGGTCCACCAGTCAGCCTTGAAATACTTTGCGTAAGGATCAGATAAAGCCGCAGGTGCCAACACCAAATAAGTAACAGGCATCTTTTCAAAATAAAAGGCGCGTTTGTCTGGATGCTCCAGGGCTCCGTAAACCATGGCGGCTTTGGATTGATAAGAAAACGCATCTGGTGAATATGTAAAATATCCAAATTCCGCGTCCGAGCCTTCAAAAATATCTTTCTCCAGTCTATGTAAAAAACTCCACGAATCTTCGCTTTTTCCCCTAAAATCAATTGATGCGTCTACGTACTCAATTGCAGCTATTTCGTTTGCCGCAATAATCCCAATCAAAAGAATTGTAATAAATTGCTTGTATTTTGTCCCAAGTAGCGCCACAAAAGCCAAAAAAACCAAGGGCACAAGCGAAAAAGCCTGATGAATCAGCAAAGCTCCGTGTTTAAGTGAAGCGATAAAAAAGTACCCAAAATAAAAATAAAGAAAAAGTGCAAAGAAACCTCTTTGAACGCCTCTGCGCATCATAAGCAAAATAAGCCCGAAAAAAGTAACGGATATCAATCTGTTTGCAATATCCATCAATACCCACTCATGCCTGAAAACAAACAAAAATGGGGTACCCGCGGTAGTTATAAAATTCAGTCTGTCGCCTATAATCTTCAAATAGTTAACAGCAGCGCTCTCCTCAGATAAAAAATTGACCCATCCTTGCAGTTGTACAAAACCATGACGTATATCAAATAAAATAAATGTCGAAATTGGCAAAAAAAGTGTCAAAAACGCCAAAAAATGTGCGAAATTGCGCTTTTTTACTATCAAATAGACCGAAAATAGTACCAAAAGCAGCAAAAAAGGTATCCCTCCGGCCATTTCAAATTGAAGCATTACACCCGCAAGAAGAACGCTAAAAACTAAATATCTTGCTTTCAGTGTCTTTACGTATTTATAAAATGCAAAAAAGAAAAAAGGCGATGTAAAAAGTGCCCCCATCGGATGGCTCATATCCTTCGCATGGCTGATAAGAAAAGTTGAAAGCAAGAGTACAAAATAATATGCCGCGGTTTTCCCCAATAAATCACGGGCCACAAAAAAGCTACCGACAAGAAAAAACATACTTAAAACTATCCAGAACCAGCCTACGGCAACAGGATTGCCTCCGCCCAACAGATACGCGGGATGATTTAGATAAAGCCAAAGCGGACCGTGGAAAAGCTGGTCAATACCCGCCCGCTGGCCAATAAGAACAATTTTCTTTTCCGAAATTTCACCCAAAAGAAGAAGGTCGCGCGAAATGTCGGAGTGTGTATATAAATCTCCGTGAAGAACATACCATGAAGCCAGAATTAAATTTAAGGCTATGAGGGCAAAAAAAATATACTTCCCGACCTTCCCCATCAAAACCTGACTTCAAATATTTCCCAAGGGTCTAAATTCAGGTCTGAATATCTGATCCATCGTGGAGACACCTTGAAAAATTTACTTTCATCCTCGTTTATCCATTTCACAGCTTCCGGTATCTTCAAAAGATATAATTTTTTGTCCTGTTCCAGTTCTGAATCTGAAATCTCTCCGACCTCACCTTCATATTGCACGGTGATGTTCTCGTCCCAACCGATGACAAAAGCTACATTTTTATTTATTTGGATATTTTGAGCTTTCCTGGTACTTGCCAGAGTATGAAATATCAACTCCAAATTCTCTGTCTGGGCAAAATCAACAACCGCTGCCTCGGGTTTATTCTGTGCGAAAAAACCCCGACTTTCAAGTCGGGGATGAAGCGAATTTTGAGCGAAGATCAGAGAACCACGGTCTTCGGACCGTGGATATCTATTTTCCAAATTAACAGTCGCAATAACACTAATTTTGTGCTTTTTTATAAAATCTAAAATTTTCTTCTTTTGGTCCATAACTTCCGCCATAAAATCTAAAGTACCGCCCTCCATCTTTTTTGTAATTATACTCCGCAGACATCAGATTGATGAACAGCATTTTAAATGCTAAAATTGGCTTCGCACATTAACGATCCGCAGTAGCTCAATGGTAGAGCGTTCCCCTGTTAAGGGAAGGGTTGTAGGTTCGAATCCTACCTGCGGAGCATTGTTATTATTAATATAACCACATAGCAAAATTCCCAAATACGCTTAGCATAAAAAAGTTTTATGGATGTTGATATTTATGTTAATTTTTGTTAATATTTAACATAGTTATGCAATTTACAACCACTATCTCGCTTCCGAAAAATTTATCTGCGGAAATCGAAAAACAGGTAGCTGAAGGAAAATACAGTTCACGTTCTGAATTTATCCGTTCTGCTGTTAGAACATACCTTCTTTTTGAAAAAGGTAAGCTGTCTTGGGAAATTTTAGCAGCTCCATTTAGGTCCTATGCCAAAGAGAAAGGTTTAATGGAAAGGGATATTTTAGAAGCTGTGGAGAGAGGCAGAAGTGGTACCAAAAATTCCAAGAGTCGTAAATGATACCAATGTTTGGCTCTCTGCACTCTATTTTTCTGGAAAACCAGCGAAGATAGTAAACCTAATTGAAGATCAAAAAATTGTATCTATAACCTCGGACTTCATTCTTGAAGAAGTAAAAGAAAAATTAGTTTCATCTTTTAATACTCCGCTTTATGCCGCAAATGGCACGGTTTCTTATATTTCTTCTATCTCTCAAATCGTTCCTTTGGCGGGTAAAGATTTTAATCTGAGAGATCCTGACGATAACAAAGTTTTGGAAACAGCGGTGGTTGGTAAGTGTGATTTCCTGATTACTGGAGATAAGGATTTATTAACTTTGGGCGGGTATAATCGAATACAAATTGTTGCTCCTGCGGAATTTTTAGATAAGTTTAAGTAAATATACATTTAGCCTCAAATTTCGGCTTCTGATATACTTTGGACGTGGAAAATTGTGTCTTTTGCCAAATTATTGAAGGACAAGTGCCTTCCCATAAATTTTGGGAGGATGATGAATATATAGCTTTCTTATCAATTTTCCCGAATACAAAAGGATTCACAATCGTTACCACTAAAAAACACTATCCGAGCTATGCCTTTGACTTAGATGATAACGTTTTAACTAATTTAGTAATCGCCTCTAAAAAAGTTGCAAGACTTCTTGATTCAAAACTTGAAGATGTTGAACGAACTGGAATGATATTTGAAGGTTTCGGAGTAGATCATGTCCATTCAAAACTCTTTCCGATGCATGGAACCACCAATATGAAAAAGTGGCGAAAGTTGTCATCTGAAGTCAACAAATTCTTTGAAAAGTACGAAGGCTATATCTCCTCACATGATTATAAGAGAGCCGATGACAAAGAATTAGCAGAGTTGGCCAAAAAACTGCGTGAATAATAGGTTCTAATGTTGTCTATTAAGTAGAACAAGATTTGGTCTTGTTATACTTAGCCTCGAATTAGTCGCAATATATTGCTTTTTTGGGAAAAATACGACATATTAGGCTTCATATGCCATTTCATCCACTAGATCCACACGATCTAGCTTCATTGCCTCCCAAAATCGACCTTAATAAAAAAGCACTTATCGATCTGGTTTTGGGAAACTGAAGGTGGATTTACTCCTTTTTGTCAAAAAACAAACACTAAGCCCGCAACAGCAAGCACAATAATTACCGGCAAAAGTAACCAAATTGCACCCCTCATAAACTGAGTGTGGTTTTTGCAAGATATATTGTCAAATACATTTTTGATTGACTTTTGGTAAATTGATATTTATAGTTCGCAACAATATGTCAAAAGAGGCAAAAGGGATCTCACCTTCTCCCGAGCAGGAAGTTTTGGCGGGGAAAGTTCAAAGTTACTTTGACTCGAATCCTTATCCGGGAAAGAGAAAACCGTTTAAGCTTGAGGGATTAGAACCATATCCCTATATGAACGCAATTCTGCATGATGCCAGTGCACTTGCTGTCGTTTTGGCAAAGGTCAAACCTTACAGTCTTAAAAAAGACGGAATGTGGGCTGCCGGTTTACACGAAGCCGGGCAAGAACTCGGGAATGTATACTTACCTTTCTGGTACTTGCGTGAGGAATTATAGTTATATTTTCACTTGAAGACTCAGTAATCGTAAGTTATTATTGCCTAGTGCAATTGAGGAAATTAATCCTACCAAGAGCCTTGCGCAGATCGCGACGTCTAAAAATCTACCTTCTCGGCCTTATTATTTTTACTGCGGCAGCTCTTGCATACTTATTTTTTGTCAATCGTTCGCCGGCAAGGCTTTTTAAAACATTTGCCACAAAATATACAAGACAAACGATTGCAAAAATAACTACCAGTCCCCAAAGCATGGTTATTGAAATTAAACCTGAAGATTTGTTGAAAATTTCAGCTCAGAGGGAAGAGGCTATGAAAAACCACATATTGGTGTCTACCCCCAATAGTTTTGTCTCGGCAAAAATTACGGTCGGTGACCGTACGGTTAAAGCACGTTTGAGACTCAGAGGTATTTTGGCAGACCATTGGCGCGATCCTAAAAAATGGTCTTTTAAAATACACATTGAAGAAGACCAGGCACTTTTTGGTCTTACAGATTTCTCCATAATGCATCCTCAAACAAGAGGATACATTGACGAATGGCTTTTCACCAGAGCAATGAAACGCGAGGGCCAAATTGCTCCAAACGTCAGTTTTGTAAAGGTTAACGTCAACGGTTCGAATAATGGAATTTATATTTTGGAAGAAGACTTAAGCTTTCGGTTAATAGAGAGCAATGAAAGAATCGCCGGTCCGATTTTGGATTTTGACCAAAACCTGCTTGTCGGAGAATGGGCCAGGGGTCAGGCACGAGGAGAAGGTTTAACTAGCAGTCAGATAGGACGTTTTTTGACGATGCCGACTGGAATAGTTAATGACAATGAAGTTCTGCTTGATAACCAGCAGGTAGCTTTTGCCCAAAAAGCCCTAACGCTACTCGAAGCATTCAGGGAAAGAACGGCCAGTACTTCCGACGTCTTTGATGTAGATAAATTAGCCAAAAGTCTGGCACTGCGAGCGCTTTTTGCTTCGGAGGCTTTAGACCCTGCTGATATTAAATTTTACTATAATCCGATCACTTCTAAAGTCGAGATTGTTGGGATGGAGCTTTCGAGTATCAACAGGGTTGGAAGTTGGTTTGTAAATCAAGCAGAGGGTAGAACAAAACAGTTTGTCGAACTTTTTTTTAGAGACGAGGAGTTTGTTGAAAAATATATTAAAAGTTTGGAAGAAGTTTCTGAGACTTCTTATCTGGATGATCTTTTCGAAAGATTAAATGGTGATTTGGATAAAAATCTAAAAATTATCTATAGTGACTTTCCTGATTTTGTCTTTTTGAAGAACAAGTATTACCAAAACCAAGAGTATATCAGGGAAAAGCTCAATCCAATCAAAGGAGTCCATGCTTATTTAATTGAAACCGACGGCCACTCGATCACTGTTGAAATTGGCAATATACAGGATCTACCAGTCGAGATTCTTGGTATTACTTCAGAAGGTCCGGCTAGCTTTTCGGCCGGGCCTGCAAAAAGATTGATTATCCCCCCAAAAAAGCAGGGCCAGTTGGTTGACTATAAACAATATACCTTTATTTCACCTTTGGGCAATTTTAACGGAGCTACAAATCTTAATATCAAATACAGCATTGATGGATTAAATAAGCAAAGAGAAGATCCCGTTTTTCTTTGGTCAAGACTTGACGATAGCTCAATCGCCGACTTGACAAGATTGAAAACCAACGTTGAAGATTTTAATTTTTTGGCAACAGATATAGAAAAAAAAGCAATAAACGTCATCCCCGGCAAGTGGAAAGTTGATAAAAACATAATTGCACCGCCCGGGTATGTTTTTAATATCGGTAGTGGAGTTAATCTTGATTTGCTGAATTCTTCAGTAATTTTTTTGCAATCTCCAATAAATATTACCGGAACAAGTTCCAACCCTGTAGTGATCGAGTCTTCCGATGGAACAGGTCAAGGGCTTGCTGTGATAGGGGCTAAAGATGTTTCAACAATTAAAAACGCGGTTTTCAGGAATTTGACCAACGCCAACAAGTTGGCATGGGGATTGACCGGTTGCATAACTTTTTATGAATCTCCCGTGAATATAGTTAATACTCTTTTCTCAGAGATTAAATCGGAAGACGCACTGAATATAGTCAGGACCAGTGTTAATGTCGACTCAACTTCTTTTTACGATACTTCGCTGGATGCGATTGATATGGATTTCACAGATGGTAAGATTGAAAATTCTACATTCAAGAACTTGGGAGAGGATGCGATTGACGTATCAGGAGGCAATGTCGAAATTCGAAAAGTCGTGGTTGAAGATGCTGGCGACAAAGGTGTAAGTGTAGGTGAAAATAGCAACCTTATTGCAAACGACCTGGAAATAAACGGGGCATTTATAGGTTTGGCCTCAAAAGACCTGTCGGTTTCCAAACTTGAGAATTTAAAAATAAATAAATCCAAATATGGTTTGGCCATATACCAAAAGAAGGCGGAATTTGGTCCGGCAAGAATAGATGTTTTTAATTTAATTTCCAATAACGCCGAAATTCCTTACATCGTGGAAAAGCAATCAAAATTATCAATAAACCAGAAGGAGATTAAAGATAAAAGAGACAATGTTTACAGTCTTTTATATCCAAACTGAGGATAGCTGTTTGGCGAAGCCTCGATAATAAATATTTCGCGGGCGAGTACGTGTTATTTCATTACTCGGTTTTTTTCGCTTTCCACATCCACCATACCAAGCCGGCTGCTACCAGAAAAACAACTCCTACAATTCTGTGCACGCCGTGCTGATATAAACCAAATTGTTCGTGGTTTAGCGGCAGCGGAGCCGTATGGTCAATAAGCCAATAGAGTCCGAGTATAACAAGAATAATAATGATGAGCATTTTCATATTTTTCGCCTCCCTTCCTTCTTGAGTATATCTCATTCACGTCGTCCAACCCTTCGACTTTGGCTTCTGATATACTTCCCTCATGGGAAAAGAGCTTGAAGGGTATCGAATTCCTGTAGCCCCACCGGAAATTGCACCAAAAGCGCACAAAAGACTGGGCCCAAAGGCAAAGCTTGGCATAGGGGCAACCATTGTTGCCTCGGTAACTATTGCGCTCGGAGTATATGCCGATAAAAACCTTGATAAAGTAGCGGAATTCAGCAGAAGTGTAATAGGAGACGAGAATACGGCTAGAATTGAGAGGTGGTTTTTCTACCTTCAGGATCAAAAAGACCAGCTGGATTTCAAACTTTTTGGCGGCAGAACAAATCCGTTTGATAAAACTGAGGAAGTTGTAAGTGGTCCTGATTCTACATCCGCTTCTCCGGCAATTTCATACGATGAGCCCGTTATCGATAACTCTTTTTTTATTCTGGCGCCTCCCGAGCCTCCAAAACCCGCGCCGCTGATACTTCCTGAAACCAGACCTATACTACAAAGAGACGCCACAGAAGGAGTCTGGACAATAGACGGCCTGCCACGTACATCACCCGAGGATATATTAATGGCAAAGACTTTTATAAACCCGGATTCGGCCCGCCCTTATGCAACTGTCGGCGTTCTTCTTCTTGATAAAAGGCGTATCAGCCTTCATATGACAGGAGGATTTGATGACCCCGGGGGAGATCGTGGAATCAGGGGGCCCGGCATTATTCCTGAATCAGACCGTCCGAATTTACTTGTTGCATGGAACGGAGGATTTAGAGGTCCGCACGGCGGTTATGGTATGGTAGCCGACGGCAAGGAGTATAGGCCCCTGCGGAATGGTCTTGCCAGTGTTGCGGTTATGGGAGATGGCACAATATTAATGGGCCAGTGGGGGCGCGACCTCGTCTGGGACGAAAATATGGTGGCTGTCCGCCAGAACGCGGTTCTTTTGGTTGAAGACTGCAACGTAACTCAGGCGGCACGAGACCAGGGAACAAACAATGACGTCTGGGGCTATGTAGAAGTTAATTCCGCAGAATTCATCACTTGGCGCTCGGCAATCGGCCTTACACAAAACGGTGATCTCTTGGTTGCCGCCGGCAACAGCCTTTCTGCCAACTCTCTTGCCCGCGCGCTTCAGGCAGCCGGTGCGTGTACGGCAATGCAGCTTGATATAAATACGCCTTATGTCTTAACTTCACTTTTCTTCCAGGAAGAGAATGGTGCTATTACGGCTAGAAAGTTTATGAGCAGCATGATGGATGGCCCGGGCAGGTTTCTGAATAAACAACCTAACGACATCATGTACGTAACGCATGACGAATCAAAATTCCTGCCGTAAACAACCTGACCATCACATCGGACCTGTTGTTATAATTAGATTATGAAAAGAGCATCGTTGCCGGCAGCACTTTTGGCTTTTCTCCTGCTTGATTGGTTGGCTTTAGACGACATCACAACCGGCAATCAGCCTTCCTTCTTTTGGGAATATTCGATGATTATTGCAAGTATAGTAGTTTTTGGCGTTATCGGTTTTTTCTACTTTAAAACATCAGGGAATTTACACAATTAATACCGATTCCTTACAAAAATTAGCAAGTTGGACTTGTAAAATAATGATAAATGAATAAAAACGAACTGCTAATCACAAGAATTTTTGATGCTACTGTTGAAACCGTCTGGAAAGCCTGGACTGACGCAGAAACTTTTAAACAGTGGTGGGGACCGAAAGATTTTACCTGTCCTTCGGCAAAAATCGATTTTAGAGTTGGCGGAAAATATCTTGTTGCGATGCACGGACCTGCGGGCACGGAATTTGACAAGGATTTTTGGAGCACAGGAACATACAGAGAAATCGACCCGATGAAAAAGATTGCGGTAACGGATAGTTTCGCCGATGAAAAAGGCAATATTGTCTCAGCTGCACACTATGGAATGTCACATACTTTTCCTATGGAATCAAATGTGGAGATTTCCTTTGAAGAACAAGCTGGCCTGCCGGGCGGGGCAAGCAAAACAAAAATGACTTTATACTACCCTGATACCTCGGGTATAGAAGGCAAAATGCTGAAAAATATGAAAGAAGGCTGGAATCAATCCCTCGATAAACTCGCTAGTTTCGCTGAAGCCCTATAGTTGACTAGTGATTAAAATTCTGCTATAGTTCCTCTACTTAATTTGAGAATTAATAGCTTTTCTATACCTCGATAACTTCGTATCTATAGACTGTTTAACACACTCATTTAGGTGAATTTTAAGAAAGGAGAAAAAAATGACGACAAAAAGATTATTCGTAGGAAGTCTTCCATATAGCGCAACTAGTGGACAGCTTGAAGAACTATTTGCCCAGGTTGGCAAAGTAGTAAGTTTAAACTTAATTACCGATAAATTTTCAGGACAAAGCAAAGGATTTGCCTTTGTGGAAATGTCCAACGACCATGAAGCAGAAGAAGCAATTAAGAAATTTAATAACTTCGAACTTGATGGCAGAAAATTAGTTGTAAATATAGCCAGACCGAAAGAAGATCGTCCGCAAAATCAAAGCGGCGGCTACTCAAGATCCAACAACAACCGCTGGTAATTTGCTAAATTTGTAATCCTATTACAAATTTCTAACAGCTTTTTCAAAAAAAACCTTTAAAGTGAGCAGGTGAAAAGGAGGTGTAAAATGGCACCGAGATTCACATGTATGCTCTGTGGCAGACATTTTGATTCGCAGGAAGCTCACGACCTGCATCATGAACTTGAACATTGGTGGTAAAGTCATCCTTGACAAGGATGTATAATATAAGCCGGAGTGAATAAGAAACTAATAGTCCTCACAATAGTCACTCCTGCCCTAACTTTTTTTACTACCCCTGTTTTCGCGGACGCTTCGCCCTCGCCTTCTCCACAGGTAAGTGTAGATGTTAACGTGTCGGGAAGTGGCGCAGGTGACATTACAAACGTCAACACAAATACCAACACAAACAATAACAATGTTAACGTTGATATTAAAAACGTAAACAAGCAGACAACACCAGTCGTAGCATCCGTTCCCAAAACCCTCCCTGCAACAGGGGCAAGTCCCTTTGAGCTAGCAGCAATGTTTGGCGCGCTTCCCTTGGGAATTGCTCTTCGTAAATTCAAGTCTTAGCAATTTGGTAGAATTAATCCTCATATTGCTCACATGTTTGCAATTAGGGAATAGATTGGGTTATTGGGAACTCTTTTTGGATAAGTGGTAAGTTTCGGCAGATTTTTACCAAACACGACCTTTATTTTTTTGCTTTTTTTCTTCTGATTATTTTGAAATTTTTGCCATATTTCGTATTTATCGCGTGATAAGTGCATAGTGCCGGTGCAAAACTTACTTTCGCATTTGCATGTGTGCACGCAGGGATTACAAATCTCGTCCTTTGGACTAAGCAAGTAGGAAATTGTCAGCTCTTCCCCGGGATTAATTTTTCTCAGTGCAAAAAACAGAGAGTGACCATAGTATGTATAGATCCAGCAGTTTGGTCTGCAAGAGTGGTTGAGAAGATGAATGCCGGGTTTTTTTAAATTTGGGTAAATGGAGGCTTGGTCTGTAAAGTACATAAGAAATAATCCTTTCTTATCACGGTCAAGATCGTACCGGGCGGTTTTTATTACTTTTCCCAGGTAATCACCGATAATGGTTCCTGCTTTTATCTCCTTCATGGCAAAAACACCGAGTCCTTTTTCACCTGCTGCCGCAATTTGCCACCAATCATCCGCGAGTAAAAACATAGTGGCTAATTTAACATAATCTGTTAAAATTACAAACGTGGCACAAAAACTTAACTTAAACCCGAACCTTATTTGGCCTCTGGTGATTCTGATAATTGCCTTCGGCGCATTCTTCACAAAACCTTGGCAGACCAAACCTCTGGAAACGATTTCTGTTTCTGCTCAGGGAAAAGCTCAGGTAAAACCCAATGTCGCCAAATTTACCGCAACAGTCGAAACTCAAAACCAAAGCCTGGATCAGGCAAGAAGCGCAAATCAACAAAAAGTTTCAACTCTTGTTACTAAATTAAAATCACAAGGCATCGAAGACAAAGACATTAAAACCCAGAATATTTCAGGTGGGCCGGGATACGAAGCCCAAACTTTAATTTACCCGGTTCCAAGAACCACTACCAACCAGGTTTCAACAACAATCGAGGTAACCGTCAGAAACTTCGACATTGCTGATTCTGTTCTTGCCACTCTTACCCAAAACGGTGCCTCCAATATTTACGGACCAAGCCTGACGGTGGACGACTCAACTCTGGAAGAAGTAAAAGCCAAAGCCCGTGATGACGCGGTCGAAGACGCAAGAAAAAAAGCAGATCAACTTGCAAAAGCCTCCGACAGAAAAGTTGGCAAGGTCATCAAAATTCAGGAACAGGGTGATTTTGGATATCCGATTCCGATACTTGCCCAGGGAGGAGAAGACCTAAAACGCCAGGCATCGCAAATTCAACCCGGCCAAAACGAAGTGACTATTAACCTGCAAGTGGATTTTTCCATAAAGTAAGAAATAAAATCGCAGAAAAGGCTGCCAGGCTTATCAAAAGTCCCGTTTTATAACTTTGACTGTCAAAGTAAAACTCAACTTCATGATTCCCAGGCGTCAGGGGCACAGCGCGGAAAGTGTAATCTGCCCGCAAAATTTCGGTTTCGTCGCCGTCTACTTTTGCCCTCCAACCCGGATAATAATTGTCGGAAATAAAAAGCAGTTTCGGCTGGTCTGATTTTGTCCGAACAACTACTTCTTGAGACTCGTACTTGATAATATCCACATTTCCCTCCCCAAACTGGGGGCTAACAGGCGAAGGTTTTTCCAAAACCAAAACATTACGCCAGTCAAAATCAGCAGACAGTAATTTTTGTGGAATCAGCTTTATTCTCTCCTTTTCGATCAACTCAGGGGCTTGCCCCGAACCGTCAAGGTGGGGAGGTCCTTCATAATTGGACGCCAAAAATACCCTCGGCATAACCTGCTCGTTCTCGAAAACACCGTATTTATCATCCTCAAAAACTTTTTCAAAATTGTTTTCCATAGCCCGGCCAAAATCTTCTTTCTTAACAATCAGGTATTTAACGCCAACAAGATCAATAAGCCTTCGCCTGCTTTCGTTTCCCAGAAGTTCGGCTGTCGATGTCCTTCCGAGTCCGGCGTCAGCCCGAAAAACGTAGTCGGTGAGTTTGCCTCCCTGCATTCCGAAAGTAAACTCCCCGTAAGAACGGTTATTCAAAGAATCATATCCTTCGGGAAAATAAATTCCGTATTGTGTGGCAAGATTTGTTTCAAAATAAGCGTCTCCCAGACCCCACGACCTGTAAATTCCCTGGTTTGCGGATATAAACTCTAAAACCGGCACACTTGGAAAAATATTACTTCTGTCGGAAAATGTCAGGTATTTTTGTGAGAATAAAAAAATATGAACCGAAGCTAAAATTAGGATTAAAACTGCGGCTGTCTGCTTAAACTTCGGATTAAAATAAGAAAACGTTATCGAAAATACCACAGTTCCAAAAACAAAAAGAGGAATTACTAAATTCCTCAAAGAAATCATTACATTCTGGTCTGTTACAAACTTTGAATGTTGAAAGTATTGTAAGTTCAAAATACCGGCGGCCAAAGGCGATATAACCAGCGCAAGATAAACACCCGCAAAAATAAGTAAAACCTTAAAAATATTTCTACTTCTATCTCTAAGCCACCTATCAATTCCCAAAGCAGCCAAAATCGCAAGGCAAAAGGCCGGTATAAAAAGCACTCTGTTTGGAATTGAGGATGAAAGAAATGGGATTGGCAGCGAAATAAAAAGTTTCGCACCAAACCAGTCCAAAGTTGTTAAAAGTGAAATTGCAGAAGATATTGCCAGAAACTTTACAAATTTTTCCCTCCACCTGAATTTGGCGCAGTAAACAGCAAACACCAAAGCCGCTATGCCCACGAACATTATCCCTTCATAATATTGAGCCGAACTTCTTCTGAAAAAATTGCCAGTTGCCGGATGGCCGAAAAAATCCGGTGCAAAATAGCCAGCAAGTGATTCCGCAGGAAGCAGAAACTTAAATAGAGTTTCCCGAAGGGTAATCTGAGACCTTGCGGCATTAAAAAACAGCTCTGCCGAGGGCAAAAGCTGGACTGCGGAAAGCCCAACTCCCAACACAAATGCCCCCAAAATTCTCAACACATTTTTTGCACTCCCGGAATGCAAAAATGCCAAATAGGCAAAAATAAAAATGAACATATAAATCGACGTCTGCATATAACCTCCAAAGAAAGAGGATGCTGTCGAAAGAGCAATAATTGCTAGAAATAATTTCCC
>Ga0155160_114_pt1 | contig 14997 bp, 17 predicted proteins | sample RifCSPhighO2_01_FD_106128 | JGI IMG/M metagenome (GOLD analysis project Ga0155160, IMG submission 106128) | Candidatus Curtissbacteria bacterium RIFCSPHIGHO2_01_FULL_41_11 | reverse complement strand
GTACCGGAAAGACCGAAACACTTAAATATCTTGTAATGCAAGATATTCGGGCCGGCCATGGAGTTGCATTTATTGATCCGCACGGAGATGCAGCCGAGGATATCCTGGAACAGATTCCACCAGAGCGTGCAGAAGACGTTATTTACTTTAATCCGGCAGATACCGAAAGACCTTTGGGAATGAACATGCTTGAAGCTTCCAGTGAGCAGGAAAAGCACTTTATCGCGAGTAACATAGTAGGTTTGATGTACAAGCTTTATGACCCGCATAAAACAGGAATCATCGGCCCAAGATTTGAACACGCAATTAGAAACGCCATGCTTACTGTGATGAGTGAACCGGGGAATACTTTTGTGGAGATTGTAAGAGTACTTACAGATGCCAGGTTTGTGCAGGAACTGTTACCAAAGGTGCAAGACCCCGTAGTCAGAAGATACTGGACTGATCAGATTGCACAGACATCCGACTTTCATAAATCAGAGGTTTTGGATTATATAGTTTCCAAGTTTGGAAGATTTGTTACAGATAAGCTGATGAGAAATATCATCGGGCAATCTAAAAGTGCTTTCAATATTCGTGAAGTGATGGACCATAAAAAGATTTTAATTGTTAATCTTTCGAAAGGAAGGATGGGTGAGGAGAATTCCAACTTCCTGGGTTTGGTTTTGGTGCCAAAAATATTAGTTGCCGCGATGTCTCGTCAGGATGTTCCGGAAGAGGGGCGACCGGACTTTTTTCTATACGTTGACGAGTTCCAAAATTTTGCCACGGAGACTTTTGCAGATATTCTGGCAGAGGCCAGGAAATTTCATCTGAACCTGATTGTTGCCAATCAGTTTATCGGGCAAATAGACGAGGAGGTTAAAAATGCGATTTTTGGGAACGTAGGAACAATTATGAGCTTCAGAATCGGTGTTACCGATGCCAATTATCTGCAGCACGAGTTTACGCCTGTTTTTAATGAGACGGATTTAATTAATGTTGAAAGATTCCATTGTTTTGTAAAGACGATTGTTCATAACGAACCTGTGCCGCCATTTTCGATGGACACATCGCGAGATCTTTCGAAGCTGGAGCGTGACGTGCGAATAGCGGAGATGATCAAACAGCTTTCAAGACTCAGGTATGGGAGAGATGTCAACGTTGTAGATGCTGAGATTGTGCACCGCGCAAGATTATAACTCCAAGCAATTTATGCTAAAATTTGGCTCAGCTGGAGAGCTCCCACCTTCATTCTGCAAAGCAGAATTTCGGTGGGCGAGCAGCGGTTAGAGCGCCACTCTTATATCTTGCTCATGGGCTCGTAGCTCAGCGGCAGAGCGCCACTCTTATAAAGTGGATGTCGATGGTTCGAATCCATCCGAGCCCACAGCAAGATAATGAGCAAGATATATTCTTGCGAATACAAAGTAGATGTCGCAGGCTCGATCCCAGCTGGATCAACAAGTATCTGATACTGGCAAGGCCCATTTATCTCCCAATGGAAAAATATTTATACGAAGATCTTGCAAAGTTGGAAGACAGCCACTGGTGGCATATTAGTAAGAGAAATTCAGTAATTGAGTTAATTAAGTTAATTGGTAGAAAAAATCTCAGAATTTTAGACATCGGGTGCGGAACAGGGGGAAATTTGAAAGCTTTTTCAAGGTATGGGGAAGTTTGGGGAATAGACAATGCCGCAGAGGCGATAAACTATTGTAAATCTAAGGGGTTGAAAAACGTAAAATTGGGCTCTTCTGATAAAACAGGATTTGACGGAGCGACTTTCGACGCAGTGACGCTTCTTGATGTTTTGGAGCATGTGGAGGAAGCAAAAACACTTAAGGAAATTAAGCGCATTCTTAAGGCCGACGGAAAATTGATAATCACAGTTCCGGCTTTTTCGTGGCTATGGAGCAGGTGGGATGAGGTTTTGCATCACAAACGTAGATATACATCAAGTGGTCTTGCAGACTTGCTTGCAAAGAGTGGATTTGACGTGCAAAAGATAAGCTATATGTACTCATTTTTGGTTTTGCCGGCATATTTGGTGCGTTTTATAAAATCTAAAGTATCAGGGAAAAAGTATTCTTCTGATTTTGAATTGTCGTCTCCTCTTTTGAACAAAATATTCTTAACCACTTCAAGGCTCGAGAGGTTTTTCTGGATGACTTTTGGTTTGCCTCTTGGAACAAGTCTGATTTGTGTTGCCAAAAAGTAGAGTTTAAAATTACAGCATGAGGTTTGGTGTAGTTGTAGCTGAAACCGAAAAAGCCCGTGAAGTTTCCAAAAAGATTGGAAGTTTTTTGAAGGAACGGGGTCATGAAATCGTCAGAGAAAAACTTTCGAGGTCGGACCTCGTTATTACATTAGGCGGGGATGGGACGCTGATTCATGCTGCATGCGAGTACGCGGCGCTCTCTATTCCTTTTATTGGAATTAATTTGGGCACTTTGGGTTTTTTAACTGCCGAAGAGAAAGATGGCTGGGAAGAAGCATTGAAGAAGATTATAGCCGGAGATTTCATCGTTTCCGAGAGAATGACACTGGAAGCACAAATTGAACTGGAAACTAGAAACAGAAAACCGGAAGCTATTTATCGGGCAGTAAATGAGGTTGTAGTTAAAGGTATGTACAGAGTGATTGATCTTGAGATACTGGTGAATGGCCAAAAATTTATGGAGGTATCCGGGGACGGACTTATCGTTTCAACACAAACAGGTTCCACTGCATACTCATTGTCGGCCGGAGGGCCAATTGTAGATCCCGAGCTCGACTGTTTTGTGATGACACCGGTCAATGCTCATGGATTACCGGTTCCGTCTGTGATTCTTTCACCGGACGATGAGGTTGAGATAAAAGTTAAAGAGGGCAGTGATATTTCTATGATAATTGATGGACAGCAGCATACAAAAGTTGAAGAGGGGCAGAGCGTAAAGGTAACAAAAGGGAGATACAGAGTTAAGTTAGGATACTTTGACAAACACCATTTCCTTAAAGCTTTAAACGGAAAGTTCGGACTTGCTGGAAGGTTTGTTAAGTGACTACCGAAGCGAAAAATGCTGAGTATCAGAAGGCAGTTGCCCAGCTTGATGCCAAAGCAGCTACGTTTGCACCGCCAAAAACTTCGTCTTGGGTTATTATTTTTTTTCTAACCCTCTTTCCGCCAATCGCGTTTTATTTGATGTGGAAAGATGAAAAATATCATGGCTGGTTTGCTTATTTAAACTGGCTATTTGGTATTTCGCTTGTGCTTTTTTCAGCCTTTTTGTTTTTTGCAATTTTACCTAAGATAAACAGTCTTTATGCCCAAATCGGATATCAGAATCCCAACAAGGGAGGTACTTTCGCAGTAGTAATGGTGATAGTCGCGGTTTTGCAGATTATATGGGGATTCATTTTGAAAAAAAAGCAGAGAGGTGATGGGAAACTTTCGACCACTTATCTTCTAATTTCTATAGCTTTGTTCGCTTTGGATTATATAATTCCGACTATTTTGTATTCTTCGGTACTGTCTTTGTCTGCTTTAGAGAGTATTATTGCTGGCTAAATTGTTCTACTATTTCTGAGATGACGTTATCAGGAGCTGTGCTTGCTGTATTTATAACAAGGTTAAAAAATTTGGGATCAAGGAAGTTTTCGTTGGCGTAAATTTTTCTAAACTTCCGATCATTTTCTTCCTCCCTTTTTTGAATTTCTTCCACAGTTTCAGTATGGGTGTGTGTTCTGCGCATTGCTCTTTGGAGTCTGGTTTTTTCATCTGCGGTTAACAAAACCCTTAGGACGTAGTCCATGTCCTTTGTGAAGTAACCTATGTATCTTCCTTCGACGACCACGCCGCCTTTTTGGGCAAGAGAGGTTAGTTTTTCGTCTATTTCCCGGTCAAGCTCGTCGGGAATTTGTAAGTGGGCATGAAGGGGAATGTTATGCTCGAGCATGTATTTGCGGAAGAATTCGCCCGCCGAGTGATATTCGAGGCCTAATTTTTCACAGAGGGCTTTGGCAGTTGTGGTGGTCCCCGTAGCTGAAAGTCCGGAAACGGTAATGGATTTGTAGGCCATAGGGTTAGGCTCTCCTGCGGCGCTTAATTTTAAGCTGAATAAGGGCCTTTTGGAGATTGGCGGCGGCGGTTGCATATTCTTCTTCCGAGAGGGTATGCTTCATCTTTAGGGCTTCTTCTGCTTGCTTTTTGGCTTCTTCAATTCTCTTCTCTTCGATTTCTTCCTCAGGTGCTGCAAGATCTACAAGAATTTTGACGTTATCTGCGCCAACTTGGGCAAAGCCAAAACCGGCAGCCAGATGATTTTCTTTTTGGTGTTTTTTATAGATTAAGACCCCCGGTTCTATTGCAGTTACCAGTGCTACGTGATGGGGAAGAACTGTGATTTGGCCGGTTGAGGTTGGCAGGGTGACCTCGTCTACCTCGTCGTCAAATACTGTTTTGGCGGGGGTAATTATTTGGAGATGCAAAGCCATGAATTAATTTTAAATTTACAATTTTCAATGTTTAATCAATTTTCAATGTTTTAAAATTTAATTTTTTAATAATTCAATGAAAATTTAAAATTTCAAATTGAAAATTACTTCTTCACGTCCGAAATGTCTCCAACCATGTAGAATTCGCCTTCGTCGACGCTATCATATTCGCCTTTTAAGATTCTTTCGAAGGATTCTACGGTTTTTTCGATTGGAACGTAGGCGCCTTTTCGGCCGGTAAAGGCTTCGGCGACGAACATGGGTTGGCTGAGGAACTTTTGGATTTTCCTTGCACGGGCAACTGTAATTTTATCTTCATCGGAGAGCTCTTCTACGCCCAAAATTGCAATTATGTCTGCAAGCTCTCTATATCTTTGCAGAACTCTTTTAACTTCCTGGGCAACGTCGTAATGTTTATCCCCGACGATTGCAGGATCGAGACCTCGAGAGGCAGAAGTTAGCGGATCAACAGCCGGATAAATACCCTGTTCTGCGATTGATCTTTCCAGAGAGATTGTAGAGTCCAGATGGGCAAAGGTGGCAACAGGTGCGGGATCGGTGTAGTCGTCGGCGGGCACATAAACTGCCTGGAGAGAGGTGATCGAACCCTTTTTGGTAGATGTGATTCTTTCCTGGAGTTGACCCATTTCTGCAGCCAAAGTTGGCTGATAACCTACTGCGGACGGGGTTCTTCCGAGAAGTGCGGAGACTTCGGAGCCGGCTTGGGCAAATCTAAAGATGTTATCGATAAAAAGAAGGACATCTTGATTCATTTCATCTCTAAAGTATTCGGCGATGGAAAGGGCTGCGAGGGCTACTCTAAACCTTGCACCAGGTGGCTCGTTCATCTGGCCGAAGACCATTGCAAGTTTGTCCAGAACACCAGCTTCGTGCATTTCCCGATACAGATCATTTCCTTCTCTTGTCCTTTCACCGACACCGGCAAAAACAGAATAGCCACCGTGTTCTTTGGCTATATTATTGATAAGTTCCTGAATAATGACGGTTTTGCCTACTCCGGCACCACCGAAAACTCCTATTTTCCCTCCTTTTATAAAAGGAGCCATAAGGTCGATGACTTTAATCCCCGTTTCCAGAATTTCGGGTTTGGTTTCCTGTTCGGTTAACGGAGGCGATGGCCTGTGAATCGGGTAGGTCTTTTTTGCTTTAATCGGGCCTTTGTTGTCAATCGGCTCGCCGGAAACATTAAGGATTCTACCCAGGGTTTCGATGCCGACAGGGACGCTGATTGGTTCTCCCGTATTTTCTAAAAGCGTTCCTCGTTTGAGTCCGTCGGTTGGTCCAAGAGAAACTGCCCTAACGATGCCTTCCCCGAGGTGTTGCTGGACTTCCAGTGTAAGCTCACCAACTTTTAGGGCGTCGTAAATGGCTGGAAGTTGACCTTGAGTAAACTCAACGTCTACAACTGGACCGATGATTTGAATGATGCGGCCGGTTGATTTGCCTGATTTAACGGTACTGTTCATTTTTGACTTATTGTTAGTTTTAGTTGGCATATTCCTTTATAGTTTAAGATAAGAGGATCTAGGATAAGAGTGATGAGTCGCTAAGGACTTATCACTAGTATCTTCTTATCTTCTAATCCTACTTTATTCGAAGGCACTTTGTGCCGTAATTATATCCAAAAGCTCTTTGGTGATTGCTTCTTGTCTTGCCTGGTTATAGGCAAGTGTTAAGTCTTCGACCAAATCGTTTGCGGCATCGGTTGCGTTTTTCATGGCAACCATTCTTGCGCTGTGTTCAGAAGCCTTTGTTTCCAGAATTGCCTGATAGATTTTGGTAAGAACATAATGGGGAAGTATACTCTCCAAAATATCGTCAACAGACGGTTCGAAGAGTAAATCAGTTTGTCGTTGGCTCGCCTCGCTTCGCTCGCGAAGCGGGTTGTTTGTAGTTGGTAGTTCCTTTTTTTCAATTTCGATTGGGAGAACTTGGGTTAATGTTGGGATCTGTTTAACTGTAGACTGGAAATCTGGGTACATGATCGAAACTCTGTTAACCTCTGAATTTGCGTAGGCATCCACTACGACTTTTGTAAGAGTGCGGGCAAGATCGAGAGGCTCATTTTCGTCAGAGATGAAACTTGCAATCAGGTCGGAGCCAGTTTTTGTTGTGAAGTTTTGACCTTTTTTGCCGACGACCACAAATTGAAAGTTTTTCATGTCCAGTTTTGCAATTTCTCTAAATAAATTAAGATTAAGACCTGCGACAAGCCCTCGGTCGGAGGTTAAGAGAATCATCATTTGTTTGGGGCTCTCTTTTTCTGTAAGAAGAGTGTGTGGCTTTTCCGAGCGGGATTTTACCTGGGTTAAGATCTCGCTAAGAGTGTAAGTGTAAGGGCGCGAGGCAAGAGCGGCTTCCTGTGACCTTCTCATCTTGGCAGCTGAGACCAACTCCATGGCATGAGTAACTTTGGAGGTATTGTTTATCGATTTAATTCTTCTTTTAATCTCTCGTATTTGGGCCATATAATTAGTGCAAAGTGTTTAGTGACTAGTGTTTAGTTCTCCTTTTTAGTTTGGAGACCTTGGGTTTAGACTTTTTTGCAACCGCTGAGGCCGCTGATTTTGTTTCAGTTTTAAGTTCAGTGTTTTCAGCGGTTGCAGGTTTTTTACCGCCAAGAGCAGTGGTAACTAATTTTTCGAGTTCTTTTATAAGTGTGTCATCCAAATCTTTTTTATCTTCCATGTGGTCTTTAAGCTTCTTGTTTGTTTGTAATGCTGCCAGGATTTTTTCTTCAGCTTTTGAAACATCTGAGGTAGGGATTTGATCAAGATGTCCGTTAGTAACAGCCCAAAGAAGAACAACCTGAGATGGAACATCCATTGGCTGGAATTGTTTTTGTTTCAACACTTCGATGATTCTCTTACCCCTTTCAAGTTTGGAAAGAGTTGCCGCGTCCAGATCCGAGCCGAATTGGGCAAAACTTGCGAGATCTCTGTACTGTGAAAGGTCAAGTCTGAGGGTTCCTGCTACTTTTTTCATCATTTTGGTCTGAGCATTCCCGCCGACACGAGAAACAGAAATACCCGGGTTAACTGCCGGCCTTATTCCGGCGTTGAAAAGATCGGCTTCTACGAAAATCTGACCGTCTGTAATTGAAATAACATTTGTCGGAATATATGCAGAAACGTCACCAGCCTGAGTCTCTATTATCGGTAGGGCAGTTAATGAACCTCCACCGTGTTTTTCGTCCATTCTTGCTGCGCGTTCCAAAAGTCTTGAATGAAGATAGAAGACATCCCCGGGGTATGCTTCACGGCCGGAAGGTCTTTTCAAAAGCAAGGAAATCTGACGATAGGCCCAGGCGTGTTTTGTTAAATCGTCGTAGACTATCAGAGCGTCTTTGCCCTGGTCCATGAAATATTCTCCCATTGCGCAACCTGCATAAGGAGCAACGTATTGCATAGTTGCGGAGTCGCTAGCTGAAGCAGCAACGACTATTGTGTGGCTCATCGCCTTGTGCTTTTCCAAAGTTGCAACAACTTGAGCAATTTTGCTGGTTTTTTGGCCAATGGCAACGTAAATACAAATTACACCCTTGCCCTTCTGATTGATTATTGTGTCTAGGGTGATTGCAGTTTTACCCAGACTTCGGTCACCTATAATAAGTTCTCTCTGGCCGCGTCCGATTGGGATCATTGAATCGATAGCCTTGAGACCGGTTTGCAGGGGAGTGTTAACAGGTTGTCTGAAAACAACACCCGGTGCTATTTTTTCTGCCGGATAAAAAGTTTTAGTTTGAATTGCACCTTTGCCATCAACTGGTTTACCCAGCGCATCTACGACTCTGCCTATAAGACCTTCTCCTGTTGGGATTTGAAGAATTTTTCCGGTTGTTTCGACTTTGTCACCTTCTTTAATCTTGGTCCAGTCTCCAAAGATAATTACACCGACGTTATCCTCTTCCAGATTAAGAGCAAGTCCGGTTACGTCGTGAGGTAATTGAACAATTTCCGATGCAGAAACATCGGAAAGGCCGGAAATCCTGGCAACTCCGTCTCCAATTTCGATTACTTTTCCGACATTTTTTGCGGATGGTGAAAGCCTGCTTTTTTCTATTTGTTTTTCAAGATCGCTTATTATGCTCATGCCGATTTAATTAAATTATTAAGTTTTGCCGAAAGAGTAGAGTCAAAGATCCAGTCCCCGTGGGTAATTTTTGCTCCCAGTACTAATCTGGGATTTATTTTGACAATAATTCGTCTTGCTTTGGTTTTTTCCTTAATTTCTTTTTCAATTTCCGGCAAATTGGGAATTTTAGCGGCCGTTTCTACGATTACCTGTTCCTTGGAAAGAGCAGATTCCAACAGTCTTTTATAATTTCTTAAAATTCCCACAAGATGAGCAGGTTTTTCCCGAGTTATTACTTTTAAGATCGACTTAACTTTTTGGGAGTCTACTAGACCATCCGAAAGACTTTTTCGAAACAGCGTTTTTGCAATCTTTAATTCCTTTTTACCAGTCATTTCAGTGAATATGTTTTCCTATTTCAGAAAGAGCATCCCGAGTGAGCTTTTTCTTCTCGTCCTGTTTTAGATTTCTTGCAAGCACTTTTTTGACCACTTCCGTAACCAGAATTAGTGTTTCCCTTTCCAGTTGTTTTTGCATTTCCTTTTTTTGCGCTTCAATTTGATCTTTGGCGTCTGCGACAAGTTCTTCTTGTGTTTTTCTTGCTTCCAAGAGTACTTCCTCCGTTGTCCTTTGGGCTTCCTTATTGGCACTTGTTATCATCTCTCTGGCAGTTTCTGAAGCTTCTTCCAATAACTTGGTAGTTTTTTCCTCTGTTTGTGCGAGCTTTTCCTCAATTAGGTCAGCATTTTTGAGGCTTTCCTCGATTCTTTTTTTACGATCATCCAAAACTTTTGTAATCGGTTTGTAGAAAAATCTTTTTAGCACAAAAAGAATAATAGTGAAGTTAACTATTTGTGCCAGTAATAATTTCGGTTCAATACCGAAACGCGTCAGGATTTCCATATAAAAAATTTCTAATTTCTAATTTCTAATTTCTAATTAATTTTCAAAATCCCAATGACTAAAATTTATACATTTAAGAATTAGGATTTATTTAGATCAGTTAGGTTAATTAGGTAAATTAGAAATGCCTATTCTTAGCCAGCAAAGGCTAGTATCAATGCGTAAATCGCGATTGCTTCGGCAAGAGCCATACCAATTAACATGGCCGGCAAAACTTTCCCCGACGCATCCGGGTTTCTACCTATTGCTTCCATTGCTTTTGCGCCAATAAGACCGATTGCAAGGGCGGGGAACATACCCCCAATTGCAATTACCGCACCTTTTGCAAGAACTATTTCCAATTCGTTTCACCTCCTTGGACTTTAAACTTTAAACTGTAAACTGTAAACTTTTTTTGGAATGTTTCCTGTTTCATGTTTCTAGTTTAATGTTCACTTTTAGCTGTTAAGATTGTCATAAAGACCAGAGTAAGCATAGCAAACCTTACTCTAAAAGGACACCGAACGGTTTCCTTTTAGTATTTTTCTTCCCTAAGTGGAGAAAATTTTTCTGGCGAAGCCATTTAAAATTTTCGTTATCTTAATGTTCCGACTTAGCGGTTAGAATTGTCATAAATACTAAAGTCAGCATAGCGAATATTAGGGCCTGAACAAAACCTACAAGAATTTCCAAAAAATAAAAGGGGATGGGAATTAAAAATGCGAATAATTTGGTGGAAGCAGTTGTCAGCAAAACTTCTCCGGCAAAAATGTTGCCGAAAAGCCGGAAAGAAAGAGAAAGAATTTTAGTTGCTTCACCGATTAGTTCCAAGAGACCGACAAAAAGAAAGATCGGATTCAAACTTATGAATTTTTGAATATAGTGCAAAAGGCCCAGGTATCTGATCGCCAGAAAGTGAGTTGCAATTAAAGAAACGATTGCAAGTGCAGCAGTTGTGTTTAAGTCGGAGTTGATTGAACGAAAGAGTGGGACGAAGACTTTTTCACCATGTTCTTCCATATGGAAACCAATAGTGCCGACTCCGGGCAGAAGTCCAAAGTAATTGCCGAATAGTATAAAGAAGAAAAAACTGGCGATAATCGGAGTAAAGATTTTGGCCTTGTCAGGTGCAATGGAGGAAACTAAATCCTGAATTGCTTCTATCATTATTTCGGCAACGTTTTGCAGTCCTTTTGGAACCGCGGTAACTTTTTTTGTGGCAAGAATTGCGAAGGAGATGAGAACAATAGTTACGATCCACGTCGTAAGAAGACTATTGGTAACAGGCAGCGCACCAATATTAAAAAGTTTTTCAGCTGCAAGAGTTACTTCCATTTTGTGACAGCTATTTTCATTATATCAATCAAAAACTTTGGATCTGTGATACATTAGTTAAAGTTCTTTTACTCCATCAAAAGTTGCGATTTGCGTAGTGAATTTTAGTACTGGTTTAATTTCCTTTAATTTGTTTATAAGGTTTTGTGCATTTGCTCTGTGAGTTTCTTCAGAATTATCTTCTTCATAAGCTCCACAGTCTTCGTGTTCGTAAATTATGATTTCGTCGGGTTCGTGAAGTTTTAGAGAGATAGAGGCATTGTTTAAAACATTTTGGAGATCTTTTGAGGCTCCCGCCCACGAGATCCTGTCGAATTTGCCGAAAAGACCACGTTTTTTAAGGTTTTCATCTATCATTTCTTGAAATCTGAAATCTATACAGTGAATAACAAGTGCTTGTGCTTTGTGCATTTTGCTTTCAAAAAAAGGGCCCGGGTCTTTGCCCCAAGTCCTTTCGAGTGTATATTAGTATAAATAGCTTGAAAAATGCAAATAGCGGGAAAGGTTTTATTTCTTATACTTGCACTTGCAGGAATCGTTGCTGTGTTTTATGTTTCGTGGTTCTGGAGACTTCTTCTTATACCAATGATTGTGATATTGGTTGTGGATGTTGTGGGGAGTTTTGTTAGGAAGAAGTAGACATAGGTCCTCTTCTATTAAGTACAAAAATTTCCTGATATGTCAGTTCTTGGGGTGTTAAGTTCCAATCAAATCCTTCAAGTGGAGTCTCCGCTTGTATATGCCAACTAGAACAGCCTAGGCTTACTCTAGGTTCTTTTAATTTTGAGATAATTGTTTGCTCATCCAAATTACCAACAATAACTACTAATGGCCTGAAACAGGTTTTACAAGTTCCTTCAATAGTTCTCTCTTTGATTTCGGGTCTTTGAAATAATGGTTCAGGAGACATTAAAGTTCTTCGAATTTTACCCTTCGACTACGCTCAGGGTGAATTAGAGTTCCTCTAATTTTACCCTTCGACTACGCTCAGTGTTACAACTCTTCGAGTTTAACTTTTTCCTCACCAGAAGGAGGCTGGATGATGGCGAGGTAACGTTCGGTTGTGGAAAGACGTTTGTGGCCGGCAATTTTTGAAATTAGAACCAGCGACGTGCCTCTTGATAGGTGATGAGCGACCCAAGTGTGGCGAAGATCGTTTACTTTGGCTCCTGTGATTCCAGCTTTTCTGTAGTATCTGTCGATTGCGGTTCTGATGTTTCTTACCAGAAGCGGTTTGCCGGTCTTGGTCACGAAAAGAGCTTTGTTTGTAGTTTTGGGTCTGACTTCCAGATATCTTTTGAGTGCCATTTCTGCAGATTTATTCAAAGGAACTGTTCTTTCTGTTCTATTTTCCTGGGGAGCAACGTAAAGATGACCTTCTTTGCCGTTACCTGCGAAAACGTCATCGACCTTTAAATTTGCCAATTCTCCGATTCTGACTCCTGTTTGCAGTAAGACTTCGATAATGGCCGCAATTCTTATGTCGTCTCTTGCTGTATCACGAAGTGCCCGATACTCCATGGGCGAGAGAATTCTTGGTGGTTTTGTGTCGAATTTTGGGTGTTCGACAAGACTTGCCGGGTCATCTGTAATGTATTCCTGAATTTTGAGAAATCTGAAGAATGTTTTTGTTGAATTGAGCTTTCTGGAAAGAGATTTTTTGGTGTAGCCGGATTTTTCCAGCTTAAGCAGAAAGTTTCTTATGTCTTCCGGAGTAACTTCGTGGACGCTATTTTTCTGATTTTCCGTTAAATGCTGTACTAACTGTTCGATGTCTTTGCCGTACGCAAGGACGGTAGATGTAGTTCTTTTTTTACCTCTTAGATGTTCTATGAACTCCTTATGAGCTTCACTGAGTGCTTTCATTTAATTTGTGCAGGCTAGGCAAGCTAATTGAGGGTAGGGTTGAAGTAATTATAATAGATGCTATGGGCTTTGTCAAGGTTTTTAGCTTCAGCTTTTGCTTGCTATAATGAAGTTGTGAAAAGGAATTTATTGCTTCTTGGAGTAGCTTTTCTGGTTTTAATGATTATAGTAAACAGCACGAAACGTATTTCGAGCCTAAGAGATACTTCTAAAAAGGTTTCCGAAGTGGAACAAAGGCTTGAGGCTCTCCGGTTGGAAAATCAAAGACTTAAGGAAGAATTGGATTATAAGAGGACAGGCGAGTTTAAGGAAGGAGAAATTAGAAATAAACTGGGATTGGTCAAGCCAGGAGAGGCTGTGGTTGTTTTGCCAAATAAAGATGACGGACGACAGATGACTGGTGATGAGCGCCAAAATGATATTCCAAATTACCTCAAGTGGTGGAATTTATTCTTCAGAACGTAGAGAGAGAAAATATCAGGCGAAGATCTAATATTTTTTACAATTTCTTGTAGCAGCGACAGGGATCGAACCTGTGACCTAAGCTTTATGAGGGCTCCGCTCTACCACTGAGCTACGCTGCCGTGTCGTATCAACTTCTCGGATGCTAATTTTAGCAAAACTCTTACCCTAAAAAAAGACTCGACCACTTGTATCGAGTCTCTTTTTACTTGTAGCCTTTGAGTTTTTTATTTCGAACCAAATAATAAACAGGTTTGAAATTTCTAACGAAATTTTAGATGAACTTGTAGCTGTTTTGAAGGAGTGGAAGATAATTTTTGATTCGAATCCAATAGCACTAAACTATGTTCGTACCTACAAGATGTAGGTTGTGAGAACTATTGTACCGTCAACGATTAAACCTGCAATACCAATGGCAAAAAGGATAAGAATTGCCCACTTCGGCAAAGGTTTTTGCGTTTTGTAGGCCCAGATCGATATTACGGTAATAAAGCTAAAGACTGCTATCCCGAAGATATCAAAAAATTCTGGCCTTATTATATTTTTAATAAAATCCACTTTATGATTACGAGTGTTGCTTTATTAGTCGTTTATTAACCTCGAAACTGAAATAGCCAACTCCCATTATTACTAATCCGGCAATTATTAAGGCTATTGGCCATCCTAAACTTTGGCTGAAATATTCAGACGTCAATTTAAGAATTTCCGCAAAAGTAAAAATTGTACCAACAATAAGAATCTCTTTGCTTTGCAATAGAACACTTACATAGAAGGTTAAAACCAATAAAAACGGGTAAGCAAATTGCCAAAAGACGTTAATGTTAGGTTTGAATCCCGTAAGAACAATAGATGCGCCGAGGAACAGTATGAAACCTAAAAAATACATTATCGAGACCATGCTGGGTTTTCGTACCAATGAAAAATAGTAGCCGAGGGCGATATAGGTAATACCCAAAACTAGCCCCCGGTACTCGTTGAAGTGTTTGGGCGTAAGCGCGTTTTCAAACAAAAGATTTGTGAAGGTTATGAATACGCTCGATCCAGCTGCGACAATAAATGGCAAAAAAAGCCAAGTTTTAAATGCAAAGTACGAAGCAAAATATATAATAAAAAGAATAGAACCGATTATCGTTAAACCACCCATTTCCATTGCAGATACTCCAACTAAATCAAGAGTTGTACCAATTCCAATTGGATAAGTGACTAAAGATATTGTCAAAAAAGCAAGACCAAGTTCTTTAGTTTTATCTTGATTATGAAGTTAATAGCCTATTGAGTATGCCGAGATTGCCGATCCGAGCGTAAGCAAGACTTTAGTTATTTGATCCATGTCCTCCCAAAATTGATAAATGAGAACGACAATACCGACAATGACGATGAAAGCGCCAAGCACATAAAATAAAGTTTGAAGATTTACTTTGCTTTGCTCAGCTTCTGTTGGCTGGTCATCTTTGAAAAGTTCTAATACCTGCGTTTTGTTTATCTGGCCACTCTCTATAAGAGATGATAGTTCCGAGAGTAATTGGTTTGTTCTACTGTTATCTGTTCCGTTCATTTTTTAATCCATCCTAAAAACTTTAGATCGTAATATTTCTCGCTTACCCGTTTATTAACACCATGACCAGTTAAATAGGTTCCCCGATCTGAACCTCCATAGAAAAATGGGAAAAATGAATAGCTGCGGTCACGATCATTGCTGATAACATAGCCATCCAGAGATTTTTCTGAAGGATCCAATTTGTGCGTTTGGGCTTCTTCCAAAGATATTAGCTTGGAGCTTTCTCTTGAAACATCGTAATAGTACAGATCTACTTCGGGTGATCGCGAGGCCTCGTTTGGATAATAGGAGGGTTTTTGATTAAGTTTAACAGTTTGATTTTCTACTGTGACGTATCTGGAATC
>Ga0155160_124_pt1 | contig 17831 bp, 23 predicted proteins | sample RifCSPhighO2_01_FD_106128 | JGI IMG/M metagenome (GOLD analysis project Ga0155160, IMG submission 106128) | Candidatus Curtissbacteria bacterium RIFCSPHIGHO2_01_FULL_41_11 | reverse complement strand
TAGAAAATCTTCCCTCTATCTTCTTTTTGCCGGAAAAAATTAATTTCGCGGCTTCCAAGTCAAATATGGCCAAGTGTCTCATTAGACGTTAGATGATAGATTATAGACTTCTCTAAACCCGCTGTCCAAAAATCTACAGTCTAAGATCTAGAACCTAATCTACAAATCCAAGCCCTTGAGGTACTCTCGAAGTTCACTGGCAGTATCCGGATGAGATAAACCGTGATCAATAACGGCTTTTAAATAAGAAACTTTGTCGCCGCAATCATAATATTTCGCCCCCACCAGTTCGACTGCATATACGTCTCTTTTTGCAATCAACTGATCTATAGCATCAGCAAGCCAAATCTCCCCGCTTTTGGCAGGTTTCAGGTTTTCTAAAATCTCAAATATATCCGGCGTGAATAAGTAACTGCCGTGTGTTGCTAAATCCGAAGGAGCCTCAGCGGGTTCTGGCTTTTCAAAAATCTTGTTTATTTTAAAAATATTCTCCTCAACAGGCGAAACGTCGGCAATCCCGTACTTGTGTACATCTTCTTTTGGTATCCTTACACCGGCAATTGCACACTTCCCGTATTTTTCGTAGGCGGAAATTAGTTGCGCCGGCGCACAAGGGTCTGCCTGAAAAAACTCATCTCCCCACATAACGAGAAACGGCTCGTCTCCCACAATTTCGCGTGCCGTTAAAACCGCATGGCCATTCCCAAGCGCCTCTTTTTGCCGGACATAAACGAAATTCGCAAGCTCTGAAATTTTTCTGATTTGCTCCAAAAGTTCTGTTTTGCCGTCTTTCTCGAGTCTTGCTTCAAGCTCAAAATGTTTATCAAAGTGATCTTCGATTGCCCGCTTGTGCCAACCGGTAACCATAATTATCTGCTCAATTCCGGCTTCAACCGCACCCTCGACCACGTATTGAATGATCGGTTTATCGACAATTGGCAACATTTCTTTTGGCTGAGCTTTGGTAGCCGGCAAAAACCTTGTACCAAACCCCGCTGCAGGTATAACCGCCTTACGCACCCCTTTAACTGAATTGGCCATAAGCTAAATTCTACCACCACTTAGACCTGCAGTCGAGTCACATGCTCGCCGTTTTGACCGTCTGGAATCAGTTATGGTACTATACGAAACAGCCTTTAGTTGGCAAAGGAGGATTGCTTAGTGGCATTTAATCCGATCGCGTATTTTTTGGAATCAAGAGCAGAACTGGCAAAAGTTGTTTGGCCGACAAGAACAGAAACAATAAGGCTTACAATAATTGTCCTTCTTGTCTCTGTGCTTACCGGGGCATACATCACAGGATTAGACGCATTATTTACTAAAATTGCCGAAAGATTCATCAAATGACAGACGACACAAATCAGAAAGCTACAATTGTTTCAGAAGAGTCCTTCGATAAATCTCAGGATAAACCTGATGAGACTCCTTCTTCACCTGTCATTGCGAACCCCACACCCGTCATTGCGAGGAGCGAAGCGACGAAGCAATCTCAAAACCAAAAAAAGATTGCCACATCCCTCAATTCTCTCGGGACTCGCAATGACACATCATCTGCTACTCAGGAGGAACCAAAATTGCCGGCACCAGAACCTGAACCCACAGAGAAACCTTCAGAACCACAACAAAATTCAAACCCACCCGAGGAAGAAAAAGGAGAAGAAAAATCTGAGGAAAAACCGGCAGAAACAACAATCACCCAAACTCCTCAAAAAGACATTAAGGGCGCCCGCCTGACAGGGCCTGCGGCACCAGCCGCTGGCGGGCAAGCACATTGGTATGTTGTCCACACCTATTCCGGCCATGAAGCAAAAGTCGCAGCAACCTTAAAGCAAAGAATAGAGTCACAAAAACTCCAGGATAAAATTTTCGATATATTAGTACCCACCCAGGAAAAAATAGAGATTAAGGAAGGCAAAAAATCTACTGTCAAGGAAAAAATTTTCCCGGGTTATATTCTTATCCGCATGATTCTGGACGACAACACCTGGCTCGCCGTAAGAACTACCCCGGGTATCACAAGTTTCGTCGGAAACGCCAACAAACCAACCCCGCTTCCTGAAGAAGAAGTCACCGGAATCAAAAGATTCATGGCAATGGAAGCACCAAAGTTTAAAACAACTTTTTCTCCCGGCGAAGCAGTCAAAATTACAGATGGACCCTTCAGTGAATTTTTGGGTTCCATCTCCGAAATCGACGAAGAGCGCGGCAAGCTCAAAGTTATGGTAAGTATCTTCGGCCGCGAGACGCCGGTGGAGTTAGACTTTCTGCAAGTTGCCAAGCTTTAAACCGTGCCCAAGTTCGTAAAAATAATCCTGATAATCCTCGGCCTGTTTACAATTGCCTTATATCTCAAAAACCCACCAAAGACCAAAACCGCAAAGGACAATTTTTTCATCGGTTCTAAAAACGTCTTCACAAAAACCTTTACTCCGGAAGATAACCTGCAGGACCTTATAAATAAGGAGGCGCAGGCAAAAGAAGCAACTTGGGCAATAGCAATTAAAAATTTAAAAAATAATAAAACATACTTTTGGAATGAAAACCAATCCATATCCTCGGCGAGCCTCTATAAACTTGCCGTCATGTGGGCGGTTTTCGACCAGATAAATCAGGCAAGCATGACGTTTGACCAGCCCATTGGAAATACAAATGTCCAAAATGCTCTAAACGCGATGATTACCGTCTCAGACAATGAAGCCGCAATCGCGCTTGCAGAAACTATTGGTTGGGGGAAAATAGACAATATCATGACAAACGAAGGATTGACAGGATTTGATCTTGCACAGGAAGATCCGCACGTAACAGCAAAATCTGCCTCAGAATTGTTGGAAAGAATTTACAGAGATACTGCAGTTTCCAAAGAACACTCAAACCAAATGGAAAATCTCCTTCTCTCCCAGCAAATAAACGATCGTATACCAAAATACCTGCCAAAAAACGTAAAGGTTGCCCACAAAACCGGTGAACTTGACTTTGTCAGACACGATGCAGGAATTGTATATGGTAAAAAAGCAGATTATATATTCGTCTTTTTAACAGACACCCAGCACCCTGGAAACACACCGGAAGAAATCGCCCAATTTTCCAAAAAAATCTACGACGAGCTGGAAAAATAAGTTTTCTTGCGTTTTTGTCCGGAAATATATAAAATACTTCAACTGTCCAATAATGAGCGGACAAGCAGAGCGATTGGTTAGTATAAATTACCAATGCCAGGAGAAACCACCTTACACGTGGAAGGTTCTTGCCTCCGGAGATAAGGGAGCTCAAATTATAGTAGCAGAGGGCGAAGGTTCTTGGACTGAAGCAATGTTTACAGCCCAAACGCTTAGGCAGTCTCTCAAATTAGCAAATAAGACTGCTATTCAAAAACCAACTACTCCGCAAGACCCCGCTCAATAAAACTTAGCATATAGATAGACATGGCTAAAAAGATTAAGACATTCATCAAACTGACGATCAAAGCCGGCGAAGCAACGGCCGCGCCACCCGTAGGAACAGCTCTTGGTCCTCACGGCTTGCCCATAATGGACTTTGTCAAAGCTTTCAATGAAAGAACTGCCGACACAAAAGGCAACGTTGTTCCGGTAATAATTACCGTTTTCGAAGACCGGACTTTTTCATTCATCGTCAAAAAACCGCCGGTTGCAGAAATGATTAAAAAAACTCTTAATCTGGAAAAAGGTTCTCAAACACCAGGTAAACAATTTGTCAGTAAATTAACCCGTGCCCAAGCGCAAAAAATCGCAGAAGACAAAATGCCCGACCTCAATACTAAAGATCTTGAAGCCGCAATAAAAATTGTCCAGGGCACGGCAAGAAGCATGGGTGTAGAGATAACAGAGTAATTTTCAATTCTTAATTTTCAATTTTCATTGAATTTTCAATGATTAAATGTTTAAAAATTAAAAAATTGTAAATTGTTTTTCGATAGAAAACGGGATTTTTGTAAATTTAAAATTGTAAATTAAAAATTAATTATCATGGGAACTACCAGAATTAAGGTCATTGATTTATCAAGCGACCAGGATAAAGTAAAAACTAAAAAGCGGGCCGAAAAACCGGCTGGCATTCCCCCTGAGCCAGAAACAGAAAAACCTCAAACCGAACAAACAGCCACAACAGGCGAACAACAAAAATCTGCTCAACAGTCTCCTGCTGCAAAGGAAGTAAAATCGCAACCCAAAAAATCCCAAAAAGTTAAAAAAATATCCACCCATCACATGGGCATGAATTACCTAAAAGCCACAAAATCTATTGATAAAAATCAGAACTACTCCTTATCGGACGCGATCGATCTTTTATATAAAACTTCCTTCACAAAATTCGATCCGACAGTTGAACTCCACATCAACGTGACAGATAAAAATATAAAGGCTAATGTAACCTTTCCTCACGCAGTTGAAGCAAAAGCAAAAGAGAAAAAATATCTAGTCTTTGGCGACAAAAAAACAGACGACTCAAAAAACATTATCTGGGCCGACGAAAAAACAATCGAACATATTGAATCGGGAAGACTTAAACCAAAAAGAGATTTCGATCTTGTTATCGCCGCTCCAAAATATATGCCGCAACTGGCAAAAGTCGCCAAAATTCTGGGACCCGCCGGAATGATGCCAAATCCCAAAAACCAAACAATTACAGAAACACCGACAAAAGTCATCGAGAGTTCAAAAGAGAGTAGCGGAATGGATCTGCGAACAGATCCAACCGCGCCAATCATCCACACAAAAATCGGCAAACTTTCTTTTAAACCAGCTCAGATCGAAGAAAATCTTAAGACCTTAATCTTTGCAATCGGCCCTACAAAAATTCAAAAAATCACCCTCAAATCCACTATGAGCCCCCCAATCAAATTGGACGTTTCCACGATTCAAAAATAGTTTTTCTTCTGACTCTTGACAACCAATATCTTCTTTTGTTACCTTTCCCATGCCTGTATCCCCACTGCTCAATCTTTATGTTCTTTTTGACGGGAAAAGGCGCTAAAAATTTGCAAGGAGAAAACCACAGGTTGATCCTTAAATCAAAAAGGGGGTGAAAAAATAATGATCGATGACGACACAACGGCAACAGACGGAAACGGCGACGACGAAGAAGACAAAGACGAGGAAGAAAAGGAAGAGGAAAACAAGGCTGAGTAGTAACAAAGGATTATTAAACTAAAAAAGCTCCAAAAAGCAATCTGCCTTCAAGGCTAGCTTCCGGGGCTTTTTTATTTTTTTGAGTATCTCGAAAAAAAATATCAGAGGAGCGCCCTGAGCTTGTCGAAGGACGACCTGCTGATATAAAATTAAATAATTAGCGAATCCTTGACACGGCTTCCTAAAAATTGATATATTTCTCATAATCCAAAGACCGTAGCCGTTCGAAAGAACTTAATTTTAAAAAAGACTGCGCAGGAGCGAAAAACTTTCTTTCTCCTGAGCGTGAGGATTCACGCTTTTTTCATCTTTGGCCCTTAATAAACTTAATTAACAAATTAACTTAATTACTTAATCAACTTATTATGAAAAAGAAAAAAACTATAACAGCTCGCGAAATTAAAGAAGAAACCGTAAAGTCTCTGGGCGAAAAAGTCGCCAAAAGTAAAACCTTGGTTTTTGCAAACTATCACGGTTTAACCGTCAACCAAATTTCAGATCTTAGGGCAAAGGTCAAAGACGCAGGTGGCGAAATATTGGTTACCAAAAACACCCTAATGAAACGCGCATTGGAGTCTACAGACTACAGACTACCAACTACAGCTGTAGACAGTAGACAATCGACCGCAGACTTGCTAACTGGCCCGACAGCAACTATATTTGCCTACGACGACGAAGTTGCTCCTGTCAAAGTCGTTGCCGAAGTGGCAAAAATTCTTGGCGTACCAAAATTCAAATTCGGATTTTTCGGATCGGATTTCATGGACATGGCAGGTGTCGAAGCCCTCTCCAGAATTCCGTCACGAAATGAACTTCAGGCAAAACTTGTCGGTGGACTGTCCTCGCCAATTTACGGTTTTGTTTCGGTTCTTTCTGCCAACATTAGAAATTTAGTATCAATACTGGATCAGCTTTCAAAGAAAGGAGTGTGATAAAAAAATGGCAGACGACTCGTCCTCCGAAGCAAAAGCGCAGGAGGATCAAAATCAAAAAGCAACAGAAGAAACAAACGAGCCAGAAGAACCGAAGGTTAAAGAAGAATCAGCTAAATCAGTTAAAATCAGCGCTAATCTAGAAAAGCTCATCGAACAGATAGAAAAGCTTTCCGTTTTAGAACTTTCACAACTCGTAAAAGCTCTTGAGGAAAAATTTGGTGTATCGGCAGCAGCTCCCATGATGGCAGCAGGAGCAGCTCCGGCAGCAGCAGGAGGCGGTGACGAAGGTGCAAGTGAACAAACAACATTCAATGTTATGCTTACAGATTCCGGCGCGAATAAAATTTCGGTAATCAAAGCAGTCCGGGAACTTGTACCAACCCTAGGTCTTAAAGAGGCAAAAGATTTAGTTGACGCTCCACCAAAACAAGTACTCGAGGGTGTGAACAAGGAGACAGCAAACGAAGCCAAAACTAAGTTGGAAACCGCTGGTGCAAAAGTAGAGCTTAAATAAGTTGAGAGTTGAAAGTGGAAAATTGAAAGTTATTTAGCTCTCTTTTTAAGAGACTTAACGGAAGTAGTCAAAATTGCGACAATCTGATTACATTCGTTAAGCTGTTTTTCGACTACTTCTGTCCCTAATAGTCTGGACTCGCTAATTACTCTTAGCCAGTACCTTGTTTCTCTTGTTTCTTTTAAACTTATATTGAGTGAGTGCAAAAATTCTTTTGCTGATATCGCATCTTGAGCTTCTTCACAATTAGCTCCTATCGAACAGGCTGAGCGAATGACTTGACTTGCTATCGCAAATCCGGCTGGCGTTCGAGGTAATTTTGATGCTAGCACTATTATATCCACCGAAAACCTCAAAAATCTTTCAAGAAGTTCCTTCTTGTACTCAGAATTATTCATTACTTAATTTAATTCTCAACTTTCAACTGTCAATTTTCAACTTCCTGCCTTTTTCCCCTCTTGACCGGTTTTTTTATTGTGTGTTATATATAAGTTCGAAAGTAAATTACTTAGTTTGTAGAAAGATACCTTCACTGCTAATACTTACTAAGCACTAGACACTGCACACTAATCACTATCTCATGGCTCTTGGAGACGATTGGCCCGAATTATTAACAGTAAAAGAAGTCGCAAAGATACTGCGAGTTGCCCCATTAACAGTCAAACGCTGGGGCAAGCGGGGAAAGCTTCCGGCAATCCGAATTAACTCCCGCGGCGACCGAAGGTATAAAAAAGAAGCGGTACTCTGGCTTCTTGGTCAGCAGCAAAGCAGTAGCACCTCCACGGTATAGGGACTTCCCTCTTGTAGTTGAATAAATAATTATATTCGGGTAATAATAGGCAGCAATATAGCCTATGAAAAACAAAAAGCTTATTTCAATAGTAACTCCGTGTTACAACGAAGAAGAGAATATTACTCTCCACTTTAAAACCATATTAAAAATCACCAAACCCTTTCGAACTAAATATAATTTTGAGTTCGTCTATACAGACAATTGCTCGGAAGATAAAACTTTTTCACTACTAAAAGACCTCGCTAAAAATTATAAAAATTTAAAAGCCGTTAGGTTTTCAAGAAATATCGGAGTAAACAGATCTATTTATTTTGGTCTTTCGCAGGCCCGGGGTGATGCTGCAATTTTAATACAGGCTGATCTGCAAGACCCGCCGGAACTTATTCCACAATTCATCAAGTGGTGGGAAAATGGATTCGACGTTGTGTACGGAAAAGTTACTTTGAGAAAGGAATTTTTAATAATGCGATACCTCAGACAAATTTATTACAAACTGATCACAACTTTGTCGGAAATCGATATACCCCAAAATGCCGGTGAATTTAGGATCATGTCCAGAAGAGTTCTGGATGCAATAGGAAAATACAAAGAAGATGATATCTACCTAAGAGGAGTCATTGCTCACATTGGTTACAAGCAAAGAGCGATCCCTTATGTTCGTGGCAAAAGAATGAGAGGAAAATCAAATGCAAATTTTTTTCACCTCATTACATATGCAATTAACGGTCTCCTTTCAACCACCGTAGTTCCCATTAGACTTACTTTAATAATCGGTCTGCTGTTTTCAACAACAGGCTTTCTGCTCACAATAATTATAGTAATAACTAAATTTGCATTTCCAAATAAAGCACCCCAAGGATTCACAATGCTTGCAACAATAGTAACTTTTTTTGCCGGTGTTCAAATGTTTTCCATTGGAATTATTGGTGAATATATAAGAAAAATTTATATCCAATCCTTAAATAGACCTCAGGGTTTTATTGAAGAAAAAATCAACCTTTAATGAGAAATCCCGTACTAAATGAGGACTTCCATAAGATTGCAAACTCCCAATTAAACATCAAAAAATTCGCAAAAAAAACTATTCTGATTTCCGGAGCAGGCGGAATGATAGGAGGATATCTGACAGAATTTTTTCTGTATTTAAACGAGACCGCGAATTTAAAAATAAAAGTGATTGCGCAGGTTAGAGATGAGAAAAAGGCGCAAAAAAGATTTGTTTCCTATAGAAAAAGGGCGGATTTTGTATTAAAGGAACAAAATGTTATTTATCCTATAAAGATAGCTGGTGGAATAAACTACATCATCCACGCCGCAAGTCATGCTAGTCCTAAGTATTTTGCAATTGACCCGGTTAGTACATTGCTTCCAAACGTCATTGGTACAAAAAATTTGTTGGAAATTGCTCGCACAAAAAAGGCAGAAGGGTTTTTGTTTCTCAGCAGTGGAGAAATATATGGTTTTCTGGACAAAAACCAATTTCCAACCAAGGAAACAGACTGCGGTCGTATAGACCCAATAAATATAAGGTCGTGCTATGGGGAAAGTAAAAGGCTTGGAGAATCAATGTGTATTTCTTATTTAAAACAATATGCTGTTCCCTCAAAAATAGCACGCTTATTCCACACATATGGACCTGGCCTGGATCTTGAAGACGGCAGGGTATTCGCTGATTTCACAAAAGACATTATAGAAGGCAAAAATATTGTAATTAACAGTCAGGGAAGGGCAAAACGCTCATTTTGTTATCTTTCCGATGCGACAGAAGGACTTTTGACTGTACTTTTGAAGGGTAATTCAGGTGAGGCCTACAATGTAGGCAACAAAAAAGAAGAGGTCACAATAAAAGAGCTTGCACAAAGATTAGTAAAAATTTTCCCCGAAAAAAAGCTAAAAATAATTTTCAAACCAAATGATCAAAAAACGGGCTACCTGCCAAGCAGTATTGAAAGGAGCTGTCCGGATACTGCAAAAATAGAAAGACTGGGCTGGTTTACAAAACACACTATAGAAAACGGATTTAGGCGGACAGTTTTAAGTTTTACATGACTCTTGGTGATTTAAAAAAAGCCTATTTGGATAAAAAAATTCCAAAAGATGTCTATATTGAAAAAATGTTTGAGCTGCACAAACAGCTTTTTGCATACTCAAAGTTTATTAAAAACACCGATATCGAAAGGATTGAAATTTCCACCTCCACGGTAATTGTGACAACCTCAGAAGAAATAAAACTAATAATCGATGAGGTGGATCGCAGACTTGCACCGGTAGAAATCTTAAATTTCGGCTCCTATGAAAAAAGCGAAACCGAAATGATATTACAACTGGCAAAAGACACAACTACCGTCTTTGACATCGGAGCAAACATCGGCTGGTACTCCCTTATGATCGCAAAAAGGCTCAAAAATGCCAAAATATTTGCTTTCGAGCCGATTAAAAAAACTTTCGACTATCTAAAATTAAATATCAAATTAAATAGTGCCAACAACATAAAACCCTACAATTTGGGATTTGCAGACTCCAAAGGTCAGAAGGTTTTTTACCTGAGAAAGACGCAATCAGGAAGTGCTTCTATGGCAAACATCCAGGAGGACAAGGGTGCCCAAAAAGTTGTTTGTAAAATAATGCAGCTCGATGAGTTTGTAAAAGCAAAAAAACTCAAGGTTGATTTTATAAAATGCGACACAGAAGGCTCTGAACTTTTGGTTTTTAAAGGTGCAAAGAAAACTATTTTAAACAACAGACCAATAATACTAGCCGAAATGCTTAGAAAGTGGTCTGCAAAGTTTAATTACCATCCCAATGAAATTATTGATTTTCTAAAAAGTGCCGGCTATCTGTGTTTCATTGCAAAAAACAAAAGGCTAAAGAAATTTTCGCAAATGACTGACAGTACAAAAGAAACCAACTTCTTCTTTCTGCATCCGATAAAACACAAGTCTGAGATTGAAAAATTAAGTTAGTAATTTCTGCCTGTTACAGCACCTTTTCTCCAAATTACGGCAATCAATCTTATATTCGGAGCCGAATGATGTGATGGGTGAAAACAGAGGGCTCTTAGCCCTCGGAAGTTTATTGAAAATGCAAGGAATATCGGACTTTCAAGAGGCAGACATAAATCAGTAAATCGGAATGGGGAAAAACGATGGCAACCTAAACCATGGGTTAGGAACAACCCCGGGTAATAAGAGAATTGCTTCAACCATTTTTAGAAAATCTCACTCACAAGGACACTCCGCAAAAACTCGCAAAGATTCACAGCATCGTAAGGAAAATGATGCAGATTTCTAGAACATATATTCCGCGATAGCGAATAATGTGTCCTCTCATGTTATACTCATAACTGATGAAGCTGGAAAAAATTACCGAATCCAACTTAACAAAAACCGTTTTCGCAACCCTGGCCTCAAGTGCATTAGTAGGAACTCTCTTAATCTTTCCCTCATTCGGATACATACTTAAAATCTTTTCGGAAGATGAAAAACACAAAAAAGTAAAGCGCATTTTCCGGAATTTAGAGAAACAAGATTTAATTTCAGTACACGAAGATTCTGATGGAAAGGTGACAATTACCTTAACTGACGCAGGCAAACAAAAAGCTCTAACTTATCAGATTGAGAAAATGCAGTTGCAAAAATCCAAAACTTGGGACGGAATTTGGCGGGTGGTTATCTTCGACATTCCAGAGGGTAAAAAGAAAGCCCGAGATATTTTCCGCCGAAAGGCAAAAAGTATAGGTTTTTACAGTCTGCAGAAAAGTGTTCTAGTTACACCTTATCCCTGCAAAGATGAAATTGATTTCCTAAAACACAATTTTGATATTGCAAACCATATTACCTATTTGGAGTCAAAGTTCATCGACAACCAAAACAAACTTAGAAACTACTTTCAAGTTTAATCATTGCAACATATAATTCGCGATAGCAAGGAATATGTACCATATTGAAATTATTCCCTGTTCGACATTATACTTCTCTCAATGATTGACGTTGCCATCGACGCAGCTCGTGCCGCAGGTGATTTGGCCAAGACTTACTACGGAAAATCCAAAAACGTCCGTTACAAGGGCGATAATAGCCCCGTTACAAAAGCTGACATCGAAGCAGAAAGGCTCATCAGACAAATTATCACCAAAAATTTTCCAGGCCATGGCATAATCGGCGAAGAATTGGATAATGTAAATCCAAATTCAGCTTTTCAATGGACAATCGACCCGGTTGATGGCACCAAACAATTTATTAGAAGCATTCCATATTGGGCAACTCTTCTGGCTCTTCTTAAAGGGGGTAAGCCTATTCTGGGCATTTCTTATATGCCCTCAACAGGTGAAATCGCAATAGCCGAAAAAGGTAAGGGCACGTATCTTAACGGTAAAAAGTGCAAGGTTTCTAAAATTTCGAACCTGAAATCGGCATACATGTGCCATAGTTCAATCGAATATTTCGACAAAAAGGGCAAGATGAAAGGTTTTTTGAAGTTGGAAAAAACTGTTTATGCAGCAAGAGGATATGCAGAAACTTTGGGTTATCACCTGTTGATTCAGGGGAAAATAGAAATGATGTTGGAAGCCCGCGATCAAATTTGGGACATCGCGGCGCCGGCAATTCTAACAGAAGAAGCCGGTGGAAAATTTACAGATTTTTCCGGAAAGTTTTCAATAACGTCACAAGAAGCAGTTGCCACTAACGGCATTTTGCATGACGATGTAATAAAAATGTTAAACAGTCGCTAATATCGTATTGAGTAAAAAAACACCTACAGATTTCGGGTTTTATTTGAGCTTTCGAGGCCACTTATCACTATGCACTATGCACTATGCACTATGCACTAATCTGTCCTTCCCCATTCCAGATTAATTCCTTCACTTTTGTACTTCTCAAGCGCGTCTTCTACAACACCTTTCAACTCGTCAAGTCTTTTTTCTGTCGTGGCTTCTGCCCGCAAAGTAAGCGCGCTTTGCGTGTTAGAAGCCCGGACTACCACCCATCCGTCTTCCCATTCAAGTCTTACTCCGTCTATATCCAAAAGTTTCGGTGATCCAATTTTTTCAAAAATTTCATTTTCCAAAAAATATTTTTTAAGCTCTTCAACAATTGCAAATTTTCGCTCGTCCGGTGCAGTAATTCTTGTTTTTGGAACAGAAATATATTTTGGAAGAGAACCAACAAGTTCGCTTAAAGTTTTACCGGTTTCACTGATATATTCGACAAGTCTTGCGGCGGCATAAATTGCATCGTCAAACCCATACCATCTGTCCGCAAAAAAAACGTGGCCCGACGTTTCGCCTGCCAGTTCAGCCTTTTCTGAAATAAGAGCTTGTTCGATATACGAATGACCGACCCGAATCAAAACACTCTTTCCACCATTTTTTTCTACATCGTCTGTTGCACTTTTACTGCACTGAACTTCAAATAAAATTTTAGCGCCCGGTTTATCTTTTAAAACTTTTCTCGCGCAAAGGGCTGTTATTTGATCACCGCGAACAATATTTCCACCACTGTCAACTGCTCCCAATCTGTCGGCATCTCCGTCAAACAAAAGTCCCATGTCATATTCCCCGCCCCTCATCAAATTGACAATCGCAGGATACGCTGCAGGGTTTTCCGGATCCGGTGGATGGTTTGGAAATTTAGGGTCGACATCACAAAAAAGCTCCTTAACTGAAACTCCAAGGGCTTCAAGCACTTTTGGTGCATAAGGACCCGCTGTCGAGTTTCCGCAGTCAACAACAACAGAAATAGGTCGGGTAATTTTTATCTTCGAGCAAATATCTTGCAAATAATCTTTGAAAATTTCTCGGTCTGTTACTTTACCGCTACCTGAAACAAAGTCCTCAGAGATCATCAAACCTTTTAAATCCTGAATTCCTTTGCCAAACATAGCTCCCGTTCCGATAGCAGGCTTAAATCCGTTGAACTCCGGCGGGTTATGGGAGGCAGTTATAATTAGACCTCCAATATCTTGACCGTCTATTTCTAGGCCCGCAGTCCTGAGCCGATTCGGTCTGAGCCTCACGGTCGAAGACTTGTCGAAGGACGAGGACCGCAAGCTTTGCTTAATTCGAGCGGAGCGAGAATCAAGGTTCTGAGCGAAGCTCAGGTTCTTATTCGCAGAAAAGCTTTGCTTATTCGCAGAAAAGCTTTGCTTATTCGCAGAAAAGCTTTGCTTATTCGCAGAAAAGCTTTGCTTATAAAACTTTCGTGCCCAATACATCATCGGCGAAGTGATCATGCCGACCCGAATAACATTTACACCGCACGACAACAAACCGGTAATGCAATTCTCCCAATAGCTTGGACTGCTCTCACGAGCGTCATATCCGACAATAACCTCGCCTGTACCCCTCCTTATTAAATATGTACCAAAAGCCTTACCAAAAACCTCGGCGAATTGCTCGTCCAAATCACGTCCCACTATGCCGCGAATATCGTAGTCGCGGAAAATAGATTCATTTACCTTCACCCTTCAATCTCCTCGGAATATATTTGGGCAGCATCTGCCGGATCAACAATGTTTACCTGAAGTCCTGTACCAAGCTCAAAACCGGCCCTGTGAATGAGCCTTGGAATGATCCTAATATACCAATCCACCCCAAAATGAATAAAGAAATTATAAGCTGGGCCGTCTTTAAACTTAACCATAGGCATACCCGGGTGATAATGCTCACCACTTGAAAGATGGGAGACTACACGCCGCAAAGCATCTTGAAGCACTTTTGCCAGATCTTGCAGAGCTTCTGAATCAATCTCACCGAAGTATTGCTGGCGCTTCTTAGGGGCGATCCAAAGCTCGAATGGCCACTGGGAGAAATCCGGGCAATAGGTCACGAAATGCTTATTATCGTAAACTATGTTCTGAATTGGCTCAAGCGCCAAAGCATCGATCCCGATTTGCTTAGGAACCACTACAAGCTGTGAATGTGGGTGCCGCAAGCTCGCCCCGGCCTGCTCACCTACATTGTTAAATATTAAAACGTGCCCATTATCACGGTTCGCATTGAAACGCTCCCGGAAAGTTAGAAGTATCTTATAAGTTTGCTCGAGTGGCAGCCGGTCGATATCTCGCTCATCATCAGGAGAATGGATGATAACCTCATGGAAATCGGTAATCGGATACTTGTTTTTGATAACACGTACGTCCCAGCCGGGCTCATAAGCAGCACCCTTACCAATCCTGTAAAGCTCCTCGCCTGGAAGCTTCTCAAACCCCGGGCAAAAGACACAAATCTTCTTGGATGTAGCATCATCAGCCTTTATATCCTGTGGGCGTTTCTGCCTGCCTTCGGCAATAATAACCCAACGATTAGTTGTTACATCCGGAACAAACTTAGCCACAGATCTAGTGTATAGTGATAAGTGTGCAGTGTAAAGAGATTAGGATTGAGAGTTCACCGGTTGTCTTTACCTTCCTTTCAGAAAAACGTCAATGCCCTGGAGTATATCGCTTTCTCCTCCTCTCCGCTCATTTTAAAGATCCCGCTCTTTCTCCTCTAAGACAAATCTGAACGCAAACCCCTGCCCGTCTAAAGTCGCACCGTGAGCCGTATACGAATAGTATTGAAAAGGCGAACGGTAAGACTGGGCGGGACCAGAATTCGACCGCAGGCCGAAGATCTTGAGTAAAACCGAAAGGTCGAACTGAAAATTAACCCTTTAGATCAGGATTGCGCTCCTCCAAAACAAAGTTAAAAGCAAACCACCAGAATACTACCAACCAGACTATCGTAATCACGATCGCTCCCCAATTATGGAAAATCATCGCCACATCACGGCTGTAGTGATAATAAAGATAAAAAATGGCCGTCAATCTAAAGATGTTCAGCCAAAAAGTAATCATAAGCCCGATAAATAGCGCTTCGAGCTTGCTTAACATTGTAAATTTACCCCGCAAGCCGACAAAGATGCTCGAAAGGATCAAAACCAAAGATTGCCAGCCCAGACAATTCCAGGCAATGGCAATCGGGTCCAGGCCCCCTGTTTTGCCGACTAAAGTAATGATTCCGGAATCACTTGTGGAATAAGCAGTCGGTACCGACAAGAAGCCCAAAAGAACCTTAACCAACCTTGCTTCATAGGGAATAATAACCTCTTCATTCAGGCCTAAAAACAAAACCGGCTCAATGATTTTAACCAAAAACTGGTTGAAGGTATTAATAAAAGGAAAGAGCATTAAGAATATAACCAGTACTGCAAATATTGCTGACGCAGAGCGTCTAAGAGGCGAATATGAACTAATGTGTAACGAATTCAAACTAATCCTCTCCATACAACTCCTTATCACCCAGATTAGGATTCACGTAACGTTTGTAGGTTAGTTTAGGAGTGCAGAAGTTAGCAATAATAGCTAAAGGTAAATTGGTAGAAACAAGATAAGCGACAACTTGATTAGTCCATTCTTTCTTGATGAAGGGCACTGCTTTAATCTCCAGAACAATCTTTCCATCGATTACAAAATCCAAGAAATAATTCCCGATTCCCTCACCCTCATAAGCTAACTTAATTTGTTTCTCCTTCTCAAAAGGAATTTTCTGGTTCTCCAGCTCTTTGGCAATAGCCCTCTGGTAATACTTCTCCTGATAAGACGAACCAAGTTTGTTTTGAACCTTAAACAGAACAGCCATCAACTTATAAGATAACTGTGGATAAATTAACTTAGCCATAACCTCTCCATTCGTTCTTATTCGTTCTCAATTCGTTCATATTGGTAATCTTAGCGAAACGTAACCACCTAAAACCACGTTTATTCAAAATGCGCGGTAGGAAAAGTGCCAAAGGTAGTAACCAAAGTATTTTCTCCGGTACAAAAGTAAAAGTAATCACATCAGTCTTCATCTATAACAATTACTCCAATATCCATCAATTGCTAAAAAAAGCAGCATTTGTTAAAATTCTTTCAGGAGTCAGGATGCTAAAAGTAACAATCCAGAAGAATGGTTCAATCACTTTACCTAGAGATCTTAAGAGTAAATTTGCACCCAACGAGGATCTGCTTGTAGAGGCAAGTAATGATGCTATTCTATTAAAAAGAACCGAGAGTCTGAGCCTTACAGAAATTGCCAAAAGGCTTAAAACCCTAGGCCAGGAAATTACCCCAAAAGAAATAGCTGCTGAAATTGCCGCATACCGAAGCCAAAAGTAGATGCGGGTCGTATTAGATACAAATGTTTTAATCTCAGCTCTTCTTTGGCACGGTAAAGCCCACAAGTTAATTTCTTTAATCGAAAACGATAAAATCACTCCCTGTTTTTCCCTTGAAACACTTGAAGAACTACAAGGGGTTTTAAGTCGCAGTAAATTTAAAGATAAACTAAGAGAAGCAAATGTTACTACCGAAAATATCATTATCCAGTTACTTTTAAAATCCGCAATCTTAAAACTTCCTAAATCTAAATTAAAAGTTGTTAAAGAAGATCCAACAGATGACAAATTTCTCCATCTGGCATTAGTTATTAAAACCAAATATCTGGTTTCAGGCGACAAGCATTTATTAAAATTGGGCAAATTTGCCAACATTCAAATCCTTTCTATTACGGAATTTTTGACACTATTTCAAAGTCGCTGAATATTTCCTCTCCGCGCTAATCCCTCCATATTCGCACACATTCGTTTACCCCGAGATATTTCGAGGGGCAGAATTTACATTCGTTTACCCAGATCCGGCTTGCCCTGAGCTTGTCGAATGGACTTTGCCTGAGAAGGGCATCATATTCGCATATACATACGCTTTTCGTCGCCACTTCCACCCAAACTTCCTCAAAATCCTCGGTAAGAACAAGGCCAAAGGTAGAAGCCAAAGTATTTTCTCCGGCACAAAGGTAAAAGTAATCACATCTGTCTGGAGATTACCGTTCGTGGCCGAAAAATTTTTATAAACTCTAACAGCAACAGTGTTGGTTCCTAAATGATCATCAGCATCAGAACCAGAATAAAAACAGGACAAAGAAGTCGTCTTATTCCCGGTTAATGTAAATTCCGAGCCCGCAGCAGCGGCTATATTAGTCCGAGTACCGCTATCAAAATCGCCCCAGCCAGCTGAACAACCTGAATTCCCCCACTGATATATTTGTAATGTACAAGGCTGTGCCCCACTGCAGCCTACCGCCGATCCCGATGTAATTTTACCATTCCAAGAGATCTGAATTTCGTTAGTGTTATTAGCATTGACCTTCTTAAATGTGTGTGTGCGGACACCAAGGGTACTAAGACTTGGAGTATCCGCCGGAGAATACACACCATCATCAGAATTGGAATCTGTATATTCTTTCTCGCTATAGAAAAACGATAAGCTATTATCCGTATTTGTAATCGTTAAAGCTTCAGTAGTTGGTAAGGATGTAGGATTATCAGAATTCCTCGTTTCCTTCGTATGCCACGTGTGGTAAAAAGTCGTATAAACCGGCGACATCTCATTGTCAGTGTTCATATACAACAAATCCAGCTTCGGCC
>Ga0155160_105_pt1 | contig 18160 bp, 17 predicted proteins | sample RifCSPhighO2_01_FD_106128 | JGI IMG/M metagenome (GOLD analysis project Ga0155160, IMG submission 106128) | Candidatus Curtissbacteria bacterium RIFCSPHIGHO2_01_FULL_41_11 | reverse complement strand
TTGCGAGATACAAGCTTTCTTATATTGTTTTTTAACAATTTAGCAATATAGCAATTTAACAATTATTCCCTTGGCATCACTCTCTTCAATTTCCATAAGTGATTATCGCTATTGTATTCAAGCTCAAAGTTACTGTTTTCCGAAGCGCAAACCAGATCAATAAGCTTCACCCCGCCGACCCTTTTAGTATTTGTAAAAATTAATTTTTGAAATTTGATCAGCCGCCTTCGCCACGAGATCGCAATAGGGAAAATACGAGCTTGTCCTGAGTCTGCTTGCACTGAGTTTATCGAATGTGTCGAAAGGGTCGTATCCGCCGAAGGGTCGAAAAAAGCCCAAACAGAAACAGATTCGTTGATCGGGGTATCATAAGACATATATTTAATATATCCGAAGAAAACCCGAAATGCAAGAGGCATAATTCTGATTCATTGTAGTAAAATATAACGATGTTTCCCCTGCGCGATACTCAAAGTTCCGGCAAATTCCCCATAGTCAATTTGACATTAATTTTGACAAACCTCTATATCTTTTTTCTGGAGCTGACCACGCCAAATCTTGATCTTCTAATTCAAAAATACGCCCTCACCCCCAATTTAATCGACTTATCAGACACTGCTACACTTACACCTTTTTTATCGTCTCTTTTTCTACATGCCGGTTTCCTGCACATCCTCTCCAACATGTGGTTTTTGTGGATATTCGGAGATAATGTCGAAGCGAAAATTGGCCATTTTAAATATTTATTCTTTTATCTTTTCTGCGGGATTACAGCAAGCCTTGCACAATACATTTTTATTCCCAACTCTTCACTGCCGATGCTGGGAGCCTCCGGAGCCATAGCAGGAGTACTTGGAGCTTATGCACATTTCTTTCCACACAACAAAGTCGACACCATTGTACCTGTCTTCGGACTACCACTTCTAATCGCTGTCCCTGCAAGCTTTATGCTCATCTATTGGTTTCTTACCCAGGCTTTTAATGGAGTTGCTTCGATTTTCGTAGCTACAACCTCAATAGGCACCGTAGCCTATATTGCCCACACCGGCGGTTTCTTATCAGGACTGGTCACCTCAAGATTTTTTAACTGGTCAAACGATTGAGTCCTGTCGTATCATTGATAAAAAGATCGCGATGCAAGTTCAGTCATATAGACACTACCTTGACAGCCTGGATAAAAAAACCAATACAGGTCCTTTGGGCAAAATCCTTCTTTTTGCAGGATTTGTGATTTTAATGATGGTTGGAATCACTTCTGGCATTATCTACTATGAAAGTAAAAAAGAAGCTCCTATCAGAAAACAGGCAGCCTATTTGCAAAACACCAGTAACATTTTGGCTTCCCAAAACCAGTCGATAGACGAAATCTTGTCTTCATTCCAGGTGGCCGGCGCAAAAGTTCAGCTTGTAGACTCACTCAAAGAAAGCTCAGCTGCCGCATCAGGCTTTTTTATTTCGCTTGACGATCTTGAAAGATCACTCTCCAAGCTCGAGTCAATGGAAAAAAATATTCAAAATACAAAATTAACTTTGAACTCATCCATACCGCCGGAAAATCTTTCCGGTCCAAACTCTGACGTCATTACATTTTTTAGTAACACGCAAAATAGCCTTGGGGAAATTTACACAGAGCAAAGTTTTATAAGAGATGTTCTTTATGCTTCCGGCCCCAGCTTTTACCTACCGGTTTTAACTGACGAAACAATCTGGAAGGAAAATAATAAAGATGAGATTATAAACTATTATAAAGATGTTAAAACACAAACTGATGAATCTCTCAAAAGTCTTTCCAAACTCACCCCACCGGAACTTTACAAATCGTATTTTGACACGCAAATTACCTATGTAACACTTCTTGTAAACGTTTCCGACAAAATACTAAATATTCTCTCTCAAAAAGACAGCACAAACCCGGAAGAGCCTACTCAGTTGGAAAAAGCTTACCAGCAGTTAATAATAGCCAAAAAAGAAAACGAAAAGCTTGCAAATACACTGCTTGCAGAAAAAACCAAAATTTTTGATATCACAAGAAACCTGCAGAAATTCGAAAAAATAAAAACCCAGCAAAACCTCTTACTCACCAATTTGCAGCAAAAATACGAAAGCCTTCCACCCACCAAAATCGATAAATTGCCTCTACCCCAAAAAGTCCTAGATTTTTTTACTAATTGACAAAGACTAGCTTCAATTTGGTAAAATTCACATAAAGGAGGAAATACTATGGACCCAAACGACACAAACCCAACGGGACAAGGTGATGACACAAATTCTGGTCAACAAGACGATCAGAGTGGTGGACAAGCTCCTGACATGGGAGGCAGCGATGCTCCTGCGGGTGGATCAGAAGAACCGGCAGGTGATGCCGGCGAAGCTGGAGGTGACGTAGGCGGAGACACAGGTAGCGGCGCAGGTTCATCTGAACCAGAAGCTGGCGGAGAAGAAACTCCAGCAGAGGGCACAGATGCACCCGACAATGCACCTGCAGCCTAACTCGCACACTACGTCAATTGACATAAGGCAGGTAAGATTTATATCCTGAATTAAAGGGATATTATATTGAACCTTGCAGATTTCAAAAAAAATCTAAAGTTTGCGGCAGTTGCTGTTTTTTTAATGGTATATGCTGCAAGCTTTTATTTTTTGGGGAAAAATTCAACTTCAATCGACCTTACGAAAGTAAAAGGGAAGTCGACAGAAAAAATTATTAAATCTCCGGTCGAGTCCCCTGTACCTTTTTCGGATACACAAACTGCAGTAATAACCTCCTCCTACGTCAAACTCTGTGCAAACACAATCTACAGCTTCGAAATAGCTTATCCCAAAGACTGGTTTACAACCTATGGAGCAGATGATCAGAAATGTTCTTATTTTGCACCTTATTCTTTTGTGCTTCCGTATGACACCTCAAATTTCACAACGACAATAAGAATAATTGTCACAAACACTGACGAATGGCTCGGAGCTACAAAATTTTACGAAAATCCCAACGATTTTCAAAATGTAATTTCAGTTAAAAATGTCGAAGTGAACGGTAAATCGGCAAGAAGGATTGAAGCGGAGACAACCGGAGCGAATTTTGAACAAAAGGGACTTGTCAAAATTAGCTATCTAATTTCTGCAAGCGATAAACCGGTGATAATTTCTTATCAACAGGCTTCAAAAGACGAAGATGTAGCTGCAAATACTAAAATACTGGAAGAGATGGTTAGCTCCTTTAGGTATTTCTAAAGACCAAAGAAAAGGCCTCTCTTGCGAGAAGCCCCTTCAAGTTGCCTATCTTGCGATAAGCACCAATATATATACTCCAGCTCGCAAGTTCTGTCAACTGAGATAAAAGAGATCAAACTATGTCAAAATCAAGACAAGCCTGAATTTTATTTTGACTTCACGAAAGCCGCGGATTGTTAATCCACGGATGAAATAAAGGAGAATCAAACTTCCGAGGTGCTTGTAATTTAATCATTGGTGATTCATAAAATTAGTCAAAACCGAGAACTGTTAGTCCTCGGAATTTTATTTGTTTTAAATAAAATTTCTTCTGGTGGGAAAGAGGAATATCGAAAAAGCGTAGCTTTTCTCCAACTCTAAAGAAAAGGACTTTCTTGCGAAAGTCCCCTTCAGTTTGCCTATCTTGCGATAAGCAACGGTAAATATATAGCGTGTAAAACAAACTGTCAACTGGGACAAAAGAGGTCAAACCCGGTCAAAATTTGATAAGAAACGATTTTTTTCATCAATCCCTTCCGAATCTGTTACACTTTAAAACAACAAATGAGACTAGTTGAAGACCGGAAAATCTACAGCATTTCGGAAGCAAACTTTTTTGCCAAGCAAACTCTCGAACAGATGGTGATGTGGATCGAGGGCGAAGTTTCTACTTGTCGCAAAAACCCCAACTGGAATTTTTATTATCTGGATCTAAAAGACGATAAAGCAGTTTTGCCCTGTATCGCTGAAGATTACATGCTTCAAGATCTTGGAGAAAATCCTGTCGGCCAAAAAATTATTGCTTTCGGTAACCTTTCCCTTTATGAACCATTTGGCAAATATCAGTTCAAAATTTCTCGAGTCGAAAAAGCCGGCGACGGACATCTGCAAAGACAGCTGGAAGAACTGATTAGAAAGCTGAAAGCCGAGGGCCTCTTCGACATATCCCACAAAAAAGAAATTCCAAAATATCCCAAAAGGATTTGCCTTGTGACCTCCGAAGGCTCTGACGCTTGGAATGATTTTCGCAGTCATACAACAGGTGTTTTTCCTATAATTGAACTGTTCACTGCAGACGTTAGAGTACAAGGCCCGAAATCCGTTCCAAGTCTCCTTAAAGTTTTACCCAAAGTTGATTCTCAGAAGTTCGACATTATTGTCATTACACGTGGCGGAGGGTCCCTGGAAGACCTTGCAGCTTTTAACGACGAACAAGTAGCCAGGTGTATTTTTGCCATGAAAACGCCAACTATTGTGGCAATCGGTCATGAAGCTAATGAATCTTTGGCAGAGTGGGTTGCCGACAAACGCGCTTCCACTCCGACCGATGCAGCTCATATCGTAATCTCCTCCTACCAACAGGTTTTGGAGTTTCTGGAAGGGTTCAAATATAAGTTAAAATCCAACTCCAACTATTATTTTTCCAAAAACTTTCAGACCTTAGACCATTACTATCTCCGGCTTCAACATGCCCAAAATACTTTCAAAGACCTGCCTCACAGACTTAGCTCAATTAAAGAAAGTCTAAAAAGGCACGAAAAATATTTGATATCGGACGCACTGGAAAAAACCGGCCAGAAATTTTACGAACTTAAAAGATCGACCCAGAGTTTTTTAAAAAATTACACAAATATTTTGGGAAGTTTGCAAAAATCCCTAGTGCTGCTTTCACCCAAAAATACTCTAAAGAGAGGTTATTCAATTACAACTGATATAAACAACAGGGTTATTAGGAGTGTCGAAGGCGTTGCTGTTGGTAGTACAATTGGTATAAAGTTATCAAACGGAAGACTGAAGTCTAAAGTGACCGGAAAACAAAAGTATGACTAAAGACCTCAATTTCACTCAGGCTTTAAAAAGGCTTGAGGAAATTGTCGAAAGGCTGGAAGATCCTAATTTGGACCTGGAAGTTGGTCTAAAGCTTTTGGAAGAAGGAGTATCTCTTCACAAACTGTGCAAGTCCAAATTACAACAAGCCAACACCAAAATTACTACTATTTTAAAAGAAGACAATGGCAATACCGCCGAAAGTTCTAATTAAATGGTTGGGTGGTGATATCAAATGGCTGATCAAAAAATAGGTAAAGTAACTCATTACTACGATAAAATACAAGTAGCAGTTGTAAAACTTACAAAATCAGATTTGAAAATCGGTGACACAGTAAAACTCGTCTCCAAAGACGGAAGTGAATTTAATCAAAAAGTTTCGTCAATGCAAATAGAGCATGCTGCAATAGATATAGCTAAAAAGGGCGACGAATTTGGGATGAAAACAGATAAGGAAGTAAAGGCAGGTACGGAAGTGATTAAAGCTTGATGATAACTGTTCTCCACGGTACCGATACCATATCTTCGTACAACAGACTTTCACAAGTTTTGGCTTTGTACAAAGCTTACAGAAAAACCTATTTTGACAAAGAAACATCTGAAGAGGAGCTAAACATGGCTTTTATGTCGCGTGATTTATTTGACGATAAAAAAGTTATCGTTATAAAAAACCTGCTTAAACAAAACAAGAATCTCCCAAACCATTTGGAAACCGCACCCGATGGACTCGAAATTGTTCTTTGGGAAAGCGACGAGTTAACTCCAAAAATAATCTCCAAACTCTCAAGAATCTCCAAAATCGAGAACTTCAAATTGCCGGCAAAAATATTTTATTTTTTGGACAGCCTAGCTCCAGGCAAAAGTAAGTTGATAAGCGAGCTGAAAAAACTAGGCGATGAACCAAGTCTTGTTTGGAATCTGCAAAACAGACTGCTTTTGCTTATTTTGGCAAAGTTGAATATCGGATCAACTCCTGCTGGAAAAATCACAAGAAGATCCCTTGCACCCTGGCAATGGTCGAAAATTTGCACACAAGCAGAAAAATTTACTATAAATGAGCTTAAATCAATTTACAATGCCTCACTTAAAATCGACTATTTGATCAAATCCGGCCAAACTAGCTTATCACCAACCACGCTTCTTTCTGTAATGCTCATCAAATATCTCTAGCTCTTGTTATACCTATAATTCGCATGTTACGCTGAAGTGAAGGCGCTGTCTCCGGAAACTGCCAGTTTCATGGTGAGAGCAAATAAGATCCATGGAAGACGTAGTCTGGTTTAAAGACGTAGACAAAGATGACATTAAATACGTAGGCGGCAAAGGAGCGAACTTGGGGGAACTTTACAAAGCAAAAATCCCCGTCCCGAATGGTTTCATAGTCACAGCTCAAGCTTATTTTAAAAATGTTGAGGAAACAGGAGCAATAGATCGCATAAAAGGTCTTCTGTTTAACCTTGATATAGAAAACCCTGTAAACCTTCAGGAGAAAGCCGAAGCCTGTCAGAGCGAAATAAAAAAAATGGAACTGGACAGCCAATTATCCAAAAAAATCGATAAATTTTACGATGAGCTTTCAGGCGCCCGCGACGCATATGTCGCAGTTCGCTCTTCTGCAACCGCAGAAGATTTACCAGAAGCTTCATTTGCTGGCCAACAGGCTACTTTTTTAAATGTCGCGGGGAAAAAAGCTGTTAGGCAAGCCGTCCTAGACGCCTGGGCATCCCTTTTTGAAGCAAGAGCTATTTTCTATAGGGTTCAGAAAAACTTTGATCATTTCAAAGTCGGTATAGCAGTTCCCGTCCAAATTATGGTGCAGTCTGACACCTCAGGAGTTATGTTCACCGTCGATCCAGTTACAAACGATAAAAACACAATCGTAATAGAAGCAATATACGGTTTGGGTGAATTTATTGTCGGCGGACAAGTTACGCCGGATCACTATGAAATAGACGCGAAAGATTTTAGGATTAAAAAAAAAGATATTGTAAATCAAAAGAAACAGTTGGTACGCTCCAAAAAAGCTGATAAAACCATAGCTGTTTCTAAAACCCACCGAGAGCTTCAAAAACTCCCGGATGCAAAAATAATTGAACTTGCCAAAATCGGTAAAGGTATCGAAAAACATTACTTCTTCCCCCAGGATTTGGAGTGGGCTATGGCAGGGGACAAACTTTTTATAGTACAGACTCGCCCAATTACTACTTTTAAAAAAGTTGAGGAGGAACTTGAAAGCCAGAAAAAACCCAAAGGAACTTTTGGAAATCTGACTCCAATTGTTATCGGTGCCCCAGCCTCCCCGACAATAGGATCAGGAAAAGTTGTCATAATTAGTTCGCCGAAAGAACTTTTTAAGGTGAAGAGCGGCGATGTTTTGGTGACTGAAATGACCAATCCAGATTACGTCCTTGCAATGAAAAAAGCTGTTGCAATCGTCACGGATCTCGGAGGTAGGACTTCGCACGCTGCCATAGTCTCTAGAGAACTTGGTATTGCTTGCGTTGTGGGAACCGGAACAGCCACCAAAAAGTTAAAAGACGGAATGGTAGTAACGGTAGACGGTGCAAAAGGCGTAGTTTACAAAGGTTCTGCCATGCATACAAAAAAAGACCTGCACCAAAACGAAGCAGCTCACGTCAGCATAACCAGAACAGCAACTCATGTCTATGTCAACCTTGCCGAACCTGAACTTGCCTCGCAAGTTGCCGCAAAAAATGTAGACGGAGTCGGCCTGTTGCGGGCAGAATTTATTCTGGCAACAATAGGTACTCACCCAAAAAAGTTTATAGAAGATGGAAAATCGGAAGAATTTATAGAGGTTCTGGCGCAAAAACTTTCAATTTTTAGCAAAAATTTTGGCTCAAGACCCGTTATTTACCGGGCTACGGATCTAAAATCCAACGAATATAGAAACCTCAAAGGTGGCGAAAAGTACGAACCGGTTGAGCCAAATCCCATGCTTGGCTACCGGGGGGCTTATAGATATATAAAAGACCCCGATGTTTTTAAGTTAGAGCTTGAGGCCATCAAAAGGGTCAGGGCAAAACACCCAAATCTTCACATGATGATTCCATTTGTCAGAAGTGTCCAGGAGCTCCAAAACGTAAAATCTCTGGTAGAAAATGAAGGTCTCTTTAAGGATAAGGGTTTTAAATTCTGGATGATGTGCGAAATTCCTGTTAATGTCATTATGCTGGAAGATTTTATTGATGTGGGCGTAGACGGAATTTCTATTGGTTCAAATGATTTAACCATGCTGATGCTTGGAACCGACCGAGACAACGAAGAGGTAGCCAGCGAATTTAACGAACTTAACCCTTCTGTTTTATGGGCTCTTGAAAAAATAGTAAAAACCTGTGCAAAAAATAATGTAACATGTTCAATCTGCGGTCAGGCACCATCAGTATATCCCGAACTTACTCGAATGCTGGTTAACTGGGGGATAACTTCAATTTCCGTAAATCCGGATGCCATCGAAACGACTAGAAAATTTGTTCATGACGCGGAACACAAGCTAATTACAAAAAACTAATGGCGAAAATAAAAAAAATTATTGCTCGCGAAATCCTTAACAGCCGGGGTCATCCGACGGTTGAGGCAATAATAGAGCTTACAGATGCAAGTTATGGAATTTTTTCTTCGCCCTCCGGGGCCTCTGTTGGCAAAAATGAAGCTGTGGAACTAAGGGACAAAGACACGTCCAGATTTATGGGACTGGGAGTCCTTAAAAATCTTGAGAAAATCGTAGCTGTCATAGCACCAAAACTTATCGGCCTGGATGCAAAAGACCAGGTAAAAATCGACCATACTCTAATTGAACTGGATGGCACCAACAATAAATCCAATCTTGGCACCAACACTACTCTTGCGCTTTCAGGAGCTACTGTCAAAGCACAGGCTGCTTCAGAAAAAAAGCCGCTATATCTTTATATTGCCGGGCTTGTGGGTAAACCCGATAGAGCATTTTCAATTCCCACCCCTATGTTTAATATCCTAAACGGCGGCAAACACGGGTCCCAAAATCTTGATTTTCAGGAGTTTATGGTAGTTCCGCCGATGGCCAACGTTTATTCCAAAAACTTAAAAATTGGCGTTGAGTGTTACTACTCGCTTAAAGAAACCCTAAAAACCCATAATGCCAGCATTCTTGTGGGTGACGAAGGCGGTTATGCTCCCAACCTCTACTCCAACATGGATGCCCTCAAAATCATGGAGGAAGCCGTTAACAAAGCCGGTTACCGCTTGGGTCTTGACGCTTTTTTTAGTTTGGATGTTGCTGCCTCGGCTATTCTCCAGGGAGGAGCATACAGAATTAAGGATAAGCCGGTTCCTCTAACCTCTACCGATTTTTTGGATTTTTACTTAACCCTAAACGAACAATACCATCTTCTTTCTCTCGAAGACCCCCTGGAGGAGGGTGATTGGAACGGTTGGAAAACATTAACTTCAAAACTCGGACCAGAAACTTTGATTGTCGGTGACGATTTAATATCTACAAATCCAAATAGGCTTCAAAAAGCAATTGACGAAAAAGCTTGCAATGCGACAGTCATAAAACCCAACCAAATTGGTACCATAACTGAAACTTTAAATGTAGTAAAAATTGCCAGAGAAAATAAATTTAAAATTATAGTCTCTCACAGGTCGGGAGAAACGAACGACGATTTTATAGCCGACTTTGCCGTTGGTGTCGAAGCAGATTATGTAAAATTCGGCGCACCGGCAAGAGGGGAAAGGGTTGCCAAATATAACCGTTTACTGGAAATTGAGCATGAACTTTCTTAAGTTAACCTCAAGATGCTTAAAATTACTCGGACCATAAAACCCCTTGTTCTTTGTATTCTTGACGGCTGGGGAATTGCAGCAGACACCAAGGGTAACGCAATAACCGCGGCAAACCCGACTAATTTCAATGCTTTTTGGTTTTCCTACCCCCATACATACCTTAAAACAACAGGTCCGGAAGTGGGTCTTCCTACAGGTAAGGTTGGAAGCAGCGAAGTTGGTCACCAAAATCTTGGAGCAGGCAAAATAGTTATGCAGGATGTGCTGCGTATAAATATTGATATATCAAACGGAAATTTTTTTGAAAATGAGGCTTTGCAAGATGCCGTTGATTTTACAATAAAAAATAAATCAAACATTCATTTAATGGGTCTTGTCGGCCCTGGCTCTATCCATTCATATCTTGACCATTTAATAGCAATGCTCGACTTTTTAAAAAACGCTCAAATTCCACCGGACAAGATCAAAATACATGCATTCACAGACGGACGCGACAGTCCGCCCACCTCCGGAAAAATCTATATGCCTCAGCTTGTTAAAAAACTACAGGAGGAAAAATTAGGAACAATTGTTTCCATCTCAGGCCGGTATTACGCGATGGATCGGGATAACCGCTGGGACAGAACGCAAAAAGCTTATCTGGCAATAACAGGTAGTGGAGAAAAAAAATCAGTCAGCCCGCAGGAAGTAATTGAACAGTCGTATTTGGAAGGGATAACAGACGAGTTTATTGAACCGACAATGATAACTGACGAAAATGGCCAGCCGCTTGGTGCAGTCAAAGAAGGAGATTGTGTGATATTTTTCAATTTCCGTCCTGACAGGGCAAGACAACTAACAAAAGCGTTTGTACAAAGCGAGTTTAAAAACACGAAAACTACATCTGGAGAAGTTGTACCAACCTTCCAAAGAGGGCCAAAAATCAACAATTTATTTTTTGTTACTTTGACCGAATATGAAAAAGATCTGCCGGTTTCAGCAGTGTGTTACAGGCCCCAACAGATTTTTATGCCAATAGCACGCGTCATAAGCGAAAGAAATCTACAGCAATTGCATATAGCAGAAACGGAAAAATATGCTCACGTCACCTATTTTTTCAACGGCGGGCGCGAAGCACCTTTTAGCGGCGAAGACAGGATATTGGTAGACTCTCCAAAAGTTGCCTCCTACGATTTAAAACCCGAAATGTCCACAGAAAAAATTACAAAAGAGGTAGTATCCAGACTAAATAGCATGGTTTACGATTTTATTGTCATCAATTTTGCCAATGCAGACATGGTCGGACATACAGGTAATCTAGAAGCTACGGTTAAAGCTGTTCAAACAATAGACACATATATCGGTATTATCTCAAAGTTGGTTCTTTCAAAAGGAGGCGCCATTGTAATTACATCAGATCACGGAAATGCCGAGCAAATGATTAATCCCAAAACGGAAGAGCCCGATACCGAACATAATGGAAACCCGGCACCCTTAATACTGGCAATACCCGAATTCAGAGGTAAAGCTCTGCAGCTTAGAATGGGCCTGCTGGCAGATGTTGCTCCGACAATTCTGGGCATTTTAAATATCCCCAAACCTTCCCAAATGACCGGACGGAATTTACTCGAGTAATTTAAATCTAATACTTAAACTGATAAAATTATCTGATGACTTTAGAGCGTATTGAAAAGGCAGGCCAAGTAGAACCAGATGCTACTTTAGACGCACAAGACCAGACAGATATAGTAAGAATCAAAAGTGGCGACACAGAAGCCTTCACTAATATATGGGAAAGGCATTTTCCAAAAATTCTAAAAAGAGTTAGTTTTGCTCTAAGAAATCATGACCCGGAAAACCTAGCATCGGACATCCTTGAAAAGGCATACAGTGGAATAATTGATGGTAGGTATAAACCTAGGCCTGGCGTAACGTTTTCTTCGTGGTTAAATAGAGTAGCCACAAATGCTATATACAGCTTTTCAAGGTCACCATCACTAAAACACACATCGATTGAGTTTCAGGCTTCAGTAGGAATTGTGCCCACTTCTCCACACAACACAGAATCAGAAGCCGAAACAAATATACAAGTTCAAAATGTACTCGCTGCTTTGGGAAAAATCAGTCCAAGATTCCGACAAACCATGCTAATGAGAGCAGAAGGCATGTCTTACCAAGAAATTGGTAAAGTTATGAACACAAACACCCAACACGTTAGGCTTATGCGCCACAGAGGTATTACTTCTCTGAAAAGGGCACTCCGGGAAGAAAGCGATCACGATTCAACAAAAAAACCCAGGGAACGTCTTACAAAAATGAGTTTACTAAAATTCCTTTTGGAATCCGAGTACAGGAGAATAGGCAGAAATGAAATAGCGCTAGCTTTTGATGTAAAAGAGGATTTTGTTGGAATTTTGATTAATGAATTAAGAAGTCTAGGTGTCCCTATCCAGATAAGCTTCAAACATGGTTATCAAATACCGCCCGACGAAAGGACTGCATATCAGCGGATTTTAACAAGAGCAACTACAAAAGAAGAATAAATTCTCCCTTGGGAGTATTTTCTAAAAAATTTTGAATGCATGCAGAAATCTTTTCTCTCCTTGTTTCCTCATGCATCTTTGTCAGCTCACGGCAAATAACAACCTCAATATCTCCGAAAACTTCTTTTATCGACTCGAGAGTTTTTACGAGCCGAAATGGAGACTCATAAATAATAAAGGTAGTTTTCAATATCTCCCGAATAGATTTTAAATTCATAAGCACCGTTTTTCTCTGACCGTCTTTTTTGGATAAATAACCGACGAACATAAACTTATCACATGGCAAGCCGGAAACCGTAAGAGCCGCAATAGCAGCTGTCGGACCAGGGATCGATTCAACCTTGACACCCCCTGCTACGGCTTCTCGGACTAGCTTGAAGCCCGGGTCCGAAACAAGCGGCGTACCGGCATCCGAAACCAGAGCCAGATTATCACCATCCTGCAAGCGTTTAATCAACTGATCAACCTTTACGGCTTCATTGAAATCATTAAGCACGAAAGTCGGCTTGTCGACTCCGTATTCGTTTGCAAGCTTTCCAAAAACTCTGGTATCCTCGCATACCACCAGATCCACAGCCTTCAAAGTTTCCACGGCTCTTAAGGTAATATCCTTTAAATTCCCTATCGGAGTTGCTACTATATACAGAACACCCATTGATAGTTGTCAATTGTCAATTGTCAGTGGGCAATTGTCAATTTATGAACGAATCAATTCTTGAAACTATAGTCTTCTGGGTAATGGGAGTAATCTCAACTTTGGGATACCCCGGCATTTTTGCCCTAATGGCTCTCGAGTCTGCTCTTATACCTATTCCTTCTGAAGTAATCATGCCTTTCTCAGGATTTTTGGTTTCGGAAGGCCGATTTGATCTTTTGGCAGTTATCTTTGTAGGTGCCCTGGGTAACCTTTTCGGTTCTTGGCTTGCATACGCACTTGGGTACTGGGGACACGAAAGGCTTGTCAAAAAGATAGTCAGAAAATACGGGAAATTTATTCTCCTAACCGAAGAAGAATTTGATTCAGCCATTAATCTTTTTCACAAATACGGACAGTGGGTTGCAGCAATCGCCAGAGTACTGCCTGCAATAAGAACTGTAATATCTCTTCCTGCCGGAATTTCCAAACTTCCCTTTATCAAATTTAGTCTTTTGACCTTTTTTGGCTCCCTAATTTGGTCAGGTTTTCTTACAATAGTTGGGGTAAAACTCGGTGAAAACTGGGAAATCATTAGACCATATTTTCGTAAGTTTGACATTCTTATTGCTGCTTTGACTATAATCGTAATAGGAGTCTACGTTTACCACAAACTCCGCAAGAAGAAATAAGTGCCCAGAAACATTAAAAAGATCCTCTCAAAATTTGGGCCGGGAATAATAACAGGCGCATCAGACGATGATCCTTCGGGCATCGCCACATATTCCATAGCAGGTGCCTCTCAGGGATATGGACTTTTGTGGACTGCACTCTTGACGTTTCCTCTGATGTCAGCAATTCAGGAAATGTGTGCCCGAATCGGTGCCGTTACTGAAAAAGGTCTGATGGGCAACATCAAAACTCACTACAAGTCGAAAATCCTTCTCTACTTGCTTGCACTTCTTGTAATAACTGCAAATACCATAAATATTGGAGCAGACCTTGCAGGTATGGCAGCAGCATCAACATTGCTCGTACCGATTCCCAAGCTTTTGGCAGCAGCAATTATAACGGCAATAGTTTTGGTTTTGATGATTTTCTTTCCGTATAAATTTATAGCCACAAATCTAAAGTGGTTGACCTTCGCACTCTTCGCCTATATTGCTGCCGCGCTTGTAACCGAACAAGACTGGTGGGAGATTCTCAAAAATACTCTAATTCCAAATATCTCCACGTCTAAAGAAACATTAACTTTAATAATCGCAATTCTGGGGACAACAATCTCACCCTACCTTTTCTTTTGGCAGGCTTCAGAAGAAGTCGAAGAAATTAAAGAGGAAGAAAAGGAAAAACATAAAAACATAATTGTCACAAAACACGAACTCAAAAGCCTGAGAGAAGATGTTGGGGTAGGTATGTTTTTCTCAAACCTAGTTATGTTTGCCATAATCGCCACAACAGCATCGACTCTTTATGCCAATGGAATAAACAAGATCGAAACGGCAGATCAGGCGGCAAAAGCTCTGGAGCCGATAGCCGGTCCCGCAGCTTCACTACTCTTTACTTTGGGTATTATAGGTACAGGTCTTCTTGCAATCCCGGTGCTAGCAGGTGCGGCAGCTTACGCCGTCTCAGAAATATTCGGCTGGAAGGAAGGTCTTAGTAAGCCGTTTCACAAAGCAAAAGCTTTTTACGCTATTATTATTTTTTCTTCAGTCGTGGGTTTTCTGATGAATTTTTCAAACATAAATCCATTCAAAGCGCTCTTTGCTACCGCAGTTCTTTACGGTCTGATTTCCCCAATTTTAATACTGTTTATTCTTCTTCTAGCCAACAATAAGCAAACTATGGGAACAAAGGTAAACGGAAAATTAGCCAACTTACTTGGAGGATTTACACTTCTTTTGATGACAGCGGCGGCAATCGGCTTCTTCGTTACTCTTTAATTCGATGGTATTTATCTTCGCTTGCAGAACACCACGTTCAGTTTACATGAACGTGGATGAATGCGAGAGAATACATACTTCCGAGGTACTTGGAATGGTTCTGCTCGCTCATGTAAACTTAAATAAGAATACCTGCCTGCCGGCAGGCAGGGCCGAGACCTTTCAAGCCTCGGAAGTTTATAACTAGTTATACTTGCGAATTACGGAAGTCACGCGGCCTTGAATTGTTACGTCAGTGGCATAAATAGGCTGCATTGAGGAATTTGCAGGTTCAAGCCTTACCCTACCCGGTTCCTTGAAAAATCGCTTCAGAGTTACAACACCGTTATTAATCATGGCGACCACAATATCTCCGTTTCTAACTTCCTTGGTTTCCTCGACCACTACAAAGTCGCCGTCCAAAATGCCGTCTTCAATCATTGACTCTCCTTTTACCTGTAAAACATAAGACTTCTTTCGAGGGGACACTAAATTTTGAGAAACAGTAAACTTAGCCGTTGGGTCACTGAAAGGTTCAATCGGCGAGCCGGCGGCGATAAATCCCATCAGGGGAAGCTCGATTCCGCGCACAACATCACTAATCTTCTTATCAATAAGATCTATACCACGAACCAACCCGGAAGATTTTTTAATCAGCCCTTTTCTTTCTAGAGTCTGCAAATGTTCGTGGACGGTTGCAAGTGATCTGACTCCAAGCTTTTTGGCAATTTCGACCAAAGTCGGAGCATGTCCGTTTTCTTTAATATATTTGTGGAGAAAATCCAAAATCTGCTTTTGTCTCCTGTATAAAACCGTTGCCATCATCAAGAATGTACCAAATAAAACCCGAATCTGTCAAGACCCAGATTCGAGTTTTGCGTCACCAAAATTATCTAAAACCCCCAAGTTGTCAAGGCACTTGACATCAGATATCATTTCGGTAAGATATTGCAATGGCCCAACCAGACCGCTTCACTCAGATAGAAATAAGTTTTCGTAGAAAACCCATATTGCCAGTTTTAAGATCAAAAGTAGAAACTATCGATCTTGCCTGTGATTCAGCCAGCATACAAACATTGACATATATTCATTTTTCCAGAGAAATAAATGGGGCAGTAGTGGGAAGTTTAAAAGTTAAAAATGGGGCGACGTTCGAACAACCCGGTAGAGTTTCCAAAACAAAACTTTATACCGTAAACGGGAACATGGCGACCCAGCCGTTTACCTTGTGTGGAGGAGAGCATTTTTTGGTTCAAAAAGGCAAATCTACAGTAAAAGTACTGAATAAAAACCAACCGACTCAATAAGAATAAAATAGGCTATAATAGTAAGTTCTTATGGAATTTGAACTTACTTCATCTTACAAGCCTACAGGTGATCAACCTGACGCCATAAAGGAACTAACAGAAGGTCTCCAAAGAGGTTTAAAACACCAAACTCTTTTAGGTGTGACAGGTTCCGGCAAAACATTTACTGCCGCCAACGTAATTCAAAAGGTTCAAAAACCAACCCTTGTTATTTCTCACAATAAAACCTTGGCAGCCCAGCTTTATCAGGAATTCCGCGAATTTTTTCCTAAAAACTCGGTCAACTACTTTGTTTCCTACTACGATTACTACCAGCCCGAAGCATATCTTCCATCAACCGATACTTATATCGAAAAAGAAACAGAGGTTAACGAAGAAATCGACAAACTCCGTCTTGCCTCAACAACAGCACTCGCCACAAGAAGTGACGTAATAGTCATTGCATCGGTTTCCGCGATTTATAACCTTGGTTCACCGACAGAATATCAAAATGCCAGGTTAATTCTGGAAAATAACCAGATTTGGCAAAGGAGCGACCTGCTTCGGGCATTCGCAAAGCTTCAATACGAAAGAAACGATATGGATTTTGCAAGGGGAACGTACAGAGTCCGGGGGGAAAATATAGAAATACTGCCCTCTTACGAGAATAATGGCTTGCGGATCACATTTTTAGGTGAAAACATTAAAAAACTTGAAATCATAAGTCCTGTAACTGGTAAAACCGTAAATGATCTGGAAATATTCGCACTTTATCCTGCAAAACACTATATTGCTTCGGATGAAACAACTTACGCAGCCATAGAATCCATCAGGCAGGAACTCAAGGCGAGATTGAAAGTTCTGGGAACTACCGGGGAATCCCTGGAAGCACACCGGCTTAAACAAAGAACCAATTACGACCTCGAGATGATGAAAACTCTAGGTTATTGCAAAGGAATCGAAAATTATTCACGCCATTTCGACGGGCGTAGTCCCGGGGATCCGCCGTTTAGTTTACTTGAACATTTTCCCAAGGATTATCTTTTAATTATCGACGAGTCGCATATGACTATTCCCCAAATAAACGGCATGTACAACGGTGATCGTGCCAGAAAACAAATGCTCGTCGATTTCGGTTTCCGGCTGCCATCCGCCTTTGACAACCGCCCGCTTAAATTTGAAGAATTCGCAAGAAAAATTAACCAGGTTATCTACACCTCAGCAACCCCCGCAGACTACGAGCTGAATTTATCCGATCAAATTGTTGAACAGCTTGTCCGACCTACAGGGTTAATCGACCCGCAAATATCGATTCGTCATTCAAAAGGTCAGATAGAAGACTTAATCAAAGAAATAGAGAAACGTGTAGCCAAAAAACAAAGAGTTTTGGTAACAACCCTTACCAAACGCATGGCAGAAGAACTGTCAAATTATCTGAAGGAAAAAGACATCCGAGTTAATTATCTTCACAGTGAAATACTGACTTTGGACAGATCAGATATTCTCGACGATCTCCGTCTTGGTAATTTTGACGTCCTGGTTGGCATCAACCTCTTAAGAGAAGGATTGGACCTTCCCGAAGTTTCTTTGGTCGCAATCCTTGATGCGGACAAAGAAGGTTTCTTAAGATCCGAAACATCGCTGATTCAAACAATGGGGCGTGCCGCCCGTCATCTCGAAGGACAGGTAATTTTATATGCGGATAGCACAACAGGTTCAATGCAACGTGCAATAGACGAGGTTGAAAGACGGCGTAAAATTCAAATCGAATACAACAAACAAAACAACATCAAACCGACCTCCATCGAAAAACCAATAAGGGAAAAACTTATAGAACGCGAAAAAATTTATGCAGAAAAGAAAATGATCTTTCGAGACAGTGTTATCGAATCAGCAATCGAAAGGGCCAAAGAAGGCTCGCTACTTGCAGACGACAAACAGAAATTAATTAAAATCCTAACCCGCGAAATGAGA
>Ga0155160_133_pt2 | contig 20784 bp, 21 predicted proteins | sample RifCSPhighO2_01_FD_106128 | JGI IMG/M metagenome (GOLD analysis project Ga0155160, IMG submission 106128) | Candidatus Curtissbacteria bacterium RIFCSPHIGHO2_01_FULL_41_11 | reverse complement strand
CGGCTGGAGAGAAGGAATTATTATTTTAAGTGAGAAGTGATAGGTTCTAAGTTATAAATCAATTTAAAACTTGTAATTTGTAACTTCTAACTTGTAACTTCTAACTTCTCATCTCTTCCCCAAATAATTCCAAAAAGCAAAAAGCCCAATAGCCAAAATCGTCAAAATTAAATTTAATGTGGTCACAAGCTGTAGAATTGCCAAAATTGCCGAAATTGCCAAAAAAGCAGCCACAAAAAAAGCCATTTTATAAGAGGTATAAAAATACCAGTTGGCACTGTAGCGCCTATATAGTCTTGTCCTTGCAAAATATAATAAAAGTCCACCCAACCCCCAAACAGCAATAAACAGCAGCAAGTCAAAGAGCCCGAAAAAATACCATTTTGCAGAATCAGGATCAACACTTGTCACAATCCAAGCAATTCCAAAAACTGATGCTACAGATACCAAAAATACAAGGGGCAAAAAGCGATGCATAAGACAATTTTAATTGTTTCATTATTAAATTGTTATATTGTTAATTTTTATCCTCAACAAAATAGCAATACAGCAATCTTACAATTTGCATATTTGGTAGAATCTACCAAATGGATTCGCAGTCGACATTGTTAATTATTGGCGCCCTGGTTGTAGTCGCCTTCTTCCTTCTATACTTCCAAATCAAAAAGCTTACAGAAAATAAATCCGAAAACGAAACGACAAAACTTCTCACCCAGTTAATCTCCGATATGCGCGGTTCAATGGATAAAAACGTCAGCACAATGGCTTCCCAACAAAAAGCGATAAACGACAGGTTAGACAGGGCAGCCGTGGCTATCTCCAGTGTCTCAAAGTCAGTTGGCGAAATGACAGAGTTAGGACGCGGAATGCGCGAACTCCAGGAGTTTCTAAGATCTCCAAAACTGCGGGGTCAAATAGGGGAGGCCGGGCTAAAAGATTTATTGGGTCAGGCTCTTCCCAAACAACACTTCCATCTTCAATATGCTTTTAAATCAGGTGTAATTGTTGATGCCGCACTGCAGCTTGAAAAGGGAATAATTCCCATAGATGCCAAATTTCCAATGGAAAACTTTAGGAAAATGTCAAAATCTCAGGATGAGAAGGAGAGGGATTTTAACCGAAAATTATTCGTCACAGATGTTAAAAAACATATCGATGCAATTTCCTCAAAATATATTCTTCCCGCAGAAGGAACTTTAGATTTTGCTCTCATGTACATTCCCTCAGAACCTGTATATTACGAAATACTTACGAATTCCCCGGATCTGGATGATTACGCTTACAGCAGAAGGGTAAGGCCGGTTTCTCCAAACACTCTCTACGCTTACCTGCGGGCAATCATCATGTCGCTCGAAGGCAGTAAAATCGAAGCTCAGGCCGGGCAAATTTTGGCGGCTCTTCGCGAAATCGGCGCCGAAACCGAAAAATTCGGGGTTTCATTAAGTCTTCTAACCAAACACATCAAAAACGCCGCTGCTTCAAGTGACGACGTCAATTCCCGCTTCTCTAGACTTTCAAGTAAAATATCTACTGTCCAAAGTATAGAGACAAAAACAGCAAGGTCAATAAAAAGTAAAAACTAACTCAGCAGATTTTGGAGTCTTTCTATAAGTTCTTCAAGTTTCTCAATTATCGACTCTAAAGCATTCTCATTGAAATTCAATTCGGAACCGGGTAAAACTAAGCCAATTTCCGGTGATGGCGAAGGTGAAACTTCCGGGCTTGGTGAAACCTCCGGTGACGGGCTGGCTAGCGGACTAGGTGTGGGGGAAACTTCAGGCGATGGACTTACCTCAGGTGACGGGCTTGGTGAAACCTCCGGGCTGGGCGAAACTACAGGAGACGGGGATGTTTCGATAGTGTTATTTTTACCAATATCAGACTGCGCTGCTTCGGACACTACTTGTCCACCAGGTTGAGTGTGGGCAACACAAGAAACATACTCACCATGATTTTTCCAATCCCCATTCGGGTCACATTCCGCCGGAAACTCAGGCTTGACAGCTAAAGCTGGGGTTACTACCAAAAGAAATAGAAGTGTAACAGCCGCAAATAATATTTTCATAATCACATATTTAAACGAACAAGTTTTCAAAATGTTACAAATCATCTTCTTTTACGTTCTAATCTATAGAAGGCCCGTCCATCTGCCAAACAGTCCCTGCCCGGGCAGAGCAGGGACTTTAGACGGGCAAAAGAGTAAAATGTGCCCTTATGGATGATCTAGCCAATCTAATTACTAGGGCACAAAAAGGAGATCATGAGGCCTTTGGCCAAATCTACGGCATCTTTTACGGGCGAATATTCAGGTACTGCAAATTTAATACATATCAAGAAGAAATCGCCCAAGACATCTGTCAGGAAACCTTTCTCAAGGCGTGGGCAAAACTCCCGCTATTTTCGCAAAAGGGTGGGTCTTTCCAAGCATATCTATTTAAAATCGCCCGTAACTTAATAATCGATTTATCAAGAAAACATAAAGAGGAGCAATTACAAAAGCATCAAGAAATTGCAAGCGCAGAAGATTTAGAGGAAAAAGTCGAAAAACGAGAAAACATAGCCAAAGTTCAAAAAGCCTTAAGCCAGCTTGAAGAACTTGATCGACAAATCATTATCTTGAACTACTTTGAAGACATGACAGGTAGGGAGGTTGCCAAAATAGTTGGGATTCGCGAAGGTAACTTAAGAGTTAAAACTCACAGAGCCTTAAAAAAACTTAAAGAAATTCTGCAAACAATATGAATTTAGAAGATCTTAAAAAAGAATATATAAGAATTAAAACTCCCGCCGATAGTGGATGGACAGGCCTTGAGCCAAAACTGACTCTTCAAAATACCAACTTCGCCCCGATACTGACCAAAAGTTTGACAACCTCACTCATGCTACTTCTAGTTCTTTCGGCAGTTGTTGGCACTGCTCAAGCCGCTAAACCGGCAAGTGTCCTATATCCTGTCAAAATTTTATCGCAAGATATTTATGCCAAAGTTACCGGTAATTATGAAATCAAAATCAAAAAAAGAACACAAGATGTTGTCGATTCGCAAAACTCAGAAAAAGAATTAGAAAAAGCAACCCAAGAGTATATCGAGACTATTAGTGAGACGAAAGAAGAGGCCATTAAAAAAGGTAACCAAGAACAATTTAGAGAAATTCTCGAAAATCAGGAAGAAAAGTTAAAACAGGCAGAACCCCAAAATCCGCAGGCCCAAGAAAAGCTCCAGGAAGTCATTGACCAGACTCAAAAAGCCAAAGGAGAAGTGCAAGGACAAAAAGATGACACACAAAACAACAGCCAGAATGAAAATAGGCAAAACCATATCCCCCAAAATAACCCTGGCCGAGGAAACAATCGTTAAGTAATCTTAAGTAGCATCATTAGGTGTTAGCCTGCTCCGCCTCCTCCGCCACCACCTCCGCCACCACCTCCGCCTCCTCCGCCGGAGAAACCTCCTCCGGAACCGGTGGAAAACGAAGAGGACACAGAAGTCGAAAAACTGTTCAGTCCGCTGGAAAATTCAGAAAAACTGGAACTTGTTCCCCCGCGCCCTACATACCAGGTAGGAACTTGCTCCCCCAAAGCCAGAGGCATCAATTCCAATATTTTCTTAGTCAGTCCGAACAATGCACCGTAAACTAGATATTGTTCCCATAATGGTAAATGATGCGGTAATTTATCTTTGAAATGGCCCATATCCTCCAGAAAATTTTCAAAAGCCTGCCATTTCCTGGCTTCCGCACCGTATACTTTTGTCCATCTTTTCATAAAACTAAATCCCCGAATCTTTACCCCTTTCCTCAAAACCGCTACCAAAATCAGAAATACTCTTAGAAAGAAAATCGCAAAGACTACCAAATTCACACCAACACCAACAAAAACTGCAAATGATTCAGACTCCGCAAGACCGACAAAGATCAAAACAGAGTTAAAAATAATGAGAATCACGAAAGTTATCCAAAAATGTGTATTTCTGGAAGAACTTCCCTGCTCTAAAAATCCTCTTTTTTCTGCTTCCCTTTTAACTGACTTTTGAAAAGTTTGCCAAAAAGATGAAAACCCGGAAGTTTTCATATGAGCCTTTAAATCTTCAAAAGTAATTACATGGTCGCTACTACTTACACCAAACCCGACCAACTCTTTAGAAGAAAGAGTACTTTTTAAATCTTCTATCTCATGCAGAAATTTTTTTTCAAATTCCAACAATTTATCATCTTTAGACTTCAAAACAATTGCGTATCTCCACTTTTGGTTAGTGAATAGAAGAAAACTGGTTAGCTCACGTCTTGCAGCGATTTGAATGTACTTCCTTCTTGCAAAGTCTAAAATCGTGGCCAAATATGACTTTGTCGAAATATGATTGTTTTGATTAAGAAGCATTTCCACAAGCACAGGCGGCATATCAGAAGGCGGATCATGCAAATACTTTGGCAATTCCACCTTATACTCGCGTCCGTATTTAAGCCACGCCCACATCCAGTAAACGAGCCAAACTATTGTAAGTGCAGCGACGCCGTACAATAAAATCTTGCCCAAAAAAGCTTGTCTTTCGGTTTGTTTTAAAGTTTTTTCCTCCTCATCAAGTACTTGTTGTAAATTTTTATCGGAGGTTATAGTCGAGCCTAAATAACCCTTTGGAAAAAGCATGCGAATTTCAACAAACTGTTTCGATTTTATAGAACTAACATTAAACTTGACTTTGTTGTCGTCGACAAAATCAAACTTTCCGTTTTCGGGACCGTGGGCAAAAACATAAACTTGATTTCTGGCAATCGTGCTTGGAAAAATTACCAAAAATTCAGCGCTGTCTGTCCTCACCATCCACTCATCGCCGATAACCTGCCAATAAAATTCGTCGAAGTCGACCCCTCCACCCAATGCACCGCCAAGAGTGTAAGAAATATCAAAAGTCTTTTGTTCGTTTAAGGCAGAGTAATTCCACTTAGCGTAAAATTTATCTCCTTTTCTTCCGGCAGCCTCCAAAACCGCAACCTTTCCGCTCTCAAAAATTTTAAAGTTAGAAATACTTGTGCTATACGAATAACCTTTTCGCGAAACTTCAAGAGGAATTGAAATATCAGCCCAACTAAAAGAACCGTCAAACGAGTAAGTCCGATGTTCAATTACATCAACAGAGCCATCACTGTTGATTGTGTACTCACCCGAAACTGAAGGAAAATAATAATCCTTCGCGAATATTTCTTTTGGCAAATACAAAAATAAAAACAAAAAGAAAAGCCCTGTTAAAATCCGCATTACTATTATTATGCTTCAAATACGCTCATGTTAAAATATGCAGAGCTTGCGCTTCTCTCGGCAATGTCGATAAAGGGCCTGGCTCGTTATGTCCAATATCCTCAAAGGTCTAAATAAACAGCAGCTCGAAACGGTAACTTCAACCGAAGGCCCGCTTTTAATAATCGCCGGAGCGGGAACAGGTAAAACTACGGTCATTGCCCGAAGAATCGCCTACATTATTGAAAAAAAACTGGCAAAACCTTCAGAAATTCTCGCGCTTACCTTTACCGATAAAGCCGCCGTCGAAATGGAAGAAAGAGTGGACGTTCAAGTACCTTATGGATTCATCGATACTTGGATTTCCACCTTCCATGCTTTCGGCGATAGAGTACTCCGCGATTGCGCTTTTGATATCGGTCTCGCGCCGGATTTTAAGGTTTTATCGCGTCCTCAGCAGGTTCTGTTTTTCCAGCAAAACCTTTTCAGAATTCAGCTGGATTATTTTCGCCCGCTTTCCAATCCAACCAAATTCATCGCTGCTATCCTCTCGTTCTTCTCTCGCCTTAAAGATGAAAATGTTAGTCCAAAAGAGTTCTCGCAATACGCAAAAAGACTAACGACTAATGCTATAAAAGAAGAGAAAACCGAAGGTCCTGAGCAAGGTCGAAGGATCGAAGCAAAAAAATATCTGGAACTGGCAAATGCTTACGAAGCTTACGAAAAATTTAAAGGAGAAGCAGGCGTTTTAGACTTCGGTGATCAGGTCACAAAAGCAATCGACCTTTTCACCAGTCGCCCTAAAATTCTTAAAGATTATCAGCAAAAGTTTAAATATATTCTTGTCGACGAATATCAGGACACCAACTATGCTCAAAACGAATTGGTAAAACTCCTGGCAGATAATCACAAAAACGTATGTGTCGTAGGAGACGATGACCAGTCTATTTACAAATTTCGCGGTGCAGCAATTTCCAATATTATGGAATTTAAAAAGACCTATCCTCGAGCAAAACAAGTGGTGCTTACTCAAAATTACAGATCCACCCAAGCAGTTTTGGACAGTGCATACAAACTTATTCGTCACAACGACCCAGATCGTCTTGAAGTCCAAAATAATATCGACAAAAAACTAACTTCGATCCAAGGACAAGGATTACCACCTCAGGAGATTTTCGCAGACACAATTTCTGAAGAAGCTGACTGCGTTGCGGAAGAAATTGAAAAACTTATCTCAAGGAGATCTAGCCCGAAATCCAAAATCCAGAATCTAAAATCCAAATACACTTACCGTGACTTCGCAATTCTAGTTCGCGCCAATTCTCAAGCAGATCATTTTCTGCGAGCTTTAAATATGAAAGGAATTCCTCACAAATTCGTTGGTTCCTCTGGACTTTATCACCAGGAAGAAGTGAGCGTTTTAATTTCGTTTTTAAACGCCATTTGTAATTTTGAGGAAAGTCTTAATTTGTATAATTTGCTGACATCTGGCATCTACAACACACCAGTTTTGGATGCAGTAAAACTCACCTCTTATTCCAAAAGAAAAAATCGATCGCTCTATCACACTCTCAAGAACTTAAACAAGATTGATTCATCTGAAGTTGAAATTACAGATGAAGCAAAAGTCATCATCGAAAAAATGATGCTAGATCTTGACGCAGCGCTTGAACTTTCCCGTAAGGAAAATGTCGGTAAGGTAACTTACGACTTTTTAAAGCGTACAAACTATCTGGAAAAACTAGAAAGACTTGGGGGAGTAGACGGCCCGATCAAAATACAAAACATCGCAAAATTTTTTGACAAAATTAAAGAATTTTCAGATATCGCAAAAGCTGAAACGGTTGCTCAGTTTATCGAATATCTTGAATCGATAAGAAATGCTGGGGATGACCCGGCTACAGTTGAATACGATCCAGACCTGGACGCTGTCAATATCATGACAGTTCACGGTGCCAAAGGTCTGGAATTTGCAGTCGTTTTTTTAGTTAATCTTGTTTCAGACCGTTTTCCAACAAGAGCCCGCTCAGAACCAATCGAAACGCCAAAAGAGATCATAAAAGAAACGCTGCCGGAAGGGGATTGGCATATGCAGGAAGAAAGAAGACTTTTTTACGTTGGCATGACTCGAGCAAAAGATTTATTGTACTTCTCATGGTCTCGCGACGTTGGTGGTGCAAGAGCCAAAAAAATCTCCCCCTTTATTTTGGAAGCAATCGACAAACCAAAATCGAGCTCTCAAATGGCACGTTTGTCTCCTTTAGAAAAAATTGAAAAATTTGCACCCACGCCTCCTAGAAATACACAGACAGTACTTTTCGATGTGGATGTCTTAAAACTTACTCAGGGTGCAATTGATGATTATCTAACCTGTGCTTATAAATACCGCTATATTCACGTTTTAAAAGTTCCTATTCTTCGTCATCACGCAATAGTTTACGGTTCTGCGCTTCATCTGGCAGTTGCAGAATTTTGGAAAAACAAAAAAAGAGGCAATATTTTAACCCTGCCCCAGTTTTTAGAAGTGTTTGAAAACGCCTGGGATAGTGAAGGATTTTTAACAGTCGAGCACGAAGAAAAAAGGAAAATGCAGGGGAAGCTTGCGCTAGAAGCATTTTGGAAACGTGAATCAAAATCGCCGGACGTCCCGAGTTTGATAGAAACTCCCTTCAAATTCGCAGTTGGTGATATTACGGTAGTTGGCAGATACGACAGAGTAGATGTTAAGCCAGGGTCAAAAATCAGAATTATAGATTACAAATCCTCAGAGAACATAGATCAAGACAGAGCAGATGCCCAGGCAAAAGATTCAACACAGCTGGCAATATATGCCCTCTCCTACTACAAGTCTTACAAAATAATCCCCCAATGGGTAGGTTTGCACTTCTTAGAAAATGGAATAGAAGGAGGATATATACCCTATATGAAAGATCTTATAAAAGCAGAAAAATTAATTACGGATACAGCCGAAAATATTACAAGAGACGTAAAAAACAACAGCTTTGCTGCAAATCCAAAATATTTTGGACGAGAACCTGCTTGTGTGTACTGTGCGTACAACAGTATCTGCCCCTTCTCTCTTGCCAAAGTTTCATAAAGAGGCAATAATAATTTAAATGCCCCAATCGCAAGAAACTCCCGACATGACACCGGAAGCACCAGCCCAAATTGATGAAATTAGAACACAGAAACCTCCAACCATTGTCGAGAAATTAAAAGACTTCCTTGGAAATCTTGGGAAAGCGGCAGATCGTGTCGAGTCATTAGGTGTTTACAGTCCGCCCCAAACACAACCGAAGGAACCAAAAAGCGATAAAGCTGCTTAGTAGCAATGCAGTTTTTAATAATTCCATTCTTGCTTATAGTCGTCTTTTTGCTTCTTTTTGTCATCCTCATTTTTCTTGTGTTGTCTTTTGACATTTTTTTGGAACTTCCCTACGTTGCCACAGAACACAAAAAAATCGAAACGATAATTAAACTTGCAGCGATCAAAAAAGGAGAAACAGCAATAGATCTGGGTTCCGGTGACGGCCGTCTTCTTTTAGCAGCAGCCCAAAAAGGAGCCATCGCAGTAGGCTACGAAGTCAATCCGTTTTTAATAGCAATCACGCTTATCCACGCCAAGCTGAAAGGCCTTTCTGAAAATATCAGCGTTTACAAGCAAAACCTATGGAATGCGGATCTCAAAACTGCCGATGTCATCTTTGTCTATGGTCGTCAAAAAAATATGGAGAGGTTCGAAAATTACGTTTTTCGAAATTCAAATAAAAAAACAAGAGTAGTAGTTAACACAAATCCATTTCCGGGCAAAAAGCCTCACAAAGAAGAAAATGGAATCTTTCTCTATCTCACCTGAAACATCAAACTTGACTATAGCAGTAAAAGTACTACAATTTTATCTATGCATTCGCCTGCCCGTGATTTTTTTGGTTAAAAAATGGCCGACAGAAAACTAGCTTTTCCTAATCCACTGCACCACGAAAAAGAGTTGCACGCAATAAAAATCCTTGTTCCCATTAATGGCGCGGACTCCGGACTTTATCCTTCGAGTCTTGAGGCTCTCAAAATTGCTTGCGAGATGGCTCATTCCTATCGACACAGTGAAATTGCACTCGTACATGTATCGGTAGTCCCCAGAAACAAACAAATACCAGGGCACTCGATTGAAGGCAATAAACTTCTGGATTACGCTCGAGAAATTGTAGAAAAGCAACACGTAGTCGTCGGAGGCTGCATGCTTCCGGCAAGATCCGAAGGTATAGCACACGCCATTCTGGGTGAAGCCAAAGTTGTAAACGCAGGCCTAATAGTTATTGGAACAAGCGGCAAAGATAAGTTTAACGGTCATCAACTCAATCCCGTGGCAAAAAGCATCATGGACCACTCTACCTGTGAAGTTGTTTTAGTGCGCTCGCCCCTCACTTGACGGGCAAGCTACCAGATAAATCCTCTACCTTCTCCTCGCCCAAAAGCTCAATTTTGTACTTAAAATGCTCCGCTTCAAATTGTGTTATATCTATTCCTTGTCTTGCACAGACAACCAGTCCCTGTATTATTCTCCTTACCTTCAATGCCTCGTTATTTTTCAAATAGTTAACATTGATAGAATTACCAGCAAATCCAAAATCAATAATTCCCAAGTTTGCAAAAAAAATACCTGTATTTACGACTACATCTGAAATATTTCTTATATAAATGCTTTGAACTCTTTTGGATAACAATTCTTTGTGAATAAAGTTTACCTTGCTTACATCTACGGTCAACTCATCCGGGAAAAAATCAAAGGGGAATACCGCCCTTACTCTAATCAGGGGCTTTTCTGATTTTTCCAACAAACCCTCAAAATTTTGTTCATGTTTATGCTCTGCCTTAAAAATATCTTTTAACGCCTCAGCCTGAGCGTCGGCTGCTGAATCAGACTTTTCCTCCCAACTCATCTCATCGCTGCGACCTGAATGGTTCAAACGTGCCCATTTCTGTTGATCAGGCGTCAAATCACTTCCCATAACCAAACCATTCTATACCCTTGTTTTCTGAATTTTGTTTGAAACTTGTAATAAATAAGTAAGCAAATACTACCGTCTTAAAGCCTTCAAATACATCCATCTTGCTTTGTCAGCAATATTTAAAAGATTATAAAATTTCGGATTAAGTACCAAATCGTATGTTCCTACATATTCTGCATGTGCAGGTGCATATCCTGCCTTAAATCTATGAAACCCATACCAAGGATCTTTGGGGTCGGCATCCGGGCCCAGCGCTCCCCACATGTCAAACGTTTTAAGCCCCATTTTCTTTCCCAATCTTATTGCTTCCCAGGCTAATAAATTAGAAGCCATTACCTCGCGATGAAAAACAGAAGAACCGCCATATGGATAATATAAATTATCGCCAAAGTTCAAAAGCATCCAGGCGACAAGTGGTTTACCTTGATATTTTGCGATCATCACCCTGGCCATTTTAGCTGCCTTCAATGTTTGCCAGACAAGCTTGTGGTAATTGGGGGTATGCCCGAAATACTTCTGACGCTTAGTCGTTTCAAAGTATAATTTTAAATAAATATTAAAATCGTGATCTTCCGTCGAACTATATACTTCGACGCCCCTTTTCTGCGCTATGCCAATGTTATAACGTGTCTTTGGGTGCATTGCAGCCAAAAGCCCCTCCTCGGATTTAGTTAAATCCAGCAGAAAATTGTATTTAGTAAACAGCGACTTTTTCGAGGGAACAAGTCCCAAATGCGTTAGTCGTTCGTCGTTAGTCTTTTGTCGATCGACTACTACATTTGGCTCGATTTTGATAAATGCCACATTTCTCTTCTCACCAACATCTTTTAATGCTTTAATCATCACCGCATCAGGCATCGGTCCCTTCGGAAAATAGCCGACACTTTGTTTAAAAAAGGGGACTGGATGAAAAGTCATCTGATAAGCAAGCTCCAGTTTGCTTCCCTCAAAATGCCCAAGCCTCAAAACTTCCAGTCCTGTTTTTTTTCTAAATTCCCCCCACTCCCAGGATTGAATAATATGAGTAACAGTTTTGTTGTAAAGGGCTTTTTCTTTATCTAAAACTTCACGGACGATCATAATTTAGACGATGACGATTGCCTGATTAAAAACGCTCCTAAATTTGCAATTAAAAGTGCCGGCAAAAACACTTCCCCAAGTCCAAACTTAGAAATAGCTATTGAAACCAGAGCCACACTCGCTCCAAAAAAATATTTGAATTTGCCAACGATCGGTGAAGTAATTGGCTCCGGCAACATCACAAGAGCAAACAAAAGAAGCGAGCCGTCCAAAAGTGACATTAAAGCAGTTTTTGGATCAAAGATTGTCAGATAATAAAAAAAATAGATGGCAATAAAACCCACCGGAAGCAATACGCGCTTCATTCTCCAAAGAACCCATATCATTGCAGGAACCAGTATCACCAGCGGCAATTTACCCCAGGCGACGGACCACCATGCAATCGGTATGCCAAAGACGACCGAAACGGTCATTATTCCAAATGCCGCCGGATTAAAAATATGTTGGCGAATGCCCCTGTTAATAAATTGTTTTGAAACAAATGCCGCCGAAACAGCTACAGCAATTATCCAAACAGGCGCCCTGGGATCAATTATCAGCCCGATTAAAGCTCCTGTAACAAACGATGCAGAAGGCCAGTATAGTTTCCTTGAGCGAATCCATGTAATTCCTAGATCAAGTACCGTCATAAGTCCGACAGCAAAAAGTGGGTAGAGAAGATAATTGAGGGTTCTAAATTGAACGATAAACGCCAAAATCCAAATCAGAAGCAGCCAAAAAGCAACCCGGCTCTTAAATTCATTATAAATTGCCAGTAAATTCACAACTTGATTGTAACATCAGGCATTCACATCGTCGGAAGTTTTTTTAAAAAGAAATAAAAAGAAGGCAGAAATTGCGCAAACAGCTCCAAATAAAAATGTCGCCTCAGGCGAAACTGCGCTCCATAAAAATCCGCCGATTACAGATGCCAAAAGTGTAAAAATGCTAATCGTTGTTTGCAAAACTCCATAAGCAGTCCCTGCAATATCTGATTTGATGAACGATCCAACCAGGGCTTTAGAAATACCGTCCGTTAAAGCAATATAGAATCCATAAATTGCAAAAAGTGGCCAGATTAAAGCTTTGTTACCAACAAAAGCAAACGCCAAGTAAACAGCAGCATAAATTAAAATTCCGGCCATAAAAACTTTCTTAGTGCCAATTCTGTCAGAGAGATGACCAGCAGGAGTCGAAATCAAAGTATATGTGATGTTAAAAAGCACATAAGCTAAAATTGTTAGCGAAAGCGTTAGCCCCAAATCTTTAGCCCTCAGAATTAAAAAAGTATCAGAACTATTGCCAAGCGAAAAAATCGCCATAACCAGAAGGAAAAACTTAAATTGGGAAGGAAGACCTTTCAAGGAAAGACTTAATTTTAATTTTGCCTCTTTCAGTTTCCGTTGTGAATCTTTGATAAAAACCAGAAAAATTAAAGCAAAAAGAGAAGGGATAGCTGCGATATAAAGAATCAACCTAATATTTTCGTTAAAAAGATAAAGCAAGAAAAATCCAATTAAAGGCCCCAAAACTGCCCCCGCGCTATCCATCGATCTGTGAAACCCAAAGATTAGGCCCCTGTTATGATCAGATGCAGCCTCCAAAAGCAGCGCATCACGGGCTCCAGTTCTTACGCCTTTTCCAAACCGATCAGTAAATCTACCAAGAAATACAATTGGCCAACTGTAAGCAAACGCAATAATTACCTTGGCGCATGCCGAAGAAAAATATCCGCCGACGACAAAAATTTTACGCCTACCGAGTTTATCCGACCAGTATCCAAAAAGAGTTTTAAAAATTGAGGCTGATCCTTCTGCCACTCCTTCAATAATTCCCACAATATAAACCGGCGCACCCAAAACTTGTGTCAGAAAAATCGGCATCACCGGATACAAAAGCTCAGATGCTACGTCATTAAAAAAACTGACCAAGCCTAAATTTACAACCTGCTTGGGAATAGTTTTGAAGATCACAAAAGCTATTTTAACAGAGAAATTCTGTTTACTGGTAAAACTGTGTTAAATTCGACGTATAATAGGACTTCATGCCTGAGAAAAAAGATTCAATAGACCAATTAGCACAATATCCAACAATGGCAAAAGTCCATACGGCACACCCCGGTGTTCAACTTACCCGTGCCGCACCGCTTGTTCTAGAAGAGACAGAAGAAATAGCAAAATTCATGTCAGAATGTTCGATGTGGCTTGCAGAAACCACAGACGATGCGACAATGCGTAAGCGTCCACAATTGGCTGTCACAATACATGTGGCTTATTGGTTGAACAAGTTTAATGACCGGCAACGGATTGAAAAGTGGACAGAAACTGTTGAAGGTCTTGAAGAATATATTTCACAATGGCATTTGACCTTAGACAGCAGTAACTAACTCTTCCGGAATATCAATAACAAATCTCGAAACCAAATTCATGCTTTGCACGCCAATGTAAAGACGATTAGAAGCGTAAGTTAGGTACAGTTTTTGCTTGGCCCTCGTCATCCCGACATATGCCAGCCGTCTTTCCTCTTCGATCTGCTCGTGATCAAGCATCGATCGTGAGTGAGGAAACAATCCCTCCTCCATCCCGATCATAAATACATTATCAAATTCGAGCCCCTTTGCCGCATGCAAAGTCATTAAAGTGACCGACTCTGCCCGGCCTTTTTCATAAGACTTCTCCGGTGTCACTTTTCCCTCCATCAAAGAAACAGATTCCAAAAATGTCACCAGATTTTCAAAATCCGCGGCTACGGATTTTAATTCCTTAACATTCTCTACTCTCATCAACCCCTGTTCCGTACCGTCATCAATCATCAGTAAATAATCTGTTGCCTCAAGCACTTTATCAATAAGCTTGAGTGGTTTAAGTTCTTTTCCACCAAGCCTTTCCACCATATCGTCAAACTTTTTAAGCCTGCCTTTTCCAAGTTTTTCAATCCTGTTTCTTGCAACTCTGTCTTTGGGGTTGGCAATGACCCTCAAATAAGCCATCACGTCACGGATTTCTTTTCTGGCATAAAAACTAACCCCGCCATAAAGACGGTAGGGCACATTTACATGCAAAAAGGCTTCCTCAACTGTTCGCGATTGGGCGTTTGTCCTGTATAAAACTGAAAAAGCAGACAAGGATTTTTGTGAAGATAAAATTCTATCTACAATAAAATTAGCTTCATCAATCTCATTTTCAGCATTGTAAATTGTTATCTTTTCTCCCTGCAAATTTCTTGTCCAAAGTTTTAAAACCGGGTGCGAGCTATTATGTGAAATAATTTTATTTGCCGCAGAAAGAATATTGCCGGTACTTCGGTAATTGCGCTCCAAATTAAAAATTTTGGCTTTTGGAAAATCCCGTTCGAAATTTAATATGTTTCGAAAGTCCGCACCTCTGAAGCTATAAATCGCTTGACTGGCATCGCCGACCACCGTCAAATTTCCAAAAGAGCTCGATAGCATTTTTGTCAAAGTATATTGGGCGGTATTTACATCCTGATACTCGTCTACCAAAACATATTCAAACCTCCCCGCCCATTTTTCCAAAATCCTCGGCTCACTGTTGAAAAGTTCCACAGTGCGCATTAAAAGATCATCAAAGTCACAAGCATTCGCTTCATGTAACTGTTTTTGGTAAACCGTATATATTCGAGAAACTGTCTCCGAAAAATAACCTCTTGCAAATTGTGCGTAATCAGCTGGAGTCACAAGTTCGCTTTTTGCAGATGAAATTGCATTCAACATCGAACTTGGACGGAAACTTTTAATAGAAATATCCTCGTCCTTCATTATTCGCTTTACCAAACTCAAACTGTCGTCATCGTCATAAATCAAATATCCGCTCGGAATTCCGATAAATTTGCCATCCATCCTTAGAAGTTTCGCGCAAAAAGCATGAAACGTACCGACATAAGGTAGTTGACGGTTTACGGTAGACGGTTCACTGTTTTTTGCGTTTGTTCTATCTGTTAACTGTGAACTGTTAACTGTCAACTTCATAATCCTCTCCTTCATCTCATTCGCCGCTTTATTAGTAAAAGTAACAGCCAGAATATTTTCAGGTTTAATTCCACGAGAAATCAGATATGCAACCTTATAAGTCAAAACCCGTGTTTTTCCGCTTCCAGCCCCGGCAAGTATCAAAACCGGCCCCTCGGTCGCAATCACCGCAGCTTTTTGCCTGATGTCAAGATCTTTAAGTAAATTAACCATCGTGATTTAATTAGAGTAGCTGTATAATATTACGACACCTATGGTTAAACTTTTGGACTTCTGGGCAGAATGGTGCGGTCCCTGCAAATTTATGGAGCCGATTCTGGAAGAGATTGAAAAAGAGCTTTCAGGCAAGGTTGAAATCGAAAAAATAAATGTCGACGAAAACCAGGAGCTTACAGTCAAACACGGAGTAATGTCTATTCCCACCTACATTGTCACAAAAGACGACAAAGAAGTTGAAAGAATAATAGGCGCAACTTCTAAAGAAAATCTTCTCAAGGCGATCACGAAACATGAATGAAAATACACCGCTTGTTATTGCCAATCTCAAAGCAAACAAAACTTGGGACGAAATCTCCACCTGGCTTGATGTCGTTGCACATTATGCCGAAGATTTTCCGGGAACATTAGTTCTTAGTCCCGCTTTCCCCTTTCTCTCCGCGGCTTCACAAAAAATAAAAGCCAATGGTTTCAAAATTAAATTAGCCAGCCAAGACGTCTCAAGATTTGAACAGGGAGCCTACACAGGGGAAGTTGCAGCCAGCCAGATAAAAGATCTTTGTCAATTTGCAATTATCGGACATTCCGAAAGAAGACAAAACTTTGCAGAATCAGACGAAATCCTCTCCCAAAAAGTATTGAATGCACAAAATGCAACTATCATTCCTATTTTTTGTGTTCAGGATCAAAGCACACCTATTGCAGAAGGTGTCGAAATAGTAGCCTATGAACCGACTTTTGCAATCGGCAGCGGCAACCCCGATACACCGGAAAATGCCAAAGCGCAGGCCAAGGAGATAAAAAAGCGTGGAGCTTATACTGTAATCTACGGAGGTTCCGTTTCCGGGCAAAACGCAAAATCATTTGTAGAAAAAGATCTAATTGATGGAATTTTGGTAGCGACCAACAGCCTGGACCCACAAAATTTTATTAGAATTATAGAAGCCGTTTCAGATTAAATAATGCGCCGATATAGCGGGGATAACAAAAAACCCTCGGTCACAAAAATCATCATTTTGGCAGCTGCAGCCACCATACTTTTTGCCACTGTTCTGGATTATTTCAACATTGGGCATCTTTTAATTAGAGGCCCTAAAACCATAGTTCAACTGGTAACCGACACCGGTTTAAAAAGCACAAACGGCAGGGTGAACATTTTACTTTTAGGGATCGGGGGAGAAGGCCATGATGGACCCAATCTCTCCGATACAATGATTCTTGCGTCAATTGATAAAAGCGCAAAAGATGCTGTTCTGGTTTCCATACCGCGTGATTTGTGGGCTCCGTCAATCTCTTCCAAAATAAACGCAGCCTATGCCTTTGGACAGGAAAAAGATCAAGGCGGTTTGGAGCTTTCTAAAAAAACACTCAGCCTTCTCTTTGGTATTCCGATTCATTACGCAGTAAGAGTTGATTTTAGTGGCTTTGAAAAAGCTGTTGATTTAGTAGGAGGACTTGACACAACTGTTGAAATTCCCTTTGTGGACCCGCAATATCCCCTCGAAGGCAAAGAAGACGACCTCTGCGGCCTAAAAATTGAAACCCAGGACATAAACGGAGTACAAACTGAAGTCGTTAAAACTGCTTCAGGCTCAGCTATTATACTTTCGCAAATAACCGACCAGGAGAACCCATTTACATGCCGCTATGAAGCCCTCACTTTCAAACAGGGACCGCTTCACCTGGACGGTAAAACAGCACTTAAATTTGTAAGATCACGTCACGGAACAAACGACGAGGGATCTGATTTTGCAAGAAGTACCAGGCAGCAGAAAGTAATACTGGCTTTCAGACAAAAAGTTATTTCCACAAGTACACTTACCAATCCGACGACGATAATCAACCTGGCTAAAACTTTCAATCGGTCCATTGATACTGATATTGCAGACGACGATATCCCTCTTCTGGTAAAACTAGGTCAAAAAATTGATCCTCAGACAATAAGGAGGGTAACACTTGATGCGGGTCGCAACACCAGTGTATTGGACGTTGGAGATCCGACAAACTATAACGGCCAGTATGTACTCGATCCGAAAACCGACAACTGGGGAGATTTGGCAGATTACGTACAGGGCGAAATCTTCAAGCTTGAAGAAGAAAAAGTTCAAGATTGAGTTTCCGTCAATTGCAAATTATTATAAAGGAAAATTATTCTTCGCGGTAGGAAAGTACCAATTTAATTGTTCCGAAAACGAACAGAACTACTCCTCCAACGAAAAGAAGATAAGTAAGCTCTGTAGAACCGGCATTCGGAAGAGAGGATGACGTACCACCCTTTGAAGCAGAGCCCGTTGCCTGAGCAAAAGTATTAGTGGCGAGAGCCAAGTAGGTGAGAGCAGTTGAGGCAATACCTATGACCTTCGGCAGCCTTTTTGTCATATCTCTACACTAATATTTTTCGATGATGATTGTCAACCTGTCATTAAGCTAAGCAGCCACTTGTTTGAGTGCGACATTCTTTTTAGGCTGAATTAATTTACTTAAACGTGATTTTAGTCGACTTGCCTTCTTCTTATGGATTACATTTGTTTTAGCCGCCAGATCCAAAGCCCTAAATGCTGCCTTTAAACCGTCAGCAGATGGCTTCTTGCGAAACGCCAAAACAGTTGTTTTGTATGCCTTTTTAACCCTGAGGTTAATAGCGCTTTTACGCTTGTCCTGTCGAACCTTTTTGATTGCTTGTTTTATAACTGGCATATCTTTAAAATTCCAAAGTGACTAATTACTAATTTCTAAAAATTCCAAAAAACTATAAATTTCCAAATTACTTAGAACAATTAGAAGTCGCAAGATGAAATTCTATCATAAATTATCCAAGTCCCCAAACTTTAAAAATAATTTGGGCTGATTCATTATGCTGTACTTTCTTAAAAATGGAGCCGGTCTGTTCAAAAAAAAGCAGGAAGACATCCTTTCCGCAGCCTTTGTTATCGCATTTTCTGTAGCCCTCTCAAAAATCCTCGGCCTTGTTCGTCTAAGGCTACTGGCCTCATCTTTCGGTGATGATATTCATCTTTTGGACAGTTTGATAGCTGCCCAAAGCTTACCTGATGCCATTTTTGAAGTATTCATCTTCGGATCAATTGCTCTTGCCTTCATCCCTGTTTTCTCACAGTATATTGCACACGATAAGTTGGATAAAGCCTGGGAACTTTCCAACAAGATGATCACATTAGGTTTAGTCGTATTTCTTGTCTTTTTGCTAGTCATCTTCGTGTTTGCAGACTTTATAGCACCGCTTCTTGCACCCGGTGTCATAGAGCGTGATCCAACAACTCAGTCTCAGATTGCGAAACTTTTAAGAATTATGATTTTCGCACAAGCCTTTTTTGTAATATCAATTTTTATAACGGGCATACTGCAGTCGTTCCAAAGATTTCTAGTTCCTGCGTTAGCCTCCATTTTTTATAACGTAGGAATAATAATCTCAATCATTTTCCTAGTTCCGGCTCTTGGTATATATGCTCCCGCTTTTGGCATGATCCTTGGTGCACTTTTGCATCTTGTCATACAACTACCCTTAGCCCTCTCTTTAGGATACAGATTCAAACCAAGCTTCGATTTTAAAAACAAAGATGTTAGAGAAATGTTTTCTCTAATGTGGCCCAGATCACTATCGCTGGGCCTTTTGCGAATTTCTGATATCATCAACATCCGTTTAGCTTCATATGCCTTAGCCGGCTCAATTACTGCTTTCAACTACGCTCAGGTGCTTATGCTGGTTCCGATATCTCTTTTTGCAGGAAGTCTTGCGCAGGCTGCTCTGCCATCTCTTTCTATCGAGTTCAATGCCAAAAGGTATGAGCAATTCAAAAAAATATTTACCCAATCTTTTCATCAGATCTTATTTTTAATTTTTCCGGCTACTGCTATTCTCGCAATTCTTAGAATTCCCGTAGTGCGCTTGGCCTTCGGAGCTCTTGAATTTCCGTGGGATATTACAGTATTAACCGGAAGAACATTAATTGCTTTTTCAATTGGAATTGCGGCTCAAGCAATAAGCCTGCTTATTCTTCGGGGATTTCATACTATAAGAGACAGCAAAACACCGGTAGTTATTAATCTCATATCGGTTACATTAAATATTATTCTCGCAGTTATCTTTATTGTTGTTATGGAACTATCAGTTGTTTATCTGGCTATAGCTTACGCAATCGGCAACATAGTCAATGCAACCCTAATGCTCATCTTTTTAGATAGGAAAGTTTCCTTCAATAAAATAGAACTCATGGGACCGGTCTTAAAAATGCTTTTTATTGGTATTCTTACCGCCATATCGCTCTATATTCCCATGAAATTTCTAGATCAGCTTGTTTTTGATACAACCAAAACAATCGGACTTATTCTACTAACAGGTGTGGCGACAGTTGTAGGTTTGACAGTTTATATCTCTCTGTCTTGGGTTCTGAAAGTTCCCGAAGTTGTTATTTTTTACAATTTAGGCAAAAGAATCATTTCTTTTTCAACCAAGCTCACAAACCCTGCCCCCACCTCTCTCGAAGCGCAGGAACCCAACCCGTGACTTTGAATTTGACAAAAAACCTATAGAAATGTAAAATCCGCATTTAATATGGTAATGGAGCGCTTGGATGCCGCAGGAAAGCATCCAGAAAATCAAGATCCGACAAAACAATTTGCAATTGCCCAGGCAAAACGTCTTTTACGTGACGCAAAAGTAAAAGATCCAGGTCCTAAACCTAAAGTTGACAGATTACCCTCTGCAACAAAACCGAAGATTCACGACGTAGACCCCCTAGCTCCTGTAATCGAAGCATATCAAAATCAACCACATACACCAGAATTAGTTGCACAGACCCACCAAGCTATTTGGCAAGCCAGAGGCGAACTGGTTGGTGCAACCTATAAAGTTACACCATGCCCTTATACACAAGAGCAACTTGCAGATCTCGAAGCAAGCGGTAAAAGAGTTGGATTTTTGCCAGCAGAACTCGCGACACGGCAAACCAGACACAAATTAGGCGAAATGTTTCCAAAAATGCAAAGTCATAGTGTTAAAGAGGGCAATTCAGTAACCAACGATGAGAGCCCCTCAGGCTGGTTTGATTATGAAGCAGCAATTGAAGCACCATACCTTGATACAGAAGAAGATCAACTCAAGGATGCTATCGAAAAAGATGGCAGAACAATACTCTCTCTTAACCAATACATTGTCGCGGGCCAGGACAGTAAGCTTTTTGCTGGTCAATATCTAGATGAGACTACAACTTGGGTTCGTCTCGGTTCCCGCGGCGATGGTCGCATTGTCGGTGCGGACTTCCACCAGG
>Ga0155160_125_pt1 | contig 21196 bp, 29 predicted proteins | sample RifCSPhighO2_01_FD_106128 | JGI IMG/M metagenome (GOLD analysis project Ga0155160, IMG submission 106128) | Candidatus Curtissbacteria bacterium RIFCSPHIGHO2_01_FULL_41_11 | reverse complement strand
GGCTTATCCTTTTGGACTTTCCCGACATCTCAGCAGCAATCTCAATGGTATTCAGAGCAAACCGCGCATCGCCGCTGGAAGCTTCCACCAGCATGTCCAATACATCCTTATCGATCCTAAGCTTTTTAACACCCAGCCCCGCTTTGGAATCAACAAGTGCTTTTTGAACTATTTTTTTGATATGCTCATCTGTCAGCTGGTTCAGAACCAATACCCGGGAACGTGAAAGAAGCGGCCCGATAACTTCGAAAGAAGGATTTTCTGTCGTTGCCCCAATCAGTGTGACTGTGCCCTTCTCGACATGCGGCAACAAGACATCCTGCTGGGCCTTATTAAATCTGTGAATTTCGTCAATAAATAAAATCGTCTTCTTGTTATAAAGTTTGCTCGATTCCCCGGCTTCACTAATTATCTTTTTTACTTCTGCAGTATTAGAAACAACGGCCGAAATTTGCACAAAATCGGCCTTCGTTTCAATTGCAATAATTTGCGCCAGCGTTGTCTTACCGCTTCCCGGTGGCCCCCAGAAAATTGTGCTGAAAATTTTGTCTCCTTTTATCGCCTCATATAAAACTTTTCCGTGAGCAAGAAGGTGCTCCTGTCCTAAAAATTCCGAAAGCTTTTGCGGACGCATCCGCTCGGAAAGTGGCGGCAAAACACCAAAATTATCAAACAGATCCATATCCGAAGGATACCCGAATATCAAAAATAAATCAACGCCGGCAAAACTAAATCAGCAGTTTTTGCTTAAAAAATGAAATTGCTCTTACGACCGCAGGATTCCACCCGCCAGGAAGAAGGTTATGATCCGCTCCACTGTAGGTAAAATACTCTATATCCTTATTTAATTTATTAAACTGTTCAACCATTTGATCAGACCATTTAAGGGGCACTGCATCGTCGCCTGTTCCCTGATGAACCTGCATCGGTGCATTTATCCGGTCAAAATAGCCACTTAGAGAATATTTTTCCGCGTCATAATCTTTTTCGAAATCAGCGACCACCCGCCTTAGCATTTTGCCGTGATCGTCAAAGTCATCCGTGTAGTACAAAATCGAATAAGGAAATGGTTTGGAGACAGGCGCCCACATAACCGCAGGGTAATTTTTACCAGTTATTTCCAAAACGGTAAGTGCTATTTGTCCTCCGTTACTGTGCCCCCAGATACCAACTTTATCCGGCAAAATTTCAGCATCGATATTATTTTTTGAAAACGCATCATTCAACTTGCCAACAGATTCAAGGACGGTTAGCGCAGTAACATACGTCTGCAGTCTTTCTTCTATCGCGCTATCGCTTGGATTATCCGATTCTCCGTAACCCAGAAAATCAGGTGCAAGCGTCACAAAACCCCCCTTTGCAAAAACCTCACCCGCTCTTTGTGTCCCGACACCGGTCTGGTATTGTTCGCGATCTACGTATCCCCGAAACATCACAATCACCCCAAAAGCACCCGGAGGCTTAGGGACATTCAAAAGCCCGCTCACTTTTTTAAATCCTGAGCTTGTCGAAGGATCTCCCTGAACATAAAAGTAGAATTTATAAGACGTAAAAGCAGGATCGTCCCCTAAGACTTCACCCAATGTAATTTCTCCGGCATCGATATTAGCTTTCGACAAAGCTTCAATTGTATATTTGTCCAAAGGTTTTTCTCTTAGCGCTTCCTCACGGACCCGTGGCTCGGTAATCCTGCCGTCATTCCCGGTCCTGAGCACAAAAAAAGTGCCGGCAAAGGCGGCGGCACTGATCAAGAAAAGAATTTTAACCATCGGAGGAATCTTCCTTGCCTTTATTTTATACTATGTTATTGATAATATAGTTGTATGGTAAGTGTTTTGGTCAATTGGATTCTCTCCGCACTTGCGCTTATTATAACGGCAAATCTTGTCCCCGGCTTTCATGTTGCAAACTTCACGACTGCCCTTATTGTCGCCCTCGTTTTAGGAATAGTAAATGCCATCATCAAGCCAATTCTTGTAATTCTCACCCTTCCGATAAACATTTTGACTTTTGGCCTTTTCACATTCGTCATAAACGCTCTTCTAATCCTATTGGTGGCACAGTTTGTAAAAGGCTTCGCTGTCGTCGGTTTTGTCCCTGCGCTTGTAGCAGCCGTAATTTTATGGGGGATAAGTCATCTAATTAACTTCGTCATTTTCCCCGTTAAAGCTGTTTAAATTTGCATCTGTAGGATATAATTAACTCTCTTAAATCATCTGCCCATTCTGCCCACAACAAATATTATGGATAATCTTAAAAGTTTAAAGCTTGTTTTACCTTTAGTAATCGCTTTTTTGCTCGTAGTTTTTGGAGTCTTTCAGCTGTTTAAAAAAACAGTCATAAATCAAACAAGCGAGGCAACTCCAATCCCGATTTCAACTCCCACCTCAAACTTCGAAGTACCGCCAAGCCCCACTCCCCAAGTCATGGGTACAACACCCCTAAGTCAACCGGCGGCAGGTACAGACACTGTTGAAATTAAAAATATTGGAATCTACGTTGACGCCCCAAAAACCAACCAAAAAGTAATCTCCCCGCTGCAAATCGAAGGCTTTGCCAATGTCACAAACGGTATTGTTCAAATAAGAATTAAGGATTCAGGCGGAAATATTTTAGGCACAGGAGATGCAAAAGCCTGTCTTGGCACAGATGCTTGTCCTTTCAAAACATCTTTTATTTTTACAAAATCAAAAACGCCGGAAGGCACTCTCGAACTTTATAGTCTAAACTCAACAACTGGCGCCGAAGATTATCTTCAAATAATTCCAATTAAGTTCTAGGCCTGTTTCTCTGTTGTACAATGGAGATATGGCAAAACAACATGATATCGATAAAATCAGAAAATCTTCTGCGGTTTTTGTAATCTTTGGAGCAACAGGCGATCTTTCGAAAAAGAGAATTTTCCCAGCCCTTTTCAAGCTTTTCAAAAATAAACTACTGCCGGAAAAATTTAAAGTACTTGCCTGCGCCCGTACAAAATTCTCGTCCGAGCAGTTCCGGTCCTATCTTTTTGAAAATATTGTTATCAAAGAAAAAGACGGTTTTGACAACTTTGGAAAAATCGTCGACTATCTTTCATTGGATGTTGCAAAAGATATAAATCTCTCGCATCTTACAAAAGCAATAGATATTTTTGAAAACGAAATCGAAACTTGCCCGCAAAGAATTTTTTATATGGCTGTTTCTCCTTCAATACTCAAAGACTCCTTCGAAAATTTCGGAAAGAATAATTTACATATTGGTTGCACCAAACATATGAACAAACCAAGAGTCATTATCGAAAAACCTTTTGGAAGTGATTTAAAATCCGCTCAAGAATTAAACTTGATTTTAAGGAAATATTTTAATGACGACCAAATTTACAGAATTGATCATTATCTCGGCAAGGAAACTGTCCAAAATATTTTTGCCTTTCGTTTTGCAAACGAAATTTTTGAACCGGTCTGGAACAATAAATACATCGACCATGTCCAAATAACTACAGCGGAATATATCGGTGTAGAAAAAAGAGGTGAATTTTATGACCGGACAGGAGCCTTGCGCGACATTGTCCAAAACCATCTACTGCAACTTCTTTCGCTAATTACTATGGAACAACCCCAAAATTTTAGGGCACAAAGCATAAATGAAAAAAAACTCGAAATAATAAAAAGTATAAAAAAGCTATCAGGTGACGAAACCCAAAATTCTACGGTCCGCGGACAATACGAAGGTTATTTACGGGAAGAAAAAATTAACCCAAAGTCCCAAACGGAATCGTACGCACTTATAAAACTCGCGATTGAAAACGAAAGATGGCAGGGAGTACCCTTCTACTTAAGGACAGGTAAAAAATTAACAGGGAAAGTAACTTCAATAATCATTCAGTTCAAGGAAAAAGGTCACAAGCTCTTTGAAAATTTCTGGGAAAGTCCTCTCCCAAATCACATCACAATCCAGATTCAGCCCAACGAAGGCATTGGCATAAGGCTTGCTGCCAAAAAGCCGGGCCTGGAGTCTTCCCTTGAACCTGTAGACATGGAATTTTGCTATAAAACATCGTTCGATACACCTCAACCGGAAGCTTACGAAAGACTTCTTTTGGATGTTATTCTGGCAGACCAAAGTTTGTTCCTGTCTCAGGAAATAGTAGAAGAATCCTGGAAAATCATAGATCCCATTGAAAACGTCTGGCAGGTTGGCAAACCAAAACTTGCAACCTATAAAGTTGGGACTTGGGGGCCCGAAGAAGCCAATGATCTGATTGAAAAAGATGGCCGCAAGTGGCTTCAGCCGCTTCTTACAATCTGCAAAATCTAGTCGTTCTTACTGGCTTCTTCACCCTTGGGAACTGAAGGCCTCACTTCGTGTCTGCCAAAAGCATATCTCAAAGCAGCAACCATTCGGGCCGCAAACGTACCGGATACAGCCTCTGCTTCTCTGCTTTTTTCGCGAAATTGCAAACTATCAGAAATTACTTCCACGGGAGTGTTTTCTTCCTTTGCCGCCTCAATCGCCCAGCGTGTTTCTCCCGAATCCTCAATATAACCGGATATTTTTTCCAGTTTTGGGTCGCTGGCCAAAGATTCAACCGTCCTGTCCATCATAAAACCTGAAAGCAGCGTACCTTTCTGATAAAGCTTCGCAACTTTCACCAAATCCAAATTATATGGAGCTTTGTCCATTATTCCAAATCCTTCCCCAATTGCCTGCATATAACCGTATTCGATGGCATTGTGAACCATCTTCACAAAGTGCCCTGCTCCTCCTTCGCCAAAATATTCATGTCCACCGTTGGGTTTAGCCAAAGAATCAAGTATCGGTTTTACTTTGTCATATGCCTCCCGTGAACCGCCTACCATTAAAGGATACCCCCTCTCATATGCAATAACCCCTCCCGAGACGCCGATTCCCAAATATAAAATTCCGTTCTTTTTCAAAATTTCATACCTTTTCTGGGTGTCTCTGAAGTGTGAATTTGCTCCGTCTATCAAAATATCCCCAGGCTTTGCGAATCCTCCGACAGTCCCGATTAAAATTTCCTCAGTAACGTCGCCTGCAGGAAGCATCGACCATATAACTCTCGGCTCGGATAATTTATTAATCAAGATTTCGACTGAATCCGCAGCATCCAACCTTTTGGAAACTTCAGAATTTTTAATCTCCGATTTTAAATTCTCAATTTTATCACGGCTCCTGTTCCAGACCACAACCTCATGTCCCTCCTCAAGCAGTTTCGTGACCATTCGAGAACCCATACGGCCAAATCCAATAAAACCTAATTTCATAGATATAATTATATATTCTGGTCTGTAATTAAGTAAGATCGTATCTTTGATTTACGGAAAAAAATCGCCGGATACTTTTGCATATCGTTTTCCTTCTCATCCAGCATTATCCTTAATGCCTCACGTTTTGCAGCACCGAACATTAAGATTATGAATGTCTGAAATTCCCCGAGAGCTTTAAGTGTCAAAGTTATTCTTTTTGGAAATCTGCCGTCAACTACTTCACTTGCAACATAGTCGGGAGATTTGGCGGCAGCGCTAAAAGGAAAAATCCCGGCAGTATGTAAATCTTCCCCGACTCCCATTACACCGACCCTTTTTGCAAATCTACTTAAAAGATTTCTGACTGCCTTTTCGTAAATTTTCCCGCTTTCCAAAAAATCTTGCCCTGTGAGTATCTTTACGCTCTCAACGCAATGCTTATCCGCAAATTCCTTAACTCCGGCATTTTTCAACAACAACTCGTTGCTATCTTTATGAAACGGTGCACCGTATCTTTCGTCCACAACACAAATTGCGCCAGGCACAACATCGTCAGGATCAACAAGCATCGCGCGATAATCAACAGAGGACCCCCCGGAAAGAGCAAGAAGAGTTTGACGATCAACTAATTTTTTAAGAATGTCGTGAGCTTTTTTATTTCCCTCTTCCTTATTTTTTACACGAATCAGGTCGATCATTTCTCACTTTTTGATTTTCGGATTTATTTTTAACACTTTCCACTTGGACCCTTGCGGCGTATCTTCAACTGCCACTCCCATTTCCAAAAGTTCCTTGCGCAGTCTATCTGATTCGCCGAATTTCCCCTCTCTCCTTAGTTCTTCTCGTTCCTCAATCATCTGTTTGGCTCCCTCCGGTAATTTTGCAGGTTTTATTTGATCAAGTCCCAAACCCAATACCCTATCCATTATAAAAATTGATTGGTGCTTTGGTTTCGTAGGTAAATCGCTTTTGACCAAATCCCACATCACAGCAAGAGCCCTAGGCATATTAAGATCATCACCAATCGCTTCCTTAAAGTTATTTTCAAATCCGGCGCATCCAATCCAACCGGACTTGCCGGGATCTTCCCAGTTAGAAATCTCTTCCCGTAAATTATTTAAGGCATTGGCAGCTGCCTCCAAACTTTTCCAGGTAAAATTAAGCTTCGACCTGTAGTGTGCTGTTAAAAACAAATATCTCAGCGCCAAAGGTTCAAATCCTTTTTTTTCGACATCATCCAACCTATAAAAATTATTCAAACTTTTGCTCATTTTTTCTCCGTCAACCAGCAAATGCTCCCCTTCCATCCAATAATTAACGAATTTTTTCCCGGTTGCCCCCTCGCTCTGCGCAATCTCGTTTTCGTGGTGAGGAAAAAGCAAGTCTACCCCTCCGGTATGAATATCAATGGTTCGACCATGCTCACCATTGACCCTGAGCTTGCCGAATGGGTCAAATGTCTCACCCAGCTCTGCCATACTCATCGCCGAACATTCAATATGCCATCCGGGACGACCTCTCCCAAATGGCGCCTCCCAGCTCGGCTCCTTAAGGGCTTGTCCTGAGCGAGCAGAGCGAGTCGAAGGAAATTTCCATAGAGCAAAATCACTCCAATTCTCCTTGTCATAAAGATCATCATTAACCCTTGCGCCCTTTTTTAATTGACGTTTCTCAAGTCCGGATAGCTTTCCGTAGTCTTTGAATTTATCAACCGCGAAATAAATCCCGTCATCGCCTTTATACGCAGTCCCCTTTTTCAAAAGCACTTCAATGATTCGAATCATCGAAGTGAAGTAATCTGTCGCTCGAGGATATTTATCTGCTTTTAAAATATTTAGCTTCTCAAGATCCTCAAAAAAAGCTTTTTCGTATCTATTTGTTATTTCTCGAAATTCAACTTTTTCCGCGTTTGCCCTTTTAATAATTTTGTCATCAATATCCGTTACATTCATTACATGCTTAACCTTGTAATCGTTAAATTTCAAAACCCTCTTTAATATATCCTCAAAAACAAAGGTTCTCCAGTTTCCAATATGCACATAGTCATAAACCGTTGGCCCACAAGTATATAGCCCGACTTCATATGAGAATCGGCCATTGGCCCTGAGCTTGTCGAAGGGCTTAAATTCCTCAACTTGTCTTGTCAAAAAATTGTAAAGTTTCAGCATCACACCTCTCCTAGCTGTTGCATTATTGCTTTAAATGATCTGGAAGATGCACGGTCTGTAGTGGACTGAAGCCACGAAGAAATCTCCCCTAATTTTTTATTCCCGGAAGCAACAGAAATACAAAAATCTGCAATAGCATCATCAGAAATATCTTCCTTAAAGCCATAGCCATGTTCAAACAGAAACAAAGCAGTCATCCCCAAACTTGTTCTTTTATTACCGTCCACGAACGGATGATTCAAAGACAATGAACGCATCAGTGCCGATGCTTTTTCGAATACACTGATATGTAAATCTTCTCCGAAATAAGTCGCAAAAGGAGCTGCAATAGCAGACTCCAGGGCCGCTTCGTCTCTCATTCCCTTATTTCCACCTGTTTCTTCAACTATTCTTTTCTGAAAATGTTTGGCCAGAAAAATCAAATTTGCAATTTGCTCCTTAGTCCTTTGCTCAAAATCAGCTGGATGCAACTGCTCAGTGTTCGCTTGGTCCATTGCCGTTGTCAAAGTCGGCTAGCTTTTTTAAAGCCCCCCGCCTCTTTTTAATAAAAACTTCAATAAATCTCATCGCTTTTAAACTGGACAAAGAGACAGCTCCGCCTTGTTGAAACTCATCACCAGAGGGCTCAACAACAGACTCAATAGGAGTTTTTTTCTGATCATCTCTCTTTTTTTCTTTAGTCATAAAATTACTAAACTATGAATTATTAAGCTATTCTGCGCCATAATTTTTTTTAGGCCCGCAGATCATGCAATGATCGAGGACCGCAAAAAACTGTGGGCTATTCAGCTCCATAGTTTTTTATCTCTGGTCTGGTTTTTTGAATCGCAACATTCGTCTCTTCCTTCTTTATCTCCTTTTTCTGTTCCTCTTTCATTTCTTCCTGCTGTTTTACAACAACCTCTTCCTGTTTTTCTTCCTGTGCTCTTTTTGCTGCGTAATCTGCATAAATTTGTTTAATCTTTGCGGCGACTAATGCGGATTCCTGCTTGGAGAATGCCTCATCGCTTTTTGCCATGGCCTTAACCTGTTTGTCCGAAATTGCCGGCTCATGGCCGGTTACCTGAGATGTTGCTGTTTGCCCAAATTTCTTAAGTTCGTCCAAAAACGAGGGCCCGCCGCTGTCGGCACCAGTTTTCATTCCCGCAGCCGACTTGGCTGCTCCTGCCAAATTAGAAGCTGCACCCGCTCCGCCAGTAACCTGCGACGTTGCCGATTGTCCTAATTTTTTCAGCTCTCCTGCAACTGCCCCACCAACATCACCGGCAACTTCTGCAATATCAGAAAATATCCCGTCCCCATCAGCCATAATCCCATTGTAACCTAAATAAATTCGAATATCGAAATTAGAAACTCGAAACAAATTCAAATATTCTGAATACAAATGTTCAAAACATTAGAAAATTAGGATTTAGAAAATTGCTTCGGGTTTCGTGCTTCAGATTTCGAATTTTTTTAGAAATCTTTTCTTCCCTCAAGGGCTCTACGAAGTGTAACTTCATCCGCATATTCAATCTCCGCTCCTATTGGAATACCTCTCGCGATCCTTGAAGTCTCAACCCCAAGCGGTTTAACAAGTCTCTGGATATACATCGCCGTCGCCTCACCCTCCATTGACGGATTCGTCGCCAGAATTAACTCATTAACTTCTCCGTCTTTTAACCTTTTTAAAAGTTCGTTAATTTTTAAATCCTCCGGCCCAATGTTATCAAGTGGTGCAATTACTCCATGCAAGACATGATAAAGCCCGGAAAAACTTCCCGATCTTTCTATTGCCCAAACATCCAATGGATCTTCTACCACACAAATCACTGATTTATCCCGGGCAGGATCATCGCAAATTTCGCAAGGATCAGTCTCTGTAATGTTTTGACAAATGGAGCAAATCTTTGTTTTCAGCTTGAGATCTTTGGCAGCCGTCGAAAGTTTCTCTGCGAGCTGGTCTGGTGCATGCAAAAGATAATAAGTAAGCCGTGCAGCCGTCTTTGGCCCGATCCCCGGCAAACTTTCAAAAGCTTCAATTAAATTCGCAACACTTTTAGGAACTTTCACGCTATCTATTTTATCCTATCTTAGCGATAAAGAGCGAGAGGAATTACTTCAAAAACATGACCCTTCGATAAAAGGTCAGGGTAAACTCAGCTAGATGCGACAGTTGAAATCACAAGTTAAAAACATGACGCAGTCGGCTGTGTGTTTTAAAACTTGCGAGATACACAAATGAATTGGTGCCGACGGAGGCTTGAGCGAGACGGATATTTTTAACGAAATTAATTTGAGATTAGTCGAGCGTTTTTTAACTGCGATGAGACTGGCACAATGTACGTCTTTTAGTTTCCGCCGCCGCCGAACATACCTTTGAGACCTTCAAAGCCGACCATGCTCTGCATTTTCTTTGCAGCTTCTTTCTGACTTTCCTTTACGGCCTCGTTTACAGCTTCAACGATGTCACTTTCGCTTTTGCCATTTGTCTCTATAGAGACAAATCTCTGTGCTAAAGTTACACGAATTTTTACATCGTGTTTTTCAACTTCTACAACCTCTTCATCAAGAGCCTTCTGAATGCGCATGGCGTCATCGCGCATCTTTTTGAGTTCCTTGAGCTGCTGTAATTTGTCAAACATATTTAATAACTTCTGATAATTGCTGGCCATCCGAAACTTTAGTGAAGGATGGCTGCAGTTTGTCAAACATACAAAATTATTGTTAAATTGATAAATTGTTAAATTGTTTTATAACAATATAGCAATTCTACTTGATCATAACCTCCAAATCAATACGAATTGCCAGTATCAACTATAATATAATCAACAAAAGAACCTATGCAAATAATTGTCTCCGGATCCCGCCTTGTTGAGTTTCCCGAGATAGAGGCCTACGCCAGAGAAAAAGTTTCCAAGCTTTCCAAATACAGCTCCAAAATAGAAAACATCAGGGTAAGATTAATTTCGGAAAAATCTCATAGAAATGAGCAGCATAATAGCTTCTGCGAAATTGCGCTGGATCTACCAGGCAAAAACCTGGAGGTCAAAGATTCCGAGAATTCTATGGATAAAGCAATTGACAAAGCTGTCGAGCGGATGAAAAGAGCTCTGGTCAAATACAAAGAAAAGTCCGTCTCCAAAAAACATAAAGAGGGAACTTTCGCAAGAAAAAAAACTTAAAAGTCTACCGAAAGATTTTTAACGATTGTAGATTTTGCCCGATCAGCGCTGTAAGGTTTAAGACGATAAACTTCTGTATTCAAAAGTCCAACCCCCCTTAAATTGGAAGTAACTTCCTTTTCTGTAGACCACTGATCATAACCTAAACAAATTACATCAGGGGCTTGTTGTTTAATTTGTACATAAAAATCATGTGCAGCACCCAAGACAGCTCTGTCGACAATTTTTAAATTGGCAACTAAATCTAGCCGCTCTTCCTCACTAAATAAAGGCTTTTTACCCTTAATCTTTTCAACATTTTTGTCTGTCCCCACAGACACAATCAAAAAATCTCCAAATTTTTTAGCTTGCCTGAAAAAATCCAGATGCCCCGGGTGAAATCCGTCGAAAGCACCAAAAACCATTACTTTTTTCAAAATGTTCCTTCCATTACATGCTCTTCCGGCTTTTGGTCCTTTGTCCTCTCCAGCGTTATCCATATGCCGGAATAACCTGAATACTTATCGGTATCTCTTAATGTTAAACTCCACTCAGTTCCGCTCCCCCTCATGTAATCAATCAGGCGGGCACTGCCGCCTCCGGCAACCCAGACTGCGTAATTTACGTTTACGGGATCCGGCAAAGTAGCATCAACAGTTAGAATGTAAGTTCCTCCGCCAAAAGATCTTTTAGCGGAGGCTTGCGCCCTGCCTCCATATTTTACATCTCGGAGTGTCACAGACTGGCTCGCAAGATCAGTACTATCTGAAGCAATATCCAAATCGCCTCCAAGTTTAACTGGCGCAAGACCCCTCGGTGCCTCATGCAACGCCGCATTTGCACCCACTGCGCTGGAACCTCCAAGCTTAGATTTGGCGAGATTAAAAACGATTGCAACAACCGCAACTAAAACAACAATTCGAAGTAGACTTTTAGAAATTTGGGGGCGCCTCCTCGGTTCGTTTTGAAAACGTACTTTGGAAAGATCACGCATACTAAAAAGGTTACCACATTTAGCCTCAATTGTTCCAGCGCAGAAATCGCAGGTTATTTAAGAGGAAACAGAAATTCGGGGACCGAGTGGCTTTCTAGTAGATTTCTTACCCCTTAACCCATACCTGTTTTCCTGAACCAAACCATAAATAACCGGTATTAGTAAAATCAAAATATACTTTAACCAGTTTCGGGAATCAGAAACATAGAGAAATGCGTTTTGAGACCCCACTATTTCTAAAAAGTCCAATAGTCCGACAACAAAAAACCAAAAAAGTGCAATCCAAATTCCTCTTTGAAAAGTTTTTTCGCCGTTTCGAAAATAGACCACAGTAGTCCAAAAAACTACAAAAGGCAAAACCAAATAATACCAGGGTAATATGACAAAGCCTGAGACTATAATTGCCAACATCCAAACTGTCACCGAGTACCATGTTGCCCTCCAATTTATTGCAAAACCGAAACTTTTTTTATTAAGTTTAATGTTTGAATATATCTTTCTCGTTTTCATATTAAAGGTGACAAACAGACCCGGCTTAAACCATTCCGGCCGCACTTGCAAAAAATTTATGAAAAATTCTAACTTAACAAATACGCTTTTTCGGAAGCACTGTCAATAAGGGAAATTATGCTTAAAGACCTTTTTCGGCCTCCTGATCGACCTGGGGCAATTCCTGATTTATTTTCTCAAGATTGGTTTTGTTAAGATCTGTCTCGATTGCAGATACTTCATCAGAAACACCCAAAGTGTTTAACTCATTGAGCTGGGCATCGGAATTGACTGTTTGAGACGATTTACCGGATTTATTTACCCCTAAATAGTTAAAGGCCAAAACGGCAACCGCGATAATTATCGCAATGATCAAGATAATGATAAGTGGTGCAAACCCCTGCTTGTTACTCTGCACTTTCTGTACCTCCTCTAAGATCTGCTGATGATTTCAACTCGACTATCGCCTCGACCAAAGCTTTGTGATATGCCTTTAGAGCGTCTTTGCTGCTTTCAAGTGCTTCTTTTGCCGTCATTACCGCATCTTTGGGTGTTACGGAACTTGCATCTATTGCATCTACGGCTGCTTGTGCCGAGTCAATTGCAACCTGAGCTGCAGAACCTAACTGCTCGGCTTCAGCAAGTTCTTTTTCAGCCTTCGACGTATCCACACCCCTTGCCTTGAGTTTATCAATCCTCGAAGCAATTCTCTCTGCAATTTTATCAAGTCTCTCTAGTGCGGCATTATGTCTTTTGAGCATCATGGAAAATATTTCCTTAATTCTACCGACAACTCTCTCTTTAATCTCTGCTTGTTTTGTGGCAATATTCTCGCGAATTTCCTTCTTTTTCTCACGCAAATTCTCAGCCCTCTCCTTCTTTTTCTCACGCAAATTCTCGATTTTCTCCTGCCTAATTTGGCGCATTTGTTTAAGCTTGTCTGAAACACTTGTTGGACTCGAATTTGAAACAGTTGTATTCGTAAACGAGTCTACGGAAGAATCATTGGTTTCGTCTTCACTTGCAAAAACTACGCCAAGAGAGAATAAGACAAAAAATACGAAGGCGAGAAGTGCTGGAAAAGTACGTTTCCAAGGCATTAAAACTATGTTAACAATTATCTATTTTATCTGTCAATTTATCTTTGGTCGATTGACATCGTTATAGCAGTCTTTTTACCGTCTGCGGCAGTGTTCACTATAATCTTACCGATATTTTTCTCGTTTTTAATTTCAAAAACATAATTAGTGTCGTCAACCTGTCTTGGAGCAACTGTCCATCCAAGCCGAGACAGCGACTGATTATAGAAATTCACCACCTTGGCTAAACTGTCATCTGTGATAAATGACGCGCCCCAACCACTTACCCCGCCATAGCTTTCAACAACCTGGGAATTTTTATAAAGAGGAACACTTGCGGGAAATCCGCGAACCACCTTCCCGCTTACAAACTCTTCTGTCTTGGGACCACCGCCACCTCCTGAGAGTTTGGGCACACACCCCGAAAGAGCAATAGCTGTTGAAAATAATGTCAAAACAAGTAGTATTTTTTTTGATTGATGCATTACGCGTTGTAAGAATTCGTTATTTTGAAAATATCTCCTGAGCCAAAGCGCTTAAATCCTCGCTTGCCACATCTACCACATCGCTGGCTTTTACGGCTTTTGGCAAATCGCCTGTTCTCTGGGTAAGCACCATCCTCATTGTAATTTTTCTTTCAAATATTTCACCAAGAAAATTTTCCAGCATCCCAATTGTCTTTGGCTCCTCCAATTTGTCCTTATGAAATTTATAAAACACCTCTAACGTAAGATTAACACCGTCAAACTGTACCGGTCTAGTAGATCGGAGCAAGGCAAGTATGTGGGCATTTATTGGTCTCACTTTTTCCAAAAACTGTCCCCACTTTTTTTCTATTTCGAGCAAGCGAGGACTACGGCTTCTAGCCGTGGGTGAAACTTTATCGTCATTACCGCGAAGCGAAGAATCAGATGACCACGGGCCATGCCCGTGGGAATCTATTTGTTCAAGCCCTTTCGGGTCTACTTCAACCCTCGGGGTTTTTAAGACTTCATCCTTTTTTGTTATTTCTTCCACACCGGCAGTCTCCTCTTTTTTGGCAATCTTCGCCTTCTCATCAACTCCCTTACTTGTATCAAGTCTTGACGCCGCTTCCGGATCTCCACAATATTTACAAACCGCAAGAATTAACGGAATTTTTTCCAGGGGATAAATCTTAATTTCACTTTCCGCCACCAAAAATAATTTGATAAGATTCTGCAGCTCCAAAAACGACACCTTTTCCGCAATTTTTTTTATTTCATCACGAAAAATTTTCCCGTTTCCAGAATCGACCTCTGCACCAATTTTAAAAAGCAAAACCGACTCAAAAAGCAACATTAAATCCTTTGCAAAAAGGGAAAAATCGACATCTCGCAAGCTCATTTTTTCAATTCCTCTTACTGCACCTTTTACGTCTTTTGCACAAAGCGCATTCGCAAATTCTAAAAGCATATTTACACCGGAAGAATAAACAACTCTTTCCACATCCAAAACAGTTATCTTTTTACCCCCGGCACTAAGCTGGTCCAAAATCGAAACTGCGTCACGATAAGCACCGTCACTGGCCTTGGCAATTGCAAGAAGGGCTCCGTCATCTACTTTAATTTTTTCTGCCTTGGAAATCTTGGCCAAAAGTTTCACTAATTCTCTTTCCCCGGCTCTTATGAAATTAAACCTTGTTAATCTGGAGATTATCGTTGCTGGTAATTTAGAAGGATTAGTAGTGCACAAAATAAAAATGGCGTGCCTTGGGGGCTCCTCCAATGTTTTCAAAAGTGCGTTGAAAGCCTCAACTGTCAACATATGAGCTTCGTCAATAATATAAACCTTAAACTTTCCGGCAACCGGAGACATTTTTATCTTTTCTCTTAAATCTCTTATCTCGTCTATCCCCCGATTAGAAGCAGCATCAATTTCGACCAGATCTAAAAATGAACCGTTAGTAATAGCTTCACAATTAGTGCATCTATTACAAGGCTCACTAAATCTGCCTTTCGTAGCTTTCAAACAATTAATGGCTTTTGCGAAGATTCGGGCGCTCGAAGTCTTACCGCTACCGCGTGGACCGGAAAAAAGATATCCATGACTAATTTTGCCCGACGTAAGCTGCGCAAGCAGCATTTCAACAATATGCTCCTGGCCTGCCAAATCAGAAAATTTTTGTGGGCGATATTTTCGGTAAAACACTGTCATTTTTTAATCATGATGCTCGCCGAGTAAATGCAAAACTGCGTGCGTTGTTAGCAAATAAACCTCATCGTCTGTTTCTACGCCATCACAGCTTGCACACTTCAAAACTTCCGGCCAACATAACACAACATCCCCAAGTCTCAAAACATTATCCCGCGGCTTGCCAAAAGATCCCCCGGATTCCTCCTGAGAAAAAGCAAGAACCTCGTGCAAACTATTATCTTTAAGATATTTACGGGAAAGATCAAGCATCTTTTTTTTCCCGGCAACTAAAACGGATATCTCATAGTCACCCTTGATTTTGCACCTTTTAAGAGTATCGAAAATAGCCTTTTTAACAACTTTCTGATCAATTGGATATTGACTCTCTGTAGTAATTAAAACCCTAACCATTATTGCCAAGCTTTTGGCGGACTATCGAGGCAACCTTAGCACCGTCCGCTTTTGCTCCCGCGCTCGACATAACTGCTCCGACGACTCGTCCCATGTCGTCAACTGTCTTGGCACCTATCGCACCTATTGCTTCTGTGACCATTTTTTCAAGCTCCTCATCTGAAAACTGCTCTGGCAGATATTTTGTCAAAACACCAAGTTCGGCCTGCTCTTTGGAAACAAGGTCGTCTCTGCCGGCACTTTTATATGCCTCAATTGATTCTTTGTGTCTTTTGGCGTCCTTGGAAATTTCGCCAATTATCTCATCGTCCGTAAGTTCTCCGCCTTTTGCAATTCTGGCATTATTAAGATTGGCAATAACCATGCGGACAGTTGAAACGGTGACTTGATCACCTGATTTTAAAGCGGTGTTTAAATCTTGATTAATCTGATCTAAGAGTGCCATATTTAAACTTTTTTTCTAATGAATCTTTTCCTCGCCATCTGAATTTTTTGCTGACGCTTCAGTGAAGGTTTAAGATAATGCTCTCTTTTTTTAATCTCGGTGAGAATTCCTTCTATCTGAACTTTTTTATTAAATTTACGAATCAGCGAATCAACAGATTCTCCCGGTTGCGCAACCACTTTAGTAGCCATTTATAAAAAACACCTCCCTTGTCCGCCAAACATCGCTCTTCAACCCATGTACGAATAGTACCGGAAAAGGTTGAGGTAACATGTGGCAGATTTCCCTTATAAATGATTCCATTCTACCTTCCTTCCTGCCAAAAGATGCATATGCAAATGCGGCACGTGCTGATACTTCCCGCCGTTAAACGCAAGCCTGAATGCCGAAAGTTTCATATTTTCAGCCAATTTCTTAGCAACTTCAAACATCTTAATAATATCACTTGAGTCATCCCTTTTTATAGTTAAAACCGAATCGATGTGCTTTTTAGGAATAATCAATATATGCACGTCGGAAACGGGGTTTATGTCATTAACTGCCACAACCTCACCGGTTTCCAAAACTTTGTCAGTTTTGATTTCCCCTTTTATCAATTTGCAAAATAAACAATCTTTCGTTGTCATGTAACTAACTCTTAAACGAGCCTCCTTTAAAATAAATTTTGCATTTTTAATCATGTATCGCAATTGTTATATTGTTTTATTGTTAAATTGTTTTAAAACAATACAGCAATATAGCAATACAACAATCCAGCAATTTCCTCATGCTTTTTCCAAAATCTCAATAAGTGCTTCAAGTTCCAGTTTCGTGGGTTTCATTGTTGGGTTTCTTGTTGAGCCATTTCGAAGCAGCACCTTCGAAGCATGCAAAAACCAGGTTGCATCCGGATCCTTCTCCTTACATATCTCATAAGCTCTTGTTAAGTCTACGTTATGTTCATTCGAACCGGTTACCCTAATATAGCCACGGCCTGGATCCTTACGCGCGACAACGGCATACCCGCCTTTCATTGCAGCATCCAAAACTGCGTCATTTGCCGTATAAATCGCCACACCCTCACCCCATCTGGTCTTAAACTTCTTGCCGCCTTCGACCTCTTTTTCGGCAGCAACTTTGTTCTGCATCACTTTATAAACCGCATCCAGTGCATGCACCGTCCACTCAACAATTTTTTCATCCTGCTTTGGATAGTTCATTTTCCAACCAACCATTATATTGTGAAGATTAAATTCCCACCTGTCGCTTGCAGGCTCGGGCCACTTATAAACATCCCAAGCATGATCCACTTCCGTAAAAATTTTAACCATGCGGGCAATTGCCTCATCATCTTTAATGTAACCCTCTTTTACAAGCCACTCATAAACAAGCTGCGCACCGCAAATAAAATCATTTGTTTGGTGGTGGTCAAACCGCCCCATGCCCGTATCGACATGAACAATATCCTCGTTAGAATCTACAGGCTCACCGTTATAAGTGCCGCCCGCAGGGGCAAAGGCAACCTTAGCATCAGTAAAATCGGGATGAAATTTTTTAAGAAGCCAAATAGCCGGAATTCCGTCAAAATCCGGCGAGTGGTGAGTAACTATAGTCTTTGCCATTAATAAATCGGTTCATATTAAACCTAAATAAGCACTTCCCTTCTTATTTGGTCAATTGTCAACTGTCAGTTGTCAATTGTTTTTCGATTCCCATTCTAACTTTTTGCAGAAATTTTATCAACCCAATTTTAGTACGTAGTAGAAGTTCGTCGGACGACAGAAGTGATTATCACGACCTTAGACTCAATATAATAAAAAACTCGATAGTCACCTACACGAAGGCGATAACCATCAGATAATTTCTTAATGTGTTTACCATCTGCTATATATGGATTAACAGTAAAATGATTTGTAATTGAATTTAAAACCAATTTTTGGATGTTATTGGGCAACGAACGTAATTGCTTCAAGGCGGATTTTTTAAATTCCGCCTCAAACTTTGCCACTGATTACATCCCCAAGTTTGTAGCTTTTTTCGCCCTTTGTATCTTTTTTAGAACGGGTCATTTCAATCTCTTCCCATAGGGCCTCGTTTTCATCAACAATTGATTGAAAATAATCTGGAGAAATAATTACAGAAAGTTTGTCATTATTTTTGGTAACCACAACCACTTCATCACGTGCTTTTACCTGCTCGAAAACGTTTTTCGCATCTTTTCTAATATCTGTAACGCTTTTAATCGTTGGTAAATGCATAACAAATTAAGTATACAATTTATATACAAATTTGTCAACAAATTTCACGGCTCGTCACCATATTTTTCAATAAATTCCTGCCGGGCCTTGAAAACCAAGTCGTCTCCTTTTATAACAGGTCTTTTTTTACCAAAAGCTTGCTGATAAATATTTTCATCTCTCTCGGAATTTTTTAACCTTTCCGAAATACTATGTCTAATCAAACTTCTTGCAATCTCTGCTGCTTGACCTTGATCGAATATTCCCGTACCTTCTACATTAAGAACTAATCCCCAATATGGATCGTCATACACATCCTCACCAGTACCCAGAAAAAACAAGTTATCAAAACCTCCTTGCAAAATATCTTGCAAACCTGGAGATAGATGGGAAAAAGCTAAAACTTGTCTTAGTCTACTGGCCAAAATTGCATTCAACTCTGAATGATTTCGGTCCCGCATTAACTCTCTTCCTGTCTCACTTTTTTCAGGGTCTTCAGAAAACAAATCTCCTAATAAATCAGGTGTCGGCAATAATTCAAAAATGGCTCTCAACTCTGCATTTAATTCTTGCGGTGACAATTCTGAAAAATCTCGTTCTCCAGTCATATCAATTCAACAATATAACAATACAGCAATATAACAATTTCCTAAGCCGTAACTTGCTTCTTTACTAAATCCAAAGTTTTGGCCTGAAAAATCGACAGTGCGAGGTATCGCTCAAGATCTGCTTTTTGATCAGGTGTTAAATTTTGCTCGGACATTCCCTGCATTGCGGCCTCCAACTCTTCCTTCGTAATTGTCACCTTTTCCTGTTTCCCAATTTCGTCCATGATAAGCGTTACCTTAACATTTTTCTCTGCCTGTTCCCGCCATTTTGCTTTCAACTCGTCAATTGTGGTTTTCTGCTCTGCCAGATACTTATCAAGTTCAGTTCCCTGTTTCTCCAGCTCGGACGAAAGTCTTACCAGAATTCGGTTCAGCTCATCTTCAATTAATATGTCCGAAATCTCGCAAGCGCCAATTTCCAAAATCTTTTCATAAATTTCCTGCTCCAGCTTTTGTTCTACCTGGTCCGCAACAATTGTTTCCAAATCCCGCTTGACCAACTCACGCAGATGCGACAAATCCCTCGCCCCGATCGCTTTTGCAAACTCATCATCAATTTTATATGCTTTGATCTGCTTGTTATCCGCTCCTTTTTCCCCACCAACAGAAATCTTATTTCCTTTGGAATCATAAATGTATTTGCCCTCGTCTTTTTTCTCCCCCGCTGCCCCTTCTGACTCCTTTGCTCCATCTGCCCCCTTTGCATCCTTACTTTTCATCCATGCATCAAATATATTCTTTATAGAATCATTTATGTCTGCGTCCGTAATTTCACCTGCGGCAATCTTTTTAACCTTTATGCTTTTCCAGTCACCGACTTTAACATCCGGTTTTTGGGTAAAACTCGCAAGAAACGCGAAAGGAGCAGACACTTCCAAAGTTTCTATGGCAATCTTTGGCGAATCGATTGGAAAAAGTTTTTCTTTTTCCATAATTTCCCCCAGATGCTTTGATATAAGAGAGCTTGCTGTCTGATTCAAAACTTTATTAGAGCCGACATGACCGATTAAAACATCGCGGGGGATTTTGCCGGGCCTGAATCCCGGCATGCTTGTTTCGCTGCCAAGTTTGGCAAGTGTTACCTCGTAAGCTTCCTCAAACCCGGCTTTTGGCACATCGACCTTAACTTCGATTTTCCCTTTTTCGCCACGAGTTATCGTATATTGCATATCGTTTAGCGGTTTTGCGCCCTTCCCCAACTACTGTTATCTATCCCGTCAAAAACTATGCCACGAGCTGCAGAATAGCCCATTTTCTCTGAAGGACTCCTAAAGTCGCTTTCGACCTGTCTGCTTTGTGTTACGCGAGGACAACGTTCACACAGACCCATATTGCGATAACTTGCCGCCCTGACAGGACTGCAATTTAAATCTGTTCTCCCTGCTCTTTTTAAAACAGGACTATAATCGCATCTTTCACTCATAATAAACAAAGTTTTTCTTCGAATAAAAAAGGCTCTTGCGAGCTCGTTGCTAATTATATATCAGCCTCGGTCATGAATCAATTCAAGATATATATCGCACTGCGAAGCAGTGGAAGATATATCAAAATCCGAGTATAATTTCGATTATGTCGCCGGATAGAAACCCCGGAATTAAACCTCACAGAAACAGATCCGACGATGTCGTCAAAGAACCAATTTCTGTTAGGGATGGCATTAAGGGAACCAGAAGATTAATCCCATCCATCCACATCGAACCGGACAAAAATCTTGTTATGACTGCGGAAACATTGGCTAGCTTGGAAAGCCTCGTACAAAACCCGTCAAGTAAAACAAATAGCTCTAAAAAGAATAAACACCATGGCAGGGGACATCATCGCTAAGCCTTGACACCGGCTAGGTTGTTTGATATCCTTTTCACAATATTAAGCATGCGCCCCGAAAAGCGCTTGCTTTTTTTAAGATGACCGAAAGATCAAACGGAAATCATCCGTCAGAAGTTCACTCGAAAGGCAATTCGCCGACGAATGAAACCAAACCTCCGGAACACGGATTAGCGGTAAGAAACAGCAACAAACAAATAGTAAATTATTATGAGGGCCCACTTATACAAACCTTAAGATCCGAAACTTTAGACGTACTCAATTATATCAGGGCAGCAGTAAGGCAACCAGAAAATAACTTACGAGTAAAAGGACCAGCAGACGTATTTAATTCGGCTTAAGACATAACTTTCTTGATCACCTGATCTTGACTTAGCAGTTCAGTATCAGCCACATCCCTCTTCTTAAATTCGACT
>Ga0155160_111_pt3 | contig 22292 bp, 24 predicted proteins | sample RifCSPhighO2_01_FD_106128 | JGI IMG/M metagenome (GOLD analysis project Ga0155160, IMG submission 106128) | Candidatus Curtissbacteria bacterium RIFCSPHIGHO2_01_FULL_41_11 | reverse complement strand
AAGGCGATTGCTCTGCCAGTTGAGCTATACCCCCGAGCAAGCCTTTAGCTTGCGAGGGGAGTAATTAACTCGCTAGAGTTAATATACCCCCATGCGCGTAAGCGCATTAGTTTTCATTGCTACGCTCCTCGGGCTAAACCCCTCTCCTCATTTGGGCAACCTAAAGGGCTGGCTCTAAATTATATCGGATTTATCAACCTATGTGAAGAGAAGCTGAAAGTGTTCCAGTACCTGTGAACGCATTATTTGATAAAATAACGGTGAAATGACTCACTCGCCCGATTTGCCTAAACCACAACCATCACCACAGGAAACAGCCAGCACGTCTACTTTCCAAATACATTATGGTTTATCAAGGAGGGTTGTGGGTAATGCGGCAAAAGAAATACTAACTAATGCTACTCCAAAGCCGGATTGGTTAACTCCCCAAGAGATAACGGATGTCTGCATGGGTGTTTTATCCCAATTAGGCTACTATTTGAGTGTAAGCAGCGACTTCGACGAGAAAGAAGAAATTAGCTTGCAGGTTGCACAGTCGTCTGTAGCACAAAGCGAGAGCAGTTTAATTTTTGATATGAGTGTTGCAGATTTCTTTGGGCAGATTGCTCCACACATAAAAGTATATCTTGATAGTCAATATGAAGGACTTTCTAAAAAGGAGCGTGAGGGGGATTCTAATAAATATCTGGCTCATAGAGGTGACATAGCTCGAGTGTTAGATTTCTTGGCTGAGCAAGAAGATCAAACAATGGGAGTTTCAATGGTTTACCATGGTGATTTTGAACCCCCAGCTTATACCATAAAATCGCTGGAGATTAAGGAAGCGCAAGCTGGTTGAAAGCATCATGTATCGACAATAGTTGCTTGCACAAGGTGTTCCCCCTCGATAAACTCAGGGCCGTGGCCCTTCGATAACTCAGGGCTATAGCCTTTCAAACTGTTCAGAGCCGTGGCATTCCAATCCCTGCCTGCTATAAGAAGCTTGAAGAGCGAAGTGTAGTGCCCCCACTAAATTCATTTTCACTTGATTTTTTCACCCGTTTGCCGCTAATCTGGATGTAGATACTACGAAGCGGAGCTGGACGGCAAAGCCCTACTTCGCTAAAGCTTCGTAGGGCAAAGGAGGTGAAAAATTGATGAGTGTTGAAGATTTATCTATTGCAGTTACTTCTGTTGTAATAAACGCAATTGCGGATTTTGTTAACTTTATCCCGGCTTTGGTCGGCGGTTTAGTCGTTCTTGTTATTGGTTTAGTTCTCGGTGCTGTCGCATACCGTTTGGTAATTGGAGTTTTGAAGGCGGTACAGCTTGAAAAGTTCCTTTCCAAGTACGGAATTACGAGTGTTGAAGGGAGAGATATCGAGTGGTCGGAGGTTCTGGCAGAAATTACCAGATGGGCGATTATCGTCGTCTTTTTGATTCCGACTTTCCAGGCATGGAGATTGGATTCTGTCAATGTCGTTTTAAACAGGGTGGTATTTTACGTTCCTAACGTGATCGTCTCAGTAGTTCTGGCTATAGTCGGATTGGTTTTTTCCAAACTGGCCTACCGAGTTGCAAAAGGCGCCAGCCATTCACTTGGAAGAACCTTGTCTCATGCAGTCGGTATAACCGCGCAATGGTCAATCACGGTATTCGTGGCGTTTTTAGTCTTGCACCAACTAGGTGTTGGTCAAGAACTTTTGAGAATACTATTTGGCGGAATTGTAGCGATGATCGCTATTGCCGGCGGACTGGCCTTCGGACTTGGTGGACAAACGACGGCGAGGGAAATTTTGGAATCCGTTTGGGAAAAGTTCAAGAAGTAAGCCGTACCTTATACGCATAGACTTAGATTTAAGGCTATGATAAAATTTTATGGCCTTAAAGTGTTATGATCTGGCCCTTAGTCAATTTCGAAAAAATTATGGGTCCGAGTGAAATGAGGCCCTATTTTGAACGAAGTGAGAATCAGGGCCGAATGCAGTGAGGCCCTATCGTCTATCGGTTAGGACGGGACCCTTTCAAGGTCCAAAGCGGGGTTCGACTCCCCGTAGGGCCACTCAGCCTCATACCTGCAACCAACCTTATTTTTTGAAGCTAAAATGGTTCAACTACCCATTGGTTTTGACATTCTCTCTAGGCACGAGTAAAATTCTGTTTCAATGACACAAGAAGCCAAGATTGGAAAACAACCACAGCCATATAAGGTTCCTGAAAGGATTGCTTCTGCAACAATACATTTTATGTATGGAATCTCTGAAAAAGGAGATTACAGAACGATTGCGGAGTATATGATAGACAAGAAGTTTTGTTTAACAGCTGACCTCATTCAGGAAGGTTTTACGTCAGACCAGATTGAAGATGCCGTGAATGATGGTGGAGTAAAGGTAGCTCCTGTCTTCAAGAAAAGGATTTCTGATTTATATTGGACAGAAGAGACCGCATATGAACTTGATAAAATGGCAGTTCGTGTCGAAAGAGAATGTGGAGGGGATGGAACAGATTTAAATGTGCCAGCAATGGGAGATGTGATGTCCGTTGGAGCTGCTCTAGGTAGTCAGCAACTTGCAATCGCCGCTTTGGCTTACGCAGCTCACAAAGGACTAATTGGAGAAACAGGTATAGACAGAGGTATGGGAGTAGGTAACCTGTTTATAAACAAAAAAAATCCATTGGCAGGTATTCTTTTAGAAGAAGTCCCAGATGCCGAAAATCAAGAAAGTCAAAATTATCCAGATGTTCAACCAGAACCAGATGAAAGGCTAGCTCCTTTTGATGAGATTTTAGAAAGATTAACCAAAGAAGATATGCCCGAAGAACCTCAACAAAGTGTTTAACTCCCTATTGGGAGATAATTTGAGTTTGGTTTTGCAGGCTGTCCTAAGCTCGAGTATAGTGACCTAAATTCCACAAACACTTGGTTCTCATTCGACAAGTTCAGGGTCGTTAACATTGCGAAAACCCTTCCGACTGGCTCAGGGTCATGACCGTGGGGCCACCAAAGCGTATTTGTGAATTCACCATCGACTAAGAAATTCAACTAATTAGTAATCCAGACCTCTAAAGGGGGCCTTGCCAAGGGGATCTTTGGACAATGCAGTCTGTTTTAGGATCAAAACGGAAATATTCTCTTCCCTGGACTACGGCATACTGCGCTGCTTTCCTACCCATCAGTTTTACTCCAGCCGCTTTAACTTCTTCTGCGCTCATAAGCACGGCATCGGGATAATATTTGATAGCATTATACGGCTGCGTTTTGAACTGTGCGGAAGAACCCCCTATTTTTATTTCTCCGGTCGCAACCTCATAAACTTCTGCCCACGCTAATGTACGATGCTCATTTAAAAAGCTTTCTGCAGTTTCATTTTCACCGATGGGTTTATTATAAAGTTCCAAATAAACTTCTCCATCAGATGCAAATCCCTTTATGTGCCGGGTTGTTGATATTTTCGAAATTTCTGCTTTAGCTGCAATTTCGCTTCTCTCTGGCATACGAGCGGGATTATAGTAGCAAAGATGGCAAAAAAGCAAATATGTGTGTTCAACTTCCGAGTGGGAGATAGTGTTTATGTCTTGAACCTGACCTAAGCTCGAATACAAAGACTTAAGTTCAGTGAATACTTGGTTCTATTGTTTACTCTGAACGAAGTGAAGAGTGAAAACCCTTCGGCTGGCTCAGGGTCATGACCGTGGGGGTACACACACTAAACTTAGGGACTAGAAACAGGAGTGGATTCAGGCTCAAGATCTATGGGGTAGAGACGGTCGAGAAGCGTCATGTACGTTGCGTTTTCTCCTAATTGCGCTTTAATCCAAGGCAAAAGGTCATCAAACCGTTCAAGCTGTGCAATTTGAGCGCAGAATTTTTTTTGATCTTCAGCAAATTCCGCAAGTTCTTCTAGGCTTTTCTGAGGAATTTTTTTCCCGCGATAAGTAAGATTGTTTAAGAATCCGACTGTCTGCTGTGAACTTTCTGAAGACCTTCTGGCACTTTCTTGGATATGTCTGAAAAGTATTCGGCATTGTTGCCCGAGTAATTCTTCCCATTTCTCAGGTGTATAATTTTTCATTTTTTCCTGTATCCATTCATCGTGTACTCTCCGATATTCTTCAATATCCGAAGGATTTTTCATGCGAGTACGTACTTCTTCGATTCTTTCATCTTGTAGATCAATCTCATATGTATTGAAAAGCGAACCTAAATCGCCTAAAAAAGAATCGTCTCTACTACGAGGCGGTCTAAAATCTTTAAGTCCGTCACCGATTAAGGGAAACGCGGGTTTCATTATTATTTGTCTAACCGCCTCTACTGCATGGGCTTCTTCGAGCGCTTCTGATTCAAATGCATATTCATACGCAATATCATCTTCAGAAGCTAATATTCTTTGTAGCAGTGCTGTTGTTAATTCTGCCGCGTTTTGTGCAACAGATATTGACGGGCTTTCAGTATGCCTAAAAAATGTAAGCTGGGCGTCTAATGCTTGTAAGGTCTGTTTTGCCAATTTAATTCTAATAGCCTTCTCCTCCTCTTTTTGGACAACCATCGTCTGCTCCAGCAGACTATCTACAGTCCACTCCCCATCTCTTTCACCAAATAACGAGTTGCCAAGTAAGTTAGCCCAAGGAGCAAGACCAGGACTTATGTGTTTTTCTATTAATCTATCCGCTGATGCGTGTACTTTATAAGCTTTTTTTGCTAAGTCCTCAACCCTTTGGGGCTTTCCTTTTAGACGATCTGCCATGGTGGTATTTTATTTAATCACCTCAGATTTTACAAATACAGCCCGAAAGATTAAATAGTTAATCTAAAGGCGCTAATTTTCAATTACCTGTTGTCAAGGCTGCGCCAGAGGATGAGCGAAGCCCAGCTTTTGTAAGGTGACCATTTGGAAGCTATTTTTTCGACAGCATCGCGGGAGTGATTTTGGGGTTTGTATATTTTTTTAATCGCATTATTTAGCCCCAGATCACCGTGCGAGAAAACGTCTTCTCGCCCGAGAGTAAAAATTAGAAACATTTCTGCTGTCCACCTGCCTATTCCTTTGACTTGTACAAGCTGGGTTACTATTTTTTCATCTTCCAACTCCGGCAAGGACTGCAGTAGAAGTTCCCCACTCGCTACCTTTGATGCCAGATCTTTGATGTATTTTACTTTGGAATACGAAATTCCTGTTTTTCGTATCTTTTCGTCTTTTAGCTTGAGAACAGTTTCCGGGGTTATTTTTCTGCCAGAAAAAAGCGTTTTGAATCTTTCAAATATTTTGTCGGCAGCCTTGCCGGAAAGCTGCTGGGAAACAATGGATTCTATCAAATCGAGAAAATAATTCTTGCCTTTTCTACCTGTCGGCGTGTCAATAGCACCTATCCTTTTTATAACTTCGAAGAGAATCGGGTCTGATTTTTTAAAATGTTTAATTACTTTCGGCGGCATTTCTATCTCACTGGCAGTAATTTTACATCATCTACAACGAAAGCTGAGGACAATGACTTAAACTCAGAAAATATTTGTTTTTCCTTCGGCTGGCTCAGGATCGTGACCGTGGTGTCACACGATAAAATTTACTACTGTTGTATAATGCACAACTATGATTGGTGAAAGAGAGAGAATTGTGAGAATGTCGGTCCCTTTGAGGGTTTCTTTTGCAGCATCAGCTGTTTTACTCGTTGGTGGCGTGTCATCTATTGTAGTTGGTGGCTACAGGGTCGAGGCATGGCATAATGAGAAAAATGCCGAACGCGACAGAGTTGTTAGGCAAGCAAGTGACATGTTTGCAGACTCTCCCGAACAGCAAAGAGCTTTCATACTAGCTCATTCAGAAAACCGTGGTCGTAATAACTTAGACAAAATAATATTGGAAGTGGGACTTCTTGCAGTAATGGCTGGCGCAGTTGCTGGAGGAGCTTCTCTGGCGAAAAATCAAATGGAAAATACCGATTACTCCAGATACGAACGTAAAAGAGCATAACTTTCAAGATAAGGTGTTACAAAACAGTGGTCCAGACACCCCATAGTTTGCTTAAAATCTCATTTTGTGGTATAGTTCTCCTTAATTAGCAGAGTGAAGAATAAGCATAGCTTTTCTTTGAATAAGCATAGCTTTTCTTTGAATAAGCATAGCTTTTCTTTGAAAAGATCTGCTTAATTTGAAACATTTTTGAATAGAGAGATAAAAGACTACTCACAAATATAACTTCTTAATTAAGCACAGCTTGCAGTCTTCTAACAAGAAATATTATTATGCGATATAGATTCAGACCCAGAGGTAATTTCCGAAGAAATTTCCAAACACCCAAACCAAACCAGGATCTATTGTGGGCAATTACTGCCGGCCAACACCAAAATTCCGCACATTTGATTCACAAACAAGCTGAATTTGTGCCAACGCACAGGTTTGAAGATTTTCCCATTGCACCTGAGATAAAGAGAAATATAGCAGACAAAGGTTACTCTTTGCCTACACCGATTCAGGACCAGACTATTCCTTTGGTGTGTTCAGGTCAGGATATTATCGGCATTGCCAACACCGGAACCGGAAAAACCGCCGCATTTTTAATTCCTCTTGTTAACAAAATATTTAAGAACAGATCAGAAAGCGTGCTTATTGTTGCTCCAACACGTGAACTTGCACTTCAAATACACGGTCAGCTATTAGAATTTGCCAGAGGACTTAGCATTCGGTCAGCTCTGTGCATCGGAGGAACAAGTATGAACAGGCAAAGAAGAGATCTCCGGGATAATCCGCATTTTGTAATCGGAACGCCCGGAAGAATAAGAGACCTAATTAATCAAAGGTGCCTTGACTTGTCCAGATTTGGAAATGTTGTTTTAGATGAAACCGATCGTATGGTAGACATTGGTTTTATTGGCGATATTAAGTACTTTATTTCGCTTCTGCCAGAGGCCAGACAATCGCTATTTTTTTCTGCTACGGTTTCTTCAAAAGTCCGCGAAATCATAGAAACTTTCGTCACAAATCCTATTACGATTTCTGTTAAAGAAAGTGACACAATTGATACTATCAGCCAGGAAATTGTAAAAGTCACAGGCGGAGAACAAAAAGTGGACAAACTGCATGATTTGTTAATCCGCGAAGATTTTCGCAAGGTTCTGATTTTTGGGAGAACCAAACGAGGAGTTCAAAAGCTTACCGATGAGTTAACTAGCCGAGGATTCAAAGCGGGTGTGATTCATGGCAATAAAAGACAAAATCACAGGCAAAAAACTTTAGACCAGTTTCGCAAAAACCAGATAAGCATACTTTTGGCTACCGACGTTGCTTCGAGAGGGCTTGATATCGAGGACGTGAGTCATGTGATAAACTACGACATGCCTGCTTCCTACGATGATTATATCCACAGAATCGGCAGAACAGGACGCGCGAACAAAAGAGGCACTGCTTTGACGTTTGTCGGATAAAACTAAAGGGAATTTTGCAAAAAAATATTTACATTGATATTGATGGTGTTATTTTGACAAGAGGCGGAATGCCTGCTTTACATTTGGACAAATTCCTGGGATATATCTTAAAAAAATATTCGATTTTCTGGTTAACATCGAGGTGTCGCGGAGACAGCAAGTATACGGTTAGCTATTTGTCCCAATTTCTCGACCCCTACACACTCAAACTTATTACCTCTATAAAACCTACCAGCTTTCAAGTGGACAAAACTGAAGCAATTGATTTTACAAGGAGATTTATCTGGCTGGATGATTTTATTTTCGCTTCCGAAAAAAATACTCTAGTTGCACGCGGACAACTTGATTCCTGGATTGAGGTAGACCTGATAAAAAATCCGGATCAGCTATTTGATCTGATGAGCAGAAATTTTGCTTAGAACTTAGCTACTGTCCGACTCTTTTTCTTCTTTCTTCAAACTTTGCTTTACTAATTGATGAGTCTTTTGTTTGCAGAAAATCGTACGTCGTTTGGTGAGCCCGTCTGCACCAGACAGTTTTGATTGTAGATTTTCACAAATCGGTGTATGATTTTTACTAATGGTAGAGACAGCTCCTGCCACAGCTTGTGAGATGACACCTATTAGTAACCAGGGAAATGAGTTGTCAATTGGATTGAAAAGTCCAAAAAATTTTGCGATCCGATAAATGAAATAGCTCATCACTGGGTTATTGAACCTCCCAATGGTCCTCGCTCAAGTGGAGAATGTAAAAATTGTCACGCAGTTAGAGATGATTTCCCAAACAGCGCCCAAGATTTTTCCGGCTTTTGGAGTATTACCGGCGTCGGGTGGGATGGATCTGAAACTCTAGGAAAATTGACTAAACCTTACTGATGCCTAAAGTTACTGTTTATACAACTACGACTTGTCCGTTTTGCAAGATGCAAAAAGACTACTTTAAAGAAAAGGGCGTCAATTATGTTGAAATATTGGTAGATGAAAACCCCGATGAAGTAGACAAAATGGTGGAAATTTCCGGACAAATGGGCGTTCCTTTTACGGTTATTGATAGTGATGATGGCAAAAGGACAACGATACTGGGGTTTGACAGACCGAGAATTGATGCAGCTTTGGGACTATAAAACCCCCTTTTTTTAATCTCACCTGTAATTTGTTCCTTGATACTAAATACTAAATACTGAATACTGAAAGAATGCGTGTGTCTTTTTTTGGTGCGGCCCGGGAAGTAACCGGATCTAACATTCTGGTCGAGTGTGCCGGGAAAAGGATTCTTCTGGACTGCGGCCTTTTTCAGGGAGTCAAACTTGCCGAAGAGCGTAATTTTGCCGCGTTTGCATACGACCCTAAGTCGGTTGATTTTATTGTGGTCGGACATGCGCATCTTGATCATGTGGGCAGGCTTCCAAAGTTGTTGCGTGAAGGATTCCAGGGACGTATTTATTCCACAGCACCAACCCTTGAACTTACCCGTTTGGTCCTTGAGGACAGCGAAAAGTTGATGAGTGAAGAATCGAAAAGAGATAACCATCCCCCGCTTTATCTTGAAGAAGATGTGGGAGGAGTTATACAACTTTTTGAAACTTTACCATACGGCCAATCTCTCGAGATTGCCCCTGGAATCAGGCTAACCCTTATGAATGCAGGACATATTTTGGGTTCTGCAATTTCCATTCTTGAAGCAGAAGGCAAAAAGTTAGCTTATACGAGTGATTTGGGGAACAACCCAAGCGAACTACTTTTGCCGCCTGACGTTGTTGCAGACGCTGATTTCATTATATGCGAGAGTACTTATGGAGGAAGGGTTCATGAAGACGTTTCAAGGCGGGGTGCAAAACTTAACAAAATTATCGAATTAACTATTTCCCAAAACGGAGTTTTAATGATTCCGAGTTTTGCAATAGAAAGAACTCAGGAGCTCCTGCATGATATTGAGCACTATTGTCATGTCGGTAATTGTGCAGTTCCCAGATTTTATCTGGATAGTCCACTGGCTGAAAAGGTAACGAAAGTTTTTGGCAAATATCCGGAGTTTTTGAATGGAAAAGTCGGAGAAGAGTTTAAAAATGGAGCAATTTTTGCGCTTGACCGCGTGCAAATTACCTCAACTGTTGACGAGTCTAAAGAAATTGATAGCTCACCTACACCAAAAATAATTATTGCCGGAAGCGGTATGATGAATGGCGGGAGAATCCTGTTTCATTTGCAAAAATATATTGAAGATTCTAAAAATTCCATTTTGATAGTCGGTTTTCAGGCCCGAGGGACTTTGGGGAGAAGACTTGTGGACGGAGAACGTGAAGTTAGAATATTCGGCAAAAAATATGAGGTAGGCGCGCAAATCCATAAAATCGGATCTTATAGTGCCCACGCCGATCAACCGCAGCTTGTTTTGTGGCTTTCCAAAATAGCGGGGCTCGGAAAAATTTTTTTGGTGCACGGAGAAGGTGACGAGAGTCTTGCATTATCAAAAGCAATCGGCGATAAAATGAAAGCTGATGTTGCGATACCGCAACAAGGAGAGAGTTATGATCTCTGAATTGTTAGATTGTTGAATTGTTGACAGAAAATGGCTGTAATTGTACCGGGGATATTAACAGACTCAGAAGAGGACTACCAAAAGCGTCTTAGGCTTGCGGAGCACGTTGCCGATTTAATCCAGATTGATGTCGTGGACGGTAAATTCGCAAAGAGCAAGACGGTCGGTGTCGACGTAATAAAAAAGGTTCCATCTATTAAATCCCTTGAAATTCAGCTGATGGTTGTTAAACCTTCCGGCTATTGCGACGAGCTTGGCAAGTTGAACTTCGTTTCCAGAATAATTTTTCCGTTTGAAATCGAGGGGGACATAGAAGAAATTATTTATACCGTCAAAAAAAGTGGCAAACAAATCGGCCTTTCGCTGAACCCGCAAACACAAATCACAAAAGCAGTTGATTTTTTTGATGATATTGATCTTTTGCTGCTTATGACTGGAAGACCCGGTTTTTCCGGGCAAAAACTCGGAGAAGATACTTACGAGCGAATCCATCAGGCAAAGATGATATCGGAGGGTTTGGCTGTGGAAATCGATATAGGTGTTAATGAAACAAATGTGGAAAAACTTGCCAGAGCGGGAGCCGATTTTTTGGTTACTTCTTCTGCAATTTACAATGCTCGTGATTTTTACGTAGCCTTTGAAAAACTTGCGAAACTTGCTTCCATGCGGCGATAATTGTTTTAATGCCCAAAATTGAAAAGGTCACTTTTCTTGGCTATGCTGACGCTAAGGAAGCCGACGATCCATTTATAGCCGCGTTTGAAGTTGCCAAGCTCTGCGCACAAAAAGGATATACGATTGTAAACGGCGGGGGCCCTGGCGTGATGAAAGCCTCGACACTTGGAGCAAAAAGTGTCGGCGGGCATGCAGTTGGAATCACGTTCTATCCTTCCGATATTCCAATTTTTGAGGGAAGGGACGACAGTAATAATGTTGACGAGCTCATTGTTTGCAAAAATTATGTCGAGCGGACTTTAAAGCTTCTGGAAACGGGACAAATTCATATTATCTTCAACGGAGGTACAGGCACTATTTCCGAATTTGGAATGGCCTGGGGATTGGCCCGTTTATATTTCGGGCATCATAAGCCTTTGGTTTTATACGGTGATTTTTGGCATGAGATTATTTTTGCTTTTACGCGCGGCATGTATATCAGGCCGGAAGAGCGAGCGGTTTTCAAAATTGTAAACACGCCGGATGCGGCACTCGCGGCTGTTTTGGAGCTGGAAAGCAAATTGGATGAGATACTGCATATACACGAAAGGGGGTCATATTTGATATGAGCAATTTTGATCTAATTACAATCGGCGATTCCACAATTGACACTTTTATAAAAATTTTGGACGCTTCTGTTGAATGCAATATAAACAGGAAAGATTGCAAAATTTGCCTACCCTATGGTGGGAAGGTGCCGGTTGAAGCAATCGAATATGCGGTTGCCGGGAACGCTGCCAATGTAGCTGTTGGGGCAAAGCGGCTCGGGCTTTCTGTTGCTATTTATACAAACCTGGGTGACGATGACCAGGGCAGGCGTATTAAGGAGGCTTTTGATAAGGAGGGAATTGCCGAAGATTTTATCGAAGTGCACAAGGACAAAAAGTCCAACCTCTCCGTAGTTTTAAGCTTTCAAGGGGAAAGGACAATTTTTGTTTATCATCAGGACTGGTCGTATCACCTGCCGAACTTTGGCCAGACTTCGTGGCTTTATCTAACTTCTGTTGCCGAAAGTTTCACAAGTTCAAATATTATGGATGAGGTTTGCCATTTTGTAGATTCCTCCCGTGCAAAACTTGTCTATTCGCCGGGTACTTACCAGCTAAAAGCAGACGTCAAGCGGTATCCAAAAGTTCTGGAGCGCTGCTACGCTTTGATCGTTAACATGGATGAAGCCAAAAAAATTTTAGGGGTTGATCCTGTGGAACGAGTTGAGACTAGAGATATACTTTCTAAAATGCTTCTTTTGGGACCTGCCAATGTAGTAATAACCGACGGTGAGGAGGGGTCTTATGCAAGCGACGGGGATAAAAATTTTAAGGCGGGGATTTTTCCGACGCAGCTAGTGGAAAAAACCGGTGCCGGTGACGCTTATGCCAGCGGGTTGGTTTCGGCTCTTTCGCTTGGCGAATCACTTGAGGAGGCAATGATTTGGGGGACAATAAATGCCGCCCACGAAGTTCGTCAAGTCGGGACACAAAAAGGGCTTTTAGGCCGCGAAGAACTTCTGAGGATAAGAAAAACCGTGCCGGAGCTTAGGGCCACAAATATTTAATATGCGTAAAGTTTATATAACAGTCAAAATACCCGAGATTGCTTCTGAGATTTTGAGAAAGAAGGGTTTTAGTGTGGACGTCAATGATGGGGACCGCAGACTGAACGGCCGGGAACTTCGGGACGTTTTTGCAAAATACGGGGCGGTTATTACAACCATCGGAGACAAAGTTGACGAAGAGGTGATTGATGCGGCCGGAATAGAACTTAAAATAATTTCCAACTATGCTGTCGGTTTTGACAATATAAATGTTTTGTATGCCAAAAGGCATGGGATTGTTGTCACAAATACTCCGGGAATCGCCGGAGAATCTGTAGCAGAACATACGTTTGCGCTTATTCTTGCCTGCGCTAAAAACCTGCTTGAGGCTGATAAATTTGTGCGTCGTGGCAAGTACCATAAGTGGGACCCGATGGCGTTTGTAACTCCACAGATCTGGGGTAAAACAATGGGGATAATTGGGCTGGGGAGAATCGGCACTTATGTCGGACACATTGCTTACGGGGGATTTAGGATGAATATTCTTTATAGTGATATCGTGAGAAGTGAAGATTTTGAAATGCTGACGGAAGCAAAATACTGTCGCGTGGAGCAGGTTCTGAAAGAGTCGGATATTGTCACTTTGCATTTACCCTTGACACCTGTTACACAGCATTTAATCGGGAGAAAAGAGCTGGGTATGATGAAGTCCGGGGCAATATTAATTAATACGGCAAGGGGTCCTGTTGTAGATGAAAAGGCCCTGATATGGGCTCTTACCAATAATAAGATTGCGATGGCGGGGCTGGATGTCTATGAGCACGAACCTAGCATTCCTCACGAACTTACTACTTTGGGGAATGTGATACTCACGCCGCATATTGCGTCTGCGACAGTGGAGACCAGAGAAGCGATGGCGAAAATTGCTGCCGAAAATATTATTGCAGTTTTTGAAGGAAAGACACCTGAAGGGTTGGTTGTGGTTAGCTAGCAAATCTTAAACGCGGCTGGCGTGCGTAAACTTTTAGGTTTTCCGTCATTTGATAACTGTATTTTCTCTCAAGTGACATAATATCTATTACCCATTCGACATAATCTTGAATCCAAGCTGCTCCTTTTAATCTGTCACTTATTTTGGCCGTCTCCTCCACTAGTCTACTGGTTATATCGACCGCCCTTATTGGTTTAAATCGAATTAATTCTGGATTAAAGACCTTTGCAAATGCACGTTCGGCATCATCTTTTGCACCCAAACCTCCATCCCAGCTCACATTTATTCCAGATCTGTCTGCCATTTTTACAGCTTCTCCAGCTTGATAGGCTGTTGCCCCTGCATGAATAGCTTGAGAAAAACCAGTTTCCGATTCCCAATTCAAAAGCGCAATAGCTCGTTCTTTTGGTGTTGGTTGGCGCCTAACTAGCTTTTTTCTTTTTCTAAAGGTCTTCTCGCCGGTTCTTAGATCGGTTACAGCTTCGACAGTGTCGATTAAGGCCGGTTGGCGAGATTCTCTTTCAGTCATGACTATATTATATCTCAGCGATGCTAGTGGTGGATAACTGAGGCAATTTTTTGTCTGACTCGTGCTATCTTCTTGGCTTTTTCATCACTGTGCATATTGTGTTCGTCTAGCAACATAGAGGCCTCAGTGAAGTGCCCGATGATTTCGTCATCAGAAACTTCATGACCTCTTGAGGTAAACATATTGTGAATTGCATAAGTTGCAACTATGACTGCCCCGCTGATGACAACCCCTCCCCCAACGATTCTACTATGTCTTTTTACAAATTCCGGGGTTTGTTTTAGCCCTTGATGTGCCAATCTTAAGATTCTTTGACTGAAAGGGTCCGGCGACTCGCCTATATGAGAATGTTCTTGTCTTTCCGGCATAGAGAGATTATAGTCGAGAACCTTTAATTTTAGATAGGGTTAAAAAGAGGCGTTTTTGATGAGTTCCACTACCGGTTTTCCGCTTGTGAGGTCTACTGTTACGACGTCGATTCTTTCTGCAAGAGGAAGATTTTGGCGGGCGTTTCTGTAAAACTTTGCGGATCTTTCCAGAAATTTTATTTTGTGGGGGGTTATCGCCTCCTGGGGCAAACCGAATTTATGGCTGGTCCGGGTTTTGACTTCGATGTAGACCAGAACATTCTTTTCGAGTGCTATTATGTCTATTTCTCCCCCACGGATTCGGAAATTTCTTTCCAGAATTTTATAGCCGTGAGTATTTAGAAAATTTGCCGCTAAATCTTCCCCGTACTTACCAAGCGATTGCGTCATGCGAAAATGAAATCCAGGTTGTAGGATTTTCTGTGAATTTTGGTAAAACCGAATTTTTTTATGGCCTCCTGATGGGATTTTGTCCCGTAACCTTTGTGTTTTCCAAAACCGTAGTTGGGATACACAAAGTGAAGAGATTTCATGAGCTTGTCCCGGTAGACCTTGGCGATTATTGAAGCAGCGGCTATTGAAGCAGAAATTTTATCTCCGTCTTTTACTGCCATCTGTTTTTTCCTATTTAAGTACTTAACGTGGAAGGCATCTATGATGCAAAAGTCTGCCTTGGGACTGATTGAGTTAAATATTTTCCTGAAGGCTACAAAAGTGGCTTTGCCAACACCAATTTTGTCGATCTCGTATGACGAAATTTCGGCTACATAGTAACCAAGTGCGGTTTTTTTGATTAACTTTGCGAGTTTTGTGCGACTTTGCGGCTTAACCAGTTTTGAATCTGCAAGGCCTTGGGGAACTTTAAAATCAGTTGGCAATATCACTCCAGCCGCCACCAGCGGGCCTGCCCAGGATCCTCTTCCCACTTCGTCTATACCCGCTATGAACCTGTATCCTTTGGCCCAAAGCGAAGATTCTATTTCCAATGTCGGGAAAATCATTTAAAAACTATTTTACACCAAGGAGTTCCAAGAATAGCTATTTATTTCGAAGATAGTAGAGTTTGGCGCGGCGGACTTTTCCGGATTTTATTACTTTGACGTTTTCAATAATTGGGGAGGCGAGGGGAAAAATGCGCTCGACTGCGACTTTACCATCTGCGATTTTTCGCACAGTGAATGTACGACCAGTTCCGGTTCCCCGCAAGGCAATAACCACTCCTACGAAGGGTGTAGCGTGAACTTTGTTGTCTTGGGGATTTCGGGTTGTGACCCGGACCTGATCCCCAACTTTGAACATGTCCTGATTCATAAGCAATAAACTTCCGATTTTATAAATCGTCTGTGATTTAATTACAAACGTCTCGTAAGTTTGATTTTCCTTCACTTCATCCGTGGATTAATAATCCACGGTTTTCGTGAAGTCAAAATAAATTATATCAATTAGCTTCGATCTTGTGCAAGCTCACTCTATGATTCTGCAGCCCAGCGAATTGAGTTCTGTTTCCAGACTCGCGGTTTTGGTCAGGCCAAAGGGGACCGGGAATTTTTTTGGAGAGCCGCCGTCAGATGGCAAAACGAGGTACGTGGGAACGTTTCCAGGGCTGGATTTTAGAACCTGATAGACCCTGGACAATAATATTCTGTCAGCGTCTTTTGGAATTGCAACCTCTATTTTTGTTTCCTCGAAATCCTCTTGCGGTTCTATTTGGCTTTCCAGGGTTTCGACTTTTTCTGCGATTAAAACCGGCGACTGTTCACCTGTTTCTACCTTGCCGGAAATAATAACGATCTGGTCGGGCATCAGGTATTGCCAAGAGGAAGAATAAACTTTCGGAAAAACAATTACTTCAAGAGTTCCTGTTGTATCCTGGAGTTTAATAAAACACATTTCGTCTTTTCTGACTTTGGTGAAAGTTTTTCTGACAGATACGACAATTCCGCCGACTCTAATTTGAGTGTGGCCGGTCGGAAATGCGTCAATCTCTGCAATGGTTGTGGTTGTTAATTTTTGAATTTTATCCGCTACTTTTGTCAGGGGATGCTCCGTTAAGTAAAAACCAAGAAGTTCTCTTTCCCAGGAAAGAATTTCTTCTTTGGGAGCCTCTTCAATGTCACCTGAAATCACCGGTTGAGACTGAGCGTTTTGTTTTTCCAATTCCGCTTCGTCGAATAGAGAGCCTTGCCCGCTGGCGATGGTTTTTGAAAGAGAAACATTGGCGCTTTTTAAATCGTCAAGAATTTTGAGCATGGCGTTTCTTTTGCCAAAATTGTCCATGGCACCGGCTTTTATCAAACTTTCCAAGGTTTTTCTATTAACTACTCTCAGGTTAACTCTCCTTACAAAATCATTGAGGGATTCAAAAAGTCCGTTTTCCTCCCTCTCTGAAAAGATTGCTTCAATTGCAGCCTCGCCGACATTTTTGATTGCCGAAAGTCCAAAACGAATGGCTTTTTTGCTATCGGTTTTTTGAATCGTAAAGCCGGTTTCAGACTGGTTTACATCAGGCGGCAGAACCAAAATTTTCATTTTTGCGCACTCTGTAACGGCGCTGGCTATTTTGTCAGGATCGTCGGATTCCGCGCTCATGACGGCGGTCATAAATTCCACGGGATAATTAGCTTTCATGTAGGCAGTTTGGTAGGCAATTATGGCATAAGATGCTGCATGAGCTTTGTTGAAACCGTAGGCGGCGAAGGGTTCGATAAGCTTAAAAAGTCCTTCGGCTTTTTCTTCACTCATACCGTTTTTAATTGCCCCCTCGGTGAATCTTTCTTTTTGTTTGGACATTTCGGCAGGAATTTTTTTACCCATGGCTTTTCTAAACTTGTCTGCTTCTTCCCAGTCGTAACCCGCAATGTTTATGGCAGTTAATAAAACGTCATCCTGATAGACAATGACGCCGTAGGATTCTTTAAGATATTCCTCCATCCTTGGATCGAAATATTTAACTTTTTTTGGATTATTTTTTCTTTCAATAAACTCGGGAATAGAGTTCATCGGACCGGGACGGAAAAGTGAAATCATAGCCATGATGTCGAAGACACTAGTCGGTTTTAGTTCTTTTAGGTATCTGGTCATTCCCGTTCCGCCAAGTTGAAACAAACCCATGGTCTCACCCTTTGCCATAATCTCGAACGCTTTTTTATCATTCAGGGGAATTTGTGTAAGGTCAATTTTTATTCCATGGGTTTTTTCAACAATTTCGACAGCTTCCCCGAGAATGGATAAATTTCTGATGCCTAAAAAATCCATCTTAACAAGGCCTGCTTCTTCAACGTCATGCATATCAAACTGCGTGATTATTTTTTCTCCGCTTGTTTCTTTTTGGAGTGCGGTGTAGTTGGTAAGCTTTTTCGGAGCAATGACAACACCTGCAGCATGGACAGAGACATGCCGGGCATTGCCTTCAACTTTTTCGGCAAGGTCTATGAGTTCTTTTACTTCGGCATCCTGATCATAAAGATTACCAAGCTCCTTGTTAATTTTTTTTGCACTGTCCAGAGACATATGGAATCCCTGGGCTCCTATGGGAATCATTTTGGCAATTCGGTCAGCTTTACTGTATGGCCAGCCAAGAACTCTGGCAACATCGCGAACCGCAGCACGTGCCATCATTGTTCCAAAAGTTCCTATTTGAGCAACTTTATCGGCACCGTATTTATCCCGAACGTAATAAATGACATCATCTCTGCGGTTGTCTGCAAAATCGACATCGATATCGGGAAGAGACGGTCTGTAAAGATTCAGAAATCTTTCGAAAGGAAGTTTGAAGTAAAGCGGGTCGACTGTTGTTATTCCAAGGGCAAACGAAACTAAACTTCCGGATGCTGAACCGCGGGTTGTGGAAATTATTCCCTTGTCTCTGGACCAGTTAACGAAATCGGCAACTACTAAAAAGTAGGTTGAGTAGCCTTTTTGGGAAATTACCGAAAGTTCGTAGTCAAGCCTTTCCTTTATGTCCGGCGTGACCTTTCCGACACGACTTTCGATTCTTTCGTAGCAAAGTTTTTTCAAATACTCGTCTGCTGTTGTTTCTTTGGGTACTTCATAATGAGGGAACGAATATTTTCCAAGGGGAATGTCTATGTTTACCTTTTCAGCAACCTTTACAGAATTTTCAATGGCTTCTGGAATGTCTTCAAAAAGTTCAGCCATTTCGTCTGCACTTTTTAAGTAATAAGTCGGGGAGTCTATCATTCTGAGTCTTTTTGTGTCTGAGATGTTCTTGCCGGTTTGGATACAAACAATAGCATCCTGAGCCTGAGCGTCGTGTGACATTACGTAATGAATGTCGTTGGTTGCAACAAGTGGAATTTTTATGTCTTTGGATGTTTTTTTGGCACCTTCAATTATTTTTTTCTCCTCATTTGCCATTTTTTGTAGTTCTGCATAAATTTCGGAGCCGGGTGAATGTGCCGTCATAAACTGGTCGGCGAGATGTCTTTGTACTTCAAGGTAAAAATCTTCTTTGCCGAATATCTTTTGATATTCTTCGATGATTTTTTTTGCCTTCGTCATATCCCCTTCTATAAAGGCTTTTGATACTTCGGAAGAATGACAGCCCGAAAGGGCCATCAGGCCATTTGCGTGTTTTGCCAGTAATTCTTTGTCAACCCTGGGGCGGTAATAAAATCCTTCGAGGAAGGATTGTGTCACAAGTTCCAAAAGGTTTTTGTATCCTTCGTAATTTTTAGCCAGAACTGTCAAATGGCAGTATTCTTTGTCCTCTGAAACTTCTTTGTCGGTGTGAGATCTTTTGGCAATGTACATCTCGCAGCCAAGTATCGGGTTTACTCCCTGCTCTTTGCACTCTTTGTAAAACTTGAGTGCGCCATACATTGCGCCGTGGTCTGTCATCGCCAGATGCTTCATTCCCATAATTTTGGCTTGGGTTACAAGTTTGGGAATTTTAGAAAGTCCGTCCAGGAGCGAATATTCTGTGTGTACGTGAAGGTGCGCAAAATCAGTCATGGTTTCTCTATTTGAGTATCAAGGTGAGGCATACCTTAATTTTGCAGGTTATTTCAGTCTCTCTTGCAGCTTTGATTTTAGCAGATTCGCGTCGAGTTTTGTTGCTATTTTCTTCATGACTGCTCCAAGCAGAAACATAAGCGCATTTTCTTTGCCGCTTTTGTAATCTTCAACTGCTTTTTGGTTTTGTGCTAATACCTCGTCTATGGCTTTTTCCAGCTTTGTCTTGTCAACCGGAGCAGTTTGGTTTGCGGCTATATAGTTTTTGATTAGAGTTGCAGGGAGAATATTTGCGATATCAGGTTTTTTATTTATTATAATGTTGGCTACCTGCTTTGGTGTAAGACCGGCTTCCTTACCCGCATATGTTGCCTCTTCAAAATAATCTGCACTGCTCAGGTCCCTTGTTAATATTTCAGCATCGTACTGGGAAAGTTGGTAGTCTTTTTTAAAGCGTTCCAATTTTGCCGCTGGAAGCTCCGGAGTCTTTTTTGTTAATTTTTCAATTTGCTCTTTTGTGAAAGTAAAAGGGGGAATGTCTGGCTCTGGGAAATATCTGTAGTCATGGGCCTCTTCTTTGCTGCGCTGGCTGACAGTAGCATTTTTCTGCTCGTTCCATCCGCGGGTTTCCTGAACAGGTAATTCACCTACGTCCAGTATTTTTGCCTGGCGGCTTATTTCAAAATTTATGGCTTTTTCGACAAATTTGAATGAATTGATATTTTTTACTTCGACTTTGTAGTCGGGGAGGTCTTTTTGACCTTTTTTTCTAAGTGAAATATTTGGTTCCAGGCGCATGTCGCCTTTTTCCATATCTGCTTGGGATACTCCCAGATATCTGACTGTTTGTTGAAGCTTTTTGAGATACTCCACGACTTCCCGTGCATTTTCAAAATCCGGCTCTGTTACTATTTCGACAAGCGGTACACCGGACCTGTTGAAGTCGATTAAGGAAACACTTTTGCCGTCCACTTTTGCGTGAGTCAGTTTGCCTGTGTCTTCTTCCATGTGGGCACGTGTTATTCTGATTTTTTTGCCGTTTGTTAGAGTTACCTCTCCCCCGCTGCAAAACGGCAGATCGTATTGGCTTATCTGGTAACCTTTGGCAAGGTCCGGGTAAAAGTAGTTTTTGCGGTCGAACTTGGAAGAATTGGCGATTTTTGTGCCTAAAGCCAGGCCGATTTCTAAACACCAATCTATTGCCTGTTGGTTTGGAGATGGAAGTGCCCCCGGAAGGCCCAGACAAACCGGACAGGTGTGAGTGTTCGGCTCTTCACCGAAATAATCTGCGCTGCAGGCGCAGAACATTTTGGATTTTGTGTATAGTTCGACGTGAACTTCAAGGCCGATTACAGGTTCGTAGTTCATAGCTTTGGTTTTGTTTCATACCATTTTGTTTCCTGTTCGTAGGCATAGCCTATCTGGTAGAGAAGCTTTTCGGAAAAATCCGGGCCGATTATCTGCATACCAACCGGAAGGACTTGTCCTGAGCTTGTCGAAGGATCATCGACAAAACCTGCGGGTACTGTAAGGGCGGGAACACCGGCCAGGTTGATGTTTACCGTGTAAATATCTGCAAGGTACATCGAAAGAGGGTCGCTTGCTTTTTCTCCTAACTTGAATGGGAGAGTCGGCGAAACAGGACATATCAGGGCATCAACTTCTTTGAAAGCATTTATAAAGTCGTCCCTTATTAGCCTTCGCACTTTCATCGCTTTCAGATAATAGGCATCGTAATAACCGGCAGAAAGAGTGAAAGTTCCAAGGATTATCCGCCTTTTGGCTTCGGGACCAAAAGCATCGCGCTTGTTACCGTATCTGATACCGTCGTATCTGGCAAGATTCGAGGATACTTCTGCCGGTTGGATTATGTAATAAGTGGCAACCCCGTATTTGGTGTAGGGGAGACTAACCTCTACAATTTTTACACCAAGCTTTTCGAGTTTTTTAGCTGCAGATGTTATAACGTTTTTGATTTTGTCATCGAGGCCGTCGATGTATTCTTTGGGCAAGCCGAGTTTTAATCCTTTTGGGACTTTTTCAATGTCTTTGGTATAGTCTTCGGATTTTTTTGTTGAGGAAGTGGCGTCCATCGGATCATAACCTGCGGTGGTGTTAAGCATTAGTGCGTTGTCGTAAATTGTTTTTGTGATGTGACCCATTGTATCCAGAGAAGATGCCATGGCTACTGTCCCATAGCGGGAGACACGACCATATGTTGGTTTTAAGCCGACTACATTGCAAAAACTTGCAGGTTGACGGGTTGATCCCCCGGTATCTGTTGAGGTTGCGGCTAAAACCTGATTTGCGGCAGTTGCAGATGCAGAACCTGACGAAGAGCCTCCGGGTACTCTTTCCAGATCATAGGGATTTTTTGCCGCTCCAAAATCGGAATTTTCCCCACTGGCACCATGCGCCCAGGCGTCCAGGTTGGTTTTTCCTAGGATTACAGCATTTGCATCTTTGAGCTTTGTTACAACTGTGGCATCGTAAGGTGGAATATAGTCTTCTAGAACTTTGGATGCGGCTGTAGTTTTGATTCCTTTGGTCGAAAATATATCTTTTATGCCAATTGGTATTCCCGCAAGAGGTGAGATGGGCTGTTTATTCGCTATCAAATCATCAATTTTTTTCGCCTGATCCCGAGCCGCATCGCCGGTTATGGTTATGAAACTATTTATAATTGGGTTAAGCTTAACTGCTCTTTTGAAGTAAGCGTCCGTTAACTCCAGGGCTTTTATTTGTTTTGATGCTATTAATTTTTGTGCTTTTTCTATCGTGAGATCTGAAATATCCAGCATTTTTAAATTTCTAATTTCTAATATCTAATTTCTAATGAATGACTAAATTCTCAAATTAATTAATTGGGATTTGACTAGAAATTAGTAATTAGTAATTTGGTCATTTTTTTGCTATTCCTCTAATATTGCATCTACTTTGAAAAAGCCGTTGTGAGTTTTGGGTGCATTTAAAAGTGCGTCTTCCTGACTCAGGGATGGTCCGGCTTCATCGCTTCTGGTGATATTTTCAAGACCGGTGATGTGGCCAATCGGCTCAACATTATCAGTGTCTATATTTCCCAGCTGGGAGACATAGTTGATGATCTCTTCGAGCTGTTTTTGGAAAGTTGCTTTTTCTTCTGCTTTCAGAGCCAGATTTGCCAGCTTTGCTACTTTTTCTATGTCGATTTGGGGAGATTGTTTCTTCATTGCATTGCGCGCAGAGTTTTGACCCTTTCTGCTATC
>Ga0155160_127_pt1 | contig 22565 bp, 20 predicted proteins | sample RifCSPhighO2_01_FD_106128 | JGI IMG/M metagenome (GOLD analysis project Ga0155160, IMG submission 106128) | Candidatus Curtissbacteria bacterium RIFCSPHIGHO2_01_FULL_41_11 | reverse complement strand
AAAGCCGCTAAGCTGCCCGGGGGTAAAAAAGGTGTAAAGGGTAAATGTTTCTGGGCAGCTACGAACCTTCGTTCGATCCAATATCAAAGCGTGTTGCTTTACCGAAAAAAATACGTGACTATCTTGCGACAAGTGAAATCATACTTTCATACGGTTTCGAACGGTGCATTCTTGGCTTCGATACAAAAGCCTTCGAAAAAGAATCAACTAAACAACTTAGTGCCGTACTTTCCGATAGAGCTGCACGGGGTTCTCGCCGATTCTTTTTCTCCTCTGCAAGGGCTATCAGTGTCGATTCTCAAGGTCGGATTGTTATCCCTGGGGATTTACTTAACTGGGCGCAGATTAAAAAACCGGTTGTTATTGGTGCGGGAGACCACTTTGAAATCTGGGACAAATCAAATTGGCGGCGCGAGAAGCACAACCTCGCAAAATGATGAAAAAAGAGTATCACAAGCCCGTTCTCATATCGGAAGTTATTGAATTTTTAGATCCGGGAAGAGGTAAATCTTATATAGACGCCACAGTCGGTGGAGGAGGACATACAACTGCTCTTTTAGCTCGAGGTGCAAGGGTACTGGGAATTGACAGAGACGAAGAAGCGATAAATTACCTAAGAGAGGCTCGAACAGAAAAAGATCTGGTGTTGGCAAGAGGCAATTTCGCCCGTATATGGGAAATTGCCAACGAAAAGGGTTTCAAAGAAGTAGATGGGATAATTTTTGACCTTGGAGTTTCCAGCCATCAGCTGGACTCGGCAGAAAGAGGTTTTAGTTTTTTAAAATCCGGTCCGCTGGATATGAGAATGGACCGAAACTTAAGGGTAAGGGCTTGGGATATTGTAAACAATTTTGAAGAAAGGAGGCTAGATGAAATCTTTAAAACGTTTGGTCAAGAAAAGTTTAGTAGGCGCATTGCTAGCTCTATTTGTAGCGCCCGTCAAATAAGACCAATCGAGACAACCGTTGAGCTAGTAAAAATTATCGAAAAAGCGGTGCCAAGAGGTGTAAGAAAGAACTTTAAAAAAAGAAAAATAAACGAAGCGACTAAAGTTTTTCAGGCGATAAGAATAGTTGTAAATAGCGAACTTTTAAATTTAGAGGAGGCATTACCCAAAACAGTTGATTTACTTAAGTCGCACGGCCGATTGGCAATAATAAGTTTCCACTCACTTGAGGATGCAATAGTCAAACGATTTCTCAAGAAGGAAACAAGGTTAATTATATTAACCAAAAAGCCAATCGGCCCAAGTGAGCAGGAAATAACTGAAAATCCGCGCGCAAGAAGCGCAAAGCTGCGTGTTGCAGAAAAAATATGATATCGCAAGCGATTATTGAGCTGAAATTAAAATTAATTTTTTGTCTAGCTTTGCTAGCAAAATTGACCTTTTAGGGAAAGGAAAATATTAAAAGAAAAACCGTTAGGTTTGCCTTTTAAAGTTAAAGTATGCTGCCCGTACGTGATTTTAAAATTGGAAAAAAAGTAGAATCTAATTTTAACCTTGTAGGAAAAATAAAGGTTAAATTAATCGTACTCTTCACATTTTTTGCGGGCACGTTAATTTTTACCCAGCTCGTATTCGCCAACAACCTTGCAACAGACGGTAACAAGCTCTCAAGCATAAATGAAGAAATAGCAAAGTTTGAAAGAGAAAATACTACGCTAAAGGTTCAAATAGCGCAGGAATCCTCCCTAACAGTCCTGTCACAAAAAGCCAAAGAGGCGGGATTTGAAAAACCTACGAAAGTAATCGTGCCATAATCTTTGATACACTAGAACTGTTTGGGTTCTGTTTTTATCCTAACTCATACCCAAATTCCGAAGAAATTTGGAAAGGAGAAATACGAGTGCGAATAAGTTCTTGAAAAGAACTATAAAGCACAAGTTATTTTGACTTTGGACCGTCTTAAAATCTTAAAGGCTATAATTTTTGTAACCGCGACTCTGGTCATTCTAAGGTTATTTTACTGGCAATTTATTTCTAAAATAAATGATACATCGCAAAATTTGAATCAGGACGAAATTCCTGCTTCGCGTGGCGAAATTTATACGTCGGACAATTTTCCTCTCGTTACCAATCAGGAAGCTTTTTTGTTTTACGGCAAACCCAAGGAGATTGAGAATCCAAAAGAATCAGCCGTCAAACTGGCCCCTTTTCTGATTTCCGAAAAATTTGCCACACGTGAAGCGGAACTCACAGACGATGAAAAAAAGCAAAAGAAAGATGAAATTAAAAAACAGGAAGAATCTCTATATAAAAAGTTTACCGAAAAGTACCTTTACTGGGTACAAATTGCAAGAAAAATACCGCTTGCGACGAAGCAAAAAATTGAAAATTTACAAATTACAGGCTTTGGGTTCGAAAACGACGAAAAACGCCTTTATCCTGAAGCTTCGATGGGGGCCCAATTTCTTGGTTTTGTAGGCTCTGACAAACTTGGACGTGATACAGGCTATTTTGGCCTTGAGGGATACTATGACAATAAACTTAGAGGTAAACCCGGTAGGCTTGGCCAGGATACCGATCCTTTCGGTTTGCCCATATTAGTTCGTGAATTTAGACCGCTCGCTTCGCACAAAGGAGAATCTCTTCATCTCTCAATAAACAGGGCAATTCAGTTTATGGTAGAAGATAAACTTAAAACTGCGGTTGAAAAATACGGAGCCAAAGACGGTACGGTTATAGTTGCAGACCCCAAAACAGGTAAAATCCTTGCCCTTGCGACTTATCCTGCATACAATCCGGCAAATTGGCAGGGGTACGACGAGAATCTTTATAAAAATAAGGCTGTTGCAGATACTTACGAACCAGGATCGACCTTCAAGCTAATAACAATGTCTGCAGCAATTGATCTGGGAGTCGTGAAACCTAATACCAAATGCAATATCTGCACTGGCCCCAGGCAAATCGGAGGCTTCGAGATCTCTACCTGGAACAAAAAATATTATCCGGATTCAACCATGACCGAAGTAATTCAACACTCGGATAACATAGGCATGACTTTCGTAGCCGAAAAGCTTGGGGTCGACAAGTTTTATGACTACCTATCAAGGTTTGGCTTCGGAAAGCTTACAAATATAGATCTTCAGGAAGAATCCCCCGGCTCAATCCGCGATAAAAAGGACTGGAGACCGATTGATTTGGCGACGGCCTCGTTCGGACAGGGAATAGCCGTAACTCCCATACAAATGATTCAGGCAACTGCGGCAATAGCCAATGGCGGAAAGCTAATTTCGCCCAAAATTGTAGAAAAAATAGACTCTTCTGAGGACGAGGCAATAGTCAAACCGGAGGAAACAAGGCAGGTAATTTCCCCGCAAACAGCAGCCCAGATAACCGAAATGATGGTATACGCCGTCGAAAAAGGAGAGGCAAGGGCATTTGCCCCCAAAGGCTACAGAATAGCGGGCAAAACAGGTACCGCACAAATTCCCGTCGCCGGCCACTATGATCCAAATAAAACTATAGCTTCTTTTATAGGTTTCGCCCCAGCCAATAATCCAAAATTCGTCATGCTCGTTCGCTTTACAGAACCTTCATCGTCCGTATTCGGTTCCGAAACGGCTGCCCCGACATTCTTTTCAATTTCAAAGGAAATATTTAATTACTTTGGAATTAGCCCTACGGAGAAGTAAAGTGATAAAATAGGACAAATGAATTTTTCATTTCTGCAAAGTTTTAACAACAACCCACTTCTAAACATTGCTTTTTTTCTTCTTTTCATCTGGTCAACACTATGGAAAGGTTTTGCTCTTTGGCATGCAGCTTCGGCAAAGGATAGAAACTGGTTTGTAATTATTCTGATAGTGAATACTGCCGGTATTTTAGAAATTGCTTATTTATTTGTACTGGCCAAAAACAAACTCTCCCCAAAAGTTGTAACTTCAAATATTCGGACAATGTTTCACAAATAAACCATTTTCCCTAGTTGTAATTGAGTTGTATCAGTGCTATTTTTAACTTAAGCCCCGCCCCGCTGCGTAGTCATAGTTTTTTTAAAAAATCAAATCCTTGTTCTTCGTAAAATTTCATTTTGAAAGTTAATGTTTAGATTGCAATAGGGCTATCGCCGCATGTTAAGCCTACCAAAACGGGCCAAACCCAATTTTATGAGTCCTTGGCAGGTCCTAAGCCAGTCTGCCAAAGTTAAGTCCGCACACTTATCTTTGACTTTTTCAAGTGAAGTGGTAGAATTAGTTTAAATATTGAGGTAAAACAACCGTCTACACATAGTGGGGGCGGTTTTTTGTTTGACAAAATGATAGAAGCCGAAACAACGATTGCAAGCTTTACTCCAAACTCTACGCCTGATGTTTTGCCGGCAAAAAAGGCAAACAGAGATAAAGCATTGCCTCTTAGTCTGGTAGTCCTTGCACCTCCTCTCGCATTCTGTGGAGCTTTTATAGTTGGTCATCTTAGTCATCCATTTCAGCAAAAATACTCAGAAAATCAGAACTTACCTACCGCATCAATACCGCTGGAGCAAACAAAAAACAAAGATTCGGGTATTGACCTGCAGATTGTGCAGGACAACTTGAATTCAGCAATATCTGATATGAAAAAAAACCAGAACTGGAAAGTAAACTATGCTGCAGACCAGTTCCTACTCTCAAATGCAGTTCCAACACTAAGCGAAGAGTATGCAGGAGTCTTTATAGATGATAAAACTCAGCAGATAACTCTAGGCTATAGCATCAGAAGGTTTGGAGACAAATCGTTTGATTTAATAAAAGCAGAAGAATCATTAACAGCAGCTGTGCTCGTACACTCAATGGCTATTCGCGACCCTGTTGGCTTTAAGGATCCAGGCGTGCAGTCAATCTACTGGCAGACAGCACTCAAAGTTTTACCATACTACTTTCCTAAAGATACCTATTAAACGTTATAATTTGGTGGAGGTGAATATAATTAGCTGGGAAATTATGTGGCAAAAGATTAAAAACATCTATCACTTTGCCCAGGCATTAATTGCAGCAGTCTATTTTAATTTCCCCTCAAAAAAACTAACAGTCATTGGTGTTACCGGCACTGATGGTAAAACTACAACCGTCCACATGATTTCCGAAATATTAATGGCTGCAGGTGAAAATGTTTCAATTATTTCATCAATCAAGGCACAAATTAACAAAAAAGACTTTGATACCGGCTTCCATGTTTCCACTCCAAGTCCCTGGCAAGTGCAAAAGTATTTAAAAAAAGCAATAAAGGCAAATAGTAAATATTTCGTAATGGAATCCACCTCTCATGGTCTCGACCAAAACCGGCTGGCTTTTGTTGATTTTGAAGTCGGCACGATCACAAATATTACTCATGAACACTTGGATTACCACAAAACTTGGGAAAATTATGTCGGGGCAAAGGCAAAACTTTTCAGAAAATCCAAAACCTCAATTCTAAATGCAGACGATCAATCGCTGAAGGTATTAAAAGCAATTTCCAAAGGAAGAATCGTCACCTATGGAATTAAAAATAGAGCCGATTTCAACCTCAAAAATTCCCAAATCAAACTACAAATCCCGGGTCAGTACAACATATTAAATGCACTTGCCGCACTTGCAGCCACAGTCTCGTTGGGTATTAAAAAGGAAAAAGCATTGTCTGCATTAAAATTGTTTAAGGGTATTTCGGGGAGAATGCAAAATGTTGACTTGGGTCAGAATTTCAAAGTTTATATAGACTTCGCCCACACACCCGGCGGTCTTGAACAAGCCCTCAAATCCTTGCGATTATCGATAGGCGATTCACCATCAACGAAATTAACAGCCGTTTTTGGCGCAGCCGGTGAAAGGGATAAAACAAAAAGAGAAAAAATGGGCGGTGTTGCGGCGAATCTTGCAGACCGTGTAGTTCTCACTTCAGAAGATCCAAGATCAGAAGATCCCGAAGAAATTTGTAAGCAAATTGCAGAAGGCATGAAAAGTAAAAAAGAGGGGAAAGATTACCACATAATTCCAGATCGCCAAAAAGCAATTGAATTTGCAATAAATTCCACAGGCAAAGACGACATTGTGGGAATTTTTGGCAAAGGTCACGAAAAAAGCATGAACATCAAAGGCAAAGAATTGCCTTGGGACGAATTCGAAGTAACTAAAAAAGCAATTATTAAAAAATTAAATGAATAACCTGACTGTTTTAATATTGGCTGCCGGGGAAGGCACCAGAATGACTTCACTAAAAACCGATACTTTTAAAGTTATGTTACCGATATTAGGCAAGCCTGTTTTGGAATATCTGTTGCAGAATATCGCAAATTCAGGTATCAAAAAAGTTACAATTGTTGTCCTGGAAAAAACTGCAAATCAAATAACTGCATATTTCAAAAACAAATGGCAAGGATTAGAAATAGATTACATTCAAATAAAGCAAGCTCTTGGACCGTCATACGCTTTAAATGAAGTCAAAAGCCACATAAAAACACCCTATTTTCTGGTTCAATACGCAGACAGTCTTGCCAATGAAAATCTCACAAAAAAGTTAATTGAAATATTTAAGAAAAACCCAACAACTGACGGGATATTAGCTGTTCGTGAGGTTGATGATCCGGCTCGCTATGGAATTGTGGAATATAAGAAAGGGAGAATTGCCCAAGTTGTAGAAAAACCTACTAATCCACCATCCAATCATGCCGTAATGGGTACGTTCATCTTAAAAACTGAGTTGTTTAAAAAATCCATTGCCGGAGAAAAATTTATTCACAAGAACCAACTATTCCCGGCGCAGTACATGCTAAAAAAAGGAGCAAAAATAATCGGATATTTCTTTGACGGTAAAAGAGTTGATGTTGGCAAACCGGAAGATCTCTTCAACGCTTCTATGCTCCTATCAGACACTCCTACTAAATGTGTAGCCTTTGATGCAGATAACACACTTTATAACACAGCCCAAATTTCAAATATCGCAGACGTTGAAGCCCTCAAAATTTTGTCAAAAGAAGTAAAAACCGACACTGAAGAACTTTTTAGAGAGTGGCAGGCAATTGTTGAGATCGTCAAAAACTCCAAAACTCCTCAAAAAAGGATAAGAAAATACTCTTACGGGATGATTTTAGAAAAATATAAAAAGCCCGATCTTTTAAAAAAAATGTATGAGGTTTTTAGAAAAACAGTTACACAAAATTTAAAACCAATCGGCGAAATTCAAAAAATTTTACCAAGACTTCCTCAGAAAAAAATTCTTGTTACGGAAGATGAAAGAGAATTAGCAGTGGCTAAACTAAAAGCAGTAAAGCTTCTTGAGTTTTTTGATCAAATTATAAGCTCCACCGAAACCGAAACAATGAAACCAGCAGAAATCTTTTACGAACAAATTTTCAAAAAATACAAACCGCAAGAAGTGTTATTTGTCGGAGATGACTATAAAAAAGATCTGGAAATACCATCAAAAATCGGTAGTAAAATTCTCTTTTTAGAAAACGAAAACAGTTTGGACAAACTAAAGACTCTTTTTCAAAAAGAAATCAAAAATGTTCACATTATGGGTGCTGCAGGTGCCGGTGCGTCAGCCGTCGCCGGAATTGCCCAAGCTTATGGATATAAAGTTTCAGCATGTGATCTTAAACCAGATTCCACCTACACAAAAAACCTAAATATCAAAATAATGGAAGGTCACGCATCTTCACATTTAAAAAATGTCGACCTGCTTGTCACATCGCCGGCAATTGAAAAATTGGATCCAAAAAATTCTGAAATTATGAAAGCCAAAAAGAAAGATATTCCTGTCATCTCTTGGCAAGAATTCCAAGGGAAGTATTTGCAGAAAGATAAGTTTGTAATAACAGTAGCGGGAGCATACGGTAAATCCACCACGACTTCAATGATTGCCCAAGTTTTGATAGACGCAGGTCTTGATCCAACTTGCGAGATAGGTGCAAGAGTTTTGAAATGGCAAAACAATTTTAGAGTTGGAAAATCAAAATACTATGTTTGCGAATCAGATGAGTACAACAACAACTTTCTAAATTACCATCCCAATATCGCAGTTATTTTAAATGTCGAATGGGATCATCCCGATTTTTTCAAAAGCCAAGAATCGGTACTAACTTCCTATGCGAAATTTATCGACAATATTAAATCAAACGGCAGCCTTATCATAGGGTTCGACCCTAAACTCCAACAGCTTCTAAAATCGAAAATCTTAACTGATACAGGGTCCGACCCTAAAATAGTTCAGATTAATGATTTCGGTAAGCTTAATCTTTCAGTCATCGGTGATTTCCGTCAAGAGAATGCCAATGCTGCCCTAACAGTCGCACAAGTTCTTGGTATCAACATAAAGCTTGCCAAAAAGACTCTCTCAAAATTTAAGGGAGTCGCCCGCAGACTTGAATACAAAGGAGAAATAAACGGTGTAAAATTCTACGACGATTATGCCGTCCAGCCATATACTGTCCTTAAGACTATAAATGCCTTAAAAGAAAAATTTCCAAAATCAAAATTAACTCTTGTTTTTGAACCCCACACATTTTCCAGAATAGAAACTTTTTTTAAAGATTTTAAAAAAGCTCTCAAAAATTCCGGAGCCGACCAAATTTTGATAACAGAAGTTTATCCGGCAAGAGAGCAAGGAAACAGAGAAACTCTATCTCGCAAACTTGTCAAAAAAGTAGGATCAAAAGCAAAATATACCGGTTCAGTTCAAGGGACTGCACGGTATGTCAAAAGTCACCTTAAAAGTTTTGAAATAATTCTCAGCATGGGAGCAGGGGACAGCTATAAACTTTTTGACCTGTTAAAAAAATAAATATGGATGCTTACGAACAAATTAAAAATACTTTAGGCCCCCTAAGAGTCTTGGAAAACGAACCTCTTTCGAAACACACCTATTTCAAAATAGGCGGCCCAGCAAGACTTTTTTTTGAGGCGAAAAATGTTGAAGATTTAAAACTCGCAATAGCAACAGCCTTTGAGCAAAAAGTTTCATATGTGGTTTTAGGAGGCGGTGCTAACGTTTTAGTTTCCGACAAAGGTTTCGATGGTCTAGTTATTAAAAACCGGGCAGCAGAAATAAAACTTGTAGGAGTTAAAGGAACAATAGACAAAAACGGCAGGGGGATAAAAAATGCGCTTGTCTGGTCAGCATCAGGAACGCCCATGAACCAACTTGCAAGGTTCACCATAGATCAGGGATTGGAAGGGCTTGAGTTTCTGCTTTCCGTTCCAGGTACAGTAGGCGGAGGAATAAAAATAAATGCTCACTATGAAGTAGAAAAGGGCGAATTTTTGGGCGACAGACTTGTTTCTGCCGCGCTTTTCAATCCGCAAGATAGCGAAGTGAGAACTGTTCAAAAAGAATACTTCGAATTTTCCTACGATCAATCAAAGATTCAGCAAACCGGCGAGATAGTCCTGGAAGCAATTTTCCGTCTGGATACTTCCAAAGACCCGGCTGGTCTTTGGCAACGGGCAATGGACAATGTTAAACGCAGGAACGAAGAGCAGCCGATAGGTGTTGCTTGTTCAGGATGTACATTTAGAAATATCAGCCGTGAAGATGCAATCCGACTTGCCACGCCAAACCTTACGACCTCCACCGGCTACATAATCGAAAAACTTGGTCTCAAAGGCACAACAATGGGAGGCGCCCAGATATCAACTCATCATGCCAACTTTATCCTAAACACTGGTGATGCAACAGCAGCTGACGTGATAAAATTAATTAGAATAGTCAAACAAAAAGCCAAGGAAGTCTACGATCTCGATTTAAAAGAAGAAATCTTTTACGTTGGAAATTTTGACTAGTCACTAGTTACTTGTTGCTAAACCCAAGTTATGGCACGATTTGAGATAACAGGCGGAAAAACTCTTTCAGGCAAAATAAAAGTCGCCGGAAACAAGAATTCAGTTCTTCCGATTATGGCCGCATGTCTTCTGACGGAAGAAACATGTACTCTTGAAAATGTACCGGTCATCTCCGATGTGCATGTGATGGCCAAACTTCTGGAAATTGTGGGTGCCAAAACCACGCAAAATAGCTCTAGGCTCACAATTACCTGCCAAAAAATTACTACGGAAGAATTTCCCTCCCAACTGACCGAAAAACTGCGTGCTGCAGTTCTCTTGCTGGCACCAATGCTTGCAAGAACAGGCCATGTAAAAATGGGTTACCCCGGCGGTGACGTTATTGGCAGAAGACCCCTGGAAACACATACCCAGGTTCTCGAGTCTCTTGGAGCAAAAGTAGAACAGGAAAATGACTTTTATATTGCGGAAGCAAAAAGTCTAAAAGGAGCAGATATTTTCCTGCAGGAAGCCTCAGTTACAGCTACCGAAAACGCTATCCTGGCAGGTGTTACTGCAGAAGGAACAACGACAATTAAGCGTGCCGCCTCAGAACCGCACATCATAGACCTTTGCCACTTCCTAATTAAAATGGGCGCTAAAATCTCGGGAACCGGATCAAATTATTTAAAAATAGAAGGAGTTAAGCACCTTTCAGGAACAAGTCACAATATTAGAACAGATCACATAGAAGTAGGAACTTTTGCAATTCTGGCCGGCGTAACCGGCAGCAAATTGGAAATAAACCCGATTATTAAAGAGGATCTTGATATGATCCTTTTAACCCTTGAGAAATTCGGAGTTAATGTAAAAGTCGAGGGCGAAACTCTCATTGTAAATGCAGGCAAGCTTAAGGCAGTGGAAAAGGTAGTCACCGACGTCTGGCCGGGCTTCCCAACCGACCTGATGGCTCCTACGATAGTTCTGGCAACTCAGGCGGAAGGAATGACTCTTCTCCACGATTGGATGTACGAATCCCGCATGTTTTTTGTGGATAAATTGCTTTCAATGGGTGCCAAAGTCGAAATAGCAGATCCTCATAGAGTCTTGGTCTATGGGCCCACAAAATTACACGGTCAACGCCTGGATACTCCGGACATTCGTGCCGGGATTGCCCTGGTTATCGCTGCTCTGGCTGCAAAAGGCGCAAGTCAGATAGAACGGGCAGAACTGATAGAACGGGGTTACGAAAATATTGTTGAACGCCTCTCACAGTTAGGTGCGAAAATAAAACGCTCTGCCTAAAATATGCATAAAAAGGTAAAAGTAGCCGTTTTAATGGGCGGCAAATCACAAGAGCACGAAATTTCACTAATTTCTGGCAGAGAAGTAGCCAAAAACTTAAATCCAAAAAAGTACATCGTAACAAGAATAGTCATACCTAAGACAGGCTTCGATATATTCTTGCCCACAAAATTGAAAGGTGCAGATTTAGTTTTCATCGCTCTTCACGGACCAAACGGCGAAGACGGAACTATTCAAGGTTTTCTTGAATTGCTTGGAATCCCCTACACAGGATCAGGCATCTTAGCGTCCACTATCGGCATGGACAAGATTTACTCAAGGAAAATATTTACCCAATTAGGCTTAAATACACCTAATTATGTACTCATTAGTAAAGAAGGAAAATCCTTGAATTTAAAAAATCTGAAATTTCCTCTATTTATCAAACCCTCCGATCAAGGTTCGTCAGTAGGTGTGTCTAAAGCTAAAAATATTAAAGAATTAAAATTGGGCCTTAAAGAAGCATTTAAGTATAGTCAAACTGCAATAGTCGAGGAGTATTTGCAAGGAATCGAGGTCACGGGTGCGGTTCTTGGTAATAATAACCCAAAGGCGCTTCCACTGATAGAAATTGTTCCCAAAAAAGATTTTTTCGATTTCGAAGCAAAATATGAACCCAGCTTGACAGACGAAATAGTGCCAGCCAGAATCAGCAAATCTCTCACCAAAAAAGCACAATCAGCAGCCCTGGAGGCTTATAAGTCTATCGGCTGCCGGGGATTCGGAAGAGTCGATATGATCATAAAAGGCGAAAAAGTTTATGTATTAGAAATAAATACTATTCCCGGTCTCACTCCGGTATCCCTCTTCCCCAAAGCCGCAAAGGCAGCAGGCATTTCTTACTCACAGCTTCTAGATAAAATCATAGACTATGCTTTTAACCCATAGTTTGATTTAAGTCAGCACAAACTGATATAATTAGAATTCAATCATGCTTAATTTCGATGCCTACAAGGAAGTAAAAAGCTGGAAAAAACCACTCCATTTATCAAAAACTCTGGCTGCAAAATCTTACCTAAAGTTGCTCAAAAACACGGATATTATTGGTATAACAGGTAGTGTTGGTAAAACTCTAACTCAAAACGCAATAGTTGCAGTTCTTTCTCAAAAATATAAAGTCATTGCTCCCGAAGAAAATCTTGATCCCACATTTCGCATTCCGCAAACAATATTGGCAACAAAGCCATGGCATCAGAAATTAGTACTCGAATATGGGGTAGAGCACCCCGGAGACATGGATCACTATTTATCTCTTGTAAAACCCAAAATTGCTGTAATTACTGTAATTTCTCCCACCCATCTAAAATATTTTAGCAACGTGGAAGGTGTTTTTAATGAAAAAGTAAAGCTGGTAGAAGCACTTCCAAAAGACGGCCACGCAATTTTAAATGCAGAGGACCCCCTGGCTTTAAAAATGGCCAGCGCAACCAAAGCCAGAGTTTGGTTTTATGGCCAAAAAGCAAAAGACTCCATTAAGATTTCTCACTTCTCGCAAAACCTGAAGGGTTCAAAGTTTCGAATGCATTACGCAAGACAAAAAGCCTCTGTAAGCTGGAAAATAATAGGCAAACATCAATTGACGTCTGCCTATGCAGCTGCTGCAGTCGGCATTATAAACGGCCTGACTCTTAAACAAATAGCGAAGGGTCTTTCGCAAACGAAAGTGCCAACTCATCGCCTCAATGCGATTCAAACTAAACACACAGCCATAATTGACGATACCTATAACGCTTCCCCGAAAGCCGCCCAAGAAGCAATAGATACGCTTATAGACATTGGCAAGCATAAAACCAAAATAGCCGTTCTTGGGGAAATGCGTGATCTTGGAAAATCTTCGGAAACTGCACACAGACAGCTTGGGCAAAAAGTGGCAAAAACAACCATCAATTACCTATACACAATAGGTAAAGTCGCAAAAGAGATCGGCGCTTCTGCCAAAAAAAACGGATTTTCCGGTAAATTAGTTAATTTTCAATCGACAAAAGAAGCAATTTCACAACTCAGGAAGCTGGCAAACACAAAAAGCGTGGTGCTTGTTAAAGGATCCCGGCACGAGCATTTAGAAAGAATTGTAAGCGGACTTTTGCACAAATCAACACAGATACAGTGTTACCACTGTGGTATCCTGAAATAACATGGTTCAAATTCTAAGCCTAATTCTCCTATCTTTTTTCGTAGTTAGTTTTCTTCTTGTTCCCTTCATCAATATACTTTACCGGATAAAACTTCAAAGACAGGATCAAAAAACAAGAGATATTTTTGAAACACTTACACCGATTTTTGACAAGCTCCATGGTCATAAAATTGGAACTCCTCTAAGCGGGGGAACATTAATTATCATTGTAGTTACAGTATTGTATCTTCTGGTTACGAACATATCTCCGCTTTTAGGAATTGATAGAACTTCGATTTATCCACACAAAGATGAAGTAAATATCCTTTTATTTACTTTTCTCTCCTTTGGCTTTTTAGGATTATATGACGATCTAAGGAAAACGTTTGGTTTTAAAAGAACAAAATTTTTTGGAATGAGATTTCGACATAAATTTCTAATCCAATGGATTCTCGCTTTTATTATTTCATGGATGCTTTATGCCAGATTAGGAATAGATATTGTCAATGTACGATTTTTTGACATCATCGATCTTGGTATTTTTTATGTGCCTTTTGCAGCTTTTGTGATTGTTTCTTTTGCAAACGCTGTCAATATCGCAGACGGCTTGGATGGGCTGGCGTCCGGATTAATGTTAATTAGCCTTATCGCATTTTTGATAATTTCTTCTTCAATTCTCGACACGACGCTTTCTGCTTTCATCGGATTGTTAATTGGGGCTTTGATTGCCTTCCTTTATTTTAATATCTGGCCTGCAAGGATTTGGCTAGGCGATGTTGGTGCCCTTTCTCTGGGAGCAACTCTTGCCGTTGGCGGCCTATTATTAGGTAAGCCTTTGGCGCTACCTATAATCGGGGGAATGTTTGTAGTTGAAGCCGCTTCTTCACTTATTCAACTCGCATCGAAAAAATTCCGGGGCAAAAAAGTATTCGAAGTAGCCCCAATTCATCTTTATCTTCAGCATATCGGTTGGGAGGAACCGAAAATAGTCTTTCGTTTCTGGCTGGCTCAAACGATATTTGTCATTTTCGGTCTTTGGCTCTCTTTTTTCTAAAACTCATGGATAAACTTGCTTCTTTTAGAGAGAAACACCCGAAATTTTTGTACGAAAGTTTCTCATACAAAATAGAAGATAATTCTCTTGTAATTTCCTTTTTATTCAAAATCTATCCTGATATAGAATTTAACCCCAGAGTAACAATAGAGAATATCAATCAGACCATCTTCTCAAATCTGGATTCGAAAGTGCTAGACAATTTCGTCTTTAATTTAGGACTGGTAGAAATGATCAGCTATTGGAAGGCAACATGTTCTCCAATTATTGAAATTTATGCAGGTACCCTAAAACAAAATCAACTTATATGGTGGAAAAGTTTATTAATAAAAGGCCTGGGGGAATTCTTTTATCAAAATAACATAAATTTCAAAGAGAATGATTTTGTAAATATTACATGCACATCTCAAAGAAGTTACAAAAAGGATAATACAAAGCACAAAAACAGATACATTATTATGAATAGTGGCGGTCGAGATTCAGTAGTATCTTTGGAACTATTTAAAGACTTAAAAAAAGCAGTCACTTTACTAATGCTTAATCCTACAAAAGCCTCACTAGATGTAGCAAAAATATCTGCACTTGGTGAACAAATTGTAATAGACAGGGAAATAGACAAAAAATTGTTAGAGCTGAATGCAAAGGGTTACTTAAACGGCCATACTCCGTTTTCAGCTTATCTTGCCTTCGTTTCCGTTCTTTGCGCATTGATTTTTGATTATAAATTTATTGTTAGCTCAAACGAGAGGAGTGCAAATGAGGAAAATGTAGAATTTCAAGGAGAGAAAATAAATCACCAATACTCCAAGAGTTTTGAATTTGAAAAATCTTTCAGGGAATACGTAAATGAAAACCTTTCAGATGATATTGATTATTTTAGCTTGCTTAGACCTCTCTACGAAATTCAGATTTCTAAATTATTTTCCAATTACCCAAAATACTTCAATTCGTTTAAAAGTTGTAACAGGGGTCAGGCAGACAACGTTTGGTGTGGGAAATGCCCAAAATGCCTTTCTATTTATGTATCCCTACACCCGTTTATCGATGAACAAAAAATAGTTGAAATATTCAGTGAAGACTTATATGCGAAAAGTGATTTACAAGATCTGCTCTTGCAAATAACAGGGAAAAAACAACCGAAGCCTTTTGAATGTGTTGGGACTTATATCGAGATACAACTTGGATTGGCATTAAGCGTTGAAAAATTCAGAACGGACAACAAACCTCTTCCGCCTATTCTCAAATATTCACAGGAAAATATTTTAAATCATTTCTCCAAACAGTCAGGATTATTGAAGTCTTGGGACGAGAATAACTTTTTACCAAACGACATGGCAGAAACTTTAAAAGCAAAAATTGAAAAATGACAATAGCAGAATTAAAGAATAAAAAAGTATTGATTTTAGGTTTAGGGAAGGAAGGAACCTCTACCTTGAAGCTTCTTAGAAAAAAATTTCCGGAAAAAGTAATTAGCCTTGCAGATCGTAAGACATTAGTTGAGTTAGAAAAAGATTTACAAAAGATAGCCAAAAACGATAGAAAGTTGAAACTTCATCTCGGAAACAGTTACCAAAAGAATTTGGATCAATTTGATGTAATTATAAAATCCCCGGGCTTACTGCTTGAAAAAAGCACTAAAGGCGAAGTGACGTCCCAAACACAAATATTTATGAACCTGTTTAAAAATAAGGTCATAGGAATAACAGGCACAAAAGGGAAAACAACTACCTCGTCATTAATCCACAAAATTTTAAAAGATGCAAAAATTAATGCTCTGCTGGTTGGTAATGTAGGCAATCCCCCATTCGACTATTTGGAAAAGGCAAAAGTGACGGATATTTTTGTTTTCGAACTTTCCAGCTTCCAACTTCAAGATTTAGAAGCAAGTCCGCACATTGCCATTTTTTTGAATTTGTATAAAGAACATCTCGATTATCACGGCAATTTTGAAAACTATAAAAATGCAAAAATAAATATCAGTAAATGGCAAAATAATGGAGACTTTCTAATTTACAATGCCGATTTTCAAATACTGGAAAAAATCGCAGTCACAGGTAAGGCGAAAAAGATTCCATTCAGCATTAATCAAAAATTAAAATCTGGTGCATACATAGACGGAGAATGGCTATTTTTCAATCAAGAAAAGGTTTTGAAAATCAGTGAAACAAAACTGAAAGGTAGGTTTAATCATAACAATATTCTGGCGGCAGTTTCGGCAGCAAAGATTCTTAAAATTCCGAACAAAAAAATCGCATCATCCGTCAAAAAATTTGAACCTGTTAAACATCGAATTCAGTTTATCGGCAGTTACGGCGGGATTGATTTTATCAATGATTCAATCGCAACTATACCAGAGGCAACTATAGCCGCTCTTGAAACATTTAACCCAAATATTAATACGCTAATTGTAGGGGGTTATAACAGAGGACTAGATTATTCCCGGCTGTCAAAAAAAATAGTTGAAGAAAAAATACCAAATTTAATACTCTTCCCAGAAACAGGTAAAATAATTTTAGAAGGTATTAAAAGACAAAATCGATTTGTTCCAAAATACCTATTTGTTAAAAATATGAAAAACGCAGTAGAAATAGCAGCGAAAATTACTGCAAAAGGGAAAATCTGTCTCTTGTCTCCGGCCTCATCGAGTTTTAATTTATTCAAAAATTACCAAGATAGGGGAGAGCAGTTCCAAAAATACGTTCGAAAGCTAATCTGATATGCGAACCATCCACCTACAGTCTCAAAAATCTACTCTCGATCTACCCTTAATAATTACAACTGCAACTCTTGTTATCTTAGGTCTGATTATGATCTACGATGCATCAATAGTTGCCGCGTTTCGTGATTTTGGCGACAAGCTTTACTATTTCAAAAACCAGCTTATATGGGCCACTGTTGGAACGATAGGACTAACTGTAGCCAGCCTTATCGACTATCATAAATTTGTCAGGTACTCCTCGCCTATTTTTGCACTGTCCATCCTCCTGCTTATTATTGTTTTGATTCCTAATATTGGGACAAAAGCCTACGGAGCCCACAGGTGGATAAACGTCGGAAATCTCACATTTCAACCATCCGAATTTGCCAAACTTGCTCTTATATTCTTTCAGGCTTCCATTCTCGCTAAATTCCAGAAATACAAAATGCGCCTTTTGGATGTTGTTCAGGTAATCTTTCTTCCGACAGTTATCGCGACCACCCTTGTTCTTTTGGAGCCGGATCTTGGAACGGCTTTAATATTTGCAGGTATTACAACTGTCACTTATTTTATTGGTAACGGTCCTCTAATCCATTTCGCAATTGCAGCTCCGGCCCTTGTCGCGGCAGCAACCGTTGCAATCTTAGCCAAGCCGTATAGAATCGCAAGATTAAAGGCTTTTCTGGATCCAGCTTATGACCCTCAGGGTGCTTCTTATCAGATTAACCAAATTCTAATTTCCCTTAAAAACGGAGGACTTTTAGGAGTGGGAGTAGGGGCCTCACGCGGTAAATTCGATTTTATTCCCGAAGTTCACTCTGACGCCATTTTCTCCGTAGTCGCAGAAGAACTCGGTTTCATTGGGGCGATTTTTCTGATTGGACTTTTTGTTTATCTTGCAATAAAAACAATAAATATTGCAAAAGGCGCAAAAGACATCGAAGGTAAAATTCTGTCTGCTGGAATACTTGCCTTAATCTCCGTTCAGGCTCTTTTGAATATTGCTTCAAACGTTGCTCTTGTTCCGCTTACGGGTATTCCTCTGCCCTTTATTTCCTACGGTGGCTCTTCTTTGGTAGTCACAATGATCGCAATCGGTATTTTGGTAAATATCAAAAAACAATCGTGAACAAAATCGTTCTTTGTGGAGGTCATCTCTCACCTGCACTGGCCGTGATTGAAGCCTTAGAAGGCGAGGATTTGGAAATTATTTTTTTCGGCAGACGCCATGTAACCGAAGGGCATAAAAATTTATCGTCGGAATATAGTGAAGTCACTAAAACTAAAGCTACTTTTATCGGCATCACAACAGGCAGGCTTCAGAGAAAATTTACGCCTTTTATGCTTATCTCGCTTTTGAAACTGCCTCTTGGTTTTATCCAAAGTTTATATTTTCTTTTAAAATTTAAACCCGATTTAATTGTTTCATTTGGCTCCTACCATTCAGTCCCGACAGTGATTGCCGGCTGGCTTCTCAAAATCAAATCAATCGCTCATGAGCAGGCATCAATTCCTGGCCTGGCTACAAAAATCAACTCACACTTTGTCCGGAAAATATTTCTGACCTGGCCTGAGTCCTCAAAATATATAAGTGGTCCAAAAACCCAGATCGTAGGTAATTTAACCAGAAAGTTAGTCTTCGCAAAAACAGCAAAAAGCAGGGAAATCAAAAATTTCCTAAAAAGTGATGGACCAAAAATCTTTATAACCGGTGGAAACCAGGGGTCGCACTTTATAAATAAAATTATTTTTGAAGCTCTCCCAAAACTGAAAAAATATAAAATTATTCACCAGGTTGGAAGGACCAATTTCAAAGGAGATTTGGACCATGCAAAACAAATTTCAAAACCCTGGTATCTTCCCCTGGGGTTTATCCCCTCGCAGGATATTGGAGCTATTTTTAACAGTGCAGACCTGGTAATTGGCCGCTCAGGAGCAAATACCGTTTGGGAACTGGCGCTTCTTGCAAAAATCTCAATCCTTATTCCTCTTCCGCATTCAGCATATGGCGAGCAAGAGCAAAATGCCGCCAATCTCCAAAAGGCCGGTTCTTCAGCAGTCATAAATCAGCAAGACGCAAGCCCGAATAAGCTCATAGGAACAATTGACGAAATGATAAAAAACCAAGAAGTTTACCAAAATAAAGCCCGGGAACTTTCAAAAAAATTACCCAGCAATGGAATCGGCATCGTCAAAAAATACATACTAAAAACTCTTCATGCCCAAAGCACTTAAAATATTAATTTTGCTCCTGGCAACAGTTACAATTGGAATCTACGCATCAAATATTCCGCAAATAAAAGCCAAAATAACGCCGCCAAAAAATGAAGTTGAAATAACAAAGCCACAAAAGCCGTCCGCGCAAATTGCTCAAACCGACTTACAAATTACAAAAGAAGGACAAGTTGTAAAAGGGCAAAACTCCTCCCTGCCCACCCTCTATATTCCGGGAGATTTAAAAATCGAGGAAGGCCAAAAGGTTGAAGATAAAAATATTATTTTTGCGGCAAGTGTAGCAGGTCTTGTTGCAAAAACAGATTTTCACCCGGCATCAATTCGCTTGCTTTCAAAAGACGAAATAGCGCTTTATGAAACAGACCAGACCGTCGCAATTTTCTCGTCCCGAAAATCTCCGGATCAGCAGGTTGACTCTTTACAGCAAGTTCTGGCTGCGTCTAAAATAGAGGGCACAAAACTGGCTAAAATTGACCTGCGATTCGATAAGCCAACTGTCACCTTTAAGTAGATGCAAAAAGACATTGTTATAGTCGGTATTGATATCGGCTCTACTAAAATTACCACCATTATAGCCACCGCAAACGATGATTCACAAAACATCATTGGCGCCTCATCAGTCGAAAGCCGCGGTCTTAGAAAAGGGCAGGTAGTCGACATAGAAGAAGCGGTTCAAAGTATCACCCAATCTCTGGAAGCAGCGGAAAGAATGGCTGGTTACTCTGTGGGTACCGCTTTTGTTTCGGTAAACGGTGTTCATATCGAGTCACAAAACAGCAAAGGTGTCGTTGCAGTCAGTAATCCTTCCGGAGAAATAGCAGAGGAAGATGTCATAAGGGTAGTCGAAGCCGCAAGAGCAATTTCCCTGCCTTCTTCAAAGGAAATTCTTCACGTAATCCCCAGATATTTCGTAGTCGATTCCCAGAGCGGTATCAAAGATCCCGTTGGGATGAACGGTGTAAGACTGGAAGTCGAAACCCATGTAGTAACAGGCGCAGCTACAGCTCTCAGAAATATCACCAAGTGCATAAGCCAGGTTGGGGTCGATGTCGAAGGCTTGGTTTTTGCCGGTCTTGCGTCCTCGTACTCAACCCTTACAGATACGGAAAGGGAACTTGGCGTCATTCTGGTAGATTTTGGTGGCGGAACCACGAACATCTGTATCTTTACGGAAGGCGCACCCGTTTATTGTTCCGTTCTTCCGGTTGGTGCCAGAAACGTCACTAATGATCTTGCCATTGGCCTTCGCATCTCATTGGAATCTGCGGAAAAAATTAAACTCCTCCTTTCCAAACCGCCAAAGCTTGCTGTAGAACCGGATGAAAAAGGCGAGCCTAAGGAGAAAAAAGAAGCAGATACGCTGGATCTGACAAATCTAAATATAGAAGAAGATCTTCGCTTGGTTTCCAAAAAAACTTTGGTAGACGGAATCATGAAACCAAGACTCAGAGAAATTTTAAATATGATTAAAATTGAAATTCAAAAGTCCGGTCTTTCAGGCCTTACCCCATCAGGAGTAGTCCTGACCGGCGGGGGAGCCCAGACAAACGGTTTGGCAGAGCTCGCCAAGCAGGAACTTGGAATGCCTGTGCGAATCGCCGTTCCTTCTAATATCACCGGTCTCGTAGATGAAGTTAACTCGTCGTCATTTGCTTCAAGTGTCGGTCTTGTTGTCTACGGCAGTCAATTCAAACAAGAAGATGTTCGTCTGCCAATTGTTGGCAGAATAGAAATAAAAAACGTTGTTACCAAAGGTCTCGGCTGGATCAAAAACCTGCTGCCTTAAATATTTTTATGGCTCCTATCGAAACATTTCAAGCCAAAACCATAGATTACGGCGAAAAACCTGCTGAAAACTGCCCTCATCAGCTAACCCTTTTCTGGGATGTACAAAAAGCGCTGGAGGGTATATTGGAAAGCCAGTATCATATGCTCGGCCATTTTTATTTTGAGAACGAGCAGGCAATTAACGATCAGGGAGATGTCTACATCATCGGGAAAACGGAAGACGAGGCATTTACAGTAGTGCCATATTCCAAATCTGCAAACGATTCGGGCGAATTAATCTTCGATGTCGTAGCCCCGTAGGAAGTTTTACAAGAGCTCAAGGAAATGTTAAAAGCACAAGCCTAAATCGCGCCTCGGCACTCCTTGCAAAGAAACCGACTATATGTTAAATTGTAGCGCAGTTTCAGAAGGTACTCCCGCAGCTTTGGGCGAAGGAGTATTACCTCAACACTCACAATGCTGATAAAACCCGACGTTAATAGATTCGCCAAAATAAAAGTTTTAGGAATTGGCGGTGGCGGCTGCAATGCCCTCAATTCCATGATTACAACAGCCCAAATCCAGGGCGTTGATTTTGTAGCTGTTAACACCGACCAGCAACATCTTCTCGCCAATCAATCTCAAACAAAAGTTCAAATCGGCGACGGCCTAACAAAAGGCCTGGGAGCAGGTGCAGATCCGGAAATTGGGGAAAAGGCGGCACAGGAATCCCTGGAAAGGATCAAGGAAGTAATGACCGGTGCCGACATGATTTTTATTACCTATGGTGCAGGTGGGGGAACAGGGACAGGAGCCGGTCCTATTATTGCCGAGCTTGCCAAAAAACTTGGTATTTTGACGGTAGCTGTCATTACCAAACCCTTCGGTTTTGAAGGTACCCGCAGAATGGTTGTTGCAGAAGATGGCATCTTAAAACTCAAAGATAAAGTAGACACTCTGATTGTTATCCCCAATCAAAAACTTTTGGAAGTCGTCGACAAAAACGTTTCACTCCTGGAAGCATTTAAACTTGCCGATTCTGTTCTCACCCAGGGAGTTCAGGGAATTTCCGACATAATAGTTATGCCCGGTTTAATCAACGTCGACTTTGCCGATGTCAGGGCGGTTATGACAGATGCCGGATCAACTCTGATGGGCGTCGGAATGGCTTCAGGCGAAAACAGAGCAACAACTGCAGCCCGCGCCGCCATTGCCTCCCCGCTCCTGGATGCTTCGATAGAAGGCGCCAGAGGAGTTCTGTTTAACATAACAGGCGGTACGGATATGACCATGAATGAAGTCGATGAAGCTGCCAAGGTTATAACGGCAGAAGCAGACCCCGACGCTCAAATCATTTTCGGCGCCGCAATAGACGAAAAACTTGTAGACCAGGTCAAAGTTACGGTAGTAGCAACCGGCTTCGACGAAACCAGAAGAAAGTTTATCCAGGTCAAACCCCAGGAAGACGGACAGACGACAGAAGGTGCAACCACGGAAGGTGAATCCCCCGAACAGCAAATCGACGAAGACGAAATCGACTACCCCACTTTTTTACGTCAAATCCGCTAAAATTTTTCCAGCCAGCTAGACTCTTAGAGTATAATAAATTCATATGAAACAAAAACCAATCAAAGGGT
>Ga0155160_114_pt2 | contig 22612 bp, 34 predicted proteins | sample RifCSPhighO2_01_FD_106128 | JGI IMG/M metagenome (GOLD analysis project Ga0155160, IMG submission 106128) | Candidatus Curtissbacteria bacterium RIFCSPHIGHO2_01_FULL_41_11 | reverse complement strand
TTTTCAGTTTTCAATTTTCATTGAACTTTCAATATTTAAAATGTTTGAAAATTGAAATATTAGAAATTGATTGTAAATTTAAAATTTAAAATTGGAAATTCTCTAGTATAATGTTGAAGAAATGTCTGAGACAATTCGCAACGTCATTATCATCGGTTCTGGTCCGGCTGCACTGACTGCCGCAATTTATAACGCTCGGGCGAATCTTTCGCCTTTAGTTTTTGCGGGGGCAAAGTGGGGCGGGCAGTTGATGCTGACGACGGATGTAGAAAACTATCCGGGTTTTGTCGAAGGAATTTTGGGGCCCGAGCTGATGGACAAGTTTAGGAAGCAGGCGGAAAGATTTGGGGCGGAAATTGTTAATGAAGATGTGACGGGAGTTGATTTTGGCAAAAGACCTTTTGAAATATATGTGGGAGGCCCGTCTCCGCAGGGCTCCGGCGAGGTTTTTAAAACAAAATCTGTAATAATCGCAACCGGTGCAGAAACAAACTGGCTGGGTCTTGCTAATGAGCAGGAGTTGATAGGTAGAGGGATTTCTTCGTGTGCCCCATGTGACGCATTCTTTTTTAAGGATAAGAAAGTAGTTGTTGTAGGTGGCGGGGACAGCGCGATGGAGGAAGCGCTGACTCTGACAAAGTTTGCGACAGAAGTGACGATAATTCACAGAAGAGACGAGTTTAGGGCAAGCAAGATTATGCTTGATAGGGCTAAGGCGAATGAAAAAATTAAGTGGATAGTCAATTCGGTTGTTGTTGATGTTTTAGGCAAGGACAAGGTTGAGGGAGCAAAGATTAAAAACCTTGCGACAAACGAAGAAAAAGAAATGGCAATTGACGGCGTGTTTGTGGCGATTGGCCATCATCCGGTTACCGATATTTTCAAGGGACAGCTGGATCTTGATGAGAAAGGCTATGTAAAGAGAGTGGAAAGTGGAAAGTGGAAAGTGGAAAGTGGACTTTCTTTCAAGATGGCGACATCTATTGAAGGTGTTTTTGTGGCAGGAGATGTACACGACCTTCACTTTAAACAGGCCGTGACAGCCGCAGGTTTTGGGTGCGCCGCTGCTCTGGAGGCAGAGCGTTGGCTGGAGGCGCAGGAGGGTTGACTTAGCTTCGGTTTTCCTTTAAACTTCCAGTACTTTAGTATTAGTTATGTTTAGGCTGACGACCAAATCAGATTATGGTTTGATTCTTCTTTCCTCCGTCGCTCGCGCTATGGAGGACAAGTCCAATCCGTACATATCTGTTTCTACTGTAGCTAAGAAAAACAAAATTTCTGCAAAATTTCTTTCCCAGGTTGCAAATGAATTAAAAAAGGCCGGGATTATTTCATCAAAAGAGGGAGCTTCCGGTGGCTACATGCTGGCCAAAAAACCAACTGAGATCAAAATTATCGATGTTTTGAAAACTTTGGATGGTGAGCTGGTTGTTGGCGAGTGTTTTGAAGACGATCATGATTGCACTTGCGGGGGAAAGGATATGTTTTCGGAGATGAAAAAGCAGCTTGAGGCAACAATCGGTAAAAAAACGGTTGCGGATTTGGTGGTATAGGCGTGTATCGTGAATTGTCAATCGACAATTGTAAAATATGGGTTATTTCAGATTTGAAAAATTAGTTGTATGGCAGGAAGCGAGAGAGCTAGTTAAGATTGTTTATCAAATTACGTCTAAATTTCCTAAAGAAGAACAGTTTGGTTTAACGAACCAGCTGAGGCGAGCAGCTGTCTCAATACTTTTGAATTTAGCAGAAGGAGCGAATAGGAATTCAGATAAAGAAAAAGTTAGGTTTTTCGAAATGTCACATACCTCAGTTGATGAAGTAGTTACTGGTTTTTATATCGCATTAGATTTGGGCTACATAACTCAGAGGAACTTTGATCAAATTTACGAACTTTTAAGTAAACAAGCAGCTAAGACAGTCGCATTAAAACGTTCTTTGCGATAGTCGATATACGATAGTCGATAGACAAAACATATGAATTATTGGATTTTAGTAACCCACCCTAAAAATTTTGAGTTTATGAAGACGAAAAATATTGCCGCAATGAAGGCGAAAGAAAAAGTTTGCGGGAAAAGTGGAGGTGATTTTGATGAATAAACTGACAAGCAGATTAACGTCCTACCAAGTGGCAAGAAGAAGAATATTTAACGTCAGTCGGGGTTGGATTGGAGAAGTTACTGCTCAAAGAAGAGGGCGCGAAAGCTTGGCTTTGGTGACGCAACAAACTCAGGAGCCAATCATGCCCCACGACGAAATTAGCTTACGCCAAATTGGTAGTAAGGAAAGGGGACTCTGATGACTGAATCTATCTGCGAGGGTTTTGATGTAAGTGTGTTTCGTGCAGAAGCGTTGTGGTTTGAGGTCATATGCCGAGTCCAGGATAATCCCACAATTTCTGTTGAAGAACTAGATTACCGCCTGAAAAGACTGTCATATTTTGGAGAACACTCGCCATCGCGCCTGAGAAGCATTATTTGCGACGACCTTGAAAGGTCTTTTGAGGGATCAGGGCGTTTTAAGGCAAAAATTGTACAAAAATCTGCCTTACTGATGAGTCAACTTGGATATTTAGGAGAGGTAAATGTTAAAAGTTAGAAACTTAAAAGCATCTGTTGCCCATTCGACAGGTTCAGTATGGGAGCAGGAACTAAATTAAGGAGGTAAAAATGAACGAAAGATTAAGTAAATTTGCAATGAGTGTTATGGATGAGTTGAGAAATCAGTTTAACGGGGATTTATCTTCATTGGGGAAACAAGAAGTGCCGAAAGTTCGTCCAAGACATCTTAGAGATATCACTATTCCTGAAGTTAGATTTGAAACTCGCCGAAAAGGAAACGAATTAGGCCTTATCCCCGGCCAGGAAATATCCTGGCTAACTACTGCCAGGATATTTGGCAAAGATTTCCCTAAATTTAGGAATTATGTGCTCGGATCTTTTTCGAATGATGACCAAAAGAAGAGATGGAATAAATTTTGTGTTTCAAGAACCGCAGAAAGTTGTTTTGAGCAGGATGATAAGTTAATCTATTTCGAACTTAAAGACGGAGAAAAAAAGAATCCGAAAGTGATTTTCCTTGGTGTTGGCAAGTCTCTCGGCGACGCTCAGGTTTATTGCGGGTATGCCGCCGAAACTTTGGGATATAAATTTTTAGGATTGGGGAAGAGAAAATGGAGGAGGTTTGATGCTAAAAGTATCTAATTTAAAAGTTTTAATTGATGGTAAGGAAATTTTGAAAGGCGTGGATCTTAAAGTCGGTCGTGGCGAGATTCACGTTTTGATGGGGCCGAACGGAAGCGGGAAGAGTACTTTGGCGCAAGTGATTGCCGGACACCCCAATTATAAGATTACAGATGGTAGATTATGGATGCTAGATAAGGACATTAGCAAATTAACGCCGGATAAGAGAGCAAAGTTGGGGATATTTTTGGGATTTCAGCATCCGGTTGAGGTACCGGGGGTGAGCGTATTTAATTTTTTACGCAGAGCTCGTTCTTCTGTCATTGCGAGCGAAGCGAAGCAATCTAAACGGAGAAAGATTGCCTCGTCGTCTACGACTCCTCGCAATGACAATGTTGGTATAAGCCAGTTCCGCCAGCAGCTTCTGGAATATGCATCTTCTTTGAAACTTTCGGATGATTTTTTGCGCCGTTCTCTAAACGAAGGTTTTAGCGGAGGAGAGAAAAAGCGCAACGAGATTTTGCAGATGATGGCTCTGAAACCTAAACTGGTTATTTTGGACGAAATTGACAGCGGACTCGATGTGGATGGATTGAAGATCGTCGCAAAAGCTATCAAGCAATTCAGGCTTAACGATACGGGATCGTCATTGATTCTAATAACGCACTATGCACGGATCCTTAAATACCTGAAGCCTGATTTTGTGCATGTGATGGTAGATGGGAAGATTGTAAAATCCGGAAAGACGAATTTGGCAAAGGTGATTGAGGAGAAAGGATACGCATTATGGCAAATGGAGTAGTTGTACCGAACGAATACCAGTATGGTTTCTCCAAGCCGGAGAATTATGTTTTTAAGGCCAAAAAAGGTCTATCGAAGGCCGTGGTTGAGCAGATTAGCGAGATGAAAAGTGAGTCGGAGTGGATGAGGGAGCAGAGGCTGCGGGCTTTGGAGATTTTTCTTGCTAAGAAAATGCCGACATGGGGGGCGGATCTTTCTACCATCGACTTTGAAAATATTTTCTATTACATAAAACCGACAGATTCCCAGAAAAAATCCTGGAAAGATTTACCAAAAGAAATAAAAGACACTTACGATGCGATCGGGATCCCGGAGGCGGAGAAAAAGTTTCTGGCCGGAGTGACCGCCCAGTATGAAAGCGAGTCTGTTTACCATTCCTTCCAGAAACAGTGGGCAGACAAAGGTGTGATATTCATGGATATGGATACGGGTTTGCGGGAATACGGGGATTTGGTCAAACAGTATTTTGGAAGGTCTATTCCCGCTGCGGACAATAAATTCGCGGCACTAAACAGCGCTGTATGGTCCGGAGGCAGCTTTATTTACGTTCCACCGGGCGTTTCTGTCGATATCCCGCTTCAGGCTTACTTTAGGATTAATGCTGCCAATATGGGGCAGTTTGAGAGGACTTTAATAATTGTTGACGAAGGTGCGTATGTCCACTATGTCGAGGGTTGTACGGCCCCGGTTTATACAACGGATTCTTTGCACGCCGCAGTTGTGGAGATTTTTGTCAAAAAGGGAGCAAGGTGCCGATATACAACAATCCAAAATTGGTCCAGCAATGTTTATAACCTGGTGACAAAACGGGCGTTTGTGGAAGAGGAAGGAACAATGGAATGGGTGGACGGGAATATCGGTAGCAAGATCACGATGAAATACCCAAGCTGTTATTTGGTCGGACGGGGAGCACGAGGAGAGATTTTGTCCCTTGCTCTAGCGAACTCAGGACAACACCAGGATGCAGGTGGCAAGTTGATGTTTTTGGCGCCTGATACAAGCGGGGAGATCATTTCTAAATCGGTTAGCGTTAATGGAGGTCGGACCTCATATCGAGGACTCGTCAAAATTATCAAAAACGCAGAGCGGGTTAAGTGCAATGTGAGGTGCGATGCTTTGATTTTAGACGAGAAGTCTCGATCCGACACATACCCGACGATGAAGGTTGCGGAAGACAATGTGCGCATCGGTCACGAAGCTTCGGTTTCCAGAATCGATGCGGAACAATTGTTTTATTTAATGAGTCGGGGCTTATCCGAAAATGAAGCAACTTCGTTAATCGTCAATGGTTTCATAGAACCTATCGTCAAAGAATTGCCGCTTGAATATGCGGTGGAGCTGAATCGGTTGATTCAGTTAAACATGGAGGGGAGCGTAGGGTGATTATAGAGAGAGTAGATTTTGAACATCCTTGGGGTACAGAGTTGGAGATGCCGTATAACGAGTTGAAGGAAAAGCTACAAAGAAAAGGTGTAAAAATTCTTGAGCCGTGTATAGAACTTAATATCCTTCATATACCTGAGGATAGATTTGATAAAACGATGGTTATCGTGGTTAGCAACACTTTTAGCTTTGGAATTTGGACTTTTATAGATAATCCTGATTCAGCAAGAGGTTTTGTTGGTGTAATTCCAGCGATATCGCAACTTTTGTCTAGTTCCGTGAGAGAAGGAGCGGTGGGATGAGCTTGGAATTTGAAAGCAAAAGCGCAAAAGATTTATTTGGAGGAGATGCAGTGGATTTTGTAGGTGCAGATTACATACAAAGGTTTTTTAAAGTGGCCGACGATTTGAAACAGTTAATGCAAAATGTTCGAACCAATGATTTGGAAATAAGAATAGCGCCTTTTGGTGATGAGGAATCAGGTTTTGGGATTTTAATCAAGAAAGATGGTTCCGGTTACGCAGTATTTCATAACTTTAACTCGGATCAAAAAGGGATTTGGGTTTCAGACGATCAAATTCAAAAATATAAGGAGTTAATGGGTTTATTAGAAGAAGGAACGGTAGGATGAAGACAATTAAGCAACAAGTTTTTATAAATGCGACGCCACGGGAAGTCTATGAGGCATATGTCGATGCCAAAAAGCATGCTGTGTTTACCGGTGCAAATGTAAAGTTTGAGGCAAAAGCTGGCGGGAAATTTGATATTTGGGATGGAGAATTAATCGGAGAGAATGTGAAGCTTGTTCCTGGGAAAAAGATTGTGCAAAAGTGGAGAGCAAATGATTGGCCGGAAGGACATTATTCTGATCTGAAGATTGAGCTTTTTGGTGAGGGTGACGGCCGGCGGCCCGGAGGGCGCTCTGGCTCGGAGGGAACAAAGTTGAAATTAACTCAGGAAAATGTACCGGATGATAAAGCGGAGGATATTGATAGTGGGTGGCATGAATATTATTGGGAACCGATGAAGGAGTATTTTAAAAAAGGAGCGACGGGATGAGTGAGAGAGCTGGGTATGATCCTATGGATCTTGAGGTTACTTATGATCCATTTTGCGATTATTTGCGCGAACTTGGGTTTAATCTGAGAGAGATGTCTACTGGGATGGACAGTGTTGCATGGATGGAAGACCCAGATGCCGGTGACAGAGTTCCGCCTTTTTTCATGGGTATTGAGGTGGATGGTGTAAAAGTGGCAAAGGTAGCAAACATGGACCAAAAGGAAAAGATTTTTGAATCGGTAAGAAGGAGAATGGAGTATTTTAAAAAAGGAGCAGTGGAATGATAGAACGAGAGGAACATCTTGCAGAATATAAATTGGCAGATCTTTATAAATCAATCGAAGATCTTGCGCAACTTGCGAGGGAAAGAAAAGTTGGTTTTAAGGTAGAAGAGAAACCGGAAATGGGAGTAAGACAGCTTTGGTTTGACGAACGAGAAGTTGCCAAGATATCGGATTTAAATGCCGCGATTTGCGCATTTGAACAGTCTGACGGTTCAGTGAAAGTGAGGACGTTGCAAGGGTTTATTTGTGTTATTAGCCATTTGTTGGGACATAAGGCGGTGCTTCGATGATAATTCTTAAAAAGGATCAAGTAAGAGTGATTCCAATAAACTTGGATGGAGAAAAAAAAATAGAGATTATTTTGGCGGGGGAAAATGCATCTGTTGAGGTTGTAGGGTTGGTACTGGGGAAGGGTGATGAGGTTAGAGCACTTGAGGCATATATAACCCATGCTGCACCAAATACAAAATCGAACGTGAATGTGAGAGCTGTATTGAGAGGAAAGTCGCAGTTTGACTTCCGAGGTTCGGTCAAAATAGAAAAAGGTGCGAAAGGTTCGGATGCGTATTTAAGAAGTGATGCGCTTTTATTTGACGAGGCAAAGATGGGCGATGACACGCCTGCTTTGGAGATATTAGAGCCGGATGTAAAAGCAGGACATGCGGCAACTGTCGGAAAAGTAGATGAGCAGATGCTCTTTTATCTGATGAGCAGGGGACTTTCAAAAAAACAGGCTGAGAAGATGTTAATTGAAGGTTTTACTAAACCGATCCTGGAAAGGATAAAATCGGTAAATTTTTAATTTTTAATTCTCAATTTTCATTGAATTTACAATGATTCAATATTTGAAAATTAATACATTTAGAAATTGATTGAAAATTTTAAATTGTAAATTGAAAATTATTTATGAAAATTAAGGTCGCAAAAGTATCAGAAGTGCCGGAAGGAGAGCTTAAGAAGGTAGATGTAAATGGCGAGCCGGTTGCGCTTTTTAACGTCGATGGGAAAATTTACGCCACTTCTAATATTTGTACACATGAACAATGTGAGCTGGATGAGAACCACTTAATGCACGGGGAGGTTGTCGAATGTACGTGTCATGGATCGCAATTCAATGTCAAAACCGGTGCAAATGTTTTGCCTCCTGCTGCGGAGCCGCTAAAAACTTTCGAAGTTAGTGTTGAAGGTGATGAGGTGTTTGTGGAAGTATGAATGAGTTATTGGAAAATACGCCCCGAAAATTTGAATTTTTGGAGACTTCCCAAGTATCGCGGACTGCCTTGATTTCGCTGGTTGAAGAACTGGCAAAAACAGCCAGCGATAGAGAAAAAATGGAAGAGGTGATTGCATGCCGAAATAGTCCAAAAACATTGGCGGCAGCTGCTCTTTATTGGGACGGGGAGTTTTTGAAAGCCGCCAAAAGGTTGCTTGCGGGTGGAGTGGTTGAGACAGCTGTTTTTGAAAATATTGGAGGAGTTAACGGTAAGTTAATTGAAACCTTTAGAGAAAGTAATCTGCCGGAAATAATTCGCGAACTATTTAGGACATCAAACGAGATATTGGATTTTTTAGGGGATTTAAGTGAAGAAGAACTGTTTCGGAAAAGGGATTTGGAAATAAAGGGAGAGAAAATGAGCGTTGCAGACTTTTTTGATTATTTGAATCACGATTCTCAAACCGTAATGCAGATTTCACTTTGGAGAGCCCAATAGGAAGAAAATCGCTAAGAAAGGCAAAGAGATGAGGTGTAAAGAGTGATTGATGTATCTAAAATTCGGGAAGATTTCCCAATTCTTAAAAGGAGAATTAACGGTAAGCAACTCGCTTATCTGGATAATGCTGCAACGAGCCAAAAGCCGAAGCAGGTAATTGAGGCAATTTCCAACTTTTATAAAACATCAAATGCCAATGTGCACAGAGGAATTCATACTCTAAGTGTGGAGGCGACGGAGTTAATGGAAAATGCCCGAAGGAAGGTAGCAGATTTTGTCGGAGTTAAAGATTCCGCGGAAATTATTTTTGTGAGGAATGCTACTGAGGCTGTCAATTTGGTTGCGTACAGTTGGGGGAGAAACAATATCGGTCGTGGGGACGAGATCGTCCTGACGGTTGCCGAACATCATTCTAATTTTGTCGTTTGGCAGCAGTTGGCATTGGAAAACGGAGCGGTCCTCAAGATCGTACCCCTTCGACAGGCTCAGGGCCTTCGGCCTATTCATGAAAACGGGGAAGTTGATTTAGTTGCCTTTAAGAATGCATTGACTAAGAAGACAAAGTTGGTTGCTTTTTTCCATGTTTCGAATGTTTTAGGGATTATTAACAATGCTAATCGTTTGTCGTCTATTGTTCATCGGGAAGCTCCAAAAGCAAAAATACTAATTGATGGGGCGCAGGCCGTTCCTCACATGCCGGTTGATATAGATTCAATCGGATGCGATTTTTATGTTTTTACCGGACACAAAATGCTGGGGCCGACAGGAATCGGAGTTTTGTGGGCAAAACGTGAGTTGCTTGAAGAGATGCCACCGTTTTTGTTTGGCGGGGAAATGATCAGTAAAGTTGTCTTGGAAAAATCCAGCTGGAATGAATTGCCATGGAAATTTGAAGCAGGAACGCCGGATATTGCAGGAGCGATAGGGTTGGGGGCTGCTGTTGATTATCTTTCTAAAATCGGAATGGAAAATGTCAGAAAACATGAGATCAAGCTGACCGAGCATGCGATTAAAAAATTGTCGGAGATACCAGATGTGACAATTTATGGACCTTTGGATGCTAAAGTGCGAGGTGGTGTCGTAGCATTTAATGTTGGACCCGCGCACGCACACGACGTTGCGTCAATTCTCGATTCGGAGGGAGTTGCCATTCGTTCCGGACACCATTGCGCGCAACCTTTGATGGAATTTTTGCAAATTGAGTCTGCTGCCAGGGCGAGTTTTTATATTTATAACACCGAGGAAGAAGTGGATAGATTGGTAGAAGGGATTGGAAAGGTAAAAAAAGTATTTAAGATATAAAATGATTTGTCATTGCGAGGAGTTTTACGACGAAGCAATCTAAAAAAAGATTGCCGCGCTCACTTCGTTTGCTCGCAATGACGAAGTAGGGAATTATGGATTTATACCGCGAAGAAATTTTAGAGCACTGGAGAAACCCGCAGAACTTCGGGGAAATGAAAAAGCCTGACGTTGTTGTGGAACAAGTAAATCCTCTGTGTGGCGACAGGGTTATCTTTTTCTTTAAAATAAAGAAAGGTAAGATAGAAGACGTTAAGTTTACGGGAAGCGGTTGTGCAATATCGGTTGCATCTTCCTCTATACTTTCCGAAGCGATTAAGGGAAAGTCGGTAAAAGCTATTGAGAGAATAACCGGGCAGGACGTTTTGGTGTTAATCGGCGGGGATATTGCCCCCGCAAGGCTGAAATGCGTCTTTTTACCGCTGGAAGCCGTCAGAAAGCTCACTGGTAGATGAATATGTTAAGAACGCGGACACTGGTAATTTTTATGATTGGGACTGTATATTTTGCGATTGGATTTATAGTATGGATGTACTTTGCGGCATTTGATTTTAAAGATTCGTACGCCATGTTATTTTTTTGGCCTACGATACCTTTTTTAGACTAAAAATGGCAAAAAAATGGAAAATTACCGTTGACAGGGATTTGTGCATAGGAGCCGCAAGCTGCGTGGCTTTGGCCATGGAGACTTTTGAGCTGGACAGCGAAAACAAGGCTGTTGTTTTGGAGGGCGAAGGAGATCCGCCGGATGTTGTGAAACTGGCCGCCGAGTCCTGTCCGACTAAAGCGATAATACTTGTGGATGAGGAGACGGGAGAGCAGGAATACCCATGACAATTTTCAATTTAAAATTTAAAATTTAAAATTTTTATTATGCAACCGGGAGCAAAAATAGCAGAAAGAGAACCTCAGCATCCCACAAGTGGCGGTTTCTTACGGGATATTGTTTTTGGTGCAAATGACGGAGTGGTTACGGCTATCGGGTTTTTGGTGGGAATTTCGGGGAGCGTAACAGATCAAACAATTGTGGTTATTGCCGGCGCATTGACGATTATCGCCGGAGCCGCATCGATGGCCTTGGGAAATTATCTAGCTGTGAAATCTCAAAGGGAATTTTATGAACAGATGGAGAAAATCGAACGGTGGGAGATGGAGTATAAACCGGAGGTGGAAAGAGACGAGATTCGCGAGATTTACGAAAATTACGGCTTTGATAAGCAAACTGTAGAAATTTTGACGAAAAAAGTCACATCCGACCCCGAACTTTGGCTCAAGGTAATGATGCGTGATGAGCTTGGTCTTGCAAAAGAAGACTCGCCCACACTTGCCGGAATTGTCATTGGGTTGTTTTATCTAATGGCTGGGATTCCGCCACTTTTGCCTTTTATTTTTTTACGGCCGCTATCTCGTGCGCTCATTGCTTCGGTTGTTGTTTCAATTCTGGTCATGATTTTGATAGGTGCTACGCGCTGGTTTTTGAATAAGGGAAGTTTGAGCAACAAAGTTGTCGAAACAATTGTAATTGGACTTTTGGCTGCAGGTATTGGTTTTGCAGCTGGCGAAGCACTGAATTTCTTCGGAATTTCAGGAGTATCCATTTGAAACGAACAGACTTTTTAATTGTTGGTGGTTCAGCAGCGGGTACAACTGCAGCTGAGGTGATTAGGGGTTTAACCCCTAATTCTTCGATTACGATTATTACTGATGAGCCTCACGAGGAGTACTCGCGGGTGCTTCTGCCCCAATATATTACACACAAAGTTACAAGAGAAACTCTATTTTTAAAAAAAACCCTGTGGTATGAGGAAAATAAAATAGAGCTAGTCAAGGGAGCACGAGTAGTAAGTTTAGATTCAAAAACTCACAGATTAAAAAATGAGAGAGGAGAAGAATATCAGTTTGGCAAACTGCTAATTGCGGTTGGCGGGTATCCATTAAAACTTTCAGTTCCGGGTGATGATCTTGAAAATATCCATTATTTGAGGACTTTGGAAGATGCTGACAGATTTATTGAAACCTGCAAAAGTGGCCCTTCGAGACTCAGGGTTCACCCCGAGGGTTCACCCCGAGGGGCAAGCAAAAAAGGGGTCATAGTCGGCGGAGGGTTGGTGAGCCTTGATTTTGCGGAAGGAATGAAAGCAAACGGGATTGGCGAAGTAACAATTCTTGTGAGGGAACCTTATTACTGGGCAGGAAAGCTCGATTTCGATTCCAGCAGAATAATTAAATCAGAACTTGAGAAAAACGGGGTTAGGGTTGTCGCAGGCGAGGAGGTAGAGAAGTTCGAGCCTATAGCAGGGTTGCACCCTGTAAGGGTTGTTGGGGTGGTAAAAACAAAATCCGGTAAGACTTTTGGATGTGATGTTGTGGGCGTGGGTATAGGAATAAAGAGCGATTTTTCCTGGCTTGAAGGCAGCGGGATAAAAATTGACAAGGCAATTGTAACCAATGAGTATTTGGAAACAAGTTTGCCTGATATTTACGCTGCCGGTGATTGTGCCCAGTTTCACGACGTGATTTTTGAGCGGGAACACATTATGGGAAATTGGGCCAATGCAACGTCTCAAGGAGCTGCGGTTGCAAGAACTATGAGCGGGGTCAAAACGCTTTTTGAATCAGCGTCTTCATATTCGGACACGTTTTTTGAAGGTAAATATTCATTTTTGGGAGTGACAGACGAAAAGTTTGCTGATGAGGTTGTTGAGAGGGGTACTTTTGAAGCAGGTAAAAAAACTAGAATTTTTATTAAGACCATTGGAGGGTTGATGAGAATTGTCGGGGCGACAATAATAAATGATCCGGCGGAAGTGTCACCGTTGACAAGTGCGGTGAAGAAAAAGATTGACATTTCCGCTCATTATAAAAAACTTGGCGAGCCTGAATTCAATATGAAAGATTTGATTGCCTGAGCGTTTTGAGGTAAGATTTCACGATGTTTTTAAAGAAATTGTCGAAATATGCTCTTTATATTGCCTTCTTGCAAGCCTGGGTGGCAACGTTGGGCAGCCTCTATTTTTCCGAAATTAAGGGCCTTTACCCATGTCAGCTTTGTTGGTATCAAAGAATCCTTATGTATCCACTGGCGATAATTTTTGCAGTAGCCATTGCAAGAAAAGATAAAAATGTAGTCTATTATGCACTGCCACTTTCTGTTATTGGAGCCTTTATTGCCATCTACCATTATTTAATACAATGGACTGCCTTAGATGAAATTAACCCTATCTCCTGCAGTCTTATAAATGACTGTTCACAAAAACAGGTCGTGTACTTGGGTTTTGCCACTATTCCGTTCTTTTCTGCGGCAGCTTTTCTTGTAATTACCCTTTTAATGTTATATCTGATAAAATTCCCAAAGATAAAATGAGCACAGAGAGTAAATTTTTTATAGGCATTGGTGTTTCAACTTTGCTCCTTGTGGTTGTGGGGGCTTTGCTTCTTGGCCGGGGCGGAAGCGGTAAAAGTCCGGATGTCCAAAGCGCAAATGTTAATTTAGTTGCGGGAGCAGTCCATACGCTTGGGGAAGCTTCAGCTTCTGCGACTATCGTAGAGTTCGGAGATTACCAATGTCCTGCGTGCAAACAGGCTGATCCGATTGTCAAGAAATTTCTGGAAGACAAAGGCAGCAATGTTTACTTCATTTACAGGCATTTTCCACTGACGCAAGCGCATGCCAATGCTATGAGTGCAGCGAGAGCAGCAGAGGCCGCGGGTATTGGTGGAAAGTTTTGGGGAATGCATCACTTGCTTTACGAAAAACAGGCGGAATGGTCAAGTCTTAGCAATGTTGATGCTAAGTTAGTTGAATATGCTTCCAGTCTTGGTTTGAATATAGATCAATTTAAGAATGATATGGGAGATGCAACCGGCGATATAAACTCTGATAAGAATCTTGGCGAAAAACTTGGAGTTCAATCGACGCCGACGTTTTTTGTTAACGGAAAGATGTATCCGGGTGTTTTGAGTTATGAAAAGCTTGTCGAGCTGACGAAATAGATAGAATAAAATTTGCTCTTTTCCCTGAAAAACAGTTAAGATTTAAATAAGAGGTGCGAAAGCATCTTTTTTTGTAAGGCTGTCATTCTGAGCGAAGCGAAAGAATCTGAATTAAGATTGCTTCGTCGCTGCGTTCCTCGCAATGACGTAAGTAATGCATGAAAATATACATAGCTTCCGATCACGCAGGTTTCTATTTAAAAAAGGAACTTATTAAATACCTCGGAATCAAAGGCTATGACGTCGAGGACGTTGGGGCTTTTGAGATGGATGAGGAGGATGATTATCCGGACTTTATTATCCCATGTGTCAAAAAGGTGGTTGACGATACGGAATCGTTAGGAATAGTAATCGGCGGGTCTGGAAACGGGGAAGCAATCGCAGCCAATAAAATTAAAGGGATCAGAGCGGCAGTTTACAATAGCGGGAAAGCGGATATCGCAAAAGCTGCAAAAGAGCACAATGATGCTAATGTTTTGTCGCTCGGAGCGAGATTCATTACGAGTGACGAAGCAAAACGGGCTGTAACAACCTGGCTTGAAGCTGAGTTTCAAGGTGACAGACACCAAAGACGACTCGATAAAATCTCAAAACTGGAGGACTAAGGTGGATTTTGGTCAAATAAAATCTTTTTTTAGACTTTCAGGAAAAGCTGAGAAGAGATTTTTAAAAGTTAATTTATTTTTTGTATTTATTTTTCTTAACATTTGGGATCTGGTTATTTCGCGTGAGCTCTTAAATGCAATGATTCTCGGAATTGTTATGTTTTTACCGGCTATTTTTTTGTGGTTTGTGGGAACGTTGAGGGCTGTAGTACTTTTGACTTTAATTTCTATTTTTGAATTCACGATTATGTTCATCTTTATTATGCAGGGACTAGCCCTTGGAGGATTTGATACGACAATTAAATCAATATTCTGGATTCCTTATATGGGAATGGCTGCAGCTAACGGTTTTGGTGGACTAAAGATATATTCAGAGCGAAAACCACGACACTGATATCCTCCTTTGCATTTTTCTGCGCAGTTGAAACTGATTTTTTCTTATGGTATAGATGTAATTTCTGGAGGGGTCATTTTTTATGCCTAAGAGAAAAAAATCTGATAACGAAGAAACCAGAATCGGTCTTCAGAAGTTTTACGAGGCAGTAGAAGCTACTGCAGACAGTGTTTTTATAACCACTAAGGAAGGAAAAATTGAGTACGCCAACAGAAGCTTTGAAAGAGTCACAGGTTTCAGGCGGCAGGATGTTTTAGGTAAAACACCCCGAATTATCAAATCCGGACTTTTAAGCAATAAATTTTACGAAAGATTGTGGTCAACGATTCTCGCAGGTAAAACTTTCAGGGCTAAAGTTATCAACAGGCGGAAAAACGGAAAATTATTCTGGGCGGATCATACTATTACGCCTATTTTAAACCGGCAAGGTAAAGTAGTTAATTTTGTAGGTATATGGAAAGATATAACTATCTCAGAACAGATCGAAAACCTATACCGTTCCGGGCTTAAACTTCTAACACCTTTAACAATTCCCGAAACCTGCGAGATTATTACAAAAGAGGCTTTAAGAATTTTAAATGCGGCTCATGGAGCACTTTTTCTATGGAAAAACAGCGAGCTGGAAAGAGTTTGGGGTACTTTAGAAAGTCAGTCACAAGAAAAGTTGCTCAAGTTTGCTATTAAGGCCGCCAAATATGACGAACTTAAGGTAGAAAAAAGAGAAGAGATAGTTGACTTAAAATCCCGTAGCAAAAAAGTCATCAAATGGGCTGCATATATTCCGCTTTCGTATAAAAAGAGAAGCTTGGGAATAATTGCTGTTTATTCTTTTTCAGAAAATCGTACGCTTAGCCGAGAGAAAGCAATGCTTAGAATATTTGCCTCTTTTGCGAGTATGGCTATTAGAAAAGCTCAACTTTACAAAGAGCTTGCTGATTCTTTAAAAACAAGGGATCTGTTTATATCACTTGCTTCCCACGAGCTTAGAACACCTATTACGACACTTAATCTTTATTCAGACTTAATCAATAAAACCCTATCAAAAGGGAAAAAACCCAAGAGAGAATGGGCGAGGGTGGTTCATTGGGAAACAATAAGACTGATTATGATGGTAAACGAACTGTTTCAGATTGATCAGATTAAAACAGGGAAGCTGGAATATCATTGGAAACCAGTAAATCTACGGATATTAATGAGACGGGTAATTATTGATTTTCGTGCAGTTTCACATAAACGGAAGCTAATTTTTAAAGATAAGCTAATGGATGAGAAGGCAGTTGTTATGGGAGATTTTGACAAGCTGATCCAAGCCTTTCTGAATATTTTAAATAACGCTGCCAAGTTTTCTTTGGCTTATTCGACAATTACAGTTGAGCTTTCTCAAACACTGCCCTATTTCGTATTGAAAGTGAAAGATGAGGGTTCTGGAATTTCTGAAGAGGATTTGCCTCGAATATTTGAAGGATTTTACAAAGGTAAGCAAAGTTTAAAGGAAGGACTAGGTATTGGTTTATACCTTACAAGATCGATTATTGAAATGCACCGGGGGAAAATTAATATTGATTCAGTTTCTGGAAAGGGGACCACGGTAACTATTCTCCTGCCGAAAAGCTAAACATTAAGGTGTTATAAAGGGCAGTTAGTAAGAATTTAATTTTTGTAGCTAGCCGCCACTTGGCATTTGTATTTTGTAACTGCCCCGTATAATTTCTGTTTACCTTATGGACTACTCTGTGTCTTGCTGCCCACTACTGTCCCCATATGGGTTTTCGTCTTGTTGACCTTGGTTGCCTATCGGATCTGTCATTTATTTTCTGTCACCCCCTCTCAGGGATTCTACAGGCTGAATTTTTTCGGCATTCTTATGGAGAGAATTATCGAAATCGCTAAGTTCACACGGATGATTTCTGATAAACGTTATTCCACGCCTGTGTTCCCTGAGACTAGGCCAGGGATCCGTTAAGATTTGGCGATCTTCTATTGGACTGGGTCCTATTAATATTTGTGTTGAGTCATTTAATGTTAATATTTTCATTTTTACTCCTTATGTTTTATCTATCGAGCGCACGCGATTTTGGTTATAAGTAACTTTAGCTAAAATATTCATGAGCACATGCTATATTTTTAAAATAAAAGTTGAACAGGAAAATAGTAAGAAATTCGTAATAAGTAAATTTCTTGCGGTTTTTGTTCTGCAATGCAGAACTGCGGGCCTAAAGAAATAAGTAATAACAGGGTACTTGTTTGATTTGTACCTCTCATGTACAATCTTGCCGTGACTGATTCAATATTCATAGTAGAGGACAACGAAAATCAAAGAGATTTTTTGTCAGCATTATTTTCCGATGCGGGTTACTCTGTAAGAACTGTTGGCAGCGGTTCTGAGGCTTTGAAAATGTTAGAGAAAGTGAAGCCGGATTTGGTTATTCTTGACTTGGGTCTTCCGGATATTACCGGCGAAACTGTTTTTCAGGAAATTAGAAAGAATTATCCGGAACTGCCGGTTGTGATAGTCACTGCCAGAGGAAAGGTAAGTGATATTGTAGAGGGTTTCAATCTTGGAGCTGATGACTATGTGACCAAGCCTTACAATGCTGATGAACTTTTAGTAAGGGTTAGGGCAAGACTTAAGCACGTGACTTCTTCGAAACTTGTGGTTAGTGACTTGGAAATAGATACTGAAGCTATAGAGGTAAAAAGGGCCGGGAAGAAAATAGATATTACTCCAAAAGAATTTAAACTTCTGGAATATTTGATGCTTAATCAGGGACGGGTACTGACTCGCGAAATGATTTTAAATAGGGTATGGCTTTATTCTCCAGACATGGAAACTAGGGCTGTCGACGTTTATATTGGATATTTAAGGAAGAAAATTGACAATGGACATAAGGCTAAGTTGATTCAAAGCGTGCGCGGTTACGGATATATGATTAAGGGTTAAGGTGCACGTGGAACCTTTAGCACTTCGCTTATTCGCAATAGCCAGCCGTTTGACTTTCTGGCCATCCCGATACCCATAATTTACCTCACATCAGATCTAATTAGTTCGTATATCTGAAAGAACAGGCTTTCCCTGAACAGCCTTTTGATTCCAAGAGAGCCTTTACTCTTCATGTTGTTATTCTAATACCCAAGATTAAAGAAACAATCGGAAAAGAGTAATAAAAAAGTAAGACATATTTTTTTAAATTTAGATACAATGGAAATAATGACAGCGCGAGAATGGTTTGAGAAAGCTGAGAAAGAAAATTTCGCAATTGGAGCATTTAATGTTGACAACCTTGATATATTCAAGGCTGTTTGCGAGGCTGCAAAGAAAAAAAGTTCTCCAGTGATGCTGGAGTTTTCCCAGGGAGAGGTAGGGTATTTTGGCCTGGGAAATATTGTTGACTTGGTTTTGAATGCGAAAAGGGAGTATGGAATACCCATTCTTCTCAATTTGGACCACGCAAAAAGTGTTGAAGATTGTTTAGCTGCAATTAATATGAGTGGGGGTACGTCTGCGAGTTTTGACGATGTTCACTTTGACGGGTCCGGGCTTCCATTCGAGGAAAATGTGGAGCTTTCTAAAAAAGTAGTGGTCGCGGCGCATGCGAAAAACCTGTTGGTTGAGGGGGAGATCGATAAATTACCCGGTTCCAGTGAGGTTCACACAGATGAGATTAGCATAGAAGAAATCAAGAAATCCTTTACAGATCCAATTCGGGCAAAAAAATTTGTAGATGAGACCGGTGTTGATATTTTTGCTGCGGTTTTTGGGAACGTCCATGGGACCTTTCCAAACCAGCCGGATTTAGACTTTGAGCTTTTGAAGTTGATTCGAGAAGCACTACCGAATACTTTTCTTTCAATGCATGGAGGATCTGGAATACCGGCTGATCAGGTGCAAGAAGCAATTAAAATTGGTAGAATCGTCAAAATTAACGTAAATACAGAGATTAGACAAGCTTTTAGGGATGCGTTAATTGAGGAACTTGGTGAGAGTCCAGATCAGAGTGCATATTACAAATTAACACCGGATATTACTCGCGCTGTAATGGCAGTGGTGGAAGGTAAAATTGACGTTTTTGGATCTTATGGAAAGTTCTAATTTCGAAGAGATTACATGAGCGAAGCGAATATAGGCGGCTTGTCCGACTTCAGTTTTTTTGGTAAAGTACAATATTCAATAATCAAGGATTAAGGAGGTGATCATATGCTTGGTATTAGAAAAATATTAATGGCTGGTGCTGTTATGTCTTCAGCGCTTGTGCTTTCTGCCTGCAATCTCTATAAGAGCGGTTCGAACACTGCGACTGGTGATTCGACACAAAATCAGACACAACAGCAATCTACTTCCCAAGTAAGTGATGCAGTAACGATTACTTTGGATGAGAGTGGTTTTAGCCCTGCGACATCTAATGTTAACTCAGACGGGAGTGTTACATGGACAAATTCTTCAGAGAAGAATGGCGGTATTGCAAGCGACCCACATCCAACCCATACGTCGAATCAGGAGCTAACTGACGGTCAGTTTGTGTTGAATTTGGCACCCGGAGCTTCCGCAACTGTTACAGTTACAAAAAAGGGCACGTGGGGTTTCCATGATCACCTGAATCCATCAGCTAAAGGCTCGGTAACTGTTAATTAAGTTGCATTGGTGATATATATGACCTTATTTGATATAATATAGGCTATTATGGATTTTATTAGAAGAATACCGCTTTTGGTTTGGTTTTTAGTGCCCACTGTTCTCATTTTGGGAGTCGGCATCTGGTTTTTTTCAAGACCATCTGTTTTGGGGGAGCAAGCGATGCAGGGAGGATCAGATTCAATCAAGCCTGCGCCTGTTTCCTCGCCTGTTGCGGGTACTGTTGAATATGACATTGTTTCTAGAAATCATATAACACAAGGAACAGCTGGTTCCGGATATAATTCTAATCCACCAACTTCCGGTCCTCATTGGGCAGGTGCTGCCAAAAATGGCATTTATGATTCAGCAATCCCTGACGAGCAGGCAATACACAACCTGGAACATGGACACGCTTGGATTGCTTACAGGAGTGATTTAGGTGAGGAAGTTAAAAATAACTTGAAGGATATTGCCAGTAGTGATGATTGGAAAGTGATTCTAACACCGAGAGAAGCCAATGATAGCAAAATTGCACTGGTTGCCTGGGGGAGATTACTTAAAATGGATGAGCCGGACTTGGACAAGATCAAGGATTTTATTAAAACTTACCGAAACAGAGGACCGGAAAAAACTCCAGAGTAAGTTTTTGCGCAAAGCCTAAAAAACTTACCGAAATCGCGGACCAGAGAAGACTCCTGACTAATTTTCAATCTAATACTTGTTCTGCTTTCATAAAAGTGTTCTAATTTTGGTGTGAAGATTTCATCATTTGTAAATCCGTTTGTAGACTGGCGGGCATATATTTGTGAGTTTTTCGGTACTTTTGTAATTGTGGTTATTTCAGGCGGTACACTTCTGGCTAATAAATTTTGGGGAGAGTTGGGTGCCCTTGGCGTAGCCTTGTCATTCGGGCTGGTGGTAGCTGTTGCCATGTACTCTACTATTCATATTTCCGGTGCTCATCTTAATCCAGCGATAACTCTTTCTTTGTGGCTTAGTGGGAAGATGAAGACCTTTCAGGCTGTTATGTACATACTTTTTCAAATTGCTGCCAGCTTTGCGGCCGCAGTTACTCTACTTTATATTTTTGGCAGCAGGGCGATTGATTTTTCGCTGGGCGCACCTTCAATTGGGGCCGGCGTTTCTTTTCAAAGTGCTGTGGTGGTAGAGGCTCTTGCCACCGCCTTTTTAGTTTTTGCCTACTTTGCGACTATTGTTGATAAAAAAGGGCCTATTAGCTTTGGACCTTTGGTTGTCGGTCTTGCAGTTTTGGTGAGTGTATTATTTTCTTATTCAATTTCCGGCGGATCTTTGAATCCCGCACGAGTAGTTGGACCTTTAAGTTTGATTTATAAGTGGGATGACTTGATTTTATATATCATCGGGGCATCTGGCGGAAGCTTGTTTGGCATAGTTTATGATTTCCTTTTTTTAAAAAAGAGTAAAAAGTAATTGTTAAGAAATAATTGTTATATTGCTAAATTGTTTTAGATTCTTCCCGATCTTCTTGTAATTTTTTTTAACAATACAACAATACAACAATACAACAATTTCCTATATAATGACTTCAATGTCCGATACGAACATACAGCCTAAGTCTCAAAAAGTTATAAAACCTAAACAAGATAAGCAGATTTTCCCGACGCCCCCTCCAAGCGCGTCTACAAAAGCTAAGGAGCAAGAACCAATCAATGCTACAGCTGCAAAGGCAGAAGAAGACAAATTGATGGCGGAAATAATCAGCACTTCTGAGGTAATGCGTAAGGAGGCTCTGGATAAGATCGAGAAAGAGCTACCGGATCTTAAAAGGCAAGAGCTGAAACTTCCTCCCGATGTTGAGGACGCTGGAGTAAAGATACCAGAGGAAGAGGCTGACAAAGTTGTCAGGCAGGGTACTAACTTGAGCCTGCCTGTTTCCGAGGAGACATATAAAAAGGGTCAAGAAACAAAAATTGAAGGTAAGGTCGAAGGTGCGCCGGGTGCGAAAATTGTTGTTGGAGTTTCAAGTATTGCGGCTCTTGCTATTTGGATTGGCAGGCTTTTTAAATTGGCACATAAACATACAATGAAAATTATTTTTAGGGGAGGTAATAAATAAAATGCCTGTTGATTCCGGTAGCGCACAGGGAACAGTTAGGACTGTAGGCGAGATTGACCTACTTTCCGGTTTGCAGCTTTTTCTGACTTCACTTGGGTTTTTGTTTTTGATGCTGTTAGTTTTAAGTGTTTTGGCCATTGCTGTTGGCTGGATCTGGGTTTTGTGGATGAAGAATAAGGATAGAGAAGAAAGATCTTTGGATTTTGTGTTATTGATGGTTGCTGTTCCGAGGGACAACGAAATCAAGATTGATGCCGCGGAGCAGATGTTCGCTTCGCTTTATTCTATACATCGGGGAGGTACATTTTCCTTTTTGAAACCGCAGGATCATTTTTCTTTCGAAATTGTTGCTCTTCCGGAGGAAATGAAATTTTATATTTCCTGTCCAAAATCCTTGCAAGATCTGGTAGAAAAACAAATTCATGGAGCGTATCCGGGTGCAGACGTACATGAGGTTGAGGAATATAATATTTTTGCCGAAGAAGGAAAACTTGCGTTTGCTGCACTAAAGCTCAAAAGCTCCAGCTATTATCCGATTAAAACTTATAAAGATCTTCCTACTGATCCGCTCGCGCAGATTACATCCGCTCTGGCCAAAATGCAGCCAGGGGAAGGTGCTGCAATTCAAATAGTAGCAATTCCTGCAGGCGGCAAGTGGAAAGCTTCAGGTAAAAAGTTTGTTTCTAAAACAAAGCAAGATGAGATGAAAAGCGAGGGCAAAAGCGTTCCGGATCCTAAGAAAATGGAAGCTGTCGAAAGTAAAACTTCAAAGCCCGGGTTTGAGGTTTTGGTAAGAATAGTAGTTTCATCCAAGACTGAGGCAGAGGCAAAAGTGCATTTGGACAACATAAAATCAACATTTGCTCAGTTTAATTCCGAATACAACGGATTTTCGAGTCAAAATATCAGATCGAAGAGGCGGTTTTTGATTGATTTTGTTTACAGATACCAGCCTTTATGGGGCAAACTGGGCGTTCTTAACTCCGAGGAGCTGGCAACACTCTATCATTTGCCCAATAAAACAGTCGAGACGCCAGGAATTTTTTGGGTTTACGCAAAGCGTGCTCCAGCGCCGGCGCAAATTCCTTCCTCGGGGCTTCATTTGGGGAAAAGTGTATATAGGGGTTCAACAAAAGAAGTTTACATCTCGGATGATGACAGAAGACGACATATGTACATTATCGGAA
>Ga0155160_118_pt4 | contig 29992 bp, 30 predicted proteins | sample RifCSPhighO2_01_FD_106128 | JGI IMG/M metagenome (GOLD analysis project Ga0155160, IMG submission 106128) | Candidatus Curtissbacteria bacterium RIFCSPHIGHO2_01_FULL_41_11 | reverse complement strand
ATTTCTGGAATCGGAAAAAATTCATGTTGCCGGCCTCATTATTTCGGATCTCACTGAAAACCCATCCCATTGGCAATCTACAAAAACTTTGGACAGTTGGCTCAGAGAAGAGGACATTCCGGGTATTTATGGAATAGACACCAGGGCTCTGACTCAGAAACTCCGGGAAAAAGGAGTCATGCTCGGCAAAATTATAAATAGCGACCAGGACGTAGAATTTGTTGACCCAAATACCCAAAATCTCGTCGCCCAAGTTTCACCGAAGGAATTAACAGTTCACAGTTCACAGTTCACAGTTCACAGTTCACCCAAAATTGGACTCCTCAACTGCGGTGCAAAGAAAAATATCATCCGCTGTCTCACAAGCCGCGGCGCCACTGTCTATGAACTCCCATGGAACTATGACCCTTTTGAAAATGATTTGCCAATTGACGGCCTCGTCATCTCCAACGGTCCTGGTGATCCGAAAATGGCCAAAGAATCAATTGCAATTATCAAAAAATCTATGGCCAGGAAAATCCCGACTTTTGGAATTTGCCTCGGAAATCAGCTCCTGGCGCTTGCTGCAGGAGGGGATACATATAAACTCAAATTCGGCCATCGCGCCCAAAATCAGCCGACTATTCAGGTCGGAACTAAAAAGTGCTACATTACAACCCAAAACCACGGCTTTGCGGTTTCGGAGAAAAAAATGCCGCACGGTTTCAAACGCTGGTTCATAAACGCCAACGACAACACCAACGAAGGCATCATTCACGAAAAATTGCCTTTTTTCTCGGTCCAATTCCACCCGGAAGCGCAACCAGGGCCTAAAGACACAGAATTTTTATTCGACCGCTTTATGGATCAATTCAAATGAAAATTTTACTTTTGGGTTCCGGTGCACTGCAAATAGGTCAAGCCGGAGAATTCGATTACTCCGGCTCTCAGGCAATCAAAGCCCTTAAAGAAGAAGGTGCCGAAGTAATCCTTATAAATCCAAACATCGCCACGATCCAAACTTCCAAGGATTTTGCCGACCAGGTTTATTTTTTACCGGTCGAGCCCCACTTTGTCAAAGAAGTGATAAAAAAAGAAAAGCCGGACGGAATCCTGTTATCTTTCGGAGGCCAAACAGCCTTAAATTGCGGCTTGGCACTTACCAAATCAGGCGTTCTTAAAAAATACAAAGTCAAAGTTTTGGGAACTCCTGTCGGTGCAATAGAAGCGACAGAAGACCGACATCTTTTCGCGAAAATGCTCCAAAGCATTGATCTTGCCATTCCCAAAAGTGCTGCAGTCAAATCACTTGCGGAAGCAAAAACTGTTATAAAACAAATCAAATTCCCGATAATTGTCCGTGCTGCTTTTTCGCTTGGAGGTCAGGATTCGGCGGTTTGCACAAATGAAAAAGAACTGGAAGAATCAGTTACCAGATCCCTGACAAAATCTCCCCAGGTTCTAATCGAAGAATACCTGGCAGGTTGGAAAGAGATCGAGTACGAGGTGGTCCGCGATAAATACGACAACTGTATTACAGTTTGTAACATGGAAAACGTTGATCCGATGGGCATTCACACGGGCGAGTCAATTGTAGTTGCGCCGTCTCAAACCCTAAACAACAACGAATACCACACACTTCGGCAAATCGCAATTCAGGTTATCCGCCAACTGAAAATAGTAGGTGAGTGCAATATCCAATTTGCCCTGAATCCGAAACCTTCCTCAACTGTCATTGCGAGCAAAGCGAAGCAATCTAAAAGAAATAAACAGAGTTTTTCTGCGAATAAGATTGCTTCGTCGTCTTCGACTCCTCGCAATGACATGCTAAATTCGCTTGATTATCGCATCATCGAGGTAAACGCGCGTCTCTCAAGAAGCTCGGCTCTGGCTTCAAAAGCCACAGGGTACCCGCTTGCCTATATCGCAGCCAAACTTGCTTTAGGATATGGCTTAACAGAACTTAAAAACACAGTTACTAAAAAAACCATTGCCGCGTTTGAACCCGCGCTTGATTATATTGTCGTTAAATTCCCCAGATGGGACCTCGGCAAATTCCAAAAAAGCGACTTTCGAATCGGCTCTTACATGCAATCCGTAGGAGAAGTTATGGCTGTCGGCCGAAAATTTGAAGAAGCCGTCCAGAAAGCAGTTCGTATGCTTGACCTTGGCCTCACAGGACTTCTGGATGAAAAAACACCGGATGTTAAATGGGAAACGCCTACACCTTCGCGCCTGTTTGCAGTTGCCGAAGCAATCAAAAAAGGGGTCAGCATCCAAAAAATTTCCAAAGATACCGGCATCGATCCTTTTTTCCTTGAAAAGATAAAAAACATAGTAAAGCTTGAAAAGGAAATCGAAATAAAACAGCTCAGCCCCGATCTTCTTCTTAATGCCAAACAGCATGGATTCTCAGATAGCAGGATTGCATATCTCAAAAAACTACCCGAGGAAAAAGTCAGGGAATTTAGAATTAAAAATAATATTCGTCCGAGAGTTAAACAAATAGACACTCTTGCTGCAGAATATCCCGCCCAAACTAATTATCTCTATCTAACCTACAACGGTGAAAAAGACGACATCCCCCAAATTGAAAATTTAAAATTGTTTTTTGGAAAAAACGGGATTAAAATTGAAAATTCCGATAACCAAAAGATCATCGTCCTGGGTTCGGGTCCGTACAGAATTGGTTCATCCGTGGAATTTGACTGGTGCTGTGTAACCTGCGCCCAAACTTCTCAAAATCTCGGATTTTCCCCAATCATCATAAACTGTAACCCGGAAACAGTCTCGACAGACTTTGATATGGCCAAAAAACTTTATTTCGAAGAATTATCAACGGAAACAGTTATGGAAATATATGAAAAGGAAAAACCACTGGGAATTATTGTTTCTATGGGTGGTCAGACTCCGAATAATCTTGTCATGGATCTTGTAAAAAAAGGCGCCAACATTCTGGGCACAAGCCCGGCGTCTATAGATAAAGCGGAAGACCGTAATAAATTTTCCAGTCTTTGCGATCAGCTTGGTATCGATCAACCTCCTTGGGCAAAACTGGTAAACGCGAAAGACGCTGTCACGTTTGCAAAAAATGTTGGTTTTCCTGTCCTTGTCAGGCCTTCCTATGTTCTTTCCGGTGCAGCCATGAATGTAGCTTTTAACGCCCAAGACCTCAAAAATTATTTAAAGATGGCTTCAAATATCTCCGAAAAATATCCTGTTGTCATTTCCAAATATTTTGAAAATGCTAAAGAAATCGAAATCGATGCCGTCGCGAACAGGGGAGAGGTCCTCACCTATGCAATTTCGGAACACGTAGAAAACGCCGGAGTTCATTCAGGAGACTCGACAATGGTTCTTCCTGCCCAAAAAATTTATCTGGAAACAGAAAAGCGAATTTTAAATATCACCAAAAAAATTGCGGGGTCTCTAAAAATAACAGGCCCTTTCAACATTCAATTCCTTGCCAAAGACAACAAAGTAATGGTCATTGAGTGCAACTTGCGCGCATCGCGCAGTCTGCCCTTTGCATCAAAAGTTATGGGTGTAAACTTTGTCAAAGTTGCAACAGATGCAATCCTAAAAGGAACAGGCAAGAAATATTCGGTAAATAATATTCCTTATGTGGGAGTAAAAGCCCCTCAATTTTCATTTTCCAGAGTAAAAGGAGCCGATCCGATTTTGCGGGTAGAGATGAGCTCAACCGGAGAAGTGGCTTGTTTTGGCGATGATATTTCCGAAGCATTTCTTAAATCTTTAATCGCAACAGGCGTAAAACTTCCCAAAAAATCAGTCTTTATTTCATTGGCCGGAGAAGAAAACAAAATAAAGTTTCTGGAAAGTGCCAGGCTGCTTGCCAACTTTGGGCTCAAGATATACGCAACTGCAGGTACATCCGCATTTTTGAATTCCCACAACATCCAATCACAAAAACTTCACAAAATTCACGAGAAGAAAAAACCAAACGTCCTCAATTTTCTGCTTGCCAAACAGATAGATCTTGTTATAAATATCGTAGATCCTTATTTCAAAAGAGAATTTGACGATGATTATGTAATAAGACGTGCCACAGTAGATTACGGCGTCCCGCTTCTGACAAATTTACAAACGGCAGAGCTTTTTGCAAAAAGCATTTCGAAAAAGAAATTCGCCGATCTCATGGTCCTTCCATGGTCATCCTACGTCACGCATAGAAACTAGTTGCATATTACTTCCCGTTCAGGCATAATCTGCCATCATGAACAGGAAGTTAATATACTTCCTGCCCGTTTTCCTATCGCTACTGTCTCTAATAAATTTATTAATGGCTTCCAATAGTCCACGCCCTTCGGAAGTTTTAGCCCAGAGAGAATCAACAGCCGAATCAACAACCGTGGCATCGTCACCACTTCCTCCAAAAGAGCAAGCAAGTCCCACGCCGGAACCTGAATTTACTGGCTATTGCTTAAATGTCCCAATCCTTATGTATCACCATGTCCAACCATGGTCTCAAGCGCAAGAAAAATGGCAAACAGCTCTAACCGTTGATAACAACACGTTCGACACCCACATGGCTTATTTAAAATCCGCAGGCTATACCACAATCAGCTCGAGTCAACTTGCCCAGGCTTTAATAAACCATAGTTCTGTCCCCACAAAAAGCATTGTCATAACTTTAGATGATGGATACCTAGACGCATATACTTACGCTCTGCCAATCCTGCAAAAATATCAAATGCACGCCGATTTTTTAATCCCGACCGGACTACTGAATAATCCGGATTACATGACAGGCGACCAGCTTAAAGCAGCACTTGCGACCGGACTAATATCAACAATAAATCACACATATTCCCATTTCAATCTTGGTGCAGGCAACACAGAAAAAATTTCCTTCGAGGTTCTAACTGCCAAAAAACAACTTGCAGAGTTTGGAAAAGATTCAGCTATTTTTGGCTATCCATATGGAACAGTCGCAGCCACTAAATTTTTACAGGAAAATGGTTATATTGCAGGACTTTCTACAATCCAGGGCCAAATCCAATGCGATTCTTTCCTTATATCACTTAACCGAACAAGAATAGGCAACTTACCACTTTCATCATACGGACTTTAATTACTTATTCCCGCTGTGAAACGCTTTATGCACATCCCGGAGCTGGGCGTTGGTCACATGTGTATAAATCTGGGTAGTCGAAACGTTTTTGTGCCCCAAGAGTTCCTGCACGCTTCTCAAATCCGCTCCGTTTAAAAGCAAATCCGTAGCAAAGCTGTGGCGCATAACGTGAGGCGTTACCTTCACAGGCAAACGTGCACGACGGCAGTATTTATCAACTATCCGCTGAACCGAACGGGAAGTCAGCCTCATTTGCTCTCCGTTTACGGTTGGTTCCTGGTTGCCGGAATAGCGGATAAAAAGCGGTTTGAAGCTATCAGTCCGTCTTGCAATATACTTTTCCAGCCAAATAGCAGCCCGGTCGGACAAAAATACAACTCTTGCACGGCCTCCTTTACCAATCACTCCGAACTCCTTGCGGTCAATATTTACCTGATCCCGATCCAGCTTGCAAAGCTCGGAAACTCTAAGACCGGTCGAAAAAAGCATCTCCATGATCGCTTTGTCCCTTACACCCCGATCTTTGGACATATCGGGCTGCGCAAGAAGCCGCTCCAGCTGTTCACGGTCCAGAAACTTCAGCGACCTTGACTCGGTCTTTGGCAATTCAATCTTATCCGGAGAAACAACGGCTATGTCCTTCCTTATTAGGTACTTAAGAAAAGAGCGCAGAGCGATTACATAATAATTCTGCGTAACTTTTTTAAGCGGTAAATTACCGTTTGGACTGTTAAAATGGGCTAAATAGACTCTGTACTTCCGTACTAGTTCAAGAGTAATATCTGACGGTTTAGAAACCGGCGCGTTTGCACCAGACCAATCATTAAAAAAATTCAGGTAATGTTTATAATCGCGGATGGTTAGGGGAGAGAGATTGCGTTCAACTTCGAGATACTCAAGAAACTCTTCTACTAAATCGGGCAGACTAAAAATCATAATTATTTCGTGACTAAGCACCAGGCACTAATCACTGCTTTCATTCTACGACGCCCACAGATTCAAAATCAACCAACAGGGAAGCTGAACTTAAAATTCTACGACATATCCTATAATTGCAATATGAGTTTGCAAGCAATATAATCTAGGCTACATGAAAGAGGAAAGAGACAATTCTAAAGACGGCTTGACGGACGGTGCAAAAAAACTTTTTGCTGATTTAATAGAGTGGGGAGAAACAGAAGCAATTCCTGAGCTTAAACCTTATGTTCACGATTTCGCAGATTTATTAGAAAGAGAAATCATCGTTTTAGGTTTATCAGAAGATCATAGCGACCAATTTTTACTTGTAGGGGTTGGAGACAGTAAAGACATAAAAACAGGAAAAACTAAAATTTATATCGCCGTCCATCCTCGATACGGACAGATGAATCTCCACGCTCTCGGCTACGCTTCGCAATCTGACCTTAAAGCCGCATTCGGCATGCTTATAGCCCACACATTAGACCTTTACGAAGATTTGAAAGATGAAGGCGTCAACCTGTGATAAAACGAAATGGCTGAAAGACAATTCCCGTTTAACATTCCTGAAGAAGATTGGGTAAGTCTTCATCAAAGAAGGGTAGAAACACTTCGAAGACTGGAAGCTTTTCTTCAATCACAAGTAGCCTCAGACGAAGCCCTGACTTTCCTCTACGAGAAAATGGAAGACTTAAAAAGGCTCTCAGAAAACCCGACGGACGGCCAGAAAAGACCAAAAGCGGTCGGACTGCTTTCAATCTCCTCGCGCGGACAAAAAACCTACCAAATAGAGCAGCGGGAAGAGGAACATAGCCCCGAAACTCTAAATGTTGCTGCAACCCTGTTTACTTTGCTAAACATTCACAAAATCGACGCGGTCATGCGGCCGAACATAGACCAAATAGTTTCCAAAGCTTTGTTTTTATCAATAGACAAACAGGCTCAGGTAATTGCCGGCGATGGACGGAAAATTAGATTTCCCTCGCAGGTTCCCGGTTTTGCAGCCACAATCCACTTCACAACCCTAGATTCACGCCCAAGATCTGTGATTATCGAACCGGCGTTAAAAATTTGAACCCTAGTTGTATAATAATCTCCATATATGAGCCAAATTGAAAGAACAATTGAAGAACTAAAAGAAGAGCAGGCAGCTGCGGCAGAATTACAAGCAAGACAAGCCGCTGAAGATGCAGCGGCAAGAAATCCTTCAAACATAAGAAAACAGCACAGAGAATTGCTACTACCTCCATGGGTAGATTTGAAAGACTTATCGGCAAAACTTGAGCTCAGACAACATCTTGAACGAATAAACAAAACTCAACTTCATGGAACTGGTACAATTTTTGAGGATCAGGAAGATCTACCCATGGAGTTTTGCTTTGATTCTTTGGAACGAGTCGACCTTCGAGACCCACCAGGTACTTATGATGCGGGAGGAGGTTTTCGATATGTCAATATACACCGAGATGACTTTGGCTGGAGAAGAGGATTAAGGCTAAGCTGGCAAAATTCTAGAGAGCAGGCTAGCCAATTAACAATAGATATATTAAACAGGGCCGGGAGAACCGGCACTAGTTTAAGCGATACAGTACATGATTTAAGCGTTACAGTGAAAGGAAAAGACTGGAGCTCTGTCAGTATTTCACCGAACATCGATGAATCTGCAGCACAAAAGATCGAAGGGAAAATAGGCGAAGCCTTTTTAGAACCCGAGATAGTTTATCGTGAGGAAAAACCAGCTCCAAATTTACTCAGAAGAATTTTTAGAAAAAGTTAGAAACCACAACTTGCAAATACACGGTGACATGTGCTAAACTATAGGATAGTGCTAAGACTAATTTCTTCTTTTCGCCCGCATCGACATTCATATATATCTATTGTTAAAATAATCTAAATGGCAAACGCAAAGTACAAAAGAGTACTGCTAAAACTCTCCGGCGAAACTTTTCTCGGTGAGAGACAATACGGGATCGACCCCAAATTCACTCTTTGGCTGGCCAGGGAAATAAAAAAAGCCGTCAAAGACGGTACACAAATTGCAATAGTTGTTGGTGGCGGCAATATTTTCCGCGGAACTTCAGCAGAAGAACAAGGTCTGGAGCGCACGGTAGGAGACTATATCGGTATGCTGGCAACAATCATGAACTCTTTGGCCCTTCAGGCAGCCTTGGAAAAAGAAGGCCAGAGTGCAAGAGTCCTTTCGGCAATCGAAATCAAAGACGTATGTGAACCATATATAAGAAGAAGAGCAATCAGGCACATGGAAAAGGGCAGGGTAGTCATATTCGCAGGAGGCTCGGGAAACCCTTACTTCACAACAGATACTGCGGCAGCGCTTCGCGCTTTGGAAAGTGAATGCGAAATAATACTAAAAGCAACTAAAGTTGATGGGGTATACGACCGTGACCCGACCAAAAACAAAAACGCTAAAAAATTCGATCATTTAACTTATAATGAGGCGATAGCAAGCCGCGACATTGAAATAATGGACAACAGCGCGCTTTCGCTTTGCATGGACCACAAAATTCCAATTGTAGTCTTCGATCTCGCCAAAGAAGACAATATAGCAAAAGCTTCCCGCGGTGAACACATAGGCACCCTCATCTCCTAACGAACAATAACCCCATAGTAATATTGCTAAAATTATGCTAGAATATCGCCTATGGCCGAAAGAGTACCATATAAAGAAATACCCATCGAAGGACCTATCGAAATCGCAGGATATGTTGTTGCAGGAAGCAGGGCGTGGTGGAGACAAATTACAAGTCCTCATTGGATCAGACCCTTAAGAGCAAGTAACGATTCCTCCTCGGTGTATAGAACAGTAAACGCTATCTCTCCACAAAGAGAGCAGATCATAAATAATAAAATAAATCGTTCACTAGAGCAGGGAGAAATGGTCGTAATCGGCCATAGTGAGGGCCAAAGTCTTCTTGTCGGTGAACCTACGAATCTTTATGTAGATTTAACCACCAAGACTCGGCTGGATTTAACAAGAACAAGAGGCAGAAAAATAGAAGCAAATGCAATAAAAGGACGGCTGGGTATAAAAGTTGCCGCAGACAAAACAGGAAAAGTGCGTTTCATAGAAATTCAAGTGGGCGATGATACCCTAACTCTATTTTACCCTAAAGACAATATTGACCAACCAACCATTTATTCATTGAGGGAGGGGGAGAAATTCGGTTCTTATGAGGGAACCTTAATCATGGCCCCATACAAAAAAGACAAGCTCCTCGTTTTGAAAAAAACTGCCTAACCTAAAACCTGACTGTATCCTTTTACCAAAAGGCTCGTGTCCCACGGCTTATAGCCGAGTTTTTTTACGACATCCTCAACTTCATCCGTCACTCCGCGTGAGTATAATTTTCTAAAAAATTCTCCGGCCCGTTTGTTCACAAACCATTTCCTGCCGAACTTTTTAACCAGATAATCTTTTATTTGTGCAGCCGAAATCCAGGCACGCAAATAGTCCGCACTATAAAATCCGCCATCCAAGTCTGCGAGCCAGCCCTCGCGTTTTGTAATAAAGCCAGTGGCTTTCTGTAAATTTTTAGAGTAGAGGACAGGACCCTTGGAAATGGCATTTTGGGAAAACATCTCAAATTCATAACAAAACTTTCCAAGATAACGCCTCAGCATCATCAAATTTACAAAATATGCCTGCCGGTTAATCTTATTTCCGGTAAAAGAGCTTACGTTGAGATAAGTTGTCAAGAAGTCAGGATCAAAAACCATATCTTCCAAAATAAACGCGTATGTTTCTGTAAGAGCATTGGAATGGGCGAGTGTACGCAAAGTATATGGAAGTTTAATAGAAACAGAGGCTCCGTGCAAAGCGTGCCCGCCTTCGTGAAAAATAGCCTCGAAATCCTGTTCGCCGCCAATAGGTTTTATAACTAAGTGAATTTCGCCCGGGGGATTTGGCCAGTAGCAAACAGCCCGGGGATTCTTCTTGGCTCTGTCTTTCTCATCAATGTGTATGAAAGGCAATAAATCGTCAAACCCGATATCACCAGTCCACTTCAAAAACGTTGAAACAACTTTTTCTTTCGGATAATAATTGTCATACATTGAAATTGAACGCAAATAAGCAAGGTGAACCGATCGGATATTTTTAAACGGTCTTTTTAAAACATCGACAGCAACCTCGCCCATAACCTTATTCCAGATCTTGTCCGTATCCTTCAAAAGTCTTCCGCAAATCTTGTAAAACTTTATATAATCCATCTTTTTGCCTTTTGTGAAATAGTCAATGTAGCTGGAAAATCCCAATTTTTTCATAATCTTGATCTCGTCGAGGACCAGTTTTAACCTCTTTGGATTTGCCTTGGAAATAACAGCATATCCTGCGTCATCGAGCCTCTCGCGTCTTTCAAAAATACTGTCTTTGGATATTCGGGGCATAAGCTCATAGTATGCGATTTCTTCGCCGACAACTTTTACTTTTGCCTTCGAGAAATAGGTGGTTATCGCGTCCTCCTGGGCGGCCGTTGCAAGACCAATGAAGCTACCCGCCAGAGTGAAATAAATCCTCTCCAGAATATCTTTAGTCTTCGTCTCTTTACTTGCCCCACGAAGCTTCAGCGAAGTGGGGGTTCTTCGTCTCTCTGTTTCTACTTTGTCTAATGTTTCTTCGGTGAATAATTCTTTATGTTTCTTATAAATTTTTTCGGTTTCGGCTTTATCTTTTAAACCAACTCTTACAAGCCGGTCTTCGGTTTCAAGTTCGTATATGAATTTGGATAGCTGATCTTCAAGCGCCTTTATATCCATGCAAACCATTATTTTACCTTAAATCGTGCCTGAGTGCCAACATTGACACACATTTTTTCAACCTATGAGCCCGCCAGAGGCCCTAGAACGGGTTTTTACTGTTCCAATAGGATAAACAGTCGTTTATCCTGCGTTTCACTAAGGCCAATCAGTCATCCAAGGTGTTTATGCTGAGGAGTGATTTTAGCGACGAAGTGTTTATGCTGAGCTTATTTTCATAAGCGAAGTATGAAATTCAGAGCAAAAAGTACTTATTAAAATCATAATGTTATTAACAGGGGATAAGTGCATCAAATATAGACCGACAAGCCAACGAAGAATAACGGCTGACAAAAGGGGTAAATTGACATAAATTGGTAATTAGAAATTAGAAATTAGAAATTAGAAATTTTACCTCACACTCCCTACCAGTCTCAGTTCACGTCGCAAAAGTATCATTGTGCGACGCATTAGATAAAAGGAGATATGTCCTTCCTCGGAGAATTGTGTACACAGATATTCAATTGAAAATTGAAAATTAAGAATTGAAAATTATCGTTATTGTTCCCCAAAAGCCCTCTTCTCCGATGCACCTTGCCCAGAGTCCTCGAAGGGTTAGCACTCTTTTCACACATCCGCTAAAAACTTCGCGAGCCACCTCTTTGAAAACACAGTGTCCCATAGCACTCTACTCTGAATTGTAAGAATCTTTAAAATATGTCCCTAGGCCCACAGTTCTGAGCGAAGTCGAAGGACGAGGACCGCAAGATTCATGACCCTATAAATATTTCAGTTCCGAACCGTCAGGTTTGGAATGAAATTACGATTAATGAATCTTATAATTTCTTTTCACGATTCTACTCCTCTATTTTTCACGCCACTATAACTGTATCACAGTGTATCACCTCTTATACTTCCCTGTCTCCTCTATCCCTCACTCTTTTTCTGATAATCTTGAAGCTAACTCGAAGCTAAACTAATCACTATTCACTAGCCACTAATCACTATTTTGCCTCTCCCCCAATAATAACTATAGGTCTCGTTCTTGGGGCTAAATGATGATCCTCAAGCAAGTATTCGAGGAGTTTGCCGTAAGTCTAACTTTTCATTCTTACATTTGCGTGCTACTTTTATTCATCACCTGAGTGAAGATATAACCCCTAAATGGATATCCTTCGGGCAATCTGAATACGAAATAATAGCCGCCATCATCCTTATATCCAGAATCTTTCCAAGTTGCCCATGCCTGACTTATTGTATCCATTGCCGTCATATCTGCATCGTATTCATTAAGGGTTTTACGATGAGCTAGTTCGTGCCTCAATACTTGTCCTATCTTTTGCGCCCCATATGGGTAGGATCTCTTTTTATCCCGGCTTGCATCCATATTTCTTCTAAATTCCTCGGGGCTCGGGAAATTCTGACCTAACGTAGGTGTAAAACCTCGCCCGGCGGTATAGCTTTTTCCATCTGCTATCTGAAATTTTCCTTCTTGGTCAAAATATAACCTAATTCTCTTAGGATCTGGAGCATTTTCACCCACAGCAACAAAGATGACTTCGTCTTTATTTGTTCTCCTAATGTAATAGCCGGCTGCTTCTCCTGTATTCTGCGCTACTAATTCCACTAAAATTCTGTCATCAGTCCAGAGATTTTCGTATTCAAAGATTTCTGCTTTGAGCGACGATATTACATCGTGATGGATCTGGTCGTCATATTCATCGCGGGAGCCTCCGGATTTAACTTTTTTTAGGTATTCTCTTTCTAAATCAACGACGTCCAAATTTAAACCAATCAGATAAGCCTTAAAACTTTCAATATCGACTTCTCTCCGGTGAAGCGTATCTCTTATCCCTTCATATTTTGTGTCTTTCAGAAGGTTCGGCGAAATTACGGAACCGTTAACCAGAACGATTGTTAATTTTCTGCCTCCCCCGGTAAAGTCTTCTAATAGATTTCCCTTTTCGAAAGCCTGCTTTCTAATGTAAAGCTCAGTATTGTCAGATTGAATTATTTTTATACCTTTTTGAGCCAACTCAGCTTCTGATAAAACATCATCAGGTAAACTTTCTCTAAGCGGCTTGCTCTTAGAAAAATATTTTGGCTCAATGTCATTATCTGCTTCGGGCTTTTGCGGCGTTAATATAACGTCGATTATTTCCGGTTCTTCACTTACTATGGCCTTTTCTCTTGCCATCTTTACCGCTTCCTGGTCAAACAATACTACGCAACCATCTTCCAATCGGCACTTAATAGGCAATCCATCATCTGTAAACATAACTTCTATTTGGTTCAGTCCGTAACGATCTTTTACTACTACAAAGATGTCTTCTGTTGCTTCGCAGAGCATTGACGTTTCGGGTGATTGGTATTGCCTTGGGAGTGGTTTATAGTAGTCAAAGATGCTAATAAAATCCCCGAATAAAGAGCCCTCGTATGGATTTGTCAAAGCTCCAACACCGCTAGCAACTACTACCTTTCCAATATTCTTGAGGATTTCCCGTCTAGGAACTACTTTCGACAAGGATGACGTAAGCCTTTCACTCATTGGAGCAGTATATCAAAAAAAGTTCAACAAAGTCAACTATAGGTCTAAATCTCTTGGGAGTCTATTATCAAACCCGTACGCTTTTTTAACTCCCAACCAACCCTTCAGTGACTGTTTGTTCGCAATCTTCCATGGGAATAAAAATTGTAGCACATAATAACTATAGGTCTCGTTTATCCGCCCCATCTGGTAGAAATTGTGATAATCACAAATACTAAAAGAGCTACTGCCACATGCTCCCACAAAACCCGGGTTTTTAATTTGTCCTCAAGGTGCAGTTGTGAAAGTCCCAAAAGAGCGTACATTACAGTTGCAATCGCCAATGCTCCGTTAATTGGAACAATCGGCCAAAAAGAAAACACCAGCCCGCCCTCGGCTGTTACTATTGTAAAAACCGCAGCGTACAAAAAAGCTCTCTGAGAAACGTAATCCTCTAGCTCCGTTGCCCAAACACCTACCAAATACAAGGGCCCACAAATCAACGTTATTCCGATAACATTTAGGTAAAACGGCAAGTGAAAAGATAGCAAAACATTAACTAGCAAAAAGCCCGAAATTAAAGTAAAAAGTAAGCCAACTGCATGCGCTGCTCGAAGCAGTGCAATGGTTCGAATGGCAGCGACATTATATATATTCGAAGTAAGCATCAGCAAATACACTGATATACCAAAAAAGAAGGCAAAAGGCACTCTCGTTAGCCATCTAACAGGCAAAAGAAAATAAAAAAGTGAAGCTCCGGCAACAAAATATGTCGGCAAAAGCAGCAGTAAAAAATATTTAACACCTGAAAGTTCTCCCCAAAGGGCAAATATAGAAAGCAAAATGGTGGAAAGTGTCAAAAAGGCGATTGTTTCATATCGCAACGATTCCCCCACTGTTTGAGCGGTAATAAGAATTATTGTTAAAAAAAGCGACATCAAAACAATCTTCTGACGCTTGGTAATCTCGTAAGAAGTTATTTTTCCCGGACCAAAATGCAGGTTTGGTAATCGTAAGTTAAGTAATTTCAATTCTTTACACCCGGTGCACTTATTTTTATTACATGACAAATGGCAACCGCCAGTGCGTCCGCAGCATCATCGATATACCCTTTCCCCTTACCAACCAAAACAGGTTTTTTAAGTTTTCTTTTATTTAAATATCTCATTACATATTTCTGTATTTCTTTCTTGTCTGCTTTCCCGCTGCCGGTTAATGTATGTTTGACATGAAGCCCCTGGTACTCAAAAATAGGAAGCCTATAGCCTGCGGCTGTTGATAACACAACTCCCCTCGCCTGACCCACCGTCATTGCAGTTCGGGAATTAACACCAAAGAATAATTGTTCGACAACTACACAATCAGGTTTATGTTGTTTCAAAAGCCTATTCAGCTCTTTTTGAATACTATAAAGCCTCAAGGGCATTTCCTGTTCTTTGGGGGTTACAATGCAACCATACTCTACCAGTTCAAAGCCATTTTTCGATCGGTCGGACTCAGATTTTATTATCCCATAGCCCGTTGTTGCCGTCCCCGGATCGATACCAAATATTATCATTATTTTCGTGGCCTTGGTCCGTCGTATTCAACGTCTTTTTCGCTAAGTCTTCGAACCGGTTTTTCGCGCAAAGCTTCTTCGACAACGTGGGCAACAAGCCCTGGCGTCCTCGCGATAATAAAAATGCCCTTACCTACTTTCGGATTAAAATCCATTTCCAGAAGTAAAGCTGCTGTTATACCGTCAATATTCAAAGGCAACTTTTTGCCACCTTTTGAAAGTTCTTCCTCCACCTTCAGGGCAAATTTGACATATTTTCCAAAGAAACCATACTCGTGTGCAAGCTCAAGTAATTTTTGCGTTCTTGGATCAACATCATAAAGTCTGTGCCCGAACCCGGAAACCCGCTCCCCGCGCCTGACAAAATCGTCGACCAGCCTTTTCACTCCCAATGGCTCATACTTTTTAAAGTTTTCCATAGCTTGCTCTATTGCTCCTCCGTGAAACTCTCCAAGTGCCAGTATTCCCCCGGCGACCGCAGCCTGAACTGGTGACCCTCCGGAATAAATATTTCTGGCAGCAACAACCGATGCCGGCTCAACTCCATGGTCAATAGAAATAGTCAAAATTGCGTCGAGCATTGCCTCACTGTTTTTGTCGGGCATTTCACCCTTAAGTATCAAATAAATTGTTTTGGAAAAAGATGCTTTGCCGGCAATATCAACAAGTCCGTATCCGTAAACATGAGGTTTACCCTCTACGTGAGTTGTGATCGAAGTGCGGTAAGGCTTAGCCATAAATATAAATTAAGTATACTCCGAAAAGCTGTTCTGAAGCCAGCTTATATACTTTTTTTTATCAAGGTCGGTATATCTTCAAAATTTTCAGCAACAATTGCACCCGAAGCGCGCAGAACTTTGATTTTTTGTTCCATTGTCGCTTCCAAACCGACAATTGCACCTGCATGCCCAAGAGCCGTATCCTTGGGTAAACTTTCGGCAAATTTTCCTGCTAAATAGACAATAAATGGTTTTTTAAACTTCCCTTCTTTTAAAAGTCTTGCTGCTTCTATCTCCGAACTACCCCCTACCTCCCCAAACGCTACAACCACTTTGGTCTGATTATCCTGTTCAAAATCAACAAGAAGGTCAGAAAACGTTGTTCCAATAAGCAAATCTCCCCCAACACCCACAACTGTCGATTGTCCAAAACCCCCACTCGTAATCAAATTACCAAGTTCACTGCACATACCCCCCGATTTGGAAATAACACCCACTGGACCTCTACTAAAAACCGCATCAGGATTTGGCCCGCCAATAGAGCCTATTTTCCCCTCGCCCGGAGATATTGCTCCAACCGAATTGGGCCCAAGGACTCTAACTCCTTTTTCTGAAGCCAAAGTTAAAATTTTGCATACGTCAAGAACCGGCACGTTTTCTGCAAAAATATGAACCAGCGGCACCTTTGCCTCCACAGCTTCAAATGCTGCGTCGCAAACCAAAAGTGGCGGCGCATAAATCATCGAAACATCAACTTGTCCCAATACCTTCAGTGCTTCAAAAACAGTGTCAAAAACAGGCAAACCCTCGACTTCCTGCCCGCCTTTTCCAGGCGTCACACCACCCACGACATCACCGCCGCCATATGAAATTATTTCCCGGCAGGCCTGACTTCCCTGTTTACCGGTAATTCCTTGGATCAATATTCGAGTTTGGCTATTGACTAAAATCGACATATCACTAATTCAAAATTTAAATCTCATAACTCAAAATTAAATAGATTTAAAATTTAATTTGCAGATTTGAGATTTGCCCTTTGAGATTTAAGTTTATATTTATCCGAAAGCTCCACCATCATTTTGCTTGCAACAGAAATCGGTGTTTCGGGCCCAAACAAATGAATATCATAACCTTCTTTTTTGGCCACTTTTGATAACATCTCATATGCTTCCCGCTGCCTCGGCCCACCCCTGCGAATCACAATCGGAAATCCAACTTTAGGCTTAACCTGTCTCAAGCCCTCGATAAACCCACTCAAAGTCTCGTAAATATCTGTAAAATTGGCTACAGCTCCTGCAACAAAACATCCTGAAAGATTTTCCCGCGAAAGTGCAATTTTTGTCAGTTTTTCTACTTTCTCCCTCGGGGGATTACCCGAATATTCCGTATAATTTGCCGGCTTTCCGCCCGTCGCAAACAGCGAATCCATTACCAGCAAAGACGCCCCGCCACCGGAAGCCAGAATCGCAATATCTCCGTCAAATTCAATAAACTTTGAGCCTGCAGTTCCCCTGTAATCTTCCGCATCTATTTCATGGGCCAAGAGCTCTCTTTCTGTAGGCACTGCACTAACTGCCCCTTTCGGCAAAATATTCAAATCTTTGTGCCGCAAAAGCCCTGCGTCGTCAAGAATAATCTTTGAGTCAACAGCGGCCCATCCTCCTTCACCTGTTAAAGCCAGCGGATTAACCTCAATCAACCTGCAGTCGTATTTGTAAAAAGCATCCCAGAGTCGAAGTGCAAAATCACTAGGTATCCCCAGCTTCTCCAATTCTCGAGAAACAGGCCCGTCAAAAACATCAAAGTCGTATCTTACTATCGATTCAGGATCACTTTTTTTAACTTCCTCAATATCCACTCCTCCTTTTGTCGAAAAAAGCATAAATGGAGACTTCAAAACAGTATCGTATGTAATAGAAATATAGTTTTCAGCTCTAATATCAACCTTCTCGGATAACACAATAAACCGAACTTCTTCTCCGCCGAAGTCGCGACCTAAAAATTCAACCGCAAAATCCTTTAGCTGCTTTTCATTTGTGACAACTTTGACTCCCCCGCCCCTCCCGCGTCTTCCGGAAAGAACCTGAACCTTGCAAACAATCGGAAATTTAAGTTTGCGCCTGGCCTGATCAAGATCATCGACACTTGAGACAACCACAAAAAAAGGGCTTTCTATGCCCACTTTCGAAAAAATTCGGTGGCCTTCGAATTCGTAAAGCTTCACTTCCACAAAATTGTAGCACAAAAAAGCTACAATCAGGTACAATACTTCTATGGATATTACCCCCGCTGCAAAAGAAGACATTGCAAGTATTCTTACTCTTCAATCCCAGATTTACAGAGTTCAGTCTGTCGCAGAAAATGCCACTGAAACGTTGCAAAATCTTATTGCAAACGACAGCTGTACAGTCCTTGTCGCAAGAGCAGGTGGCAAGGTTGTCGCAACAGCAACCATTTTTTACCTCCCCATACCCACTCACGGCAAACCATACGCTCTTTTGGAAGGCATCGTCGTCGACGAAAACCAAAGAGGTAAGGGAATAGGCACCGCTCTTTCCAAAAAAATTATTGAAATGGCAAAAGAGAAAAATTGTTACAAAATTATTTTTACTTCCGGCATGGATCGCGCAGATATCCACAAATTCTACGAAAGTTTAGGCTTCAAAAAGTGGGGGTTAGAATTCAGGATGGATCTTTAGATATTCTTTTAATTGTCAAAAGCGCTTCCGCCAAAAATCTCTTCGCCCACTGTGCTTGCTCCATGCAAACGCCGAAGGCCACTCCAGCACTGACACCATGAATGCCTATCTCTCCGCTTATTGGCTCCAGGCCGACAAGCATCTCCAGCATATGCATGTTATTCTTTACTGCTATTTGGCTGCCACCGGCGGCAATTCTTATGCTACTCCCGCAATTTACAACGGAAATCCAAGGCACTTGTCCATCCCATCCTGTGTCGACCTTTGCAGGCCCCTGTATGCCTATTAGCTCTTCTTGTGTTTGTGAAACGCGCGCCTGTGTTCGCTCAGCCCTAGTTAAAGCTTGTGCAAAATAAGTTACAGCTCCACCCTCTCCGCTCCAGTCAAGGCTTTCCGCTACAAAGTTAACTGCCGCAAACGCCGCAGAATTACCTTCTCCAAGCAAGGATAGTGCTTTTTGGGGAGAGTCTATTTCCAGCATTTTAAATACAGTCTGGGCATGTCTGACATCTTCCTCGGAGGCGGTTTGTGATATAAAACCCCACTGATCGCTCTTTAAAAATTCAGCCCGGGATCTGTTATCAAAAGTTATCCTCGCGCGGCCGGGATCGAATTGTCCCCATTTCGAAGCTTTAAGAAAATCTAAAATTCTGCCGGAGTAATGCCTGACAACTCTATCCAGTGCAACACCTCTTGCTAAAAGCCCCCTCACCGCACGAATACCGCAAGAAGCTTCAACCGTTTCAGGTAAAAATACCTTCAGGGGCGCTCTGTCTTTTCTTGACTCCAAATTCTCAACCAGAATAACCGGTCCTCTAAACGCTCCGGTCAGACCCACAACTAAAACGCCTGCTCTACCCATTTCCCCTTCACGCAAACTGTTCTCTAAGGGTCTTTCGGCCATTTATCCTTCTTCAACCAACATATAACCGCGCGTCTTCACAGTTTTAATAACATATTGGCTGTTTTGTTTTTTAAGTTTATTTCTAAGCCTTGCCACCAATCTGTCAATCGTCCAATCGGAAACCCCAACTTCCTCATATTCCGGCCAAACCTCTTTTATGATTTTTTCCCTTTCACAAACCTCACCTACTGTCTCTTTAAGCAAATTAAAAAGCAGGTTTTCTTTCTTTGTAAATTCAACAGCTTCGGGCTGTTCCTTCCGAGCATCATTCCCTTTTAAATAATATTCAAAAAGCGGATTAAAAATTGCCACCTGGCTGTTTTTGCCAAAAACCACCCCGGTATCCCACAAATACTGGGCACTCTTTTTTTCTTCCTCACCGATACTCTTACCTGCTCTAATTTTTTTCAAAACCTCTTGTTCCTCAGTCGAGAAACTTTCCCAGATTTCTTCTGAAAGCAGATTAACTCTTTCGTCTTTGGCGATTGTCGTCATAAGATTGCTGGCATCAACCCCCATATCGCTAACTTTTTGCTTAAGAATTAGAATGCTCAGCTGAAGATACTGAACATGCCCCATCGCCAGGTCGAAAATCTTTTTCAAAAGATCATCAGTCAAATTTAAATCATATTTTTTCTTAAAGGTTTCAAAAATAATTTCAGTATCGTGTAAATTTGCAGGCTTGATATAAATCTTATTGGGAAAAAGCGTCGGGTATTTTTTTTCAAAAAACGGCTGGGCAATTTCAGAAAGCGACCTGTAACTGGTAAAAACATAAGCGAGCTTTTGTCCGGTTGAATTTACCAATCCCTCGAGGTTAGAAAAAAATTCCTCATTGAAAACCTCTTTGAGACGGTCCAGACGAAGCAAAAAAATAGTCGGCAGAAAATCTCCTTTTACAATCAGATTCAAGGATTTTTTCAGGTTCTCTATGGTTAAAAACAGGTCCTGGGACTGAATAGAGTTTAAAAACAGCGAGGAAATTTGTTTTTTGTCGGCAGGGTTAATCTCAATGCTCTCACTGCTGTCCACTACCCGCTTGAATAAAAGAACCCAAAAGGGGTGAATTTCGCGCTCAACAAGGTCGTTTAAATCAACCGTTATAAAAAGATGTTTTTCTCCATGGTTTATATATCTGTCTACGATTCCCGCATGATTCAAAAAGAAGCTCAAAAAGTTGCCTATTCCGACATGTTTCATGCCCACAAGCTCTACGTTGTGCCTGAACCTGAGCTGTTCGCCTAGGCTTTTTGCTTCTTCTTCACGAAATTCAAGGGGGTATGAAGCCTCTGTTGCTGTATGCTGCACACGCTTAATAATACTTCTTCCACAAGAGGCGTGCAAATTGAGGCTAACTTACCCAGACGCCAGCCTCAAATTGTCAGGATTAAATCAGAAAATCGTCAAGCACAAATTCTAAGCGAACAGTATCATTGCACACAGTAATATGTCTGAACGCACATCAGGCGCAACACTGGCAAGGCTCCCAGAAACGGGGGCCGCTTTTCATATAGGCAGAGTTTACCCCAACGGGCACTCCAACGGGAACTCATCGGAAACCGCCGTGGTGGAAAACCCTGGAGACCTTCAACCTCATCACATACTCACCTATATAGCGCTAATCAATAGTAGCATTGCTCCATATATCGAATATATTGATGCCTATCTTGAGGGCAGAAACGGCCACAACCCACAAATACGAGAAGCGGAGCAAATAGCCGATACTCTGGTTTCAAAACAAAAAGCTTTTAGCCGAGAACATTCTTTTCCTTCGGAAACATCAATTCGTATGTCGAAATTAATGGCCGATGCTGACGCGGAAACAAAAGGCTTATCAAACGAACATAAGGCAGCTGCAAGACTGGCTAAATTTGATGGCGTACAGATCGCAACAGACCACGACGGAACCTGGACGGATCTTAAAGGAAGAGTTGATATTGGAGAGCACATCAGTTATTTTCCGGAAAGCAACTATCTAAAAGATTTAATTCCAACCAGCGCTCACGCAGAATATTTGCTTAAAAAACACACAAGAAAAGTCTTTCCGTTTGTCTTCACAAGCCTCTGGAGACATTATCTGACAGATGAACGCGGAGAACAATTATTTAGAAATGCCGGACATTATTTACCGCTAAGAGATGGCGCAAAGTCGCTTTTGGATTATCTCGGCTCCCAAAATACTAAAGTAACTTTTGTCAGCCATAATTTTAAACCAATCATCGAAGGCCTGCTGGATAAAATGGGCTCAGAAACACCGGTCGAAATACAAGCTATTACCTCTGACAGCCTCAACACCTTAGATAAAAGCGCCACGCTTCATGCCCTTGTAAAAGAAAACCCGACAAAACCAATAATCTTCATCGGGGACGGCGAAACAGATTTTGATATCGTAGAAGCCTATCGAAAAGGCATCATTGCTACTATTTTTGCCCTAGAGGGTGTTGGTTTTGACACGATGCTTACAGATCAGAATATCCCTCACTTCACCTTTCGCGATTTAAACGACATTCGTGTAAAATTAGAAGAGTTAACATCGCTTGCCAACACCTACAGAACGGCAAATGCCAACGCAGCCTAAGGTCACCTGCTTCGGAGAACTTTTAATAGATATGATCTCCACAACAATCGGAGATCTCACACAAACTGAAAACTTTCTAAAAAAATTCGGTGGTGCACCTGCAAATACTGCAGTTGGTCTAGCAAAACTCGGCACAAATGTTTCTTTTATCGGCAAAGTCGGTAACGACCCTTTTGGGCATTTCCTGAAAAAAGAACTGGAAAACCAGAATGTGGATACCTCATCTCTTGTTGTAAGCGACGATCAAAGAACGACTCTTGCGTTTGTCTCTCAAACAAAAACCGGGGGCCGGGATTTTTATTTTTTCCGGGGAGCTCACGAAACCGTTTCAGAAGAAGAAGTCTCACTCCCCCAAAACACCATAATTTTCCATTTGGGAAGTCTGACCCAAACAAATCCAATAACTCAAAAGGCCACCCAAAAATTAATAAATCAAGCTAGAAAAAATAAGGCCTTAATTTCCTACGATCCTAATCTTAGAAAAAATCTTTGGGACGACTTAATTCTTGCTGAAAAAATAATTAGAGAAACGGCCAAAAAAGTCGACATTTTCAAAATCAGCGAAGAGGAAACCCAATTTTTAACAAATACCAAAGACCCACAAAAAGCAGCCAAGAAGTTGTTTACAAAAAACCTACAAGCACTTTTTATAACACTTGGTCCAAAAGGCAACTATTATAAAACCAAAAAATATGAAGGATTTATTCCAACTATGAGAGTTCAGGTAGTAGACACAACAGGTGCCGGTGATGCCTTTAACGCTGGCTATCTGCACGGAATCTACAAAGCGCAAAAAAGCATTTCTCAAATGACTAAACCGGAACTTGAGAAAATTCTTGAAAGTGCAAATGTAATCGCTGCTCTTACTACAACCAAAAAAGGCGCAATAACCGCTTTTCCAGGCAAAGAGGAATTAAAAAGATATTTGATCACCTGATGACTTATTTTTTTATACCTCAAATTAAAAATCAGGCTTTACCGTCTTCCCTATTAAGAAAGCTCTCAAAAATTGTCTCAAACGGCAAAAAAATAGAGACGAAAGACGCCTATCAAAGATTTTTAAAAAGTCTCATTTCAGAAATAAAACAAAATCCGCCAGCGTCAAAAACATCTAAAAATTTCAAAAATGAACTTTTACAAATTGCAAAAGCCAAACCTTTAACAGAAAAAACTCCTTGGGGCGGTGTTGCTTTAAAAAAGGTTGACGTCGCAAAGAACTTTATCCAAAAACTTTTAGTTATTAAAAACTATGGAATTTTGGGTTTCGAAATCCACAAAAATAAACTTGAAAAACTGCAAGTTCTTGAAGGATTCTGTCTTGTTCTTTTTTCAAACCATAATTCAAAAGACTGGCAAAGAGGCAAGGTTATTGTAAAACTTGCAAAAGCAGCAGACAAATTTGAATTTCTTCCCGGTGACGAACATGGAATTATTGCACTTTCTGATTGCATCATCGAAGAGACCTCCACCAATCACTTAGAAGATCTCATTTACATTTTCAGGTCGGATCAGGTATAAACGACCTGATGGATCCAAAAACCCAAGAAATACTTAAGGCAGTTCGCAAAAACTTCCTAAAAGAGTTAAAAGACGCAGCAAGCGGTAAAAAAACCAGTCTTGTTTTTATCAAAAACCAAATCCCTCAAAACAAAATCGTACAAGAAGACGAAGTATTTCAAGTAATAGTCACCGGAGGCAGCATCTGTAAAGTTGCAAAAGTTAAATATCAAAGTGGAAAAATTAAAATCCTCCAAAAACAAGAAACGCCTGTTGACGCTTTTAACACCAAAGAAGACTTTTTACAATTTGTCCTGAATAATTTGGATAATGGCACCAAAACACTTGCAATCAATTTTACTTTTGCAATTCAACCAATTTTAGAAAATGGCAAACTTGACGGAAAATTAATAACCCCGTCCAAAGAACACAAATTCGAAGGTTTAATCGGCAAAAATGTTGGGAAAGAAGTTGAAAAATATGTTTTTTTAAAAACAAAAAGGAAGCTACAAGTTTCTGTCGGGAACGACACCGTATGCCTGCTGTTGTCCGCACTAACTCAATACTCTCCTCTTCAAGTTGCCGCTGGAGTCGTAGGCACGGGCATAAACTTTTCCATTTTTCAAGATAAAAACACAATTAGAAACTTAGAAGCTGCTAACTTCAACAAGTTTAGTCCGAGCAAAGAGACAAAAGAAATTGACCGCCAATCTGCAAGGCCAGGAGACTGGATTTTTGAAAAGGAAATTGCTGGTGCCTATCTTTATAAACAATTTAACATCATGATTAAAAGTAAAAACATCGATTGTCCACCGATAAACTCAACGGCCCAGTTAAATGCAATCGCAAACAAAAATCTTGGAGAAACTACAGAAATCGCACGATATCTTTTTGAAAAATCTGCAGGACTGGTTGCTTCAGTAATGGCAGCAATTACCGATTTTTCCCAAAGAGATCTAATTCGAAGAAAAGATCGGAATGATCTTATTCGAAGAAAAGATCGGAATGATCTTATTTTTGTTATGGAAGGCAGCCTGTTTTGGCACAGCCTAAGACCAAAAATAGAAAGGTATCTAAAACAACTTGCTCCGGAATACAGAACTAAATTCGCAAAAATAGAAAACAGCGAGATTTTAGGAGCCGCAAAACTTGTCAGTTAGGAATTTTAGTCAGCTTCCGGTCCAAAATCTGTGTGTTTAGTGTCAAGCAACTCAATTCCTCCTCATTTATCATTAAAATATGACTCACGAGCATAATTCTGAAGGTGTGGACCACGCAGCTGCAAATTCTCAACCAGCCAAAACCAAACTCCCAGAAATTCCTGGTGAATATTTGATAACGTCATGGGGAAGATATATTAGAATAATTCCCGAACCTCCAAAACCTGATTTAAATTCAAACGAAGAATTAGCTTTGCAAGAGGATTCCCTCGGCAACGTCGAAATTTGAATGAACTTTGACAACATCGTCCAAATCCTCAAGCTTGCCCATTAGATCAAGCACCTTTTTCGCCGTCTCGCTATCTGTGATTTCAACAGTCGTAGTCGGTTTTTTGGAAAGTTCCGCACTTGTTATTGCAAGTCCCTTTTCCTCCAGAACCCGCTTAACAGACTCGAGCGTATTCAGTTTCGTATAAATTTCGACAAAATCTCCTACATCGGCAACGTCTTCAGCTCCTGCTTCAACAGCTAAATCCAAGAATTCATCCATGCCCCTCCCGCCTTTATGAACGACAACCACACCTTCGTCCGAAAACATCCAGGAAACGGTTCCCGGGGAAACAAAACTTCCGCCCGCTCTGTCAATAGTACTTTTAACTTCTCCGGTGGTTCTATTTTTATTGTCTGTTGCAGCTTCTATAACTAGAGCCACTTTGCCTGGACCATATCCCTCGTAAACCACAGACTCCAGCTGGCCGGCTCCGCCTTTTCCAAGTCCACGGTCTACCGCACGCTGCATATTTTCCTTGGGCATGTTGGCAGCTCTTGCCTGGTCCATCGCAAGCCGCAGCTTAAAATTAGAAGCCGGATCTCCGCCTCCACCCTCACGAACTGCAATTGTTATCGCGTTTCCAAGTTTCGTAAATACCTGCCCGCGTTTGGTATCCGCTGCCCCCTTCTGCCTTTTAATTGTGCTCCACTTACTATGTCCGCTCATATCTTTAGAAATTATATCGCAAAAAATATTTAATGGGTTTAATTAATCAATGATTATTCTCAATATTTTCTACAATTAACCCTGCTTGAATCAAAGCTTCTTTGGCTCTTTCCAAAGATTCAGGAGTTATCGTTTTTTCGTCCAGGGCTAAATGGAAATCTGCGGTCCCATCTTTTCTGCTTGAACCTCTTATTGTAAGTATACTAATACCTTCTTGCGCGATCGGTGCCAAAACTCTGATTAAAGTACCAGGTTCGTCTGACGGTGAAACAATCCTTAAAGACTGAAGCTGTAGGTTAGCAATCTCCGCAAGGATTGCTGTTGTTTCCTCGTTCATTCGTTTCGATAAGCCGTTTTGATCAAGTTTTTCGAAAGACCCTTTAAACTGTCCCGAAAGTAAATCCCCTTCGGTTTGAGCAACTTCCATCAACCTGCCCAGTATTTCAAGAAACGCTCGACCAAGTTTACGGCCGCTTTCCTGGCGGAAAAATGATTCAATGAGCATCGCTGAAATCTCTTCTTTTTGGATTAAAGTACGCCAAAGAGATTCATTATATAAAGTATAGTTAGCGGATCCGATTTCCATTAATCTGCGAGGATCAATCTCCGTCTGTTCTAAAGCCATACCAACACCTCGTTGAATCCAATGAATAAAACCCTGCGTAGCTCCTGTTTCGGCATCGTGGAGGTTAAAAGGAAGCTCGATCATAACCATTCCCGCTTTTCCATAAATTTCCATGGCGATTGATTTCGCTTCGGTAAAGTTACCGCCAACTCCCATAAGTAGCACTTTTTGCCCATGCAATGGCTGATCGTGTTTACACATCGGATGAGTCGAACAAATACTAATCCCCCTTTGGTCGAGTGTCTTGTATACGGGTACTAGTTTCTCTTTTTCTGAAGCGTTATCCAGAATAACATGTTGGGATGTCAGAAAAGGTTCGATTGCAGAAATTATTTTTGGAATTTCACCAATTGGAAAAACCGAAAAGAAGAGAATGCGACCCTTTTGTGCGGCCTCTATTGCAGTTAAACCTTCGGGTTCTTTGATATCGCAACCATATACAGGGTATCCAGATATTTTAAAAAGGTCAACGGTTACACCGCCCATGTCACCTTTGTGTCCATAGACTACTGCGGGTTTTCTTTCATTCATAGATAAGAATGATACTGCCTGCCCAAGAGCATTGTCAAATATACTATGGGGTAATTTTAACAATCGGTTTGCCTTTAAGATCGCCTTGTTCAAAAAAAGTACCCATTTTTCAAAAAATTGTTTCATTTTTTTCACCCATTGACTAACTTCGAGCACTATCTTAATGTTGATTGCATGCAAACAACCGGAGCCAATCAACAGGATTCGGACTCCGAATCGCTCGCTCGGGCCGCGATAGCAGCAGCGCTTTGCGCCGACTGGCACCAAGCAGTAAAAATCAACGAGAAAATTCTTAACTTATCCAAAAACAACGTCGAAGCTCTAAATCGACTCGGCCGAGCCTATCTTTGCCTTGGAGGGGTGGCAAAAGCCAGCAAGACCTACAAAAAAGTTCTGGAACTTGATCCCTATAACATCATTGCTCTCAAAAACATAGAAAAATTAGCAAAAACCGACGGCTCGCTTCGCGAAGCCAGTCAGACTAATGGAATCAGCAAGTCTTATGCAGGCGGTGCTCAAGTTAATCTGTCTCAGGTCTTTCTTTATGAACCCGGCAAAACCAAGTTAGTCAACTTACTAAACTTGGCCCCGCCGTCTGTCCTTGCTAGCCTAAACTGCGGGGACCAAGTTAAAATTAATCCCAAAAATCACGGAATCACAGTTACAAATAGTTTCGAAACATACCTGGGTGCTTTCCCTGATGACCTTGCACATCGACTACTTTCTTTAATTTCCGGAGGCAATCTCTACGAAGCTTATGTAAAAAGCGCAGGATTGAAGACGTTAACTATTTTTATAAGGGAAATTCAAAGATCTCAAAAGTTCGCTAACCAGCCGTCATTCCAAACCCAGAATTCCAACTATATCGACACAGAACCGACAGCCTAGGAACTCTTCTTTGCTTTTGCCTGCTTGCGAAGCTCTATAACCCCAGCAAGCGTCCTTGTATCCTCTACAGAGGTCTCAGTTACGTCGCCAAAGGACTCCTGCGGTCTGCTCTCTTCAAGCTTAACCTCTTCTGTCTCGTCTCCCTTATTGTACAAATCATCACCGCTTGGCTCCTCCCAGAAAAAAGGGGTGGGCTTCAAACCAACAGCGGGCTGATCTGTCGTCGCATCCTCCCGCGCGGCTGCAGCTTTTTGATTCTCAACTATCGCCTCCAGCTTGCGTGCTGCTTCCTCTCTCCTTTTGTCAGCATCATCACCTTGCCGCACTAAATCCTCTTGGGTAGTCTCCACTCCCTCCTGGGTCTGAGAGTTTGAATCATCCTCAGTATTTAATATTTTTTCGTTTTTCTGCTGTTCGCGAATGAGAGAAGCTAGGGCAATAACAAACGAAACAACAAGTATAATTATTCCAAGTATTACGAACATAAATAACTAGAGCAAAAATCGGTCGGCAAAATCTCGTCCTACGATGATTTTGACCATGTCCCGATCTTCGTTTAGCCCAGAAGTTATATCACAATCAAACACTTTTGCCAAATAAACAGAAGTATAACTCTTCTCTGCTCGCACGCTGGATTTGTCAATTGGAACTGGCGCGACCTCAACACTGGAAACAGTTGCACCGACGGCACCAACAAGATCAGACGCTAGCTTGCCTGCTCCAGCCACACCGGAAGCATTTTCAATAACTATTTTTTCTTTTCCTTCCAAAATTTTCCGATTCTCCATATATTTAGAAAGAAGTGCCTGGACTGAATACTCGTCTATTCCCTTCACCTTCTGACCCCGAGGCAGCACGATATCTTCAGTCATATTACCGGTATCAATAAACTCAATCTCGCCTAGACTAAGCGATTTAGATTGCCACCACAGTTTAATTAAATCTTTTTGAGCAAAATCTGTTTTCAAACCCTCTTCAGTTTCCCCAAATATAATTTTAAAAGGGGTAACAAAAGACGCGAAGCTTTTAAAATCGTCTTTAAATTTTTCTTCGCCTATATCTTTGTCTGTTTCCCAAAACAAATAATTCGTAATTGGAATATGAATATTGCTTAAAACTATCGCCCTCATCTGATCTCCGGTGGCATTTTCAAAAAGTGACTTCAGACTACCTACCGGCTCGTCTATATTGCCTGTCGGGACATTGACATCTGGATCGAGTTTAACAACAACCAGCCTTTTTGGATATGACTGCCAAATTAAAACTGTAGGCGGATTAGTATTTTGAATTGCCGAAATAGAAGAAATGCCGTCCCAACGCGAGGTCCCCAAAATTCTGCCAAGAGTAATAGTTTTCCCGATTCCGGAAATCAGAGCAAAAATTAAAGTGACCAAAACAAAAACCGCCAGAAAATTATGCCACTTGCTTAAGGACTCCTGATTTCCAGCTGCTGTTCTCTTTTTTGAATAATCTGTCATAGACTAGGCCTATATAACCTAGCTACTTTGAAGTCTCTTCCCTACACCAAAAAACACCTATTTCGTCTTCTTACCCTTACTGATGATTTCCACCCTCGGGGGCGTATAAACCCTTTGAATATTTAAAGCCTGTTTTTCCAAATACTCTTTCTTCTTTTTCTTTTTATCCCCTTTGTAGAAACCTCCGTAAACTCCACCCATATAAATCTCACCTCCACCTCAATTCTATCAAGGTGAGCTAAAGGCAACAAGGGCTATTGCTAACAAGAAGTGTTAGAAAATTTTTAGACCCGCAAGATTTTTTATCAAAAAATTTTATGACTCAAAAGTTTATCAAAGTTCCTGGCGCGCATCTTCTTTATTTTTGCAAGATCCGTCCAGTTTTCATCCAGCACATGTGCAATATGCGCACCTCCAATTTCCTCCGGCACAACTACGTAATCTGCCCCCATCTCGTAAAGAGAAACCGCATCATGAATCCAATAAGTTGTCGCCACAATCACTCCGCCAAAATCCTTGCCTTTTGCAAATTTAATAAGATGATGCGTATCATCAACATCGGGATCTGTGACAATAATAAGCCTTGCTTTCGAAAACTCAAGTTCCTCCAAGACTTCCGGGTCGGAAATATCTCCAAAAACCGCATTAAAACCCTCTGCTGTAAGATTACGAGTAAGCTCCGGATTAAAATCCACAACAACCAAACGATCACCAAAAGCAAGATCTTTCTTGCCTTTAATATCTTTCTTTATTTGATGCTTTAAAAATTCCAGAATATCCCAGCCCATTTGTTCTGCTCCGACAAGTATAACGTGATCCGACAGCTTTTCTCGATTTATCACATAAGGATCATGTGGTTTTTCGGGTAAAGCCCGGGAAAGATATTTTTCAACTTCCCTATAAACTCTATCCCCGTGTAATATAAGGTAGGACGAGAGTGTGATTGTCACTATCCCCACTGCAGCGACCAATGAAACGGCAGGCGCACTTACGTGTCCAATTGAAAACCCACTCGCCACAAGTATTAGGGAAAACTCGGAAATTT
>Ga0155160_118_pt5 | contig 32299 bp, 28 predicted proteins | sample RifCSPhighO2_01_FD_106128 | JGI IMG/M metagenome (GOLD analysis project Ga0155160, IMG submission 106128) | Candidatus Curtissbacteria bacterium RIFCSPHIGHO2_01_FULL_41_11 | reverse complement strand
CCGAATGGGATTTTGAAAAGGTCCTTAGTCAGAAAGACGCAGGACAATTTACGAAGTAAATTGGCCTATATTTTTCATCAAAATTCCCATTTTTCTTGCACTTGCAAGCCCCAAGTGCCAAAAATAGAAAACGTCAGCCTTAAAAATAAAATGAATTTTCACTCGCATTAAACAAAAATCAGCGATATTAGACCAAAAAACGAGGGATTTGAAAGAAAAAAGGGGTGAAATGAGCTTTATTCTGGTTTAGCCATAAAAAAACAGCCATTTCTGGCTGTCTATTCAATAACTAGTTAAAGTTACGTGAAATTAGTATACTATATCTGCTCTCTGAATGCAATATAGCAAAATTTAAGCCCCATAGTACAATTACTTCACTCCATTTAGTCCGTCCAGGGCTCTCCGACAGAAACAGTAATCTCGGAAGAGGAATCACGCCCGGCCTCGTTTGTCGCCTTTACTTTGATCTTATGCTTACCCTTACTGGAATCATTAAACGAAAAATTAAATTTATACGGACCGGAAGGATCCGATTTTGTGTCTTTTATAGAATCGTCGACATAAAACTCTACCTTTGTCACTTTTCTCCCTGTCGAAACATCCGCGGAAGTTTCAAAAGTTAAATCAGTCTGGTCATGATCATGAGGACCGGTAATATTCACCTTAATTTCGTCCGGATTCTGGTTGGGTTCGCGCTTGAGCTCATTTGGCACGTGATACTTTTGGTCAGGGTTGCTATTTGCCCAGGCGTCTATACCTTCCTGCCATCTGTTTCTTCCGTCAGTCGAAACCGGATCAAATTCCAAAAACACGTAGTATTCTTTTCCATCCAGCGTCTTTTCTACCAAACAATCTTTTGTTGGTTCGGTTCCTTTAATAAAATACTCGCTGCGTTTTGGTAAATCCCTGCATGGCAGTCCGCCTCCCAAAGAATCAATCTCCAGAGCGTTCACATTATCCGGTTTGCCAAAAGCCTCATTGCTTTTACCCGAAAGGATCGTAGTCATAATCCTGTTCCATATCGGCGTAGCTCCCGTAACGCCGGAAGCTATTTTAGGATTCATCGCCGAATTATCATTATTTCCGACCCAAACGCCCACAACAACCGATGGGGTATAGCCGACTGCCCAATTATCGCGCTTATCGTCTGTAGTACCTGTTTTGACGGCGACGGTTTTCCCGGAAATATTTAACCCGGAGCCGGCCCCGAATGCTTCTGCTCTGGCATTGTTGTCGGAAAGAATATGAGAAATAAGAAACGTGACATCACGGCCGAGCACGTTTTTCCCTTTGTCTTCTTTTTTCTCCTCGAGTACCTTTCCGCTTCTGTCTTCAACCTTAAGAATTGAAACCGGCTCGTGATAGACTCCCTGAGAAGCAAGCGTCGCGTATCCGCTTGCAAGATCCAAAAGCCGGATTTCGCCGCCTCCCAAAGTTACGGAAAGCCCGAATCGCTTTAAATTCTCATCCGTCGGCTCCAAAGTTTTAAGACCAGCCTCGTATGCCGTTCTCAGCATGTTTTTTATCCCAACCAAAGCCAGCATTTTAACTGCCGGAAGATTTTCGCTGTTGCCCAAAGCAAACCGAACTTGCATTGGCCCACGGAATTTACCGTCGTAATTCACGGGCTTATATGGCGGCTGGCCGACTCCACCGGGAAACTCCGTCGGAACATCCATCAAAACAAAAGCCGGCGTGTAACCAGCTTTGAAGGCCGTAGCATAAGTAAACGGTTTCAAAGCCGAACCAGGCTGTCTAAGAGACATAGCAACATTAACCTGACCGTCATAATCTTTTGCGAAATAATCCTTAGACCCGACCATGGAAAGAATTTCACCGGCCTTGGGATCCATAACTACGGCCGCTCCGTTGCCGACGCGCAGATCAGAAAGCTTGCCAACTTCATCGGCTACAATATCCTGCACTTTGTCCTGAAGCTCCAGATCAAGGGTAGTTGTAACTCTTAAGCCTCCTTGTTCAACTAGTTTTTCCCCATATTTGTCGACTAGAAGTTGCCTGACATAAAAAACAAAGTGGGGAGCATTGATTCCCTTATCGTCGGGCGAAAACTTTACATTTAGAATATCCTCGTTCAGTTGTTCTTCCTGGATTTTGGTGATATTACCATCCTCACGCATTCTTCTGGCAACATCACCGGCTCGGCCTATATAAGCTTTTGGATTTGTTCCATACGGAGAATAAAAGGACGGCGCCTGGGGTAACCCCGCCAGGATTACCGCCTCTGCAAGAGTTAAGTCACGAGCCTCTTTGCCGAAATAAGTTTGTGCAGCAGCTTCAATTCCCCAAGCTGTCCCGCCATAAGGAACTTCGTTTAAATAAATCTGTAAAATTTCATCTTTTGTATATTTTCGTTCTACCTGTGTCGAGAGAATAAACTCCTTGATTTTTCTAGTCAGTGTTCTCTCGGGTGACAGCAGCGTATTTTTTACAACCTGTTGTGTAATAGTCGAACCACCCTCAACTCTCTGAAAAATAACAATACTAAAAACAGACCTGGCAATTCCCAGAGGCGAAAATCCTGAATGTTTATAGAAATCCTTGTCCTCAATGGAGATGGTGGCTTGTTTTACATAGGGAGGAAGCTCGCCCCACTTAACGAGGGCACGATTTTTATCACCGTAAATGTCATAAAGCAACTTCCCCTCACGATCGAAAATTTTTGTAGAAAGCGAAGAGTCTCTCGAAGAGAGTTTATTCGGTGAAGGTAGATCCTTAGCAAAAATCACGAACGAAAAAACCGTAAAAATAATCATTCCGATAATAGAAACAAAAACAACAGTCGAGACGAAGCCGAAAAATCGTATCCAAAACTTGCGCTTGTTAAACGCTTTTTGTTCCAAAAATGGATGATTGGTTTGAGCTCTGGGGGTGAGTTTGTTTAATCTTGACCTAAACTTACGCGCATCAGGTCTGTTTACCTTAAACTTCATATTCGCTTGATTTGCACATTATATCAGAGGAATGGGCAGTGTAAAATCAAACATCAAACATGATTGCCAGAATATTGAAAAAAGGCTAAGATTCAAATATGGACAAAATCGATGAATTATTAAATCGTGGTGTAGATGGTGTGCTTCCGTCAAAATCAGAACTGGAAAAAGTTCTAAGAAGCGGCAAAAAACTAAAAGTTTACCAGGGCTTCGATCCGACTTCGCCAGAACTTCACATTGGCCACCTGATCGGCCTTCGAAAACTACGCCAGTGGCAGGAGCTCGGCCACCATGTGATCTTTTTGATAGGCGATTTTACTGGCAGAATCGGCGACCCCAGCGGCAAGGACGAAACCAGACCAAGTCTCACCAAAGATGAAGTAGACAAAAATGCCCAAACTTATAAAGAACAGGCGGCAAAAATACTCGATTTCGACGGTAAAAATCCGGTCTCGCTCATGTTCAACAGCAGCTGGTCTGACAAAATGTCTCTCCATGATTTTTTTACAATTGCCGCAAGAGTGACTTTCCAGCAACTTATTGAGCGAGATCTCTACCAAAAAAGATTAAAAGAAAATAAAGATCTGTCACTGGTCGAAATGCTTTATCCTCTTATGCAAGGTTACGATTCTGTCGCCATGGACGTCGATGTCGAAGTCGGCGGTCGCGACCAACTCTTCAACATGATGATGGGCAGACACCTTATGCAAAAGCTGAAAGGCAAAAACAAATTTGTTTTGACAACACAACTCCTGATAGACAAAGAGGGACGAAAAGTGGGCAAGACAACCGGTAATGCAGTCGCAATCGCCGACTCTCCGGATCAGATATTCGGAGCAATAATGAGCTTCCCGGACGAAGTTATAATCAAGGGTCTTGAATGTTTAACCGACGTAAAAATGGAAAAAATTGAATCGATTGAGAAACAAATCAAAGGCGGCAAAAATCCTCTAGAGTTCAAAAAACTGCTCGCATTTGAAGTAGTCAAACAACTTTCAGATGATAAATCTGCTCAAATTGCCCAAAAACAATTCGAGTCTATCCACCAGAAAGGCATCCTTCCAGCGGACACTCAAACAACAGTCACAGCCGCTCCATTGATCAACGTTTTAATTAACATTGCGGGCAGCAAATCACAGGCAAAACGACTGCTGGAGCAAAACGCTATAGAAATTGACGGCGAGGTAGTCAGTAATGGTAATATAAATCTCAAATCAGGTCAAATCATAAAGGTCGGTAAGAAAACATTTGTCAAAGTAGAGTAAAAATAATTTAACAATAGTTTATGTTCCTCCTTAAACGCCGCTATTTCAAAAATTTTTGGAAATTTGTAATTATCATTTCCGGCCTTGCCTTTATCATCGGCCAGTTTGCCCTCTACCTCCTCTACGCCAATATTTGACAACGGAAATTTAACACCCGACAATTGACGAGAAATTATGGACGCTAAAACTCGAGTCGAAAATCTTCCGGGAATTGGACAATATTATTCCTATAAACTGAAGCGTCTCGAAATAGAAACATTAGAAGAATTAATTTATCACTTTCCTTTCCGCTATGATGATTTTTCGCAAATAGCGCCGATTCAAAACTTAACACCTGGAGAAAAAGTAAGTATCCAAGGTAACGTCTGGCAAATAAAAAACATCAGAACCAGAACGGGCAAGTTCATCACAACGGCAACGGTGGCCGATGACTCAGGAACAATTGAAGTCATCTGGTTCAACCAGCCATATCTGACTAAAAATATTAAAGCAGGTACTCCGATTTCGCTCTCCGGAAAAGTCGAACTCGATGGTCACAGATTCAAACTTATGTCTCCACAATACGAAATAATACGCACTCAAACCGCACCCCAGGACTTATCAACTCTCCACACCGGTCGTCTTGTCCCGGTCTACCCCGAAACCGAAGGGGTAACCTCCAAATGGCTTCGGGCCAAGATCGCCAAATTTTTACCTGAATATTTAAAATCACAAAAAGATTTTATGCCGGATAACATTATTTCCCACCAAAAGTTAATTGATTTAGATTCTGCCTTACACAAGATTCATTTTCCCGAAAACCTGCAAGACGTAAGCCTGGCTAGGAAACGGTTAGGCTTTGACGAGCTTTTCGAAACTCAATTCATTTCTGCACAAAGAAAAGAGAAATGGCGAAACAAAAACCATGCTCCAAACATGAAAGTTGAAAAAGGGAAAGTAGTCGAATTTATTAAAAGTCTCCCTTTCAAATTAACCCAGGCGCAACTGCGGGCAATTACCGAAATTCTACAAGACATGCAGAAAAATATCCCCGCAAACCGGCTTCTGGAAGGCGATGTGGGCTCCGGAAAAACTGTAGTAGCGGCAACCGCAGCTTATATCAGCTATTTAAACGGCTACGAAACGCTAATTGCAGCACCAACAGAAATTCTTGTATTTCAACACGCAATGACGATAAACCAGCTCCTTTCACCCTTCGGCATCAAAACCGGCATCTGGACAGGAAGCAAAAAACAAAAAGGCGACATTACTGTTGGAACTCACGCTCTTCTTTCAACCTTCAAAGCTGAAAAACAAATTGGGCTGGTCGTGGTTGACGAGCAGCACAGATTCGGTGTAGCTCAGCGTGCCAAACTTTTTACAGGAAGTCCCAAACAGGAAACACCCCACCTGCTCACCATGACCGCAACTCCTATCCCCAGAACGCTGACCCTGACGCTTTATGGCGATCTTGATCTTTCCATTCTCGACGAAATGCCCATTGGTCGCCAGAAAATTTCCACCTTCGTCGTGCCAAACAAAAAAAGGCTCGACGCCTATCAATTTATCGAGAAGCAGATAATGGAAGGCAGACAAGCGTTCATTCTCACGCCTTTCGTTGAGCCTTCCGAAACAATGCAAAGCGTAAAAGCAGCCACAGTTGAATTTGGAAAACTAAAAAACCACTTCAGCAAAAAAGTAAAACTGGGTCTTCTGCACGGACGCTTAAAAAGTAAGGATAAGGAAAAAGTCATAGGCAACTTCAAAGCAGACAAAACCAACATCTTGGTGACAACACCGGTAGTTGAGGTTGGAATCGACATCCCAAACGCAACCATAATGATGATCGAATCTGCAGAAAGATTTGGACTGGCCCAGCTTCACCAGCTGCGTGGCAGAGTTGGCAGGGGAGAACACAAATCTTATTGTCTCCTGTTTTCCGATTCACAATCAGAAATGTCTCAAAAACGCCTCAAATCCATGGAAAAAGTTCACGTTGGATTTGAACTTGCCGAAATTGATCTTAGGCTGCGTGGACCAGGTGAAATTTTCGGATTTCGCCAATCAGGCTTTGCAAATTTAAAGATTGCCGACCTCTCAGACGAAGTTTTGATTTCAAAAGCTCAAGCAGAAGCCAAAAAGCTGGTAGAAAATGACCCCAACCTAGAAAAGTATCCATTGTTAAGAGAAAAAATAAATACTTTTGAACTTGAATATGTCCAACCGAATTAGATCTTGACAAAGTTTTCACAAAAAGAATATTCTAATAACAGTTAACTGCAAACCTGACCCGTAGCAGTTTTTTTATTGGAAAATGGAGCAATATATTCCAGGCAGAAGAATCAAACCGGTTAGGGAAGGATCAAGTCGGCTTGTCCTCAACAAACCAAACGTTCCTCCACCAGAAATTCGTTCCATCCAAGAGCTTAGAATTACTTTGATATCGCATAAACCAATCGACTGCAACGGTTATCAGCACAAACCAGCCACGGTTGAAGACGAAAGCGGATTAGTAAAAGCAGTTGAGTTAACACCTTCAAGAATTTTGCCTCTTCTCGACGTAAAGTCAGTCTCTTTTGGTGGAGGAAGAATTATTGGAGGAGGAACGAGCCGCGAAGCTATCAGAACCGCCAAAAAACAAGCAAAGAGAAACCCGCATCAAAGTTGACGCAAGCGAACAAACCCCTATATAATCACCCGAAGGCAATTTTTATAGTTTCAAGTTTAAAGTTTATAGTTTATAGTTAAATCATGACACCATTACCAAAGAAAAAACACGCAAAATCTCGAACCCGAACCAGAAAGGCTGCAATCAGTCTTCGTCTGCCAACTTTAGTAACTTGCCCCAAGTGCCAGAGTCCAAAGTTCCCACACCGTGCCTGTCCAAATTGCGGCTTCTACAAGTAAATAGTATTAGGTATCATGTATATAGTATTAAGGAAATCCTAACCATAATACATAATACTGAATACTTTATACTATGAAGCTTAAAAGTGATCCGCGCCACCATGCTCGCGTGGAAACCGTCAAAAAATTGTTTGAGTATAGTTTTCAGGCAAACAAAGATTTGAAAAACAACGAAACGGCAAAGGCCGTAATCAAAAAACAAAAAACCATCGACAGCCTTATTTCTAAAAACGCTCCTGCCTGGCCGATCGCTCAAATTGCCCCTCTGGACATCTCAATTCTAAGACTTGCAATCTGGGAGCTTATGTTTAAAACTATAAAAGAGCCCTACAAAGTAATAGTAGACGAAGCAGTCGAAATAGCCAAAGAATACGGAAGTGAATCATCGCCTGGCTTCATCAATGGTGTCTTGGGAGCAATAATTAAATCAAAACGGCTAGTAGCTAGTGGCTAATAACTTATAACTAACTTTATGGTTGATTATCTTGAAGAACTTAAAAAATTGATAGTAAAACAATTTGGTCTTGAGGAAGATACCGTAGAAGAAGACTCTTTTTTGGAAACAGACCTCAATATGACAGAGTTTGACCTCGAAGACCTTATTGCCCAGATTGAAGATAAATATGAAATAGAAATTCCTCCAAACGATTATCTGAAATTTAAACAGGTCGCAGATATTGCCAATTATTTATATGAACACGTTACAACCGTCTAGTCCTGTGAGTAAACTCCAAAACGCTATTGGAATTAACTTCGCCAACGAAAAATTTTTAAAAAACGCTTTTATTCACCGCTCCTATTTAAACGAACACAAAAATTTTACAGGGCAGTCAAATGAAAGAATGGAGTTTTTGGGTGATTCCGTATTGTCTCTTGTAGTATCGAAGTTTCTTTTTGAAAATTTACCCGATAGTACTGAGGGTGACCTGACACAGCTGCGTGCCGCTCTAGTTAGAACAGAAACACTTGCAAAACTTGCAGAAAATCTTGATCTTGGCCACTATCTGTTTCTTTCAAAAGGTGAAGAAGATACTGGTGGTCGCACCAATACAACAATCCTGGCAAACACTTTCGAAGCCTTAATAGGCGCAATTTTTCTCGATCAGGGACTGGAAAAGTCGGAAAAGTTCCTGGAAAAAAACATACTTAGTAATTGGAAGGAGCTGGCAGAATCCGCAGTTTCCGACAATAAATCCAAACTTCAGGAAATTCTCCAGCGCAAAAAGCACAAATCACCAACTTATAAATTGATAAATTCTTGGGGACCAGACCATGAAAGAAAATTTAAAGTCGGTGTATATCTCGACGACAAACTACTGGGTGCGGGAGTTGGCAGAAACAAGCAAACCGCCGCACAAAGTGCGGCTCGCGATGCTCTTTTAAAAGTAGATAGAACTATTAGTTGAAGCCAAGCGTGTTTTCTGAGATAATACCCCAAGCTGTAAATCGCAAATTAAACACCTAATTATGTCAGTTAAAATAAGGCTTACCAGAACAGGCAAAAGTCACCAAGTTTCTTTCCGCATCGTGGCCCTAGATACACGAAGTAAGAGAGACGGGGGTTTCTTGGAAATTTTGGGTTTTTATAATCCGTTCAATACGCCCTCTTTAGAAATAGATAAAGAAAAATTGGCCGCTTGGACCAAAAAGGGTGCAAAACCAACACTTGCAGTCATAAGCCTCCTGGAAAAGGGTAGTTTGACCAAAAAGGTCTCCAAAAGAAAATTAGCACGCGACAAGGCAAAAGCCGACAAAGTCCCGCTTCGCCCGCTTCGACAAGTCGAAGACGAGGTGAGCAGCGAGGCGAGCGAGCCTCGCTCACAAAGTGAGCGGGAAGAAGAAACTGACGCAGTAAAGACAACTGCGGCTGAATCTATTACAAAAGAAGCAATAGTTGAAGAGTCTAAAGGATCAGATAAAGTAAAAGCAGAGCAAAACCAACAAGCTGTAGATAAAACTGAGGCGAGCAAACCTGAGCCAAAGCCTGAAACATCCCAACCTTAATACTGAATACTAAATACTAAATACTGAATACTAAAAAATGGAAGATTTAATTACACTTTTAATAGAACCTCTGGTCTCAGACATCAAAAAAGTTCGAATAGAAAAACAAGAAAACGGTCAAAACATTATTTTTAATGTATTTGTCCCGAAAGAAGAAATTGCCAAGGTTATCGGCAAAGAAGGAAAGATGATTAAAGCCATTAAAAACCTCGTTAAAATCCGGGCAATAAAAGAGGACCTCTTCGCTCATCTGGAAGTCCAAGAAGCATAAAATAAATTACTAATTTCTAATTAATCAAATTTCTAATTTATTAAACATTTGGTAATTGGTACTTATTTAGATCAATTTATAAATGACCTTCCATATCATTACATTGTTCCCGGAAATTTTCGAAAGCGCATTTTCAACAAGCATCATAAAACGTGCACAGGCTAAAAAAATAGTCAAAATAAATTTCATTAATCCAAGGGATTTTGCCAAAGATAAGCACAAGTCTGTTGACGATAAACCTTATGGTGGCGGAAGAGGAATGGTCATGCGCACGGATATTCTTGTAAAAGCTTTGGAGTCGATCAAGCCGCGACCATACACCATTCTCCTTTCGGCATCAGGCAAAAAATATAATCAAAAAAAAACCCAAGACTTCGCCAAAAAAAAGTCTCTAGCTATAATCTGCGGGCATTATGAAGGCATAGATGCACGCGTGGAGAAATTTGTAGACGACGTCATCTCAACCGGCGACTTTGTCATGACAGGGGGCGAAATAGCGGCAATGGCAATTGTCGACTCAGTAACTAGACTAATTCCCGGTTCCATTCACAAAGACTCGCCCAAAAAAGAGTCGTTCTCCGACAGCTTACTTGAATACCCTCAGTATACGCGGCCTGAAAATTTTCGAGGACAGCGAGTTCCTCAAGTTCTACTCTCAGGAAATCACAAGCAAATAGAGAATTGGCGCCAAAAAGAAGCCAAAAAACGCACAAAAAAATTCCGCCCCGAACTCCTAGATGAAATATAAATTCCAAAATCAAATCTTGCTTTGTCAGTTTGCTAGGCCGCAGTTCTGCATTGCAGAACGAGAACCGCATGGCACTGAATATTTTGTCCGATGAGGGAAAGGGAATATCGAGAAAAGCGCTAGCTTTTCTCCAAGTTAAAACGGCGCAAACAAGTCAGATCTTCCGATAGGTACACTGGGAACTTCACTGAAGGAGGGTTGTCCAACACCAACAGCTGTTTTAACCTTATCTAGTCTCGCTTGTTCTGAATCAGTAAGTTTGGATACTGGAGACTCTATTTGACCAAGTTTTGTAGCTCTGGGCTTCCAATAAGCATTAATTACCATACTGACTTTTAAAGGTGCTACAACACCCTGCGTCGAAGAAGATGAAAGCGTAAGATCCTCGATTGAAGTCACCCGACTTACGGATGATATAGTCGAGAGAAAATTAAGAAAAGAATTGTAATCACCGGTCGTCGAAATCCTAACTTGAATTTTGGGTGCCGCATCAGGCTCCTTACTTGCCTGGCCCGCTGGTGCCGCCTGTACCCCCGATCCACCAGTAGAACTGTCTGCAGAAACAGAACCCGGCGCAACGTCCACCTTACTCAAAACTACACCGCTGCTTCCTGCTGCAGATTCGATCTGGTGTATCATGGAAAACGTTGCCTTGTCAGACGGTAAAAGCGCCTCCGCATATCCCAAGTCTTGCTGAAGCTCAATCTTGTCGAAAGATGACAGGATACCGACTTTGGTAATCAGTTGCTGCACCCTGTCTTCCAAACCTTTGTTTTCTGATCTCAAAGCCAAAACGCTGGAAAACTTAGGCCAAACTATAAAAAACAACACGATAACTGAAATTACAATTGCCGAAATTGGAGCTGCCATCGCACCAATCCTGGAAGTATCGAAACCCACGCTTAGCTTTAACGAAGGAACGTTAGGTAAATTCATTTTTTCACTCCTGTTAATTTCCCAGAAATCACAAAAGCATAAACGCCAAATTCATCCGAACTTAGAGTATCTATAGCCACGTTAGTCACAAGTTCCGTACCGGAAGCGGATGTCAAAGAGGAGACAAGACCGGCAACATCTGCCGATGTTTTTGCCCTCCCGGAAATAGTTATTTTCGAATCGCTTACCCTTAAATCCGTAAAATAAACACCTTGGGGAAGTAAACCTGCCATTTTACCGAAAAAATTCTTGTAATCGGTCCTTGCAGAAAGCAACTGGTCTGCAGCACCAGCTTTGTCTTTGGAAACCACCAAAAGCTCTTCTTGGGGCTTATACTGATTAATTTTTACGCTATTATCCTCAACCTGGGCGATTAAATTGTTCTTTTTAGAGACTGCCGTTGTATACATCAAAAGAGTGATTAGTGTTACCACGGCGCTTAAAACAAGAACACCAACAGCGACAAACTGCAATTTTTTTTGCGTTTGCTCGGCTCGCTCCTGAGCTTTTTCTTCAACCGGGATAAGATTAATATCAGGCATAATTTAGTATTTTAGCAACTAGCCACTAGTTGCTAATTTCTAGTGGCTAACTTCAGCGTAGCAAACATCAGACTCGCATAGCAAGGCCACAACTAACAGCATATAAACTTCCCTGACCGGCAAGTTTTGTGACAAGACCCTTTTTTTCAAAGTCAAACCATGGATCTCCTAGCGAAACCTCCAGAGAGGTCCTCTCGACCAAAAATTCCGAAAGTCCCGGCAAAAATGCTCCGCCGCCGCAAATCACAACACGCACAACTTGTGAGTTTGCCACATGGCTTCTGGAATATTCAACCGCTTTAAGAATTTCAGAAATTATTATGTCTAAAATTGGCTTGAGTATTGCAGCCACTTTACCCGAAAGCTTATCCTCCAAAATACCATAGGTATGTTTGTAGTCTTCTGCCTGCTGCTGGGGAAGATTAAATTCTGCCATTATTGCCCGGGTTAAATTAAAACCCCCGCTTGCTATAGACCTTGTAAAAAGCACGTTTCCGGCTTGTGCAATAATAAGTTCCGTAGATAGCGCACCCATCGAAACAATAATAGTTGCAGGATCGCTAGCTCTGGTTAAAGCACGGGCAAGAGCCGTCGATTCGGTTTCGATAACGTCTGCATGCAAACCGGCACCTTTTGCGATATTCAGATATTTTTGCACAATTCTTTTCGGAGCAGCAATCAAAAGAACGTCCATTTTGTCCGTTGCATTCTGTGGTCTATTAATCAGTTTATACTGCAAAGTTACATCCTTAATTGGTAGCGGGACATATTGCTCAGCCTCCCAATTTATTGCAGCTGAAAGTTCTTTATCAGTAAGATTTGGCAGCTGAATTAGGCGGGTTACAACCTGGGACTCAACAAGCGAAACTGCACATTTATCAGATTCAATCTTAGCGTTGCCAACTGCAGTTTTTATACTTTCTGAAATTTTATCAAGATCAACGGTAGACTCGGATTGAACACCGCCCGCCGGTGTAGGCACTATTGAAGCAGCTGAAAGAATTTTCTTTCCGCCGGCAATGTCAACCTTGGCCACTTTAATAAATGACCTTCCGATATCTAAACCAAACCTGTCAGACATAGATAAAATATTTTATTATTGACTTAACCCAGAACTGGTGCTTTCTCCGGATTTGAATGGTGCTTGGGAAGGGGAGGCCGAAGAGCTGCCAGAAAGTGGAGACGGAGGCGGCGAAAACTTATTAACAGAGTCAGAGATATTTTGGTCATCAATCTGCCGATCTTGAGTCGGTACAGAAGGAGCTTCTTTGGTTCTGGAAGTGGCAACAATCAAAAGAATTGCCGGCACAATAACTGCAGACATTCCTATTAAAGAAAGTATCAATTTTGTCTTCTTGCTCATTTCTAAAAAATAGAGCTCTTCATTTACTTAACAATGTCCTGTTCTGAAAAAAGTACATAGTCAAAACTTGCAGGCAATTGAGGCAGAGCCGTTCTTGTAACCTGAACTTTTCTGGTTATACCCGCTTGGGTAGAAGCGGTTGAGGTAATGTTGTAAGTTTGTGCAGGCAAGGATCCGGAGGAACTACTCACCATAACAGTTGCCTTATTCCAAAATGGTCTTATTCTTAAAAATACGGGAGAAGCGGCAAGATCAATCTGGACGCACTTTTGGAACCCACTACCGCTTGTGCAATTATGATAAGGCGCAGACAGGGTGGTTGTAGAAGGATCTACAAAACCCTGTTGGTCACCTCCATGATCAGCTCCGGACCAGGCGCTCCTCACCTGCGTGTACGGACTAACACCATTTATCTCTGTAATTTCCAAAGATGCCGGATTGCCTGATTCAGAGGAATCAGAAGAATTAACCCACTCCACCTGAACCGTCCCTGAACCCCCACTAAGTGCAATTTGCCCCACATTTCCCTCGTCGATTACTTGCTGATAAGTGTTAGCTGAGGCGATAGACACATTAGCCGTAAGATTACCAACCGGTACGTTAACAGTTGTTTGTCCACCAACCGGAATCCCCGAAGTTATCGTTGAAAGGCGTGATAATACATCCTCAACGCCCCCCTCTGCGGCCGTGAATGCTCGCTGGCTCTGTTCGGTCTGAGTAGAAGTTCGAAGGTTCGTGATATTTCTAGAAGCCACAGAAAGCCCTACGGCCAGTGCAACGACTACTACTAAAAGTACAATAATTAAAATCTGACCGGAGCGCTTTTTCATCACTCTAATCTCAGTTTAGGAACAAAATGCCGACATTGTCAATCTTCTCCAACTTTTCACTTTCAACTTTTCACTTTCAACTTAATTTTAGTATTTCCTTAGTGAAATAGTAGTCATAAAATTCGCACTCGCATTAAAATCCGCTCTCGTAGGAGCTTTAACTGCACGATCTGCCGTAAAACTAACAACCACTATATCCCCGCTAAGACTGGATGTGGGGGCAGACGCAGTTATACTGCAGCTTGTGATGTTGGTACCCGAGACAGTATCTGTGTTGCTTATCGTTTTATAATCGCTTGCTGTTGGCACCGGACCGCCAAGAACCTGTGTTGCTGTCTTTATCGCGCCGTTTAAAGAAGCAGTCGGCGAAAAACATGCCAAATAAAAGTTGCTGTTGTCTCCACCTAAAAGAACAACGCCGCCTGAAGACCCAACAGGTAAAGATGCTAGGTTTGTGGCACTTTTGGCTCCTCTTATCTGACGTTCCAAAGAGTCAAGTATTGCTTGTCCGTTTTGTTTTACTTCAGCAGAAATATTAGCCTGATTAGTACCTTTGAGAATAGAGGTTAAAAAAAGAAGCGCAGCTCCTACGGCTATCGCTAGTAGTCCGAGTACAACGAGAAACTCAATGAGGGTGTAACCTTTGGGCATTAACTTAAATATACACTAGGCACTAAGCACAATGCACTAAGCACTAACTCTCAGCAGGCTTCGGTTGAACTGACGCAGTTAGACAATTTTGTAACATTCGTTACGCTCTGAGTACCCGAAGACTCATCCCAGGAAATAGTCACGGTAACTTTTCTTCTATTCGCCGAACTGGGGTTATCATCCTCGATAAAGATGGCGCGCGCAAATATAGTCGAAGTGATATTCTCCGGACACGTTCCTGTTGCAGTCAGTGACCAGTCTTTTGGATCGGATGCAGGCATAAGTAACCTTTTGCAGGATAGTCCGGTGTTATTTACCAGCTCAGCAAATCCTTTGCGATCACGCAGGGCTCTGATTTGCTCAATTGTCTGTAAGGCTAACTTTGTAGCCTCTGTATTGTTCGAAGCGCTTCTTGAAGTTCTTTGCGTAATCAAACTAGCCGTAACAAGAGATATCGCAAGAGCGACTACAACAGCAAGCGCAATAACAACTTCAATTAAACTTTGGCCCTTTTTCTTCATGAACAGGAAAATGAACTTTCCTCATTAACTTCACCGCTTAAGTCAACTTTTATTCTAGAACATCTGTTCTGTGCTGTGTTGGAAAGCTCGACAAAAATAGCAGCCGACTGCGGAGGAATCTGTAAATAACCCTTAAGATTACCCGTCGTGTCTAAAAAATCCAAATCAGGGGGAATACCGACTACAGTAGTACTAAAGTGATAAGAAACATCAGACGAAAGAGGGCGGTATAAAATTGCCACGGGTTGCGTGACATCATTATTCCCGGAATAAGAAATGAATCTAATCATCGTGTCTCTTGGTAAATTGATGGTTTTTTCCAAAAATCTCACTTCAGAATAAGTCGCAGTTGAGGTAATACAGTCTCCACCGATTGTGTAAGATGTTGCCCCTCTTGCAGTGTTCAAATACCAACCCCCAAGGGAAAAACTAGAAGAGCATTCAGCTCCAGACCCTTTATTCCCCGAATAAGCATTGTTTTGAACAAGCCTTAAATCGCCTTTAAGTTGACTTGCGGCACTTCTAACCCGCTGGTTTTTTTCGAAGGAGAGATAACTGGCGGTAACTAAAGAAGCGGCGATACCGAAAAGCGAAATCACCACCATAAGCTCGATCAAAGTGAAACCGTTTGGAACGATGGATTTTGGATGATGGATTTTAGATTTTTTTCTCCTATCTACAGTCCATAATCTATAATCTAATCGGAAGGGCATTAATTCCACTTTACACTTAGGCTCGCAACTCTGCAACGCAGAGTGAGAACCGCATGGCACTGTATAGTCACTATGCACTATTCACTATTCACTACTCACTATTCACTACTCACTTGTCACTAATTATCAGACCATACCCAGATACCAAACCAAAATCGTCTGTCCCCAAAACATTGAAATGACTGCGCCTGTTGCTAAAAACGGACCAAATGGAATAGTCTGACCAATCCTTTTTTTACCAACTGCCAAAAGCAACAAAGATACCACGGCCCCGAGAAAGAAAGAAAGGAATATCGACAGGAGGGAAAGAGGCCAGGAAAGAATCAAGGCGATCAAAAATACCAAAGGCACATCTCCAGTACCCATACCTCGACCACGAGTGAGTAGTATTAAAAGAATAAAAAATCCGGCAAGACCAAAAGCACTAACTACAGAAACCACAAAAGCCCCGGATCCCATGGAAAAAAAATTATAAAAAAGGACCACCAAAGAAGCCAAAAAGACAAAACTTGTCGGGATAAGCGAGAACTTAAAATCAATAACAGAGACGACTATAAAAACACAAATTAGAAATAAATAGAGAATAAGAGTGCCGGGATTGATTACACCAGAAGACGCCAGATGATAGAGAGTTAAGGCAAATAATAACCCGCTTAGAGACTCAACAATTGGATATTGCCAAGAAAGCTTTTTGTGACAATACCGGCACCTCGCACCGAGGGCGACAAAGCTCGCAATTGGCACCAGGTCTAATGCTCCAAGAGAAGCGTGACAAAAGTCACAGTAAGACCTGCCGCGAATAAAGCTCTCCCGCTTCACGCTTCTATCTATAAGCACGTTCAAAAAACTCCCGAGAGCAGAACCCAGGATAAATAAGAGTATCAATAAGAAAACCACAAAATAAATAGTATCTGAATTTTTATACCTTTACAAAATCTTTACTTTGTTTACTATAAATCTTTTGCTACACTGTTCTCAATGCGAAGAAGGATAACAAGCCTATGGCCACAGTTTTTTATATTCTTCGTAGTTTTATCATTTTTCGTTAGGCTCTATTTCCCTCCGTCAATTTTTGTAACTCCGGATTTTGGCAGAAGTGACCTGCTTCATCTAAATCTGCCAAACAAATTTGTACTGTCACAAAACCTGAGAAGCTTTAAATTTCCATTATGGCAAAATAATATAGCCCAGGGTTATCCGATTTTTTCCGAAGCCATAACCGGAACTTTCTTCATACCAAATATAATAATTTTTTCAGCTTTACCTTTCGAAATCGCCATACCGACTCTATATCTTGTAACCTTTTTAATTTCGGCTTTGGGAATGTATTCGCTCCTAAGATCGTTAAACATTAATGAATATTCTTCCATCTTCGGGGCCGTCAGTTTTACATTTTCAGCTGCAATGGTTCTACGAATTTCTCACCTCGGAGTCATTCAAACTATTTCGCTACTCCCTTTAACGCTCATGTTCGTAATCTTTTTTCTTAAAAAAACTTCTTTAAAAAACTTTCTTGTACTCTCATTTCTTTTCTCGCAATTTTTACTTGTCGGCTTCGCACAAATATTCGTTTATGCAATATTTCTATTCACTTCACTAATTTTTCTTTATGCAATTTTAAAAACCAAAAAAAATTTTATCAAAAGCTTTCTTTTGTTTTGCCTCATTCTCATTTTCACTTTCAGCCTGTCAGCAATTCAGCTGCTCCCTGCGGTTGAATTGACTCAATATTCAATTCGAGAAAAAGGGGTCAACCCTTCTACCATTTTAAATTCCATCCCGATGAAAATTAACAACCTCAAAACTTATATCAACCCCTTTATTCTCGGCTCTGCAAAAAATGGTACCTACAATAGTACAAATTGGCAAAATACTGGGATTTTCTGGGAAAATACTACCTACATCGGTCTCTTACCGATTTCTCTCTCGCTTTTTGGAGTATTTTATCTCACTTTCCAAAAGAAAAAGGATAAACTTTTTTTCACCATAGTAATTTTGACGGCAATAACACTACTTTTATCACTCGGAACTTTAGCTCCGACCCATATTTTATTTTCATTTCCACCATTATCCTTTTTTAGGGTCCCGGCTCGTTTTAATCTTTTCACTCAATTCTTTTTAGTTATTCTCGCAGCTTATACTTTGAACCTCTTTTCCAAAAAAATGTCGTCTAGACCTAAATTCATATTTTTTCTGCTCGTAATTTCTTTAACGACCTTCGATTTATTTTCAAAATGGTGGTCATATCACCCAATCGGAAAAAGCAAAGAATGGCTAGCTCCCCCTGAAAGCTTTTACAAACTAGATAAAAACTTTAAGGACTATCGGATCGCGAAAATAGGTGAAAACACATGGAACAATATTTTTGTAAAAAATGGTTGGGAAAACCAGTCGGAGTATTATAAATTTTTTCTAAATTCTTTAGAAGAAAATTACAATGTATTTTTTGATCTCAATCAATTAAACGGGTATGTCGTTTTGCCTACAAAAAGGTTTAATTTAGAACAATCAATAATGCTAGAGGCGGCAAAATCAGATTCTGGCTTAGAATTGTCATCAAGTTTTAAAAAGTTGTTAGACTCTCAAAACGTTAGATACCTTTTATCCTCGCAAGAGATTAAAAATAATGACTATTCAAAAATTTTTGAAACAGAAAAAGATAATTTTAAGTACTACATTTACGAAAGTTCTTCTTATTTACCAAAATTCTCGATCTATTACTCCTTTCAAACCGTAAATTCTATTCAGGACTACTTCCAAAAATATAAGGAGATCGATCCGACAAAAACAGTACTTCTGGAAAAAAATATCAAATTGGACTTAGAAGAAAGCGCCGGCGAAGTCAAAGTGAACAAAAATCTAGAAGGGGAATACGACCTTCTTGTGACAACTCAAAAACCCGGAATACTGGTTGTTTCCGATTCATTTTATCCCGGATGGAAGGCAAAAATTGACGGGGAAAAAACAGAGATTCTTCCTGCAAATGTTAATTCAAAAGCAATCTTCTTGCCGGAAGGAAAGCATCATGTAAATTTTTCCTTCAAACCGTTCTCTTTTAATCTAGGCCTAATAATAAGCCTAGCTTCACATCTAATTCTGCTGTTTCTTCTATTGAGAACAAAAAAGGCTTTTCGCAGAAATGAAACTCACATCTAACAAAATTATTACTACAGCTTATCAAGATCTTTGTTATTAATTTGCTGTAGCTGTTTAGACTTCTCCGAAATTTCGCTCGCTTTTCTCTCGTCACCAAAACAAAACTTGTAAACATTTTCCAGTCCGGTCCATGCTTCCCAGTCTTTCTCGTCCTGCTGAGTCATTTTTAAAAATAAATCTGAAGACTTTTGACAATCCTTGTCCAAAGCATAGCTTAGAGCTAAACCATAAAGCGCCCTGCGGTTGTTTTTTTCAAAATCAAGCGCTAAGTTAAAAAGTTTTCTGGCCTCATCTCTCTTTTCCAACCTCAAAAGTGACATCCCGTTTTCAATATAGGCATGAACATAAATAGACAGGATATCTTCTCCGAAAAATTGCTGATACTGACTCATCCCCGTTTCTTTGGTAAATTTGTTCCGTTCAAGATTCTTAATTATTCTATCCGCCTGCTCGTCGACAGATGGTTTATCCTGCTTCTTATAAATCCGCAATAACATACCCTCATTAACAAGAACATAACCATCTGGAAGCACAAGAGACTGCATAGCATAAAAAGGGTATTTATCGTAATTCAACTCCAAAAACTCAGGAAAAAATTCATCCAGAGTAAAAATTTCATCAGATTTAAAACTCTCCGGAAATTTCAAATCCTCATTCAGCTTCATCACTTCTAATCTATAACTTGGCCTCGTCAATCTTGCCAAAAGAAAAACCTTTGAATCTCTATTAAAGTTTTCTACGTAATATGTGTACTGTGCGTTAAAAGCATTGGTATCTCCGGTCAGCAAAATAATACCGGGAGGATCGGCCGAAGACAAAAAATCTCGTGCAAGCACATCACCTAGTTGATAATTAGATAAATCCGCCTTAGGCCAATTTATAATAGCGAGATTGAAAGGAATAATAAGAAAACTTAAACCAACCGTCAAGCTAATAAGCTCTTTTTTAAAAGAAATCCACTTTCCAAAAAACCATATGGCAAAGTCCCGAATTACCAAAAAGCCAAATCCTAATATTATTGTCAAAAATAAATAGGAAAGCAGTAAAAACCTTTCGGATACGCCCTGTAGAAATACATCAACCAAAGGAAAGGAAGCATAAAATAAGAAAAAAGGGCCTGTCATAAAAACTGCAAGTGTTAGAAAAATAAAATAACGCCGTTTTCGCAAGAAAAGATAAATTAACCCAAGCACTATCAAGGCTAAACCAATGTAGGTAAAATCCGCTATAAAAACTTTAAAATACCAGTAAATTTGAATAAATCTGGCCTCTGGAGTAAACCCTATTAAATCACGGGCAGCAGTAAAGGTTCCATAATCCCCGCGAGTTATCAATTGAAAAAAATTTTTTAGATTTGTCGGTGAATCCCAGTTAACAGGGGTATGTCTAAAAGCCGCAAAGGGAATAAAAATGTAAGGTAAAAAACCGGCAAAAAAAGCCAAAATACCCATCACGACTCTCTTTTTCTTCAAAAAAATTTGCCTTCTTGTTTTTAAAAGAATGTAAAGATAGGCAGGTGAAAGCAACAAAACAGTATGGTGATGGAAAACATCAAGACCGAAAAATAGTAACGAAAAGTAAAACATCTTAATATTGGGTTTTTTTAATTCAACTGAAGTAAGCCATTCAAAAAGAAAAAAAACAGAAACAACAGCCAGAAGGGAAGCAAGCTGAAAAACTTCAGCCATATGTCCGTAAAGCCAAAACAATGGAACAAATGCCAAAAATAATGAAGAGGAAATTGCAATCAATTTGCTTTTAGTCAAACGGGAAATTACAAGACAGAGAAAACCGATGGTAATTGCCTCATAAATAGCCGAAACATAATTTGCACGGAAAGCAAATGTACTTCCAAATTCAAACCTCGTAATCAGCCACCCAAGAATAGTATTTAGCGGATAACCGGGAGGATGGGGAACACCGGCAAAGAAATAAGAAAGAATTATGTCTCCCGAATCTCCACCAAAAACTGCTTTTGACACCCCTAGAGAGTAAATCGCAAGGATAAAAGAGGAAAGTAAAAAGGCAATAAACATAGGGCTTACCAAGATTACCAGAAAATCTTTTTTTAAACCATATCTACGCTCAAGATTTTCGAATAAAAAATGAGCACAACAAAGCTTATGTTGTGCTCAAATTATCTTAATCTCACCTGACTTACAAGTTATTCGTACATACACTCAACGACACTTCTTGAGCCTTACCGGAAGTAGACTGCCAACACCAAACTGTTCCTGTAGTATTCGGATTTTCAAGAGTGGCCCAAACAGCCGCCTCTGTCGAGTCAGCAGAATAATCGTATCCATAATTACTGTCTCCTGTAGGATCCGTTGGAAGTTGTTTCAAATCTCCGGTACTTACAAGCGTGGCCATACTTGTTGGGTAACTACCAGATCCGGGAGTTGTATAAAAAGCCTGCAAAGCAGTAACTAATTGTCCAACGTCACTTTTTCGTCCGGCATCACGCGCCTGCTGTTGTCTTTTAAGTGGGTTTACAGCAACCAATACCGCTGCCGCCAAAATACCGAGAATTGCAATTACGATAAGAAGCTCGATTAAGGTGAAACCTTTGAAGAACTTTCTCTGGGCAGATTTAATCATTATTTAAGTTTCACCTCCTCTCGGAATAATTCCTTGATTTTTCCACTATCAATATAAGTATCACTATTCAATTTTAACTTGTCAAGGACCACAACCAGTAATCCCTATAATGGCTGAGGAGCACAATTTGACTTCCCTAAAATTAAAACTGTGCAGTCAAGTTATATATAGGAAGAATAATCGAAAGTACCAAAACTCCGACACCAAGACCCAAAACAACCAAAATCACAGGTTCGAGTGCGGTCGTTAGATTCCTAATTAAATTTTCTCCCTCTCCTTCGAAATAAACAGAGAGCCTCCCTAAGACCTCGTCCATCTTGCCTGTTTCCTCACCGACTCTAAGCATTTGTCCAATAATTGGTGGAAAAATCGGATTTGTGGCTAGCGGCTGATAAAGAGGGGAACCTCGCTCAACACGGCTTATTGCATAATCTAACCCTTCCCGATAAGACGGACTTGCAAGTAAATCCGCCACCACTTTTAAGGCTGTAATAATCGGAATTCCGGCACCAATCAGAAGACCTAAAGTTCTTGTAAACTGCGCCAAAATCAGCGTCTTTCTTATCTTTCCCCAAATAGGAAGCCTCAAAACGAAAACAGAAATAATTCGAGATCCTTTCTCTGTTTTCGCAAAAACTCTCAGACCGTAAAAAGCCCCAACAGTCATCATAATCAAAAGCCACCAAAAATTCCTCATAAAGTTAGACACGAATATCAGAACTTTTGTAGGAAGAGGTAAATTTGCACCTATTTCAGTATAAAGAGCCGTAAGCTTTGGTATGACAAAAATCATCATAATACTCATTACAAGTATCATCACCCCGACAACTATTGAAGGATAAATAAAAGCACCTTTTGTCTTGCTTTTGAACTCTCTTTCTTTTTCAAGTGTTTCTGCAAGTTTTATTAAAATTTTGTCCAATACTCCACCGGTTTCTCCGGCTTCTACCAGCTTTATATAAACTACGTCGAAAACTCCTATATGCTTAGAAAGTGCCGAAGAAAGAGCCATCCCGCCCTCAACGTCGGCAACAATCTCGCCGATGATTCTCGAAAAATAGGCATTTTTTGATTGCTTTTCCAGTATCACTAAAGCATCAGTCAGAGGAAGCCCGGCGGAAATCATTGTTGAAAGTTGTCTCGTAAAACCGACAATCTCACTAGAAGAAACCGATTTACCGAATTTTGGAATAACCGCGGCTTTAAGAGAAAGCGAATTTTTTTGTTTAATCGCAACCGGCGTTAAACCTTGCTTCTGTAAAGTTGCAACTAGGGTTTTTTCGTCCAAAACCTCGACCTCACCAGTATACTTCTTACCTGTTATATCCTTGGCTGAAAAATTGTATAAACTCATTATTGTCCAATCATGCGATCGAGCTCTTCAGGCCTCATAGAGTAGGCATTTGCAACATCCATAGAAATTCTGCCTGCTTTCACTAAATAAGCAAGCGAGGCATCCATTAAAAGCATTCCTTCCCTCCCTGAAGTCTGGATAATATTGTCAATCATATGAGTTTTTCCCTCGCGGATTGCCGTTTGTACTGCCGAACTGGCAAGAAGTATCTCCACAGCAGGCAGTCTCCCTCCTCCTATTGCAGGAACAAGCCTAATTGAAATAATACCGGCGATCGTGGAAGCCAGCTGCATTCTAACCTGGATCTGCTGATTTTCAGGAAAAACGTCTATGATTCTGTCAATTGACTGTGCAGCAGAATTGGTGTGAAGCGTAGCAAAAACCAAATGGCCGGTCTCAGCGACTGTAATAGCAGCAGCGATTGTCTCGAAATCTCGCATTTCTCCCACCAAAACAACATCCGGGTCTTCCCGCAGTGCCGACCTCAAAGCCACCTCCCACGAGTGGGTATCAAGATGCATCTCCCTCTGGGAAACTAAAGACTTTGCTTTCGGGTATACATATTCAATAGGATCCTCGATTGTCACAACGTGCAATGCTTTTGTTTGATTAATCTCGTTAATCATTGAAGCAATGGTAGTAGACTTACCATGACCTGTTGGTCCCGTAACCAAAACGAAACCTTGTCTCAATTTAGAGAAATTATGACAAATTCTTGGCAGGTTTAATTCTTCTATAGATTTTATATAAGAAGGAATCAGCCTCAAAGCTGCCGAAAGATATCCCTTTTGGAAGTAAGCGTTTACCCTAAACCTGGCAACATCTCCAAGAGCAAAAGAAAAATCCAGTTCCTTATTTACCAGCAGCATTTCCTTTTGCTCAGGAGACAATAGCTCAAAAACCAGAGTCTCTGTTTCCTCAGGCGTCAGTGGTGCAGCCGAAACCGGCATCAGCTGTCCGTCAATTCTTACCATCGCCGGGGACCCTACAACCAAATGCAAGTCCGAAGCTTCTTTTTTAACAACAATTTCCAAATATTCTTGTATACTCATACGAGTTGAAAATTGAAAATTGAAAATTAACTCTCAACTTTCCACTTTCCACTTTCCACTCTTTTACTCCTCCGCCACCCTCAAAACTTCTTCAATGGAAGTTGTACCTTCTAAAACCTTCAAAAACCCGTCCTGCTTCATTGTTATCATTCCTTCTTTTATAGATTGTTTTTCTATATCCTGAGAAGTCGCGTGGGAAAGAATTAACTGTGATACAGTGACAGAAACAACCAGAACTTCAAAAATTCCAACTCTTCCCAGATACCCTGTGTTATTACATTCACGGCAACCGCGTCCAACATAAAGCGAAACGCGGCCACGCTCAAAATTATATAAATTACCCAATAATTTTTTCATACTATCAAGTACTTCGCTACTGGCAACCTTTGCAGTCTTACAAGTTGGACAAATCTTTCGGACGACTCTTTGACCAACAACGCAAGTTACTGTAGACGCGATCAAATAAGGCTCTGCCTGCATATCCAAAAGTCTGGGCAGCGCTCCGGCAGCATTATTGGTATGAAGTGTCGAAAAAACCAAATGACCGGTAAGAGAAGCCTGTATTGCAAGTTCGCTTGTTTCATTATCGCGGATCTCTCCGACCATGATAATATTCGGGTCTTGTCGCAAAAATGACCGCAGTCCAGAAGCAAAAGTCAGCCCTGCCTGCTGGTTAATCTGGACCTGGTTTACACCTGCAATTTGATACTCAATAGGATCCTCCAAAGTTACAATGTTGACTCGGGTCGAGTTAAGCTTCGACAAAATAGAGTATAGCGTAGTGGTTTTCCCTGATCCTGTCGGCCCCGTAATTAAAATGATTCCGTGCGGCCTTGCGATATTTTCTTCCAGATGTTTCAGCGCCATACCTCTGAGTCCAAGTTCGGGTAAAGTAGGAACTCCGCCGGACTTTTTTAAAAGCCTCATGACAACTTTTTCACCATAAGCAGTCGGCATCGTTGAAAGCCTAAGGTCAATATCTTCCTGACCGGCCTTAAAGTTGAATCTCGCATCCTGAGGTAAACGCTTCTCGTCAATCTTCATATTTCCCAGAATTTTGATTCTGGAAACAATTGCATCGTGAATTCGCCTTGGCAAAATCAACTTCTCGTGCAAAATTCCGTCAATTCTGTACCTGATTCTGGTTTCATTTTCCAAAGGCTCAATATGAATATCCGATGCCCGCACTTTAATACCGTATTCCAAAAGAGTCGAAACTATTCGCGCAACAGGCGCTTCACCTAAAACACCGGTTATCGACTCAGGCCCGGAAATAGGAGCAGCAAGACCGGACGAGGCTTCTTTTAGGGCTTCACCGACCTCAAACGAAAGTCCTCTGGTATATTGCTCGGCAATCGCACGGTTGATAGAATCTGCAGTAGCAATATATGGTCTTACTGCATAACCGCTTTTCTTCTCAATAAATTCCAAAATCTGCAAATCCAGCGGGTCTACCATGGCAACAGAAAGAGTATCTCCCTCTTTACCTATTGGAATAACGACAAATCTTTTTGCAACCTCCTCCGGCAAAAATGCCAGAACTTCCGGAGAAATCGGCTGGGTAGATGGGTCCATATAAGGAACACCGATAACATCTGCTTTTGCAGCAGTAAGCGCCTCGGGTGTTACCCAACCCATCTGGGAGAGAATTTTCTCGGGTGGTTCTTGCCTCCGCTTAGACTCGTTTTTTATAAATGTCAGCTGTTGACTGGTTAAAAAACCTTTGGAGGCTAAAACATCTTCTATAAAAGTCGGGTGAGAATGAAGAGCACCTGTAATACCTGCTTTAAGATTAGGGGCAGCGTCAGCCATTTGTTTTTTCTATGCCAAAATAACCGCAGTCACAAAGCGGCAATTATGGCTCTCCTTCGATCATAACAATAAGCAACACAAAATGAAAATAGTCATTTGGAGAAGTTGCAGTTTCAACTTTGAAGACTTAAGATTCAAACTGCTTTTATGTCGCAATTTCAAAGCTACCTCATAATTGGCCCTTCACAAAACCCCATAAGAGAAAAGACAACAAGTCTTGCCAAAGAAAAAGGCATCGACATAAAAAAAACGTCCCCTGATATTTTTTTCTTAAGGCCGGAAAAAAATTCTATAACGATTGATCAGGTAAGAAAGCTCAAACAGCACATCTTTCAAAAGCCCTTTAAGGAAAAATTTAAGTTTATTGTCATAGAAGATGCAGGTAGCGCAAAAATAGAAGCCCAAAACGCTCTTTTGAAAATACTCGAAGAGCCTCCCACGCAAGCGATTCTTGTGTTGGAATCACAAAACAAAGCTCTCTTCCTGCCAACTATAATTTCCCGGGTAGTAATAATAAAAACAAAAACAAATCTCACATCCTCTAAAATTCTCCCCGAAAAAGATCTGGAAACGGCTCTTTTGAAAATTTCAGAAATAGAGGATCCCAAGCAGTTTTTAGACGAGCAAATAATTGCACTCACGAACCAATTGGTCACAAACATCGATTCAAACCGAGCAAGCTCCGATAAAATCACTGTCATCGAAAAGTATAAAGAAGCAAAGCAAATGATCATCCAAAACGTCAATCCGACCTTCGTCTTAACAAACTTGGTGCTCTCAACAAATCCAGCTTCAAAATAGCTTGCATCAGCCTTACTAAAACTGTTATAATTTCTGAAAGAAATTACGTGAGAGAATTGAACTAAATTGACAGAATGGTGTAACTTCTGTAACACTGTTTTTTGACCTAAATTTCTAATGTCTCTGACTATTCACTATTCACTATTCACTATTCACTTATCTCATGCCTGACCAATCATATACTGCCAAAGACATCCAGGTACTGGAAGGATTAGAACCGGTCAGAAAAAGACCCGGGATGTATATCGGATCCACGGATATCCATGGTCTTCATGAACTTGTAAAAGAAATAATCGACAACTCCGTAGACGAGGCCCTCGCTGGTTTCACTAAAAATATCTGGATGGTAATCGACAAAGACGATAGGATAATTGTCATAGACGACGGTCGTGGTATTCCGGTCGAACCTCATCCGAAAGTCAAAAAATCAACGCTTGAAGTCACAATGACCATCCTCCATGCCGGCGGCAAATTCAAAGAAGGCGCTTACAAAGTTTCCGGTGGTCTTCACGGTGTCGGAGCTTCTGCCGTCAACGCACTTTCAGACTGGATGCGGGTCGAAGTAAGAAGAGACAATAAAATTTACGCTCAGGAATACAAAAGAGGCAAACCGCAAACAAAAGTAGAACCGACTACCAAAACTTACATTCCCGATTTCATTCCTGCACCAAAAACAGGAACAACTACAATTTTTCTCCCCGATAAATCAATTTTTTCAGCCATAAAAACCGACTTCAAAGTACTAGCAAAAAGAGTCAAAGAGCGCGCATATCTGGTTGCCGGCCTGTTTTTTCATCTCTATGATCTTAGGTCGGGCGCTGAAATTCATTATTATTTCGACGGCGGAATTGAATCTCTGGTGCGACATCTCAATAAAGACAAAGATGCCGTAAACGAAAAACCGTTTTATGTTGCCAAAAGTGCCAACGAAATTATGGTCGAAGCTTCTTTTCAATATAACAACGGCTACAACGAAACGATTGAATCTTTTGCTAACGTCATAACCACCCCCGAAGGGGGGACGCACTTAACCGGCTTTCGCATGGCGCTGACGCGTGCCATCAACGACTACGCACGTAAAAACGGCTATCTAAAAGAAAAGGACGAGAATCTCACAGGCGACGACATGCGCGAGGGCCTGACAGCAGTTGTGGCCATCAAAATGAACTCGGAAAATTTACAGTTTGAAGGCCAGACAAAGGGTAAATTAGGCAACGCCGAAATTCAACCTATAGTCAATGCGGTCGTTAAAGAGGGCATCGACACTTATCTCGAAGAAAATCCCAACGAAGCAAGAAGAATAATGGAAAAGGTCATTCTGGCATCAAAAGCCAGACTTGCGGCGCGTGCGGCCAAAGAAGCAGTACTCCGAAAAGGCGCCCTCGAGGGTATGACTCTCCCCGGAAAACTAACAGATTGTCAGGAAAAGGATCCGGCAGCCTCTGAAATTTACCTGGTTGAGGGTGAAAGTGCGGGAGGATCTGCCAAGCAGGGGAGAGACCGCAAATTCCAGGCAATTCTTCCGCTCAAAGGGAAAATTCTAAATACAGAACGGGCCAGACTCGATAAAATTCTTGAATTTGAAGAGATAAAAACATTAATAATCGCTCTTGGAACCGGAATAGGAGATACAATAAATATCGACAAAGTCCGCTATCACCGAATTGTCATAATGACCGATGCCGACGTAGACGGTGAACACATCATGACTCTGCTTTTGACTTTCTTCTTCCGTTACATGCCTCAGCTCTTCGAAAAAGGCTACATCTATGTGGCCATGCCTCCTTTATATAAGATAACTTTTGGCAAAGAGATTCACTATGTCTTTACAGACGAAGAAAAGGAAGCCCTGATAAAAGAAAAGGCAACCGCAAGACAATACGGTATTCAAAGATATAAAGGTCTGGGGGAAATGAATCCGGAACAACTTTGGGAAACAACCATGAACCCGCAAACCAGAATTATGAAAAAAGTCAACATCGAAGACGCCACAGAAGCTGATCACGTTTTCTCAATGCTTATGGGTGACGAAGTCCCGCCACGAAAACGCTTTATCCAGACACACGCGAAATCAGCTACCCTAGACATATGATAATAAAAGCTGACAAAGCCCATCTAAAGTTGCGCTTTGAGCCGTGTTCGAATAGAACTGAAAAGGCGAAAAGCAAAATTAGTTGGGCAAAACAAACTACCTTAGACGTATAAAAATATGCAAGAACAAAATCAGACAAAACCAATAACAGAACATACTGCCCAAAAACTTGTTGGTATTCTTTCCAAAAGTACACTGGACAAGACGGCAGTCAAATCATTTGATCTCGCCAAAAAACCGGTATTGCAAATCAGAAACAATCAAATAATAGCTGGCATCACCGGCACGGTTGGCCTGGTAATTTTTGCACTCGGCGTCGAAAACTTTATAACCAACATACTCGGACTCTCCTCGCCATACATAGAAGTTTTAATTGGACTGGTACTGCTTTCGGTTTCCGGACTGCTTTTGAAAAAAATTTTTTAATTATATGGATTCATTAATTGAAATATTCCGCAAGAAACAACATGATCAACAGACAGTCGAGAAAGAACAGCCGAAAGTAACAATTGAATTTGATCAAAACATCAAACCTTTTGAAAACATACAACCCGATAAGACCGGGAAGTGGGAAGTTTACAAATATCTTAAAGGGGTAGGCACTGTTAAATTTATAGCCACCCCTAACATTCAACCACGTGACGTCGTTGTTGCAACTTTTCCGAACCCCCGAGCAATCTTAGTCTACGTAGATTTCGAAGATGTGACATCGAACGGAATAAAAAGACAATACTTTGAGGACACCGCCCTGCAAACAACCGTCCCCGGTTTAAATCCCCAAAGAAGTCAACCTACGCCCCAAGAAGGGATAATAGAAACTATGAATTTCGAATATTGGACTCCTGCAACGGAACATGAGGAAGAAGGAGTGGTTATCAATCATCTACTTGTAGAAGATAAAAAAGTCCCTCAGTTGGAATTTAAATTTGGACTCTTAGAACCTAAAAAATAAATGGCTGATATAGGCAGAATACAACAAGTAGAAATAGTCAATGAGATGCAGAAATCTTATCTGGACTATGCAATGAGCGTCATCGTCGCGCGTGCTCTCCCGGACGTCCGCGACGGTTTAAAACCGGTCCACAGAAGAATTACCTTTGCCATGCACCGTCTTGGTCTTGCACATAGTGCGCATTACAGCAAAAGCGCAAAAGTAGTCGGTGAAGTCCTTGGTAAATACCATCCCCACGGTGACGCTCCAGTTTATGAAGCATTGGTAAGAATGGCACAAAGTTTTGCAATGAGAAATCCGCTCATAGACGGACAGGGAAACTTCGGCTCTGTCGATGGCGATCCGCCGGCTGCCATGCGGTATACCGAAGCAAGACTTTCCACGATCTCCGAAACCCTGCTTTACGACCTGGACAAAAACACCGTTGATTTTGTGGACAACTTCGACGGCACCCTGAAAGAACCCGTTTTTCTTCCGGCAACACTTCCGAATCTTTTGGTAAATGGAGCCTCAGGCATTGCAGTGGGTATGGCCACAAACATTCCGCCTCACAATCTAGGTGAGATCATAGACGCCATCATTCACCTCATCAAAAATCCCGAAGCGACAGTTGAAGACCTGATGGAATTTATCAAAGGTCCGGATTTCCCGACAGGCGCACAAATTTACGACATCGAGGAAATCATATCAGCCTACGCTACCGGCAGAGGCAAAATCATCATGCGGGCAAAAGCCGAAATCGAAGAAACCAGTGGAAGCAAATTTCAAATCGTCGTTACCGAAATTCCTTATCAGGTCAACAAAGCCGTTCTGGTAACCAGAATTGCTGAACTTGTAAAAGACAAGAAACTCGAAGGAATTTCCGATCTTCGCGACGAGTCGGACAGAAAAGGCCTCCGAGTGGTTATCGAACTTAAAAGAGACTCGAGACCCCAGTCTGTTCTAAATAACCTTTACAAACACACTTCGCTTCAAGGTTCTTTTGCCGTGAACATGGTAGCTCTCGTGGGTGGAGTACCCAAAACTCTCACACTCAAAATGATCCTCGAAGAGTTCATCAAACACAGACAAAACGTCATTACCAGAAGAAGCAAGTTTGATCTTGATGCGGCCAAGAACAGAGAACACATTTTGGAAGGGCTAAAAATCGCCGTAGACAACATCGATGCAGTCATAGAAACAATCAAAAAGAGTAAGGATCAGACAGACGCCAAAGAAAACCTCATGCGCAAATTCAAATTGTCAGAAATCCAATCCCTGGCGATTTTGGATATGCAGCTCAAACGCCTTGCAGCTCTTGAAAGGCAAAAAATCGAAGACGAACTAAAAATGACCAGAGAGGAAATTGCCTATCTAGAAGATCTTCTTGCGCATCCTCTAAAGATTCTCGAAGTGGCCAAAGGAGAATTATTAAAGTTAAAAGAACGTTTCGGAGATGAACGCAGGACCAAAGTTTACAAACAAAAAATCGGCGAGTTTTCGGAAGAAGACTTGATTCCCAACGAACCGACGATAGTCACAATCACTCAAGGTGGCTATGTTAAAAGACAGGACGTTGGCTCATTCCGCACTCAAAGACGTGGAGGCAAAGGCGTTACCGGCATCACGACCAAAGAGGAAGACGTGGTTGCCCGACTCTTTGTCGCAAACACTCATGATAATCTTTTATTCTTTACGGATAAGGGAAGAGTATTCCAGCTGCGGGTTTACGACCTGCCGGATTCTTCCAGGATCTCCAAGGGGGTAGCAATAGTCAACCTTCTCGAACTCGGCCAGGAAGAAAAAATTCTCTCAATTCTTCCGGTCAAAAAGACCAAAGGCAACCAAAAGCCTGATTCAGCCTTCGTGATGATGGCCACCAAAAACGGCACCATCAAAAAAACCGCCATCACAAGTTACGATTCAATCAGAAGATCGGGAATAATCGCTATCAAACTTGTTCCGGGCGACAAACTGAGGTGGGCAAAATTAACAAGCGGCATAGATCTTGTCTTCATGGTTTCCAAAAAAGGTATGTCGATAAAGTTTGATGAAAAAGATGTCCGTCCTATGGCCAGGGACACAATGGGCGTTCGCGGTATAAAGATAAAGCCGGGCGACGAACTGGTAGGAATGGACGTCATAGCAAGCGAGGACGATAAGGCAGACCTTTTAGTGGTAACGGAAAAAGGTATAGGTAAAAAAACACAGGTCATCGGTTGGCCAAAACAACTCAGAGGTGGCGTGGGAGTAAAGGTCGCCAACCTTACCGAAAAAACAGGCGATATAGTAACAGCCCAGGTCCTCACCAAAAACGATGAAGCCCTGATCATTACATCGCAAAAGGGCCAGGTCATAAGGACAACCCTTCGCTCCATCCCTCGCCTGACAAGAGACACTCAGGGAGTTATCGTTATGCGTCTTTCACCCGCCGACAAAGTAGCGGCAACCACGGTCATTCAGAAAAGAAAGGATGAGGTAGAAGTCGAAGCACAGCATCCCCAAGCTAAACAAACTGCAGTCAAACCCCAAACTGCCGCAAAACCTAAACTTGTTAAAAATGTCAAAAAAAGTTAGAATCTACGTTTAGTAAATGCCAATAGGTTGTAACAAAAATAGTTTGAAACAAATTAAGCCTCTCGGGGCTTTTTTTTTGAGTTATGTCAAAAGCTAAACTTATTTTGGAAGATGGAACTACTTTCGAAGGCACCTCCTTCGGCGCGGATAAATCCCAGGCGGGTGAAGTCGTCTTTGCAACCGGCATGGTCGGCTACGACCTCTCGCTTACGGACCCGTCATATGCCGGCCAGATCCTGACA
>Ga0155160_112_pt1 | contig 42127 bp, 35 predicted proteins | sample RifCSPhighO2_01_FD_106128 | JGI IMG/M metagenome (GOLD analysis project Ga0155160, IMG submission 106128) | Candidatus Curtissbacteria bacterium RIFCSPHIGHO2_01_FULL_41_11 | reverse complement strand
GCAGAATGTTTCTTTTGATGCTGTCGGGCTTCCGGGAAGTAGCTGGGTCCTGGATGAAATTCTAATGATTCTATTGCCATTTAAAAAAAGACCATGGCAGTTGGGCTTCTGTGAAAATTGTATTGCTATGATCAGACGCTGTCAAGAAGACAGCCAAGAATTTATTCCGAAGATAATTCTGATATACGTGTTTTTATATCTGGCGGTAGTATCTCCCCTAAGAGCGGCTGCCAGTTATTACCAAGATATCTTTTTTGGGTTAAGCGGTCCGCAGTTTCTGTTTGTGAAGCCGGTTTTGAATCTCTTTGCAATCTTTGGAATAGTCTTGCCTGGCTCCGATTTTGCTTGCTCCTTATGTTTCTATGTCCTTCGTGTTTACCATGAACTGGTTCCCTTCCAAGTTGAAGATTCTTTGAAGATTGAAAAATTAAGTCGAATCGGGTTCTCTCCATTGCTATTAAAATTTTACAAATAATTAAACTTTAGGTCAATTTTAATAGTCCATGCCGCCTGCGGGCATTTGTGGCATGGCCTTTTCTTTTTCGGGGAGATCGGTGATTAGGGCTTCTGTTGTCAGAATCATCATAGCTACAGACGCTGCATTCTGTAGAGCAGAGCGGGTGACTTTTACAGGGTCGATGACGCCTGCTACTGTTAAATCTTCAAATTTACCGGTCAGTGCATTCAGGCCCACATTGCCGACCGCTTTTTCTACTTCTTTTACAACCCAACCGGAATCTACACCGGCATTTTCGGCGATTTTGGCAAGAGGCTGCTCGAGTGAATCCCGGACTATTTCAAGACCGATCCTTTCGTCTGTGTCTTGCGCGGTTTGGATCATTTTGTCGAGAACTTTCATTGATCGAATAAGGGCGACTCCTCCGCCGACAACATAGCCTTCTTCAACGGCGGCTTTGGTGGCGTGAACTGCATCGTCTACCCTTTCTTTTTTCTCTTTAAGTTCGATTTCTGTGGCTGCGCCTACGTTGATCACGGCTACCCCACCGGAAAGTTTAGCGAGTCTTTCCTGAAGTTTTTCGCGGTCAAAATCGCTGTCTGTGGTTTCCAGTTCTTTTCTGATCTGTTTGATCCTGGCTTCCAGGGCAGCCTTGCTACCTTTGCCACCGATTATTATGGTGTTGTCTTTGTCGGAGGTAACCCTTTCCGCTTTTCCGAGGTCTTCGACAGTTACTGATTCCAGCTTTCTGCCCATGTCTTCGGAGATTACAGTTCCGCCTGTTAATATTGCGATGTCTTCCAACATTTCTTTTCTTCTGTCACCAAAACCGGGAGCTTTGATTGCCAGAACATTAAATACACCTCTCATTTTGTTGACAACCAGAGTAGCCAGGGCTTCGCCTTCGACTTCGTCGGCTATAATTACCAGGTTCTTGCTTACTTTTACAAAATTTTCCAGAAATTGAACGAGTTCCTGCAAAGAGGAGATTTTTTGATCGGTTATCAAGATGTGGGCGTCTTCGACAACTGCCTGCATTTTTTCCGGATCTGTCACAAAATAAGCGGAGACGAAACCACGATCGAATTCCATGCCTTCTTTGTATTCGACAGAAAGTTCCAGACCTTTGCCTTCCTCGACTGTGACTACACCATCCGAGCCGACTTTTTGAAGAGCATCGGCAATTAATTTACCAATTGCCGGGTCGGCTGCCGATATTGTGGCGATTTTTTCGATTTCACCTTGATCGCCTACTTTTTTGGCCATGGTTTTGAGTTGTGCGACAACTGCTTCGGTTGCTTTTTCAACGCCTCGCTTGAGGATCATCGGGTTGGCACCGGCTGTGATGTTTTTTAGGCCTTCTTCGACCATAGCCTGGGCAAGAACTGTGGCTGTTGTCGTGCCGTCTCCGGCAACGTCAGATGTTTTGCTGGCCGCTTCTTTGACAAGAGATGCACCCATGTTTTCAAATGGGTCTTCAAGTTCGATTTCTTTGGCGACGGTGACACCGTCGTGGATAACGTTTGGAGCCCCCCATTTCTTGTCTAAGGCCACATTGCGGCCTTTGGGGCCTAGAGTAGTTGCGACGGCATTTGAGAGTTTATCGACGCCTGCTTTTAACTTGGTTCTTGCTTCTTCTGCGTAAATTATTTGTTTAGCCATATTTCACTTTAAAAGGACAACCTACGGTTTTCCTTTTAATATTTTTCTTTCCCCAATTGGACAATTTTAAATTGGCTAAGCCAAATTTAAAATTAATATAAATTATTTCTTTTTATCAACTAATTCTTGGACAAGTTCTAAGTTACTCTTTGTCACTATTGCCATTAGGTCTTCGAATTTTATGAGCAGGAGTTCTTTGCCTTCGACTTTGATTTCGTTGCCGCCCCACTTTTTGTAAACGACCTTGTCCCCTACTTTGACCGGGCATTTGATTGTTTTGCCTTCTTCGACTGCATCGTCCCCGCAAGCCAAAACTTTGCCCTCTTGTGGTTTTTCGTCGGCAGAGTCCGGAAGTAAAATTCCGGAAGCAGTTTTAGTTTCTTTTTCGGCAGGTTCTATTAGTACGTATCCGGCTAAAGGTTTAAGCATAAAATTAATTGTTATATTGCTATATTGTTAAATTGTTATTGAACAGAATTGCAGGCAGAATTCTTAATTTTAGAGCAAAAGTCACAAGCACTAGGTGATTGTGACTGCTAGTATTTTAGCAAGGATTTTGTTTTTGTCAAGGGTTTTGTTTGTCAGACGGATTTGGCAAGATTTGAGAGACTCTTGCTTTCCGATATCTTTTTATCAATTCCTGTACTTGCCCAACATCCATTGGTAAGAACTCTATTGCGAGAAGAGCGTTAACCGCTTGAGTAAAGGTTATCTCCTGGCCGGTTTGAATTTGATCTAACCATAACTTCGCTTTAACCGCCTGCCGAAGCACAGAAGGAAATTCTATTGCGGTTTTTTGTTTCGGAGCATTTATTAATAGTTCTTCCGAAAAATCTCGTTCAGTCATTAGCGGAAATTATATTTATATTGACGTGCGAAAGTCAAAACGAGTTACTTTATCGATTTGCTAACCGCTTCCATGAAAGCCATGTAGAGGGGGTGTGGGTGAAGCGGGCGGGATTTGAGTTCGGGGTGGAACTGGACACCGATGAAAAAGGGGTGGTCTTTGAGTTCCAAGGCTTCGACCAGAGTTTCTTCTTTATTGCTGGCAGCGACTAAAAAGCCTTTCTTTTCAAACAATTTCCTATATTTATTATTGAATTCGTAGCGATGACGGTGACGCTCTGAACCTGATAGTGAACCGTAGGCTTTTGCAAACTTTGTGCCTTTTGTGGCTTTGAAGTCCCAAGATCCCAAGCGCTGAGTGCCACCTAAGACTTTACCCGCGACGTTTTCTTTTTGAGACTCCATGACATCGATTACCGGATTTTTGGTTTTGGGGTTGATCTCAGTTGTGTGGGCATCCTTGTATCCACAAACGTTTCTGGCAAATTCGACTGCCGCAAGCTGCATTCCAAAGCAGAGCCCGAAATACGGAATTCCGGCTTCTCTTGTGAATTTGATGCTTTCTATGATTTGCTCGACTCCCCTTTCACCGTAGCCTCCCGGAACGATAATTCCGTCGTAGCCGGCGAGTATTTTGGTGCCTTCTTTTTCGATTTGGCCACTGTCGACCCAGGTAATTTTGGGTTTGATATCATTTGCAGCTGATGCGTGTTTTATGGACTCTATGACAGAAAGGTAAGCATCGGAAAGAGTGAAATCTCCGGTTGCAAAATATTTACCGACCATGGCAATTTTGGCCGTCTTTTTGGCAGTTAAAGTGTTGTTGACCATAACTTTCCAATCCGAAAGATCACGCCTTCGTGGTTTGATGAAGAGCTTTTTCAAGATTTTGTTGGAAAGTTCCTGGTTTTCGAAATTAAGTGGTACCTGATATATGCTTTCGACGTCCGGGGCGGAGATGATATCGTCGGGGTTCATGCCGACAGCGATTGCTATTTTCTGCTTTCTCTTTTCATCGACGGCCATTTGCGAACGGGCAAGTACAAAATCGGGCTGAATCCCCGACTGGAACAGTTGATTGATGGACATTTGGGCGGGTTTTGACTTCATCTCCCCTATTGATGAGGGGATCGGCAAATAAGTGACATGGACGTGAAGAACATCTCTGGGGTGAGTAAGCTTCAGAAGACGATTAGCCTCCAGAAAAAGCAGGTTTTGGTACTCCCCTACAGTTCCTCCTACTTCAAAAACAATGATCTCGGCGCGATTTCGCCTGACACATTTTTTGATTCTTGAAATGATTTCTTCGGGCGGATGCTGGAAAAACTCGACTGTTTTCCCTTCGTAGCCTAAAGCCCTCTCGCGATCGATTATAGATTTGAAGACTTGGCCCGTGGTCATGTAGTTGGTGGCGTTTAAAGATTGATCCAAAAAGCGCTCGTAGTTGCCCAGATCCTGGTCGCACTCCATGCCATCATCCAGAACAAAGACTTCTCCGTGCTCAATTGGGTTTAAGGTGCCGGCGTCTACGTTGAGATACGGATCGGCTTTCATGGCAGTTACCGAAAAACCGCGGGATTTTAGAAGAAGAGATATTGAAGAGACGGCGATGCCTTTGCCGATTCCGGAAATAACCCCGCCTGAGACAAAGATGTATTTTGTTCGAACCATATACAGTGCCCCTTCAAATCAGGGCGTTTGGCATGCGGTCCTCGTCCTCGATGACTCGGACTGCGGGCCTAAAAAAACTCCCTTGCGGGGAGCTCTTGGCGTGGTGCCCTTCGATCCTTCGACTCTGGTTCGATTTCTCTCACCATCGCTCAGGACTCAGGACCTTCGGCCCACCAATATTCTCTCAAAACTGGTAAATTTTTGTCAAGTTTGAATTTTCGGTATAATATTGGGCCTATGGGAGAAAGGAAACTAAGCAGACTGGACAAAGCTTGCCGCGGTATCGTCTATGGAGGCTTCACCGTTGCCGCACTCGGATTTTGTTCGGTGGGAGTCTATGAGATGGCAACTACAGATACAAACCCTGCTGACGATCCGGATGTTCTGGATATTAGCAAGATTGACGAGCGAGAAACTGATGATGACAGGGGTACTGATAAAGTGGTAATAGGAGCGGGTATTGCGACTATTTTGGCACTTTTGGCGACAGGCAATAAAAGCGTTAAGACCGATTAAAAAGACTTTGCCAATTTTAGCTTTTTTAACCTCTTTTGATATTCTTTTAAAACCCACTCTTGAGTATTTGACGGGTGGAAAAATAGTTGATGCTCCCCTATCTGCTCTGAGGTAATTCTTTTTCTCATATAAAATAGTTGAAATTTTTTGAGAAAGTTTTCAAGGACTAATGCTGAACGACTAAAGACTAAAGCTTTTAGACGCAGTCTGCGATCGACGTTCCTCGATTGTCTTTCAGCTTCAGGTTCCCAATTTGGTAAATACTTGTAAATCCACAGGTTAGCTTTGATTAATCTACTATAGGTTTTATTTATATCTATTAATGATTTTAGCTGGCAGAGTTCGTGGGCTGTGTAAATATTTCTCGGAGAAATTTTCAGGTTGGATTCATCCAAGAAAATATTAAGGCAGGCTTTATTGTTAGTGGCTAGTGCATAGTGGCTAGTGATTAGTCGACTAGAATGCGGCTTACGTTTGAACGGAAACAGGAGAATATTTGCAAGAAATCTTGTAGTCCAAAGGGTGTTTTTGGCGGTGACAATGACAAGGTCTATGTCGTCACTTTTGTGACTGTTTTCCATGGCAAGTGCGCCTGAGATTGCAACCATTTTTATACTTGGAATCTGCTTAAGAAAGCTTGCGTAGAAGTAAGCTCGTTTGAGCTTTTTATTTGAGTACTTCTGGCGTTTTTTTCTTATCAGTGCTATTTTTTGACGGTTGGTGAGTGAGTAGAACTCCTTTGCAGGAAATAATACGGCTAATTCTTTTTCGAGTGCAGTTTTACTCGCTTTGATTATTAAATACCTATGTATCTGCTGTGCTGTTAAGGGGTAATCAAAAATGTCGTGGTATGCGAGTGTGGCTAGGATTGCCTGTTTCAGTCTCATCGATCGTTAATATAAACCGAGAGGGTTTTATTGTAAATGGGAACTATTTTGCTCCGAAGCGAGTCAAGATCTGGCTGACATTTTTGGCTGTCGTTTCAAGCGCAGTCTTAGGCTGGGCTCCTTTAATTACACTATTTACGGCATCTTCATATGCCTTGATGATTTGATCATTTATACCACTATCGAAGGTTCTTGAGGTGAGTGGGAAGGATCTGGCATACGGAGCGTCTGTGACGAAGGCGCCAAGCACAGGATCGGATGCTAATTTAGATGCCATGGAGACAAGCGGGTAAGGTTCGCCAAAAAAGCGTGACGGGCTTTTGGCATTTTCGCTGAATCTTTTAATAAGTACGTCTTCCTTCTCCAGATATTTTGCGAATTCCCATGCTTCTTGTTTGTTGGTACTTTTTGCCGACACGCCGTTTGCCCAGTAGCTGGCCCAAGCAATTTTATTGCCTTCCAGTTGAGGAACTGGGGCAACTTTGAATTTGAGCTGCGGGTTGGCATTTTTAATCTCAATTGCTCTGAAGCTTGGCCCGAAATACATGGCCACATTGCCTCCACTGAAGGCCACTGTCGAGGGAGGCTGCAATTCATCCCAAACTTTATTGTTACCCTGAGCAAAGCTTAAATAATATTGAAGGGCTTCCGCCGATTGTTTGTCAGTTGGGGATTTGAGATCACCTCCGTTTTGCATAATCATAAGACCGAGTAGGTCTGAAAAGTGATCAACATTACTTATTGTTCCGATTGCGGCTCCCGCGGTTCTAATGCCTCCTTGAGAGTCGCGTACTGTTAATTTGACTGCATCTTGCGCAAACTCCGACCATGTTGTGGGAGGTTTGATGATTCCGGCAGCTTTAAAAACATCTTCATTGTAGTAGAGCTCCAATCCGTCTACTTCTGTCGGTAATCCCACAAGTTTGCCGTTTGCTATCAAATCTTGGGATACAGCAGGATAAAAGTTATTTTTTATTTCCGATGCCGAGACCACGCTAGAAGGCACAGGTGAGAGCTGATCTTTAAGCATAGGGGTCCACGTATTATGAAAAACGAACATATCCGGACCCTTCCCGGAATCAATCTGACTCGAAAGGCTTTCTCTATATTGCTGGATACTTTTCTTTTTGTAGGAAATGTTCACATTTGGTTTGGTTTTTTTGTAGTCGCCAATTATTGAGTCCATTGTTGATTGGGAATCCCAGAGTCCCCAATATTCGATGTTGACTGCTTCATTTTTTGATTTATCCAAGATTGATATGGGCAATTTGGAACAGGCCGACAGGATAATCGACGAGGTGAGAACAAGTAGAAAAATTGAAACTATTTTTAGAAGCGGCAACCTGGGCATTTTTGAGCCTAATGAAACTTATTTCTATGATATCATATTGACTGTATCACGTAACAATGTTTTATGTGCCTAAAGATTCTCATTTAAAAATTTTATTGGTCTCCTCGCTTGCTTTGCCTGTTTTACTTTTAGTGTTTGTAAATTTCTATTTTGCGGGTAAGGTCTTAAATAATGTTTTCGTTATGGGAGAGGATGTTTCAGGTATGGCAAGTGAGGACCTAGAGAGATTAGTAGTTGAAAAATCTGATAATTTTTTTAAGAGAGATATTGTCTTTCGTATTCTTGGTGCTTCCGGATCCCATGATGTTGCTGTTCCTGCCTCCAGTCTGGGCATTAGCTTTGACCCAGAGGAGACTGCCAAACGCGCTTATAAAATCGGGAGAAGCGGAAATACTTTTTTGGATTTGAGAGTTAAAATTAGGTCCTTTTTCGCTAAGGATTATATTTATCCGGTAACAAACATTGATTTTTCAACTTTTTCCAATACTCTTGATCAAGTTAGCGAAAATGACACGAAGGAAACCAAAGACGCCAGTATTGTTTTCGATAGAGATGTGAGGATTGAGGAAGCACAAGACGGTTTGATTGTGGACAAGACTCGCTCCGTACAGGACTTAAGAGACAGAATAAGAGATTTTTCTTTTGAAGCAGTGACTGTCCCGGTAATGTATGATCAGGCCAGGGTGAAGGCAGGCGGTGCAGATATAGCCCTGGCTCGCGTAAAAAAGTTAAATAATCAAAGGATCGTTTTAACTTTTGGTTTTAATAGCTGGAAAATTTCAGGGAAGACTTTGATTTCAATTTTGAGGTTTTATCCGAAGGGAATGGAGAGGGGGTATGCTTTAAAATTTGAGCTTGGAGATCAATCTCTAGTAGTTTTAAATTCGAGTAATAATTCCGCTGACGAGCTTGAGGTTAGTGTCGACGATAATTATATAACGCAGTTTGTTGAAGATATAGCTGATTCGGTCGATCAAGAAAAAGTGGATGCGACATTGGTTTTTGAAGGAGGTAAGGTTAAGGAGTTTACTCCTGCACAGGACGGCCAAAAGTTGGATCAAGACGTTACTTTTAATCTTATTAAAAATGCTGTTTCTGTCGATAATCTTTCCAGCGAGAGGGAGCTGTCAATCAATTTGCCGGTTAGAGTTGTACCTGCAAAAATTGCCAATGACGAAATCAATTCTCTCGGGATTCGGGAATTAATTGGGAAGGGAGTATCGTATTTTGCCGGATCGATTGCAAATCGTGTCTATAATATTTCGCTTGGAGCGAGCCGTATAAACGGGACTCTTGTTAAAAGCGGAGAAGTTTTCTCTTTTAATAAAGCGGTTGGGGAAGTTTCAGGTTCAACCGGTTATAAGCAGGCTTATGTTATTTCGTCCGGACGAACTGTTTTGGATGATGGCGGAGGAATATGCCAGGTTTCAACGACAGTGTTTAGAGCTGCCTTGAATGCCGGATTGCCAATAGTCGCCAGGACTGCTCATGCATATAGAGTCGGATATTATGAGCAACGCGGATTCAAGGCTGGGCTTGATGCGACTGTTTGGGCGCCCGCTGTTGATTTTGCTTTTAAAAATGATACCGACCATTCCATTTTGGTACAGACAGTTTTTGACGGCTCCAGCGCAAAACTTGAGGTAAGTATTTATGGGACAGGGGACGGAAGAAAAGTGCAGATAACGGATCCGGTTATTTCTAACATTCAACCGGCTCCTCCTGATGAATTCCAGGATGATCCGACACTGCCGAAGGGAACGAAAAAGCAGGTTGATTTTTCCGCACAGGGAGCGACTTCTGTATTTGGTAGAAAAGTATATAAAGGAGATAAGCTTATTATTGACGAATCGTTTAAGTCTGTTTATAGACCTTGGCGGGCGGTATACTTAGTGGGTACTGGAGGATAATTTTTCTGAAAAAAGACCTGGCAATTATTATTGGTCTCTTTTTATTTATAGTTGTACTTCTTATTTTTGGCCAATCTTTCACTAGCTTTAATTTTGTGGGTGAATCGACTCCGAGTTCGAACTTTGCAAAAAAACCTACTTCGGGCTTCGTCCCTGTAAATGCGGGGTCATTGAATATAGATGCACAGGTAGTGTCAAAGGCATCGGATAGGAAAAAAGGTCTAAGCGGGAAGGATTCTATTCCTTTGAACGGAGGCTTGCTTTTTGTTTTCGAGCAGAAGGGTACTTACACTTTTTGGATGAAAGACATGAAGTTTGCAATTGATATTATTTGGATTGATGAGAATAAAAAAATTGTAGATATCTATAGTGATGTACCGCCGGAGCCTGGTAAATCCGACAGCGAGCTGACGCGTTATAAACCCAGAGCTGAAGCTCTTTATGTTTTAGAAATAAATGCAGGTCTGACTTCTCTTCATGGACTGCAGATAGGCGATCAGGTAAACTTCACACTCTGACATTTGACCCTTCGACTTCGCTCGGGGTAAACTTTTTGGATGATTATATTAGGTATTGAGAGTACTTGTGATGAAACTGGTGTTGGAATCGTACGTAACGGCAGAGAAATTCTTGGGAATGTTGTGGCAAGCTCAAGTGAAATGCACAAAGCATATGGTGGAATCGTTCCGGAAGTTGCAGCAAGGGAGCAAGTTAAAGCAATTATTCCCACCGTTGATCGAGCTTTTAGTGAGTCTGGTCTTGAAATGCAAGATGTTGATGCAATCGCCGTTTCTTATGGACCGGGCCTTATTGGTTCGCTTTTAATTGGTGTTGAGACTGCTAAAACTTTAGCGCTTGTTTTTAATAAACCACTGGTTGCTGTTAACCATTTGGTTGCTCATGTTTATGCCAATTGGATCAATAACGAAAAACTAGACACTGGAAACTTTAAACTTCCTGAGTTTCCTCTAATAGCTTTGATTGTTTCCGGTGGACACACGGACTTGATTCTCATGAAAGACCACAATAAATTTCAATGGTTGGGTGGAACTTTAGACGACGCCTGTGGTGAAGCTTTTGACAAAGTGGCACGAGTTTTAGGCTTTTCTTACCCGGGCGGACCGGAGATCGAGAAAATTGCAAGCAATTTTCAAACTGGAAACTGGAAACTTGAAACTAGAAACGTTAAGTTTCCAAGACCGATGATAGCTGAAGATAATTTTGATTTTTCTTTTTCTGGACTTAAAACCGCAGTTGTTAATTTAGTTTCTAGAAACAAGTTTCCAGAGAACAGATATCCTGAAGTTGCATATGAATTTCAAAACGCAGTTTGTGATGTACTGGTTAAAAAAACTTTAAGAGCTGCTGAAAAGTATAAAGTGAAATATGTGGTTGTTGGGGGAGGCGTTGCAGCAAATGCAGCTCTGGAAAATGCTCTGGTTAGTGAAGGGCGAAAGAATAATTTACAGGTTCTTTTCCCGGGAAAAAACTTGTCTGTAGATAACGGAGCAATGATTGCGACTGCAGCCTATTGGCAAAAACGCTTTGTCAATCCATTGAGTATCTCTGCAAATCCCGGACTCTACTTTTAAAATGGAGAGTTATCAACCCCGTAAAAAATATATAGAAACGGTCACTCAGTTTAAAATTTGTTGATAACTTTCGTGACACATTAAGCCTAAAACCACAAACTTTTAGCGGGGCAGACACCGACTCAGATTTTGAGAAAATTTTGCACGTGCCAGATGGGGTAAATTAACGAGACGTATTTTAAAAATAATAGTGGTAAAATTTACTCGCACGTGAAAGAAACCAATTTTTCAAAGAAAAAATTAAGTTGTTATATTGCTGAATTGTTAAATTGCTAAAAATATTTTCAATTGGAAAAATAATATGAACAAATTTAAAAAAGAATCCGAAATTTATGAATTTTGGGAGAAAGAAAAATTATTCTCTGCGGATCCGAACTCCAACAAGAAAAAATATTCTTTGCTGATTCCTCCACCCAATTTAACTGGAGAATTACATCTCGGACACGCAATGCAGCATTCAATACTGGATGCTGTTGCGCGTTTTAGGCGACTGCAGGGATTTGATGTTTTATTGTTACCAGGTGTAGATCATGCAGGCATTCAATTTGAGTCAACATTTGATAAACACTTAGCGAAACAGGGGCTTTCTAAACAAAAATTAGGGCGGGAAAAATGGCTGGAGTTGGCATGGAAATTTAAAGACGAGATTTATAAATCGCTATCCGGTAGTTGGAGAATGATGGGTCTGTCTGCCGACTGGAGCCGAGAGGTTTTTACACTGGAAGAAAAATGCCAAAGAGCTGTTTTTGAAGAATTTAAAACATATTATGACGCCGGCTTAATTTATAAAGGACCATATATTGTGCAATGGTGTCCACGCGACCGGACTGCGATTGAAGATGTGGAGGTGGAGTATGAAGAAAGGAAGGAGAAACTTTACTACTTGAAGTATGGACCATTGACTCTCGCAACCGTCAGACCTGAAACAAAATTTGGTGACACTGCAATGGCGGTAAATCCTAAAGACAAAAGGTATAAGGACTATGTAGGGAAAGAATTTGAAATTGAAACATTAAACGGCAAAAAGAAGATGAGGGTTGTCGCAGACGATGTTGTTGATCCGGACTTTGGAACTGGTGTTATTAAAGTTACACCAGGCCATGATTTTATCGACTATGAAATCGGCAAAAGGCATAATTTGCCGATTATCAATGTAATAAATAAAGAGGGAAGATTAACTGATGCTGCTGGAAAGTATGCGGGAATGAAAGTCACTGAAGCCCGAGAGGCAATGATTCCTGAGCTTAAAGAAAAAGGCATATTGGTAAAGGAAGAGGATTATGTTCATAACGTCGCTGTTTGCGAAAGGTGTAAAAGCGTAGTTGAGCCAATTATTTCAGAGGAGTGGTTTGTAAAAGTCGAGGAGATTGCGAAGGAGGCTATTCAACTAATTAACAAGGATGCAATTAAATTTCTACCCGGAAACTATAAGAAAATTTTGATCGAGTGGTTAAAAGGTATTCATGATTGGTGTATTTCCAGATCTCTTTGGTGGGGACATAGAATTCCTGTATGGTATCGGGGGAAAGAAATAAAGGTTTCTTTAAAGTCTCCCGGTGTTGGGTGGAAACAAGACGAGCAGGTTTTGGATACATGGTTTTCCTCTGGACTTTGGCCTCTATCCACGTTAGGTTGGCTAAACAAAGTTGAGAGTGGAAAGTTGAAAGTTGAAAATTTGTTGGATAGGTATTTCCCCTGGGATTTTGAAATATCAGCACCGGAAATTAAATTTTTGTGGATTGCGAGAATGATTATGATTTCCAATTATTTTACAAAAATGGAACCATTTAAGACTATGTTTTTCCACGGAATGCTGCGAGATTTGCAGGGGAGGAAGTTTAGTAAATCCCTGGGCAACGGAATCGAGCCCGGTTATTTAATCGGGCAGTGGGGAGTGGATGCAACAAGAATGGCACTTTATACATACAGCATCCCCGGAAGAGACGGGCGTGTTTCCAAGCAAACACTAGATGAGCGCGGGAAAAATTTCAGGAATTTTGCGACAAAAATCAGAAATATTGCACGATTTGTTATCGAACTCAGGACTACAGACAACAGACTACCGACTACAGACAACAGACATAAGGATGATATTTGGATACAGGACAAGTTGGAGAGACTAGTAGCGAGGGTGACGAAAAATCTGGAATCGCTTGAACTCCATCTGGCTGTTGAAGACATTTATAATTTTGTATGGCATGACTTTGCAGATAAATATATTGAGAAGTCCAAGACCAGCAGAGAAGAGGCCCAAGCAACTTTGGAGTATGTTCTTAAACAAGTTATGATTATTCTTCATCCATTTATGCCGTTTTTAACCGAGGAAATTTATCAACAATTTGATGTACATAGAAAATCTATTATGTTGGAAAAATGGCCTCTATGATTAATCATTTTGATTCAAGATTGTTATATTGTTATATTGCTGTATTGCTGTAGAATTTAATAACAATTTAACAATGATACAATTTAACAATTTGCTTTCTCCGCATAATCTCCGCCCCACTACATTAAAATTTCGTGGGGTAAACAATATTACCCGCATAATTAGCGCATTTTTCCCCGCAGCTTTTCGCATAGTTCTGGTACTTTTAATTTTGGCTGCTTTTGGGATGGCGATAAGCGAAAAACCCAACCCGAGTAAAAGAAAAGTATTGGGGCAGCAGACGAAGATGGAGGGTAAAAATGATTTAATGATTGATAAAGAGGCGATTGATGCAGAGATTAAAAAGACAAGAGACGTTATATATGCGAGGCCGGATTATGCCGGGGCATGGTTAAGACTTTCGGTCCTGTATGAAGGACTTGGGGAAAGTGATTTAGCCGAACAGTCTAGAGAAACTGCTAAAAATCTGGATCCGGATTTGTAGACTATTCTTCCTTTTTCTCCTCGGTTTTCGCTTCGCCTTCTTTAGGTGCTTCGCCCTCGCCCTCTTTGGGTGCTTCACCCTCCCGCTCCTCCGGGCTAGGCTCGCCTTCGGCGGCTCCGCCTTCAGCTGGGACGGCTTCTGTCGCGGCTGCTTCAGCTGCTTCGGCTTCAATTTGGGCTTCCAGCTCTGCCTGTTCTTTGGTTACAAGTTCGCCAATTGCGGCAACAACGAGATCTTCGTCTGCCAGAACTTCGATTTTGGATTTATCGATTGGCAAATCTTTGACTCTGATTTCGTCGCCGATATTTTCCAGCTTTGATACATCCACCTCAATAATTTCCGGGATATCAGCAGGCAGTGCTTCCACTTCAATTTCTGAGGTAGGTGTAAGCAACAGCCCGATTTTTTTCTGCTCTGCAGGGGCTTCGCCAGTAACTTCTACAGGAACGTTAACTTTAACCTTTTCTGCGAGGTTTACTTGATAAAAATCGATGTGAAGAGGTTCGTCTGTAACGGGGTGGACCTGAACGTTTCTAATAAGAGCAGGGTGCTTGGCTCCATCTATTTGTAAGTCTACTATTCCTGTTTCTCCTGCTTGTTCAAAAACCTTTCTAAAATCAGCGCCTTTGACCTGTACGTGAATTGTTTCTATTTTCTTCCCATAAACATGAGCGGGGATGAACCCTTCTTTTCTTATGGTTTTTACTTTTCTGCCTAAAACTGTGCGTTTTTGGGCAACGAGCGGGATTTGTTCCATACTTGTACTGGGGCCCTTCGACTCATCGATTACTCGATTCGCTCAGGACCTTACGGAATGGTAGCAGACAATCAATCATATGGTCAAGGCTCGATGGTATTTGTGATATATTGAAACTGGATGAGCGCAAGCACGCTTTCTGCCAAATATAGGGTAGAAAAGGAGATAGTTGACGCGATAGTCGACGGGCTTAATTCCGGTGAGATGACTGTTGAGCAAGCTCAGCAGGCAGCAAGAGATACACTTGCAACTGTAGGAGAAATTGAGCAGCATGAGGATTCTTTGGTAAATTTTTACAAAAATCTTTCTGATAAATACCCTGTCTTTAAAATTTTGTATACTAAAGTTAAGGACGAAATTATAAAATCGCGGGAAATAAGTCAGTACAGGCAGGCGCTTGGCGCCATTGATGCCGGCAATTTTGACAGTGCGCATCAGATAGCCAAAACCGCACTAGCAGAAACTGCTCATGAAACAAAAGTCAGTTAATAATTTAATCGGAGCGCTTTCAGACGAACCAAAAGCTATTGGGGTGCGGCTTGAGGAGCTGGGCTTTGATCCGCAAGAAGTTAGCAAAAAGTTTTCCGAAGATCTTCTGGCGATGCCTGTTTACGGCTCCAGCTTCATTAAGTTCCTGCAAGACAACAGATCTGCTTTTGAAAATGATCCCTTTATACCCGCTGACCCATTACCAGCGGATTTTAAAAATCCTTTTGACGATAAGAGTATGTCGATTGGGGACAGACTTGCAGAACTTGGTCTTGAAAAAAGAGATACACTTTTTTCCAAGGATATTTTGAATCTAGAAGTCACAGGTGATGAGTTTCAAGGTTTCATAACTAAAAACCAGGCTAAATTCATAGGCGAAATCGGTAGGCTTGCGGAGCTGGGAGGTACTGATGGCTAGCGGAGCACCTCCAATAAGTCCCGAGGGTGGGGTTGGAGCAGCGCATATCGGTGTCGGAGAAGCAACCAAGCGATTGGAAACTATTGCAGCACAAACGCCTGTGGAGGATCCAATTCAGACTGCTGCAAGAAGAGCAGCGGAGCAGGTGCAAAGAGTGGAGTCTGCTCAAGGGCCGGAAGCTGCGCTAAATCAAACTGCGTCTCCATCTTTTACCTCTCAGGAAATGGCTCGCCTGCAGGCAGTAAAAGACAAATTTCCTGACGGAATTGACCAAACTGTTGAACCCGCGCCTGCATCTGCGGGCGGAGGAATTCCTCCGCCGGAAGCGCCCACTGCGGTAGGAACGCAACCTAGTGGCGAACAAAATCCTCAGATTCCGGCTGAGACCGAGGAAGAAAAACTCGCCTCTATTTTTGAACGCATGTCACCGCAACAACTACAGAGAAAGTCCGATAATATTCAGAGACAAATTGCCAGTTTAGGTCGTAAATCCGACAGGCTTACCAACCTTTCAGATATGGATAAACTGCAAACCGATATTGATCGTCTTCAGGACCAATTGGACATTATCGAGGATATTCAAGAGATAAGAGGAGATGAGATAGACGTATTGCCAAAAGCCGACGGCAGAGAAAGAGGAACTGGAAGACAAACCCGAGAGGAGAAACTGGAGGAAAGGGATGAGGCGAGAAGAGAGTCTCAGCAGAGGTTAGAAGAGTATAGAAGACTGGCCCGTTTATCTTCGGCAGATTTAAATTCCGAAGGCCAAACAGAGGAAGCGGTGTTTAAGGCTCTTAATAAAGAGCTAGACACTTCAAGGGGAGCAGACAGGGACGAGATTACAAAGAGGATCAGGGATTCTGAGGCAAGGCTCGAAGCCATAAATAATCTGAAGGAGTCCAGGGAACCTGAGGATAAAACAAAAAAGCAAGAGGAGGAGACGAAAAAGAGTGCGGAGGAGCAGAGGCGAAATGAGGAGGAACTTATCGGGCTACGGGCGGAGACAGCCACTTCGACAGATCTGGATAATTTTAGAAGGACGGTCAGAAATATCCAAAATGAAGTTTCTGATTTTGAAAGTTCTTACGCGGAGCTTAATGAGGCGGTTGCGGCAGAGGTTGATGCTGACAGAAAAAAACAGTTGTCAGCGGAACGCGCAGAAGTTCGTTCGAATTTGCTGGATGCCCGCAGACGCTTGAAGTTGTACGAGAACGCACAAAGAACTGCTGAGAGTAGGCTGGCAGAATCACAAGGAGCTGAAGCGGTTATTGGCGCAGAAAGTGTGGCCAAAATGTCTCCGGCAGAATATTCCAGGTTGAGTAAAGAAGAAAAAGTTGCTCGACTTCAGGAACTTGCAGGTGCGCTTCCTGGACTTAATGCGTATGAGTACGTTTTGCTTGAAGAAAAGATTTACGCGGGAGATGCTTTGAGCCAAAATGAAATGGCTCAGTTTGTCCGTTACACTTCTGACAGATTAGTCGCGGGAGACAGAAGTGTGCTGCAGACTGTTTATCAGCTGAATGGCAGATACTCGGAAATCGCTCCCACTGTTATTGCTGCTGCGGCTGCCACGAAAGAGGGGAACAAGGCATTGAGGGAAGCATTTCCGTCTAATTGGGAAAAAGTTCTGAAGCTTGCCGCAAAGAATAAAGGCCTGTTAATACTCTTATTAGCACTTTTGGCTGGAGTTGTAGGCGCTGTAACTGCGGGTGTTGGTCCAGCTCTTGCGGTTGGCGCCGGAGGAGCGGCAGGAGCCGGAGCGAGTTCGGGGTTTCGCAGAAACTAATTCTTTTTAACTTCAATTGTAAATTGCCTGTCAACTTCTAAATCTGTTTCTGTTTTTACGTTTTGCTTGCCTGTTACTTCCTCGCTGCCATTTATGGATCTTATCTGTAAGTATTGGGGCAGATTGAATATGAAAGTTAGGGGATCACTTTCGGTCCCAGGCTGTTTGGAGAAGTAAACATGGTAGGTTGGGTTGGTCTCAAGTTTAATGTTTTTTGGAATACGGTAAGTAAGTTCGATTTCTTTTGTAGACTTTATTGGGACTTCGACAAAAGTTGAAAAAGAGGTTAAAAAGCCTTGGATTTGGGTTGCGACAGTCTTTATGTCTGTTACGTCGCCATTTCTTACTTCCAGAAGGCCGGAGTTTGCGGGTACGTACACTCTCAGAAAATTTGTATATTTGCCACCCGGCCAAGTGTCAGCCTGGCTGTTGTTGGTATATGAAATCTTCAATTTGGCAACAAGATCGGCATCTCTGCCAATTGTCATATCGTAGGAAATTTTTCTTTCTATAAATCTGTTGACCTTATTGGCTCCGAGATTGGCTTCTGAGATAGTTAGGAAATCCCGAGTTTCAAATGAATCGTCTGCCGGGTTGAAGGTAAGCGGAGGGAGTGGTTGATTCCAGCCGTGAGTTGCGACATACGTTGCGAGATTGGGGTCGTCGAAGGAGAGCATCATATGTTTGCCATGAAGAGCATTTCTGACGGCTTTTATAAGGGCGATTTGTGAAGTTGCGTTTTTGTCTTCCTTTTCTGTTTGAAGTACCTTGGCAATTAGTGCCTTTGAAAGAGCACCGAAAAAGTCCTTTTTCTGGGTGGAACCCGGGAAAAAACCAATTTCACTGTAGTATTCTCCTTTCTCGAAGAGGTTTTTGGCACTTATGTCTTCTTTGTAATCTTCGAGCCTGATTGGGCCGGAACTTTCAAGGATCTCCTGAACGAAGCTAAGGTCCAGAGTTATGACTCCGTCAACACTTTTGCCTGTTTCTTTTTTAAAGAGATCCCTTTCGGTTTGGGAGTTAAGAGTATTGTCAGGACTCCAATTGGAATCGCGAAGATAGAGCTGAGTCGTACCTAATTTATCTTTAAGCTCTTTTGGAGGTTCAATTTTTTCTTTGAGCTGGCCATCAATATTGTAAATGTCATCAACTGTTATATCACCGAGCTTCCCTTGATTAAATTCAACGGTTGCGTAGTTCCCAATAAAGCCGCCGCCTGGCCGCAGTTCGGTATTATTTTGAAGCAAAACCAGATAGGTTTTTTTGCTGCCGCTTGCACCTGTTAAGTCGTCAAGTAAATTGGAAAGTTCGTATGCGCTTTGTGAAAGACGGCTAAGATCTGTAAATTCCTTTTTGGCAATTTCAATGCTGGAGTTAAGAGGGCTTATACTCACCGAGTTGAGTTTTGCGGATGCGTAGGCGGAAAGTGAGGTTGCTTTTTGAAAACTTGCGCTGACTGCATCTTTATCCTGAGTAGCCGTCGACCCTGGCTGTGTTATGTCATAAATGCTTTTTGAAAATGCTTCGGCGCCATCCGTGAAATAAAGAGCTGCCGTGCTGCCTGTTTCCAGAGAATTTGCAAGCGTGTTGAGGCTTTTTATAAATATGGTTTTATTTGCCGCCGCATGAAACGATTTTTGAGAATTAGAAGCCTTTTGGCGGGCGGCTTTAAAATCTCCTGACTCCAGCTGAGATTTTGCAGCTTTTAAGCTAGTAGCCCCAAGGTAGAAATCCAAAACAGTTTTGGTGACTGTCAGCAGAAACAGCATGATGAGGATTGCAATAACATTTCTGGCTTTGAAGTTATAGGCGAGGGTAAATACGGGAAGTCTTTTTGTGACATGTGGAGGTTTTTGCTCTTCTCTTTGGGTCGGCGGGTTTGGGTGGTGATAATTTGCAAGAGGTATCTTTTTGGGGTGCTCGATTTGTTCATTGTTGTTGAAATACTCCAAGGTTTTATTTAAGCCCTCTCTCAAATCTGTTTTTTTTATGACGTCTGCGGTAACCATAATTTCTGGCTCGTGGGTAATTTGTTTCTGTGGGCCGCTAAAAAATAAGCCTAATTCTTTACCTAGAACAAGTCTTGCTATGTCCTGCAGCTCGTAAGAGACAGTCAGGGAGGTTTTAGCTTGGTCTGAAACAAACCTGTAGATTTCTTTATCTTTTGGTTCTTTTGCTATTTGGATAATCGATTCGGTGACATCGGTGACATATGCAGGGTAGATGAGTCTTAGCCCCTCATCCTCTAAAATTATTTTGTCACTTTTTATTGCCTGGAAGATTATATTTGTCAGTTCGTTCCCCTCCTGCTCTTTGACAGCTGGTCCATAGAGATCACCAACGAGTACTAGCTTGAGTTTTCTTTTAAGACTGCTTCCCGATCTTGTCAGATAATCATATAAGTCCTCATTGGTTGCGATTTTCGAAAAAATAAAAAGTTTTGTGTTGTCTTGAAGCTGAGAGATTATATTTTCAGTCTGCTGGGGGACTGCCGGCATTTGAGAAAACAGGTTTATCTTGGAGTTTTTTAGTATAGAAAAATCAAAAATAAGATCAAAACTCGGAAGGTATGCCGGTAGCGGTTGGCTGAGATCAAGTTCAAGTAGGGTGAAGTTATGGTTTATAAGTAAATCCCCGGGGAGCGTCGTATTGCTCACCCCGTAGACGATGGTATCTTCAGCAAGATATGCCCGGGCAAGCTCGGTGCCAAGAAATGTGCCTGCCTCTGTTATCAAGACGGACAGCTTTTTTTGGGCAGAAGTAGACATGCTAATTAAATGCGAATGTTAATACGAATTTATGCTAATAGATACCCACGGCCTAAAGGCCGTGGTTCTCTGATCTTCGCTTAAAATTCGCTTCATCTCCGGCATAAATACCGGAGTTTTTTCGCTCAGAATAAATGATGTCATAGTCTGAAGTATGATTTAAGGCTGATTACCACAACAGCTGTGACGATACCCAAAACGGCTCCTGCTGCTGCATAGATTTTTCTGCTACTTCTTTTGAAGGAGGGCTCCTGGGGATTTGCGATTTGCTTGAGGGACAGGGCGTTTTCGACTCCTGCGAGATCTGTAAATTTCTTATTGAATACGTCTGTAGTTTTTATCATAAGGTTTTTGGCGCTTTGAGTATTGTCTCCTATTGCTGTTATGCGAATTACCTGGGGGGCCAGCTTTTTAACCATCAAGGCCTGCCCCTCTTGGGCTACCTCTGTCTGAAAATCGCTACTTTCAAGAATTGCGACTGCGCTGTCGGTAAAGTTTCTGGCTCTCTCCTGAGCGTAGAAGCCCTCATAATCGTAGCTTTGCTGTGTTGCCGGCTGAGAAATGGCCAGATAAAAGGTTTGGTTAAGGTTGAACCCTGAAGGTAGAAAATTTGTAGTCAGCGTACCGGTTATCGTTCCCAAAATGAGACATACCAGAATAAAAACTGAATATTTTTTGAAAAGAGATAAATATTCTTTAAGCTCCATGTCTGAGAATTTCTAATTTCTAATTACTAATTCTGAGTCGAGTGCTCTGTTTACCATTGCATCAGCTTCTTTGTTTTGTTCTCTTGGAATATACATATATTTAATCTGACCAAAGCTAGTTTCAAGATTTTTTACCTTAAGAACCAGTTCGCGTATTTGGGCATTTTTAACTTTGTAAATGCCTGACAGCTGGGAGGCTACCAGTTGCGAATCCAAAAAAAAGTTAAGGTCCTGACCTTCGTAGCCATCCAAAAGCCACTTAAGCGCTTCGATAACGGCAGTATACTCGGCAAAATTATTGGTTGCAATCCCGAGTGTTTTACCTTCTTTTTTTATTGTCTTACCATTTTCTTTTATCACAAAACCATAAGCTGCCGGTCCTGGATTACCCCGTGCCCCTCCGTCGCAAAAAATATTAAGCATATTCAATAATTGTTAAATTGTTTCATTGTTAAATTGTTTTTGGAACGAATCGCTATTACAAGCAGCAGGGTGATTAGCGCTTCCGAAATAACAGTGATGATGCTTGCTGCGATGTAACCGTAGGTTGGGATAAAAATAAGATTGGCGATGATGTTGAAGACGGCGCCAACTGCATAAATCAAAGTGAGGTATTTCTGCTTGTCGTAAATAATCAATAAATGCCACAAGAGAGCAGAGATAAAGAAAAATGGAAGGCCTATGGAGAGAATTTGGAGGGCCGGCATAGAGCCTTCAAAATTTCTCCCAAAAATTGCCGAGATAAAAAAAGACACCGAGAACATTGTGATGGTGAGAAGGATGGAAACTCCACTTAGGATAAAAAGCCAGTTTTTAACTTCTTTTTGGAAGCGCTGCCTGCTTACTTTGTAAAAATTGGCCAGTGGAGGGTAGATGGCGTTTGAGAAAAAAATTGGGATCGCAAGAGCTGCTTCAAAAAATTGGTAGGCAAGACCATAGAGCCCCACTTCCGTACTTGGTCTGTAGTTTGAAAGAATAAAAACATCAATTCTAAAGTAGATAAGGTTGAAGATGAGCGCGAGGCCGACCGGCCAAGCAGGTTTTGCAAATTTTATGACTTCTTTTTTTGAGAATGTCGGAGTGGGGAGAGTTTTTGTTCTTTTTTTGATAATCGCAAAAGCAACCAGAACTAGAATGAATCCGCCAATCGGATAGGCTATTGTGTAGCCGAGGAGGGATTTTGATGTGAAGGTGACGAGAGCAGCTGTTAATAAAACAAAAACGTAGCTTACGGCTGCGGAAATTGTTGAAAGATCATAGCGCAGAATTTTTTGGTAGAAGGCGTTGGCAGTAAGGTAAAGAGCTTGGGTAATGATGGTTATGGAGGCGATGGCAATTCCAACTTTGACGAGAGGGCTAAAGCCGGTTGAGGCAGCCTGATCGTAAGGAAGCAGAAAGCCAGAGACGGTTGCAATCAGTGCGAGTGTGACTCCGATTATTATGCGAAGCCCGAGTAATGATTTGAGGTGTGGTAATTCATTTTCTTTGGCAATTTTAATATAGATGGCGTTAAGACCAAAATCAGCAAGCGTATAGAAATAGCCAACGAAAACGAAAATTTTAGTGAAATCTCCATAGCCTGCAGGGCCCAAGGTGCGGCCGATGATTAAAGTAATTAAAAGGGTGATTGTTGCGGTAGTTGCTTTACCAATAACTTGAGCGCCGGTGTTGTAGATAACCTTTTTGAACACGTACTAAGGATACACTTGGCAGTTGATAATTGACAATGAATATGAAGGGCCGTCAGTGATAAATTGCTATATTTGCGACTGGCTAGCAACTTGAGTGTGGTGATTGAGGAGAGTGAAATTTACCTTTTTTCTTCAGGCAGAAACTCGCCAATTATTGTGTAAATGTTCCCAGCCATCTTCATTGCTCTTTCTCTGGAGTCGCAAAACTTAAGAAAGGCAAAGGCGAGCTCTATATCTCTGTCTTGCCAGCCCAGAGGGACTCCAAGGCTAAAGGCAAATCTAGGGTCTTTTTTGGTAGCTTGAACAGCGCTGAGAGCCTCCTCTAGAGTTTCGTCAACTAGTGGGAGGTGATGCTCGCGATTGCTTTCGCCAACTAACTCCGCGATTTTTCCTAGCTCGAGTGAATGTAGTCGATCTAGAAAAAGTCTCCAGAATAGCCCATGGCCATTGACTTCTATACACTCTTGATCGAGTTCGCGAATTACATGGGAAAATCCGGGTTGACGCTTTTCAAAAAGAGACAGTTTCGGTCTGATAAGAGTATCTGTTGGGCTTGAATCTATTACCCGTTCAACCATGACAATCGGATAGTATCATCTTTTTTGCTTGCTGACAATGTAGGCTAGGGTTAGAGAAAGGATAAGTCGGCCTTTTACTTTCTTAACAAACCTAGAAATTCTTTAACTGATATTCCCGCTTTTTTAATCTGCGCCTTAAGTAGGAATGGCGCTACTTCTTTGTGCAGCGGAATTGATAGGCTTGGAGAATTAGATTTTTGCAGGATTGCGTGATCGCCGGATGTGTGAGTGTGGACGTATCCAAATTTTACAAGCGCTTTGACTGCTTCTCTGCCTGAAATATTGGCAAGCAGACCCATTAGTTAACAAATGCCAAAGGCATGTCAACTGAGGTTGTAGTCAGTTGGGCAGATTTTTCAACATTTTTGGTTGTTGCCTCCATGTAGGCTTTAATGGCTTTTCTGGCATTAGCGATGGCCTCTTTTTTGGTTTTGCCTTGGCTCATGCAGCCGTAAAGATTTAAAACATCGGCAACGTAGCCTTTGTATTCTTTATCGTAGGTTAATTTAATTATGTAGTCTAATTTTTTAGTCATATCGGAGAGTATTATACACCCTTTTTGGTAGATTGCTTTTTGCTCACAATGTAGGCAAGGATCAAGAATAGCATCATCTGGCCTTGGTGTAAGGTCCAGAGGAAGTGGTCTATTGATGAGAAGGCCAGAAGGGCAATGAAAAGAAGGGCTTTGGTTTTGGAGTTAACGTGTTTTGAAGCAACAAAAAGAACGGCTGTGAAGAGCAGGAGTCCGACGATACCGTTTTCGGTAGCTATGAGGAGAAAAACATTATGGACAGGCTGAAGGAGGCGGGTTTGCGAAAGCGATGTTAGATCAAGTTTTGAAAGCTCAAGAATAAAATTATTGCTGCCAACTCCAAACAGAGGATTTTTGAGAGAAATATCTAGGGCCGACTGAATTAAAAGAAGGCGTTCGGCGACTGACGAGAGCTGGGATGTGAGAAGCTGTTTGGTTAGAAACAAAGCGGCGGCGGCTGCCAGAGCCAGTTCCACGGCCAGATATTGGACTTTTCTGGTCGAAGCCAAAATTGCCGAAGCTGCAACAAGATAGGCACTTCTGGAAAATGTGAGAATGAGGGCAGCGGTCGCCAAAAATTGTCTTCTTGCATCACTCCCTAAAATTATCAAAGAGATGACGAGATAGGCGGCCAGAACATTTGGATGGGGAAATGTACCGTATGGGCGAAGAATTTGACTTCCGAAAAGCTGACTGTGGGCGATGCCCGGTGTGGAGACATCGAAACTTCTCTCACCTATAAGCCAAAGGTTTAATGATCGCTGAAGCAGAAACTGAGCGACTACCAGGGCCGATTCCCAGAAAACGGAAAGCTTGATAACTGTTATTAGTGGTTTGGTTATTGGTTTTTTAGACAAGGTTATTGCTGCAGCATATGAAAAAAGGCTTAGAGTTAAAATCTTGATGTTGTAAATAAGCGAGGCGACATTGGAAACAGAGAAAATTGCAGAAGAGATGAATAAATATGAATTAAATAAAAAAAGTACCAGAGCGAATAGCTTGAAGCGTTGGAAGATTTTTTTATGATTTTTAAGATTTTCCAGAACGAATGCAACCAGATAGAGAACAATTGCAATATGGGATAGATAGATCGAAATGCCCCTGTAGTCTACAGGCAGACCAAATACAAAAGAATAGTCAGGGAAGAAAAATTTGTTTAGTTGAATGGGGATACTGGCAACAGATACCAGGAAAAGGAGATCTGATTTGGACATTAAGTAGGTGCAGAATAAATTTCTAATTGCTAATTTCTAATTTCTAAATAATTTTTCAAATCCTAATGTCGAAATTTAAAAATTTATGAATTAGAATTTATTTAGGTCAATTAGGTTAATTAGAATAATTAGGTCAATTTTACTTTGGTTTAATTACAAGATATCTGTCCAGACCTTCGCCTTCCGAGATTGTCTGGACCTTGGGATGATCTGTTAAGACTGTGTGGATGACTCTTCTTTCCGAAGCTTTCAAATTAAAGAGGGATTCTGGCTTGCCGCTTTTGGCCACCTCATCTGCAACTGAAAGGGCCATATTTTTTAGTTTGTCTTCTTTTTGTCTGCGCCAGCCGTCTATATCGACAAAAATTTCGAAATCTTCTTCGCCGGTTAGGGTCTTAATTCTAACTGCGAGAATAAACTGAAGACTGTCTAGATTTACGCCGTATTTACCAATTAGAAGAGACGAGTCGCTAGAGGAAATATCGACGGTGAATGTTTTGTCCATTCGGGAGACTTCGGCGGTTGCCGAGACGCCAAGTTTTTCTATGATTTGCCTTACCTGTTCTGCTACGAAATTTTCGTCCAGAAAGGGCTTAGGTCCTTCGCCCTTTCGGGTCTGAGCCTCAGGGTCGATGACCTTTGGGTTCACCCTAAGGGTTCTCCCTGAAGGGCTCGGGGTGATGGGGGAGTGTTTTGGTTTTGCTGCTGCCTTAGTTGCCATAATTTTTTTTAGAGTTATTTCTGCCACTTTTTGGGCAGGTACTGGTTGAGGGCGCCTGCACCAGAAATTACATACTGCTGGATGATACCAATTATGGTAAACGTATTCCAGTAAAGAGAAAGGCCGAGCGGGAAACCGTAAGAGAAAAAAGCGATCATTGCCGGCATCAGGAATGTCATTTGGGAAGAAACTTGAGCCATTGTATCTTCCATACCTTCTTTGCCATCCGCTTTTTTAACTGCTGTTTTGGGTGCTGGTGCAACAATCATTTTTGACTGGATAAACTGAAATGCTCCAGTTAAAAGCGGAACTAAAAGTATTAGCATGCCAACTTGCTGCCATTCGCTGGGCTTATTGTGGAGACCATAAGTGAGGAATGAGGTACTGGGTGCTTTGTCTAAATGAAGAACTGGGGAATATAGCTGGCTATTGATGGTTTTAACAAAATCGTCTCCGTTTGCAGTTACAACTTTGTTTAGCACGTTGTATAACGCAAAGAATACCGGCAGTTGCAAAAGGAGAGGTAGACAACCAGCCAGGGGATTAACTCCATGTTCTTTATAGAGCTTTGTGACTTCTTCCTGATGGCGGACCTTGTCGTGACCGTGCTCGGTCTTTATTCTATCCAGGTGAGGTTTTAGAGCGGCCATTTTCTGTGTACTTTTAAGCTGGCTCGACGTCAGCGGCCAAAGAGCAAAGCGGATAATGGCTGTTAGAATTATTATTGACAAACCAAGAGTGCCCGGGATATTTGCGGACGCCAAAATTTTATAGATTGCTATTAGAAGATTTAAAATCGGCGTTGTTAGGAAAATATCAAAGGGGTTCATGCTGGATCGTAAATTGGCCTTTTTGTAAAAGGATGACAATTTAAAATTCTTACGGCAGCCAAATAAGTTCCTTTTGCGACTCCATATTTTTCGATTGCATCAAGCGCATATTTTGAACATGTAGGATGAAACCGGCAATTTGCATTGGTGGAGGCAAATACAAGGTGGTAAAGTCGAAAAAGTTTTTTGGCAATTTTTTGTGTCATTTCTTAATTATTTTTCTGAGCTCTTCATAAACTTCTTGAGTTTTAAGTTTGGCGATGTTATTTTTTGGAATTAAAACAATACCTGTTTCTAAGTCTCCAATTTTTTTCAAAGCCTCTCTTGTTATTCTTTTAATCCTGTTTCTATCAACCGCATTCTTGGCAATAGCTTTTTTGACTACAATCGTAACATTTCGGGTTTTTGACTTGGGAAACTTTATAAGAAAGTTTTTACTGGATCTTGGAAACATTATCAGACAGAGAGCCTTTTTTTGCCTTTTGCTCTCCTTCTCTTCAAAACTTTGCGTCCGTCTGTCGTTCTCATTCTCCTTTTGAACCCGTGAGTCTTTGCCCTTTTCCTTTTTTTTGGTTGATAAGTTCGCTTTGGCATGGGTTAAGGTTACTAGAATTATTTCGATATATCAAGTACCTTGCGAGGTGTTTTCCACAAAAAATTTTGGGTGTTGACATCTGTGGAAAAGTTTTGCAATTATAATTAGTGCTCTAAAAAAATTTAGATCTTCTTCAGCCCAGATCTACAAACACCGATAAGCCTGCATAGAGCACTATTTCAAAAACTATTTGAATAACATGAACTGTGGTCAAAAAGTTTGGGCCAAAATATTAAGTGGCCTTAAAGCACAAATTTCTCCGTCAACTTACAGAACGTGGTTTGGCGGTTCACGAGTTTTGGATCTTAAAAAATCAGACGAGCGGGATATTTTGATCATTGGCGTTAAAAATAATTTCATTAAAGAACAGCTTGAAACGAGGTATCGATTGCAAATAAATACGGTTGCAGAAAAAAACGGTTTTTCTGGGGAGGTAGTTTTTATTGTTTCGAAAGAGGAAACTGATAAACCGGCTTTTACTACACCGCTTTTTTCTGGGGAAGCGCCAGTGTACTTTGGTACCGTTAGGAAAAACGAAAGTATTAATCCGGCTCACAATTTTGAGCGTTTTGTGACCGGTCCTTCAAATAACCTTGCTTATCTTGCCTTCTCTCAGACTGCTCAAAATCCTGGTCACGCGTATAACCCTCTTTTTGTCTGGGGGCCAACTGGCGTTGGTAAAACTCATTTAATGCAAGCGGTTGCAAATGAGATATTGAACAAATCTATTGATGCCAAAGTGCTTTATGCCAGCGCTGAGAAATTTACTAACGACTATATCGAGTCATTAAACAGCCGCACTACAGCTGCTTTTAGGCAGAAATACCGCGGCGTGGATGTTTTACTGGTTGACGACATACAGTTTTTCGCCGGCAAGGAAAGTACCCAAGACGAATTTTTTTACACTTTCAATGAGCTTTACATGTCCGGGCGACAAATAATAGTTGCAGCAGACAGGCACCCTAAAGATCTTGGGAAATTACAAGACAGGCTGGCAAGTAGGCTGATGGGTGGGATGACAGTTGATATACAGCTTCCGGATGTGGAGCTTCGAGCAGCAATTCTTAAAGCAAGGTGTAAGGAGAAGGGAGTTGCTTTATCAAACGAGATCATTGATTATATTGCGAATGTTTGCGGAAGCGGCGCAAGAGAGCTTGAAGGAACTTTGGTTCAGGTTCTTGCTCTTTTGAGGTTGTCATCTGGCCTTTTGACTCTAGAGCAAGTCAAGCGCTCTGTTGAAAATAATTTGCGAGATAACAAGCCAAAACCAACTCCAGGAAAGGTTATTGAGGCAGTGTCTAGGCATTTTAGGTTGAGTAGTGGTGATTTGTGCGGACCAAAGAGAAAGGCCTCTTTTGTTCGAGCCAGGCAAGTTTTAATGTATTTACTTAGAAAAGATTTGGGTCTTCCCCTAGAGGGAGTAGGCGACATTACCGGCGGTCGAGATCACTCCACTGTTCTTTATGGTGTAGAGAAGGTAGAGGGGTTAGTTGCTGTTGACCAAAGCCAACGGGACGAAATTTCGAGAATAAGGGCAATTTTCCAACAATAATATTTCTCATAAAGCTTTTCTACAAAAACATTGTGTTCCCCCACAAAAATTTCATACTTATCAACAACAAGTGGAAGGTTTTCCACAATTTTTTCGACATAATTCCAGGCAGGTGCGGCTCTTGGTTTTTAAGATATAAACAAGAATACTAAGAATATTACTATTTTTGATATAACTTTAGTTTGAGATTGGGTGTTTAAAAATTTGTGGAAAATCTATATAATGGCGATGTTTCTGCCCCAACAAGAATCCTCAAAGAAAAAATGAAATTTAAAATTTCCCAGGAAGAATTTTCCAAACTGCTTGTTTCCGTAAATAAATCACTTCAAACAAAAGCAAACCTGCCCATCCTCACAAACATTTTAATTTCTGCCTCCAAGGGGAAAATAGAGGTTCTTTCGACGGATTTGGAAACTGCTACGCGGGTAAATACCGAATGCAATGTTGAAGTTGAAGGCAAAACAACGGTCCCTGGGAGGCCAATTTCCGAATTTGTCGCTCAGGTACCCCCAGGGGAGATGATTGTTGAAAAACTGGGTGAGGAGGTCAAGGTTTCTTCCAAAAGATTTAGCGCGAGATTTGCGACAATGCCTATTGAAGATTTCCCAGCGATACCAAAAATAGACAAAGGGAAAACTCTGGTTTTGGATGCACTTGAGTTTTCAAAAGCAATATTAAGGGTGGCATTTTCGGCTTCACAAGACGAGGGGAGGCCGGCTCTTGTGGGCGTTCTGTGTGAGTTTTCCAAAAAGAGCTTTTCAATGGTAGCGACCGATGGTTACAGGTTAAGCTTCCAGCAGTTTTCGGCAGAGGGTGATTTTGTGGGTAAGATAATAACACCCGCCAGAACGTTGTTTGAGGTTTTCAAAATAATCAGTGAAGCTGGGGAAGAAGCAAGCGGCAAGCCTGTCCTGGTTACTGTGGCGGATGCTTTGAATCAGGTAAATTTTGGGATAGGCAATGTGGAGTTTACCTCGAGACTTATTGAGGGTGAATTCCCCCCTTGGCAGAAAATTATCCCTACGAGCTTTTCTTCAAAAGCCAAAATTTCTAGAGAAGAACTGATAAGGCTGGTAAGAGTAGCGTCTATTTTTGCCCGCGATTCAGGGAACATTATTAAGCTAAAACTTGAAGGTGGGGCGAAAGGGATTTTGACAGTTTCTGCAAATAACAATCAGGTGGGGTCGGATGAAGCCTCTTCGGAAATCGAACTTACCGGGAATGGAGGAGAAATTGCCTTCAACTTTCGTTATCTTCTCGAGGTTTTATCATCTATCGAAAGCGATGATATTTTTTTCGAAATGATTGAAAGCTTGAACCCCGGGCGAATTACAATTCCTGACGAAGGAGATTACTTTCATATTGTCATGCCGGTCCGACTGCAAAGTTAGCCACTAGCCACTAGCAACTAGCCACTAGCAACTAGTAAACTAATGCTGTGTTTACCCAAGTCGGTGATCTTATCAAGACACTACCAAAACGATCCAAGACCCCAGATGCAATTGTCGCTCTTCATGTACGACGCGCTTTTTTTGATTCGCTAAAAAAAGTTTGCGGTGATTTACCGGAGAGTGTTTTAAAAACGGCAAGACCTACGTCTTTTAAAAAAGGGGTGTTGACGGTTAAGTCTCCCGGTTTGATGTCAAGCGAACTTCAGATGCGCGCTGGTGGGCTGATGCGAGACATTAATGAGACGTTGGGGAAGAAGATTGTGAGAAGTTTGAGGTTTAGGAGTTTTTAAAAACCTCGAGGTTCTTCCGTCTTCAGTTTGGTGTTTTGCGCAAGAAAATTTTCTAAATTGGTCGGTGCAAAATACCAAATTTCTACTATAGTACCGTCATGTTCATTCCCAAATACAATAATTCCGTTATTCCCCCAGAAATGCCCAGGCGCAATTGTTCCGAATGGGCCATATAACTTTGCCTGTGGTGTACCATATTTTTGTAAATAATTATTCAAGCCCCCTTTTTCTGACTCGAGAACCTGTTCTTTGATTATAGAAACAGTATCCCCACTGATTTCTATTTTGTCCGGTCTGTACCTGTCTTCCGTGGGGTAAAAATAAGCGACCCCTTCATCAATTGCTTCAATCTTTTCGGGGGTACCCAGCTTCGTTTCAAGTTCCTGCTTAGTTGTTTGGCCTGCATAAATATTTTCGTTCCAAGGTGTTTGTGCGGGTGGCGGTGCCTTTCCTCTTTTTGTGAAGCTTATGACAGCTATAGAAAAAATTGTAATTGAGAGAACTCCTAAAATTATTAGAAGCAGTTCTGATTTAATAAGTTTTGAAATCCGGATGAGATTGAATTCTGCCATCAGTATTCCTTGCCGCCAAATACTTTGGATTTAGCAAAATCATAGTGAGCAGGTCTATCTTGTTGGAATGTTGTCCACCCTGGCCCGGGGTTGATCCATGGGCCTCCCGGGTATCCCGACCATGATCTTGGAGGGTGATTGTATTCTTTAGAGACTACATATTCTGTTGTCATTTCCGCGAAAGATTCATCGGCACTCTCTACATCAAAAGGATAGGTTGGCACAAGGCCTTCTTGGTTATAGGTCGATATAAAATCATTAAAAAGCGCGCCATTGTAATTCCCCAAGACGTGCCCTAATTCATGGATAATTACGTATTTTGCGAAGCTTATGGGTGTCATGGAACATGAAATTCTTACGATGTTGCCTCCATTGACTGTGCCACAGACCCCTTCTCCCAAGGTTCCACCTGGAACACGTTGGAGTGTAATTGTGCCAGCTCTTTGCAACAGAGAAACATATTGAGGAGACTGATCGAGGACTTGGCAAATGGAGTTTATGTTGTCTTTTTCTTCCTGTGACCATGGACCTTCAATATTTAATATCGCGCAGATTGTGGGGGGATTTCCTATAATCGTTGTCGCGGTTGAGTGGTCCGTGAATTCCGCCTGGCCTTCAGGTGTTGCTTTTACAGTTACAGTATTGGCCACCAAAGAGTCTTCGAAATTTATGTCTACTGTAACTGAGAAATTGCAGGTCCACGGCGGGTCTCCGGCTTGCAGGGTTTGCGGTAAGGTGCCGGTGCACGGGTCGGGTGACAGCTCAAAACTAGTGCTTTGCTTTTGAACCTTGAGCACGTCTGTGATTTGAATATTTTCCAGATTGACTTTGGCTTCTAGTGTTATCGTGTAATCTATCTGTGAGGGAAGCGCTGAGTTTGGAATTTTGTCCGGGACAGCGGATTTGGTGAGGGAAAAATATTGATTTTGGCCAGGTGTAATAATAGGGGTGATTTCATCGCCGGCAATTGTGGCGAAGATGGCTGCGGGGACGATGACTGCGGTCATAGCTCCCGTTACTCCAACAACGCCAAATGTGGAAAGGACGGGTATTGCGGCAGCGCTTGCTGTTGCAGCACCACCAAAACCAAGACCATTAACAATCATGCTTAGACCACCGGACAGTCCGCTAAGCAGACCACCTCCTATTGAACTTATAGCGCCTATACCGGTATGGAGAAGGCCAGTCGCCAGCCCATAGAGGGAGTTGAGAAGGCCTAACCCTGCCCCGGCCCCGGCACCGATTCCGCCAAGAGCGCTTTTGACGCCGGACATTAATGGAGTTATCAAGAATTTGCCGATCAAATAGCCGGTTGCAAGGCCAACGACAAACCCGATGGCAGCGCCAATTGCAGTGCCTATTGCTGTTGATCCGATGACAATAAATGGTGCGAATGGTGCACATAGTCCTGCGGTAAATGTAATACATACGCCGGCCAAAAATGTTCCAATTCCTGCTCCAACCCCAAATCCAATGTAGCCGCCTATTAAAGCGCCGGTTGCGCCGGCTGCGCCCATCGAAATCATAGTGGCACTGCCGGATGCTATACCCAGTCCGATTAGTGCGCCGGCTGCGCCACCCATAACAATGCCAAGAGGAACTGTGACCGGCCAAAGAAGGACGCCGGCAGGACCTAAAAAGGCGACAGGGATGACGGCCCCTGCTAAAGCACCTGTGCCCATGCCGATAATGGCGCCGGTGACTGCAGCTTGGCCAAGACTCATAAGATAGAGCATAAGACCTGCGATTGGCGCACCGATTGCTGCAGTGATTTGATTCCGGATCTTATTTATTGATTTGGTCGAAGCCATGCCCATGCCGAGCATTGAGGCAGCGCTTATCTGGCCTTTGATATTTGAGAATATAGATCCGATGCCCATGCCACCGATATTGAAACCGAGTTTCCCAAAGGCAGCTCCAGCGGTGAGTCGTTCGTTGTAGGCAAAAATTTTGGGCATTTTCGCCTGGAGGAAACGCTCCGATTGCCAGACTGATTGGGAGACAAGTTCAGCTCGTCCATCACCCATTTTGGAGAGAATACTAAGAAGCGCCTGGTATTGTTTGGGATTTTTTACTTTTAATGCTTGGGCTTGAGCGTATTTTGCCCAGTAAAGCTTCGCTTCGGACAGTTGTTTGGCCTCTTTTAAAGTCAGCGACTTTTTGCTTTTAAGCCTTTCGATTATTTCGGATTTTTCCTTCAGGCTTTTGGCAAGAGTTTGTTCGTCGTGGCCAAGGGCGGCGAGGTACAGCTTTTTGCCGTATGTGGGATTATTGACAATTGTTTCTATAACTACTGGTAGGTTTGGCGCACTTTTTGGTTGAATTTGTGCCAGGTTTAGTGAGTTTGCCAGAGTATCCGCAGCATTTTTGTAGTCTATCTTGGTGCCACTTTGTTTGCCGCCTTGTGTTTCTTGCGCGTTGGTATGCGCTGCATCTTTTAATTTTTGAAGCTCTTCAAGACTTGGGACTTCGCCTTTTGGTAATTTTGATAGTTGAGTATCCACTTCTTTTACGTAATCTGATAAATAGCTTTTAAAGTTGCCTTTTATATTTTCCTGAAGTTGTGATCCACCCAAGGGTTCTTGCGATTCTACTGTGTCTCTGGCACTTGTTGTAAGTGCTTCCTCGACTGCTTGATCGGGTTTTTGAAGTTCGGCAATTTCGTCTAGATTTGCAAGGGCTGCCGCTTTTTCCAGGTCATTTTGGTTGCTTGTTGAGATTTCCTTGGTTTGACCCCAAATTTTTTGGAAAACTTTTGTAGGCTCGTCTTTGATTTTCCCCGCGATTTCCGGATGGGTGATAAGTGTCTGGGTTAGACTGTCTGCGACCAGGTCATTTATTTGCGATACGTTTTGAATTTTATGGGCGTCTTCTAATGTTTGACGCGATGTTTCAACAGCGACTTCCTGAGCTATTTTATTAAGTTGTTCTTCGCTTAAGTTTTTGATGCCTAACTTTGGCAGGAGTTCCTTGATCTTTGGTGATAAATCGGCGGTAAGTTTGGGGCTTATGGAATTTTTGTGATTTTCCAAAACAGTATCGATTTCAGCCAAAACACCAAGCGCTGATACTCTTTTTGATGAGGGGAACTGAATTATTTTTGCCTGGGTTTTGGGAACTGCGGCTTGATTTATAGTTGACTGATTTTGCTCTTGCTCTTGCCCAGTTTTCCCCAACACTTCTTGTATCTTTTGTTGTTCAAGATCCTGAATTTTTTCTATCGAATTTACAGAGAAGCGGTTCAGCACCTCGAAATTAATAAGCTTTTGGGTTATCTGAGGATTTTGGTAGCGGAGTTTGAGTTCTTTATCTGAAGGCAGCGATTTACCGCCTCCACGCTTTGGGTCAAGCAAATATTCTATCGACCAGCGAATGGCGTCTGCGAGTTTTGTTGGATTTATGGGTTCTAAATTTTCGGCAGTGGCAGCAGGCATGACCCAATTGGCCAGAATTTACAGGCTTACTTCCATATTAGCACGAGGCAGGCCCGCCAGTCGGCGAGGCAGGCTATTGAGTTTGCGGATTTTGGGGAGGCCCGCCAGTCGGCGAGGCAGGCCCGCCAGTCGGCGAGGCAGGCTGCTGTTGGAACTGCTGTTCGGTTTCTTCGGCTTTTTTCTGCATTTCCATAACTTCTTCAGGATTTGTGGTAACCAAATAGTGTTCGTCCTGTGAAGCTATTACACGAATTGCAACATGATTGGGGCCAGCAAAAAATATGCCTTCTCCTATGTCTGCTGCCAAAAGCAAGTGTTTTTCTCCTTCGGAGAGATAGAAGACATCGGCTACTTGATCGATGGCTGCCGGAGATTGTTTTAAAAGAATCTGGATGGAGGAGTTGGTAACAATTGCTTTGCCGTAATCCGTATTTAAAAAGTCTTCGACGTCTTGGGTAATTGTAGTTAGTCCCAGATAATATTTTCTGGCGCGTTTGGCGATACTGTACATGAACGTTGCGCTGTCAGGATACTGAAGCATGTACCAAGCCTCGTCCACCACGAGCAAACGTTTTCTGATGTCGTTTTTAACTCTGGTCCAAATAAAGTCGAGAATCAGAAACATGGCGATTGGTCGAAGTTCGTCTTCAAGATCTTTAATTGAAAAAACAGTAAAAGTGTTTTTGATATCGATATTGCTTTGCTGATTAAAAATTCCCAAAAGTGAACCTTTGACGAAGCGTTCAAGCCTGTCGGCAAGGCCTTTGGCGCCGGGGTCTTCCATTCCCAGAAGAGCCTTGTACAGGTCTTCCATAAGAGGCGGTTCATTCTGTTGAGTTGCCGGATCGGGTGTTATACCCTTTGCTTTGTAAGTTGCAACAAGGGCTCTGTCTAAAATGGCATCTTCTGCGGGAGTGAGTTCTCCCATAATGACTTTCAACAGGCCATGGAGAGAAAGAATTTTAAGACCGAGTTCATTTTCACCTTCTTCGTAGATTCCAGAAAGATCAAACGGGTTGATTTTGGCCGGAGAACTGAAGCTAAAGGAAATATACTCCCCGCCAATTGCTTCGCAAAGATTTTTGTATTCTTCTTCGGGGTCGATAACAATTACTTCTGTTCCAAACATGAGAGACCTAAGGGCTTCGAGTTTTACCAGATAGGATTTTCCGGCTCCGGATTTGGCAAAAATCACGGAATTGGCATTTTCCTGGCTAAACCTATCGAAAATAACCAATGAACCGTTGTGTTCGTTTATGCCGTACATAACGCCTGTGTTTGAGGTTAGAGACGAGGAGATGAATGGGAAAGTGGTAGCCAGAGATGTTGTGTCCATGTTGCGGGTGATATAAATATGGTCTGTGCCTTGAGGCAAGGTGGTTTTGAAAGCGTCTTCCTGTTGAAGTGTGGCGTGTTTAGGGACCAGCAGAAGTGAGCCAAGCGTAGACTCAACTTGTTTGGTGATTGTATTCAACTCTTCAATGGAATCTGCAGGGATTGTGACATAAAGGGCAAACTGGAAGAATCGTTCTGCACCTTTGACGAGTTCTTCCTGAAGCATATGGGCATCCTCGAGAGCTGCTTGGACCGCAGGGTCGATGAGACGACCATGTTGAATATCTGTGGCGATGGTTGCTTCCATTTCGGTGATTTTTCTTCTGAGATCATCTAAAACGCCTTTTGCCTCGACAGGATAGGTGTACATGGATATTTCCAGAGTGTGTTCAAAGTTAATTAAAGGTGCAAGCCAATTTGCCTGAACATATCTTGGATAACCTACAACAAACAATGTGCGGTAATAGGTGGATCCTACCTTGAGAAAATCAAAGTCGACTTCAATTGCCGGCGGGGCGATTATGTCTTTGACGGAAACCGTGCCAGCAGACAGCGTCTGTGCCCATTGCTGTTCTTTGGCAGTTAATGGGGTTTGTTTCGGCTGTGGTTTGGAAAAAGGGTTAAAGATACTCATACAAAAAGTTAAAAGTTCAAAGTTAAAAGTTCAAAGTTATGGAAGCTAACTTTGTTAGCTTTTATTTTAATTATTATTAATTTTTTAGTTATAGTTTTCAGTTTTGACATTTGGGTTTTGATTTATTGTTGGGTTTGGTGTTGGTCTGTTGGCCTGCCCGCCTGCAGGCTGGGTAAACTGGGCAGCTTGAGAAGTTGCCGCTTGTAAATTTTTTAATGCTTCTGCCTGCCCGACAGAGCCTACGGCTGCAGTCGTTGGCGGGCGGGCCTGATGGGGTGCAAGGTTAGGCGGGGGTGCAACTTGAGGCCTCGGGTCTACAGGACGAAGTTCCGGTGCCGAAGGTTCTTGTATAGGGGAAATTTTTTGTCTTAGGTCTAACCCTGAGACGGGTGCGGTTGCTTCTTGGACTGGATTAATTAGGGGTGAAGGTGGCGGAGCAGGTTGTTGAGGTATTTGGACAGGGGCGGGAATTGGGACCTCGACTGCTGGCTCGACCAAGGGCGTGGTGTAGGCGTCAGTGTCTAAAAGAACTCTTTGGGTTCCGGTGGGGGCGGGATTGTAGATATCATAAAACAACTCGATTAACTCCTGAGTTGTAAGTTGTTTGGTAGTTAAGCCGAGTCTTGAGGTTTGTTTTATGATGTGGTCTCGTTTTGGCGCAAGGGCAGTTTTGGCGTCCGTTAATAATTGAGATTTACTCCCGGCACCTGCCTTTTTACCAGAAAGCCCGCCTTTTAAACCAAGCTCAACAGGAGAGAAATTTATTATAAAATAGAATTTTTTATCAAGAACTGTTTTTTGCTGAACTGTTGATTGGATAAAGTCCTTGTACTTTTGAATTTGTCTTTTGATATCCGGATTCGGCTGAGCAACCTCGGCTTCTTCCAAACTTTGGAAATAGGAGGTTATGTCTGCCTTCTTAGAGCGGATAAGAATTTCCAAAGGGAAGGAAAGCGAATTCAAGAAAGCACCGAAAGCGTAGATAGTGGCATCTTGTTCGGCTTCTGAAAGCAGGTCAAAATTAACTGCGGTTGTGGACATAACACATGCAACCCAACCGGTTTTAAGAAGCACAAGGTCGTCTACTATGTCGTCTATATCCAAATGCTCTTGAGTTGATGCTTTTGCCTTAACCTGTTTTTTTGACATTTAGTTTTTTGATTTTATTTGCAAAGGATCAATAATTTTTCCTGCCAGCATTAAAGACATGGCATCAAAATTTTTCTCATCAGATTCGACTTCGATGGAATATGGGCCATCGTTTAGGGGCGTTGCCGAAAGAAATTGTCCCAGCTTGTTTGTTTTAAGCGCTCTTACAGGAATTCCAGTGGAATCTTTTATGATAAGAATGGCGCTTTCTACCGGATTACCTTCCTGATCGGTAACAATACCGGAAATAACGTTAGGGGTATTTGTTAGGGGGACGATTTGGGCTCTGCCGGTTGTCCCGGATAAGGGGATGTGGGGTGTTTTTTCTCCACCGACTGAGATTTTGGCTTCAAGGTTCTCAGCCTCATCTTTTTTAAGGGTTACACCGGTAGTAGGTTGAACCACTTTATTTTTTGGGATGAAGTGAATTTTATCTGGCATGGGTGCTTGTGAAGATTGTTTGAATTCAGGATTTTCCGGGGTATAGGAGACGGTCTGGGGTGCCGTTGGCAGAACAACAGGTGGAGCAGGAGCCTGTTTTTCTTCGAATAAGTCATTATCAACCGTAAAACGGCTTTTCAGCTCCTGGGAAATCTCGAATCTTTTTTCGCCGCGAATTGGCATCTTTGAAAGATCGAATCCTTCCGGAGGTGCAAAATGGAGCTTTCTTACTCTGGTTTGGCCGACGCCATGGATTAGCTTAATTTTTCTGTCCGGCGTTCTTATTGAGATTACATTTTCTACTGCCGGATTGGTTTCTGAAGCAATCTGGGCTTTTACAAGGGGTGCAGTCGGGGCAAGTTCGATATGCTCAGCTTTGGTTTTTTTCTGAAGCTTTTTTTCCAGGCCGGGCAAGGCGTATGGTTTGGCATGGAGAGTGATTTTTGGAGCAGCTGCAGTTCTGGTCGGTGCAGTCGGAGGAAGGGCTTCTTCCATGGAGCCTTCGTACTGTTCGTCTAATTGAAGCCTAGGGGTGGTAGATCCTGCGGGCATTTGAGACATTGAAAGCCCGGGAGCGGCGGAAACTTGGGGTACAGAGGGACCAGTGTAAACGTATCTGCCGGCTCCTGTTGTAGTCGGCCAGATAATTGGAGGCGGAAGAGTACCTTGTGTTGAGAATCCGCCTGGAGCTAATTGACCAGGTTGGAGCCCCAGTCTTTCGACTGCAATTTGTTCCTTAACGTCAAACGGAGTATAAGTCCCCTTTGGAAGCGATCTGAGGTAGGCTCTAAGTCTTTCACGACCCTGAGAAGTAATAGTTTCCGGAACTTTTTCTTCTTGCGGAGAAGGTGATATTACAATGTTTAAAAATTCAGGAATTTTTGGTTCTTTAACCCAGAGCCTTTGGGTTGGAGAAGTAACGGCTTTTATAAAAGAAACGAGCCATTTATCAAGCGGGCGGCCATTTATCGGGACAAGAGCTGCAAAGAAGGCAAAAAGAGCAATAACACCCGAAAATGGATAGCGGAGTAAGCTTGGCAGAGAGGAAAAAAATATAGCAGCTGCCAGGGACATCGGAATAGCCAAGGTTACAAATTGGCGGACGGTGAGATTCCAGAAGAGTTTAAATTCAAAAGAAGCTATATGCTGGGGGACAGGATGTTGCTCCATTTTATTATTTAAAAATTTAGTTCAGAATGCATCGCATTCACAATAACATGTGAAACAAGGGTCGGAAAGTAGATCAAACAGCATCTAATAGCCCTAGCTTTTCACAATTAATTTAGGAGAGCGACAATTTTTCTGGCGAGATCTGTTTTAGTTGCAAGCGGAAGCCTCAGAGTATTTTTAGGGCTAACAATTAAAACTTCATTAAAGTCTGATTCGAAGCCTTGCCCATTTTTGCTGATGTCGTTAACTATTATGGCGTCCGCTTTTGATTGCAGCAGTTTTTGCCGTCCAGCTTCTTCCTGGTCTTTTCGGGGATAATCAAAGATAGTTTTGAAGCCAATTAAATGTATTTTGGGATTGAATTTTTTAATCTCGTCAATGATTTTTATTTGAGGTTCTAATTCTATTTTTTGTCTGCTGGTACTTGAAAGTTTACCTATTTTGGGATTTTTAACGGAAAAATCCGATACTGCAGCCGCGTGATAAAAATAATCATAATTTTTAACGTTTGTTCGAACCAGATTTAAGAGATCGTTTGTGGATGAGAATAGCTGTTCTTTTATAAGATAGCGAGGCTGTTTTGAATTTTTGGATCTCAGAAGTAAAATATCCGCTCCTTGTCTTTTGCATTCCTCGGCTATTGCTATGCCCATTTTGCCCGAGCTGCGATTAGTTATATAACGGACGGCGTCTATTTTTTCCGAGGTTGCACCGGATGTGACAATTATCCTTTTACCTTTGAGATTTTGGGTGTATCTAAGTTCTGTTAAGACTTCTTTTTTAATTTGAGAAATCTCCATTAACTTCCCCTTGCCCACGTCGCCACAGGCTAACATTCCGGAAGTCGGCTCTATGATCAAAAATCCGAGTTTTTTAAGTTTAGAAATATTTTCGCAAGTGAGCGGATTGTTCCACATATTAGTGTTCATGGCAGGACAAATAATGACGGGGGCAGTGGTTGCCAAAATTGTAGTTGTTAAGCAATCGTCTGCGATACCGTTTGCGATTTTGGCGATAATGTCGGCAGTTGCCGGTGCGATAACCACAACGTCTGCCTTTTTTGCAAGTTCGATGTGTTCGACCTCACGCTTCTTTAGAACATTTTGATAGTTAAAATCTTTTTCGAAAAGCTCCAGGTAGACTTTTTTACCCGATGCTTTTTGAAATTTTTCCGCCGGGATAATTCGGGCCGCACTTTTGGTCATGACGACCTCGACGTTCAGGCCTTCTTTTTTCAGTTCTCTTACTAGCTCCAAAGATTTAAATGCGGCAATGCTGCCTGTCACACCAACGACTATGGTTTTATTCATGGATTGGTATTATAGCGTTTTCGCTTAAGGTTGGAAGCGCACTCCGAGGCCTTTTACGGTTACAATATGCTTCGGCGCCTGTGGCTCGTCCTCAATTTTTTTGCGCAGCCTGAAAATCATTTGGTCGATGGCCTCATCGCTAATACCCTCCTGCGATTTAACATCTGTCCAGACGGCTTCTATTATTTCATCCCGGCCGATGATTTTTCCTTCGTTTTGAATTAAGAATCTCAAAAGGCGAAATTCCTGAGGGGAAAGTAAATCAGATATCACACTTGTCCCCTTAAGGATTTCCTTAGATTCCTGATTAAAGGAAATTTTCTCTTGGGTAATACTTGGTACTATGTCGAGTACAAATTGTTCAAAAAGGGGAATAGTGAAAGAATATTGCTCGCCTCGCTTCGCGGGCGAAGCGGGTTGAATTGTTGAATTGCTCGTCTCGCTTCGCGCCTGCGTCGACGCAAGTTGCGGGCGAAGCGGGTTGAATTGTTGAACGAGATCGAATTTAATCAGGTTTTCCAATGCTTCGTCTTTTTCAACTGCTTTCTTTTGGGCTATTAATTTCAGTAAATTCTGCTCCTTAGCGGTTAGAAAAAGCCAGATTTCAAAAAGAGCCTCTTTGATTAGTGGTTTTTGAGGTAGAGTTTCGAGATCCGGAGCTTGCTTCTCCCGGAGGGTTATTTCTGTTAGCACTTTAGTCAGTTTTGCGTGGCCGGACGTGAGTTTGATGATTGCTTCTTTTTGTTCTGTCGAGAGTTTTTGGGAAAAAGCCTGTTCAATTTGGGAAAACATAACATTTATAGCCTTTTCATCGTAGATTTTCAGGTAAAGTGTGTTGTCGGTGAAAAAATCGTAGAAATTTGTGAGGACTTCACGGTCTATTAATTCCTTTAGATCCCGTCTTGTGCCAAAAACAACGCCAAATTTGTATTTATTTAGAGTTCTTAGGCGTTTTAACATTTGGAAGAAGGAAGGCGGCAGGCTGTTTTGGAATTCGTCAAAATGATCAAGCAAGAAGATAATATTTATATTTTGTGCGATTAGCTTACTAAATAGGCGATTCAGCTGTTTTGTAAGCAGCAAAGGCTCAGTTTCCGCATTAACCTTCGGGTCTATCGATAGAAGCAGGAATTTCTCAACTTGTGATATTTCAAAGTTTGGAAGTTCGTGAAGATCTAAATATATTATTCTGGTTGAAGTGAGCCTTGGTCCCAGGTGAAACTTGCGTAAATTTTCGTTTGATGCCATCAGTTTTAGGAGGGTTGCTTTACCTCCACCGGGAATTGAGATGAGCTGGCAAAATTTGCCGGTTAAGACGTAGCCAAAGATTTGTTTCACATCTTTCTCGCGAAAGTCTTTAGGGAAGTTGTCGAGAAGAATTAGCTTTTGCATTTCGGAAACAATTATATCCCGTAAGGTACTTGTTAGGTAAATATCAAGCCAGATTCGACTTTTTGCATTATATTTGCCGCAATATGGCAGAGCAAATTGTTGCTAATCATGGTGAGAGTTTATATCCTAAATACAGAGGGGAGAAAATTATGCCCACTGGACCTAAAGAAAGCGGCAAAGGTAGAGACGAAGATGTCGATTCCAGTCGCAAAACGCCTAAACCTAAAGATTCTGAAACTTCCAAGAAAAAACGCGTAGAAGAAGAAAGACAAGCTCGACTACAACAGCTCCGAAAGGAAGCGAAAGAGGCGAATGAGTCCTCGAAAAGAACCAGAGAAGCAGCAGAAAGTGTTGCGGGTAGAAGGCAAGCATCCGCTGCGCGGGAGGAAACGGATAATGTTCAGCAAAAAGAAGAGCCTGTTGCGGTAGAAAATTTAGTTGTTGGCAAGACAAAAGGCGGAATTATGATTTCCGGGATTACCGATCCTTCGCAGATCGAGCCTGAAAATATCCAAAAAATTATTGGGCAAGCAGGATATAAAGTTGAGC
>Ga0155160_143_pt1 | contig 74962 bp, 87 predicted proteins | sample RifCSPhighO2_01_FD_106128 | JGI IMG/M metagenome (GOLD analysis project Ga0155160, IMG submission 106128) | Candidatus Curtissbacteria bacterium RIFCSPHIGHO2_01_FULL_41_11 | reverse complement strand
CCGCAACAAAAAGAATCTCCAAAACAAGAAAAACCCACGGAAGATTATGCCGTAGAATCAGAAATTCAGAACCTAACTCCGGCTCCGCCAAACCCGCAAGTCTCGCAAGTAGATATTCCCGCACAACATCACCACCAAAAAAAAGGTATTAATCCCTTAAGTTTTATCCCAATCACGATTCCTGATATAGGAGCGCTTTTGAGAGGTGGCGGCGCAGGGAAAAAAATAGCGATTGGGTTGGCTGCAGTATTTATTCTTATCTTAGTTGCAGGATTTATAGCCGGATTTACTATAACTAAAGCGGAAGTCGCAATCAAAGTAACCTCCAAACCCCAAGAGCTGGATTTTGCAGCGGCCGTAGTAGATGGTGGAAGTTTTGATGCGGCAAGAAGTCAGATTCCCGGAAATTCTGTCTCTGGATCAGGAGATGGAAGTCAGAAAGTCGTCACATCAGGTTCCAAAAAGATAGGTGATCCGGCAAAAGGCGAGGCGAACATTTTTAACTGGACCACACAACCAAAAACTTTCACATCTAAAACCGGAATTATAACTAAAAACGGAGTGAAATTTACTTTAGACTCTGATGTTGAAGTGGCATCTCGCAGTGCTTCTACTCCTGGAGAGGCAAAAACTACTGCCACGGCGACTGAAGTCGGCCCTGCCGGAAACATTGATTCCGGAACAGACTTCACATTTCAGCAATTCGATGCCATTTCCTACTCTGCTCAGGCAGCAAGTGCTTTTTCAGGGGGTTCTGAACGTCAGGCCACAGTTGTTACCCTGGATGATATGAATAAACTGGAGAAGTCCTTAACGGAAACACTGTCCCAAAAAGCCAGAGAAGATTTAAAAAATAAAGCAGGGTCGAATCAGATTCAGGATGACGCCGTAACCATTATGGTCATAAAAAAACAATTTGACAAAAAGCAGGATGAAGAAGCTGCCATTTTGAACCTGGACATGCAAGTCGAAGCAAAAGCAATTACTTACGACGAAAGTGAACTTAAAAAACTTTTGGCGGAAATTGTTCAAAAAGATATAGACGAAAAACTGGAAGCCAGGCCGGAAAATATAGAAATTTCAAGCCTCACCTCAAAACAAGATGATGATAAACTAAGACTTTTGGGGAAAATTAAGATTGGTCTAGTTCCAAAATTTAACGAGGACGAGTTGAAAAATAAAATTGCAGGTAAGAGTATAAAAGCTGCAAGAACAGCAATTTTGGAAACAGGTCAAGCAAGTGATGTCCAGATAAATTTCTCACCCACCTTGCCCTTTATCTTTTCTCTCCCGCGTGCAAAAGATAGAATAACATTCAAAATAGAAACCAGCTGAAATTTAATTCAAAACTCTTTCTCGAAAGAAAACTGGACCAATCGCAAATTTCAAATCTGAATCTTAGATCTAAAAACTTTAAGATTTAAGTTGTAATTTTGATCTTTGAGATCTAAGATTTGGTATTACCCCAATGCCGCTTGCCGTTTACATTAAAGAAAATACTGCAGCAAAAGTCGCTCGCGCCAGAAAAAAAGATCGAACCTTCGCATTAACCCTCTTATCAATAGGTATAATTTCAATAGTGTTTTCTGTCTGGCCCTACTTTTCATGGCAGCTTATCACCCTACCCAGACTAACCAGTAAAATAAAGGAAGTTCCAATACCCCAGGGTCAGGTACTTTCAGGTACGTCTATCCCTCAAAACAATATTCAGGTCGTCACAGAACCAGATGGATTTTCCTACTTTTCTACAACTTATAAACCAAAGGAGCCAAGACCGGACGAATTCACTATAACTATCCCGAAGTTAAAGATAGATAAGGCAAAAGTCAAAGTCGACTCCACGGATTTTTCCAAAAGCCTCGCACTTTTCCCCGGAACGGCAATTCCCGGCGATGTTGGAAATAGTTTTATAACAGGACATTCCGTCTTGCCTCAATTTAATGACCCCAAAAATTACAGGGCAATCTTTACGAGACTTTCGGACCTGGAGGTTGGAGATGATATTTATGTTACGGTTGAAGGGAAAACCCTGCACTTTACAGTACAGTACTCAAAAGTAGTCGACCCAAAAGATCTCTCTGTACTTTCACCCATTTCCCAAAACGGCAGAAATCTGACACTAATGACCTGCGTACCCCCGGGCACAAGTACCAAGAGGCTTGTTGTAATCACCGGTCTTATTTGACAAAGTAAAAATATCGCTCGCAATGCGAGGAAGATATTTGACTTAGTCTGTATAATCTATCTATGTCAGAAAGGGCACCAAGAAGGTCTCGAGCTGAACCAAAACCCACTTCTTCAAAAGGAGGAGAACCTCCACGAGGCAGGACAGCTATCGCCACAACTGAACCTTCTCCGGACAAAATCCAAAAAACATTCGGAATAATCGAAACCATGACTCTTTCCGAACTGAGAGAACTTGCCAACGCAGTCCGCGAAAAACTCATCTAAATTTCACTTTTGCTGTAAAATAAACCAATGATTCTTGGTGTCGACCTTGGCGAAAAAACAACCGGCCTTGCAACTTCTGACAGCCTTCTCGCATCTCCCTACAAGACCATTTCGCACAAAAATATAGAGGAAGCGCAAAAACAGGTTATTCGCATAATCGATCAAGAAAAAATCGACACGGTTGTCGTAGGTTTCGTTGAAGGAAAAATAAAGCCTATGTTTACAAATTTTGCAAAGAAACTTCAACATACCCTGCCAAACATAAAAGTCGTTCTATGGGACGAGACATTAACATCTAGACAGGCGACTGAAACTATGGTTAAACTGAATGTCGCAAAGACTAAACGCAGCCAAAGACAACATGAAATCGCAGCTGCCATAATATTGCAGAGTTATCTAGATTCTAGTGATTAGATTCTTATTCAAATATAATCCCAAATTTAAATCTAGCTTAGCTAGTTTAAATTTAAGGCCCGCAATCAATGAAATTGATGAGGACCGCAAGCTTTGCTTATCCTTTAAGGGAAAGAGGAATATTAAGGAGAAAACCGTAGGTTGTCTCCTTAAATAAAGTTATGATTAAGCGTATACTTGCTCCCATACAGGCATGGATCCTGCTTCAAGGTAAATGTGTCGGATGCGGACGCAATCTAACTTTGGGAAGAAGATTCGAAAGGCAAGATAACAGTCAAAAGGTTGTTTGCACATGCGGACGCATTTTCATTTTCGATAAAAGAAAAGGCAGATACAGAAGAGCTAATTTAACAGAAGCATGAACTTAAGTAAATTTATATTCTTCGCCATTCTTTTTGTTGTTTTGATACTAACTCCCATCGCCTTAAATCTTTACTATAACCGTCTCCTGCAGCCGGTTTCTATAGACGAAACACCCCAAATCTTTGTAATAAGTCCCGGCCAACCCGTCACCCAAATTGCCCAAAACCTGAAAGAGGCAGATCTTGTAAGAAACGCTCTTGCCTTCAGGCTCTACGTTGCCCAGTCGGGAATCGGTAAAACAATCCAGGCTGGTGATTTCCGACTTTCGAAAAACTTGTCGTCAAGAGAAATCGCCAAGGAATTAACTCACGGGGCAATCGATGTTTGGATCACTTTTCCCGAAGGGGTCAGAGTTGAGGAAATGGCGGACATTATTGATAAAAAGCTCAATTCGGGCAATAACGAGAAGTACCAATTCGACAAAAAAGAATTTATAAAATCTGCCAAAGAAGGACACATGTTTCCAGATACATACTTGATTGCAAAAGACGCGGTTGCTCAGGATATCGCAACAAGACTTGAAACTACTTTTGACGAAAAGGTCGACAAAAAAACCTTACTTAAAGGAGCCAAAAATAATCTTACCCAGGAAGATGTAGTGATTCTGGCATCATTAATAGAAAGAGAGGCCAAAAGTAATGAGGAAAGACCAATAATAGCAGGAGTCTTAGTGAATCGTCTTAATGCAGGCATTGCCTTACAAGTTGACGCTACTGTCCAATACGCCAAAGGCTATGACAGTGCCAAAAATTCATGGTGGCCGTCAGTCACACAGGGAGATTACACTGCCGTTAAATCTTTGTACAACACCTATTTACACCCGGACCTGCCTCCAAAACCAATTTCCAATCCGGGACTTGAATCAATTCGCGCTGCAGCCGAGCCGGCAGATACACCCTATATGTTTTACCTGCACGACACAGAAGGTAAAATTCATTACGCCAAAACAGCCGACGAACACGCCCAAAATATAAAAGACTTTCTATAAAATATAAAAATTAACTATTGACACAGCTTCGGCAAAAGTGATATAAATTGATCCAGACAAATCCTTATCAAGGGGGTATTTTGCATACCTTCTTGGTTTTGTTGTCAAATTGTCTGTGGATCATCCCAATCAATAAGTAGTCAAATAGGGCTCGGCGATGCCCTTTTGGTCGTGGTGATCCCCTACCCGCAATAAGAAAATATTTAATCCTGTGACAAAAAGAGTAAACTGGGGAAAACCTTCCAATTTAAATTTAGAATCATTGGACTTAGTCCAGGTTCAACGCGAATCCTTTGCCCAATTTTTAGAAACCGGTATTTCGGAAATAATAAACGAGGTTTCCCCAATTGATGATTTTACAGGCAAAAACTTTACACTTTCCTTTGGAAAGTACAGTTTTGGAAAGGCAAAACATAACCCCGAAGAATCAATTGAGAAAGGAATTACCTACGATCTTCCCCTCAAAGTCGAAGCAACAGTTTTAAACAAACAAACGGGAGCCAAAAACACCCAGGAAGTTTTCTTATGCGATCTGCCTGTAATGCTGGACAAAGGCTCCTTTATCATAAATGGAATTGAGCGCGCAGTTGTCAACCAGCTCGTCCGGGCTCCCGGTGCCTATTATGGAGCAGAAATTGACCCTGCAACAGGTAAAGTCCTCTACAGTTGCGAGATTCGCCCGATGCGAGGCTCTTGGTTAGAATTTGCAATAACCAAAAACGACATCATTACTGTAAAAATAGACAGACGCAGAAAATTTCCGATGACCACATTTTTAAGAGCTATCGGCTTTTCCACCGATGAAGAAATCTGGAAGTTATTTGACCACGTTAAAGAAGAAAATTTCCGAAAATTAATCACCAATACTTTTACGAAAGATACCACCACGAATCAAGAAGAAGCGCTTTTGGAAATTTACAGAAGAATGCGACCGGGAGATCACGTCATTCTCGATAATGCCAAAGTTTTACTAGATAATATGTTTTTCAATCCCAGACGATACTCTTTAGGAAGGGTAGGAAGATACAAAGTAGAAAAGCGTTTGGCAAATATCAAGAAAGACCTTTCAAAAGAAGAAAGAAGCGAAGAAGAAATTTATACTCTTTCACCCAATGATTTCGTAGCAGCCATCACATACTTGTTCGATCTTATTGCAGGTCAGGGCAAAGTAGATGACATCGATCATTTGGGAAATAGACGGGTGAGAAGAGTAGGCGAGCTTGTAGCAGATAACGCTTTCAGAATTGGTATTTTGAGGCTCGAGAGAGTTATTCGTGAAAGAATGAGCCTTACACCAACGGACACAGTACCGGCTCCCTCATCCCTAATTAATGCCCGTCCGGTAATTTCTGCCGTAAACGAGTTTTTCCGATCCTCACAGCTTTCAACTATCCTGGATCAGACAAATCCGCTCTCAGAACTCGACAATCTTAGAAGACTTACTGTAATGGGAACCGGTGGTATCGCTCGTGAACGGGCCGCATTTTCCATTCGAGACATCAACCATTCCCAATATTCAAGAATTTGTCCGATTAGGTCTCCGGAAGGTCCCAACATTGGTCTTGTCACCTATATGTCACTTTATGCCAGAATCAACGACTACGGTTTTTTGGAAGCTCCGTATAAAAAGGTAGACAAAGACAAAAACGGCAAGTGTCGCGCTACGGATGAAATAGTTTACCTGGCTGCAGACGATGAAGAAGATCACTACATCACGCATGCTCAGGTCCAAATGGATGAAAAAGGATACTTTTTAGAAGATACAGTGCCGGTTCGCTACAAAGGTGAATTCATGACTGCTCCCCAAAGCCTGGTCGAATATATAGACGTAGTTCCAAGACAAATAGTTGGAACTTCAGCTTCTCTTATTCCATTTTTAGCTCATGATGAAGCAAACCGTGCTCTGATGGGAACTCATATGCAATGCCAGGCCGTTCCGCTTATTAACCCAAGTTCACCGACTGTTGGAACCGGCATGGAGAGAGTTGTCGGAGAAAACATGGGAAGAGTAGTCACATCTCCATCAGAAGCCGAAGTTATTTATGTCGACAGCAAAAAAGTAACAGTTCGCATAAAGGTAAACGGTAAAAATCAGGAAATAACATATCCTATTCAAAAATTCGCAAGGTCTCCGCAAAGCACTTGTTATTCCCAAAGGGCGAGGGTAATAGTTGGGCAAAAGGTAGAAAAAGATGACGTCCTAATCGATGGTCCTGCAACAGAAAACGGAGAACTGGCTCTGGGTCAAAATCTTAGAATCGCCTACATGAGTTTCGATGGCCTTGGCTATGAGGACTCAATAGTTATATCCGACAGACTGTTTAGGGAAGACGTTTTAACTTCAATACACATAGAAGAATACGAAACGTCCGTTGTCGAAACCAAGCTTGGACCTGAAGAAACGACTCGGGATATCCCCAATGTTTCTGAAGAAGATTTGGCAAATCTAGACGAAAAGGGAATCGTCGTTGTCGGTGCCGAAGTTGGCCCGAACGATATTTTAGTCGGCAAAATTGCACCCAAAGGAGAAACGGAACTAACAGCGGAAGAAAGACTACTTCGCGCAATCTTTGGAGAAAAAGCTAGAGAAGTAAGGGATACTTCTCTTCGTATGCCACACGGAGAAAAAGGAACGGTAATCGATGTCAAAATTCTTTCCCGTGATAAAGGCGACGAGCTTGAGCATGGTGCTCTTTCCAAAATATTTGTCAAGGTTGCCCAAATGCGAAAAGTTGTCGTTGGTGACAAACTTGCTGGTCGCCACGGCAATAAAGGTGTTATTTCAAAAATAATTCCTGCTGCAGACATGCCTTATCTTTCTGATGGAACCCAAATCGACATCATAATCAGCCCGCTTTCGGTTCTTTCTCGAATGAACCTCGGACAACTTTTAGAAGCTCATCTTGGAATTGCTTTAAGCAACTTAAATTACAAAGTAGCTCTCCCGGTATTCGAGCACATTGAGGAAGAAAAAATAGTTTCAGAACTTAAATCTGCTGGTCTTCCACAAGACGGGCGAATGGTTCTCTACGACGGAAGAACAGGTCTCCCCTTCGATAGGCCGATTGTTGTAGGTCAAGGATACATTATGAAACTTATCCACATGGTCGAGGACAAAACGCACGCAAGATCAACAGGTCCATACTCTCTTATTACCCAGCAACCGTTGGGAGGAAAAGCTCAAATGGGTGGTCAAAGACTTGGAGAAATGGAGGTCTGGGCTCTTGAAGCTTATGGAGCAGCCTACACTCTACAGGAAATGTTAACCATAAAATCGGATGATGTAGTGGGCAGAGCAAAAGCATTTGAGGCAATCATCAAAGGAACCGAAATTCCCCAGGCCCTAATCCCCGAATCATTCAAAGTTTTGGTTAAAGAGCTCAACAGTTTATCTCTAAACGTTCAAACAATTGGTGCAAAAACTGTAGAAGAAACCGAAACTGCAAAAACCGAAGCTGATATGGAAAAGGCAAAAGAGTTCGCTGCAGTCTCTGGTGCAGAAATCGTTGCGTCAGAAGCCGACATCGCAAAACCGAGCAGTCCAATGGAACTGGAGCAATAAACAATGAAAATTATAAAAATAAAATTAATTTTGAATCTGGCTCCGCCAGTTCAAAATTATCCTATGGAGGAAGAGGAATACCAAGGGGAAACCCTGGTGTCCCCTTGGAGAAATTAACGAATTAGTAGATTTTGAAGCATTAAAACTTACAATAGCCTCAGGCGATGACATTAAAACCTGGTCTTTTGGAGAAGTTACCAAGCCCGAAACAATAAATTACAGAACCCTTAAGCCGGAAAAAGATGGTCTTTTTGACGAACGTATTTTTGGACCTACAAAGGATTGGGAATGTTACTGTGGAAAATATAAAAGAATCAGATACCGAGGAATAATTTGTGATAAATGTGGTGTTGAAGTAACCCAATCCAGGGTCCGAAGAGAAAGAATGGGCCACATCACTCTGGCCGCACCTGTTGTCCACAACTGGTTCTTCAAAGGAAGCCCTTCCAAACTTGGTCTTCTCTTGGACGTTTCGCCAAGAAGCCTTGATGCGGTTATTTACTTCGCATCCTACATTGTAATCGAAGTCGACGAGGAGAAGAGAAAAGCAGTCTTAAAAGGTTTAGAAAACGAATTGGCTCAAAAAAGCAAAGAACAACAAAACCTTCTCAAAAAGAGAATCGAAGAGTTGGAAGCGGAAAGCAAAAAAGAGATCACCGTAATAAAAGCCAAAAAAACAGGTCCAAAAGAACAGTCAGATCTAAAAATAGAAGAAGCACAACTTGTGATGCGTCACAAAACAGCTATGATGCGTGACGAAAACGCAAAAGAACTTTCAAGACTGGAAGAAATCTACAAAAATATCACGAACCTTGTTAAATCTATAAAGCCCCTGGATCTTCTATCAGAAGAAGAATATTTCAAACTAGGCGACTACAATGCAGACGAATTCATTAAAGTTGGCATGGGAGCGGAGGCTGTTTTGGCAGTTTTGGAAAAAGTAGATCTGGCAAATTCGGCAGCACAGCTTAGGCAGGAACTCACAAAAGCTACCGGACAAAAATACATTAAAGCCGCTAAAAAACTCCGCGTTGTCGAGGGGATGCGAAAAGCAGGCATCGCTCCAACCTGGATGGTTATAAAAACCCTTCCGGTTTTGCCACCGGACCTAAGACCCATGGTTCAGCTTTCCGGTGGTAGGTTTGCGACGTCGGATCTTAACGATCTTTACCGAAGGGTTATAAACAGAAATAACAGGCTCAAAAAACTTATCGAGCTTGGAGCACCGGAAATCATTCTTCGAAATGAAAAAAGAATGCTCCAGGAAGCGGTAGATGCCCTAATAGATTCTCAAAAAGTTAAGACAACCAGAGCTTCACAAGAACTAAGGTCTCTTTCCGACATGCTTCGTGGGAAACAGGGAAGATTCAGGCAAAACCTGCTCGGGAAACGTGTTGACTATTCAGGTCGTTCTGTAATTGTCGTTGGTCCCGAACTCAATCTTAACCAAACCGGTATACCCAAAGAAATGGCTCTTGAAATGTTTAAGCCATTTGTTCTGCGCGAAGTCATAAACCGCGGATTTGCACCAAACGTTAAAAGCGCAAAACACTTTTTGGAAAGAAGAAGCGGAGAAGTCTGGGATATTTTGGAAGAAATTACCAAAAATCACCCGGTACTTCTCAACCGCGCTCCTACCCTACACAGATTAGGCATTCAAGCCTTCTATCCGATATTAATCGAAGGCGATGCAATTAGAATTCATCCTTGTATTTGCGCCGGTTTCAACGCCGATTTCGACGGTGACCAAATGGCAGTTCATGTCCCTCTTTCTGAAAAATCCCAGGAGGAAGCAATTGGCTTGATGATGGCCGGCAGAAACTTGCTTCGTCCGGCTGACGGATCACCAATCACTTTACCCAACAAAGAAATGGCTCTTGGAATTTACTACCTGACTTCAATTGACTCCACCAAAGAATCGGTAGAAAACGTATTTCAAAGCGAAGAAGAAGTTGTTCTGGCAGTTAACACCGCCAAAATTAGCATGCGCCAGCCAATCAAAGTCAAAATCAAAAAAGACATTCTGGATACTTCTGCCGGAAGAGTTATTTTTAATATGCAGATTCCGGAGTCTCTCCGCTTTATAAACGACGCAGTCTCAGCATCGGCAATTAAAAAGATAATTGGCAAAAGCGTCGACTTTTTGACAGAAGACCAGGTAATTGAACTTATAGACAGGCTTAAGACTCTGGGTTTCGAAGGTGCCACATTTTCCGGTCTTTCGGTATCGGTTTTTGACTGTATGATTGTCCCAAACAAACAGGAAATTATTCAAAAGGCGGAAAAAGAAGTTAAAAACATCGAAAAGAACTTTAAGATGGGCCTTATAACAAGAGAAGAGGAAAGGAGACTCTCCCAGGAAGTCTGGCTTTCAACAACCAACGAACTGGCAGACCTTACTTGGAGAAGCCTGCCGCTCACAAACGCCATCAAAATTATTTCTGATTCCGGCGGATCCCGTGCAACAGCGGAACAGATCAAACAACTTGCTGCAATTAGAGGTTTAGTAACGGATCCTTCAGGGCAAATCGTGCCCCTTCCTGTTAAATCAAACTTCCGTGAAGGACTTTCTGTTTTTGAATACTTCACATCAGCTCGTGGTGCCCGAAAAGGTTTGGCTGACCGGGCGATTAAAACTGCCGAATCCGGTTACCTCACCCGTCGTCTTGTCGATGTTGCTCATGACGCAATCATCAGAACCGAAGATTGTGACACTAAACTCGGACTGTTGGTTTCAAAGCACGATAAACGTCAGGCTCTCTTCACACTGAGAATTACCGGCAGAATCGCAGCAGTTGATATCGGGCCAAAGGGCAAAAAACCCATAGTCACAGCCGGAGAAGAAATAACCGAAGAAAAGGCTGAGGCGATTGAAAAAGCGGGAATAGAGGAAGTGACTGTAAGATCAATATTAACTTGCGAAGCAAAATATGGTCTTTGCGCAAACTGCTATGGACGCGATCTCGCAACAAGACAAAAAGTTACTATCGGTACGCCGGTTGGCGTAATTGCGGCACAATCTATTGGTGAACCCGGAACGCAGCTTACCATGAGAACTTTCCACACAGGTGGAATCGTTGGTCTTGATATTACTCAAGGCCTTCCTCGTGTCGAAGAGCTTTTCGAGGCTCGAACTCCAAAATTTGCGGCTAAAATTTCAGAAATAACCGGCAAAGTAAGCGTCGAAGAAACAGCAGAAGGTTATGTAGTCAAAGTTAGAAGTACCAATCTTAAACCACCGGTCGAGAAAGAATATTTCATTCCGCCTACTTCGGAATTAACAGTTGCAGATGGCGATCAAATTACAGCAGGAACCTCTCTTTCGTCAGGATATCTTGATGTTAAAGAAATCCTTTCAATTTCTGGCCTCAGAAGCGCACAAAGATACGTCATTGAAGGCGCTCAGGAAGTTTACGAAAGTCAGGGCGTCCCAATTAACGACAAACATTTCGAGGTTATAGTCAGAAAAATGAGCGAAAAAGTCAGAATAGAATCCTCGGGCGACACTGCACTTCTACCAGGTGAGCTTGTAGATAAACACAGATTCGAGCAGGAAAACTCCAAGATTCTTGCAGAGGGTGGAGAACCCGCAACCGCCCAAATCGTGATTCTGGGTATCACTCGCGCAGCACTCTATACCGAAAGCTTCCTTTCAGCAGCCTCCTTCCAGGAGACAACGCACGTGCTAACTGATGCTGCAATCGAAGGCAAAACCGACCAACTTCTGGGTCTCAAAGAGAACGTTATAATTGGCCGTCTTATCCCCTCCAGTGCGGAAAGAGCTAGAATTAAAGAATCGTAAACATTGAAATTTACCCGGTAAAAACTTAAAATGTCATCCTCAATTAAAATCAAATTTAAATCTAGCTTTGCTAGTTTAAATTTACCATTGGGGAAAGGGAATATTAAGGGAAAACCGTAGAGGTTGTCCCTTAAAGTAACGATATGCCAACAGTCAATCAGTTAATTCGAAAAGGAAGAAAAGCAAAAATCAAAAGAATTGGTTTAACCGGTCTAAGGCGTGCTTATAACTCGCGAACGAACCGGTATGTAAGTTATCCTTCCGGTCAAAAGCGCGGTGTATGCATAATCGTTAAAACCATGACACCCAGAAAACCGAATTCTGCGCTCAGAAAAGTGGCCCGCGTCAGGCTCTCCAACAGACAGGAAATAACAGCATACATTCCCGGTATCGGACACGAATTGGCAGAACACTCTGTTGTTTTAATAAGAGGTGGAAGAGTTAAAGATTTACCCGGAGTAAAATATCACATAATTCGGGGCAAATTTGACACAACAGGTGTTTCAAATAGAAAACAGGGAAGATCACTTTACGGAACCAAGAAATCTGGTGCTACAACAGGAGCCCAGGCAGCAGCAACAGTTGGTGCCCAGGCAGCTGCATCTCAGCCTACAGCACCAACAGAATAAATATGAATAAATTTATTTTACAATCCAAAATTATATCTGGCTCAGCCAGTGTAATTTTGTCCTTCAAGGGAAAGGGAATATTAAGGGAAAACCGTAGAGGTTGTCCCTTAAAGTAAAAACATGCCAAGAGCAGGAAAAATCATAAAAAGAAAAATTGAAGCGGATCCCATCTACCAGAATCCCACCGTTGCAAAGCTTGTAAATAAAATCATGATGCACGGTAAAAAAAGTATTGCCCAAAAGGCAGTCTACGGCGCATTCGAATATATTGAAGGCAAAGGCCAAAACCCGCAAACTACCTTCGAAAAAGCCCTGGAAAATGTAACACCAAAAATGGAAGTCAGACCAAGGCGTGTCGGCGGTGCTTCCTACATGGTGCCCATGGAAGTTCGAGGTCCCAGGAGGCAATCCCTGGCTCTTACCTGGTTGGTAATTTCAGCCAGAAGCCGCTCGCCCAAGGAAGTCGAAAAGATCAAAAACCTTCCACCAATCGCGGCAAAACTGGCAGCAGAAATTCTAGAGGCAGCACAAGGAACGGGCAAAGCTGTTGCAAAGCGCGACGAAATGCACCGCGCAGCCGAAGCGAATAAGGCGTTTGCCCACTTTAGGTGGTAATTCTTGCTTAAAAAGACGTTCACTGATATAATTCCCGCTTATCCTAATACCTCTAGCCAGGTGAATTAAGCTTTTCCGCTTAGTAATGGATAAAGTCAATCCTTGTATAAGATGACTAGTTTCTGCTTAAATGAAATTTGTTAACCAAAGCATGTTTACATTGAGGAAGGAACTGACGAAATGCAAACTAAAACACAAAAAATAAAAGATCTGAGAAAAAGGCTCGACGAGCTTGAAAATGTTAAGCTCAAGGATGCTCTGGCCAAATATGGCGACGCATTCCAGGAGTCCGGCGCAGCCTGGAATGAAAATGCAGCCTGGGAACTTGCAGACGAAGAAGTTTCTGTTCTGCGTGCAATGGTTGCGGAAGTCAAAAAAGAAATTCGAAATCTGGAACACCCACTAGGCGCACAAGTCTCCTCAGACAAAATTTCCAAATAATTTACTATGGCCGACGCAAAAGACAGATCATATCCACTTGACCGTATCCGAAATATAGGCATTATTGCCCACATTGACGCGGGTAAAACAACGACAACGGAGCGGATTCTTTATTACACGGGTAAGTCATATAAACTCGGTAATATCGACGAGGGAACAACAGTTACCGACTGGATGGCTCAGGAAAAAGAACGTGGAATTACAATCGTTTCCGCCGCAGTTACGGCATTTTGGACTCCAAAAGACGGTCCCCACAAAGATATTGAAGCTAGAATTAACATCATTGACACCCCGGGCCACGTAGATTTTACGGCAGAAGTCGAAAGATCACTCCGCGTTTTAGACGGTGGTGTAACAGTTCTCGATGCCGAAGAAGGAGTTCAATCTCAATCAGAAACAGTTTGGCGCCAGGCTGACAAATATAAAGTCCCCCGAATCTGTTTCGTAAATAAAATGGACAAACTTGGTGCAGATTACTTTGCGACATTAGAATCAATCAGAAACAAACTTGGAGCACCGGCTTATCCCTACAACATACCGCTTGGAAAGGAAAATGATTTTAAAGGCGTGATCGATCTTCTTACAAGAAAAGCCTATGTCTGGGATGAAACAGACAAAACCGGCATGAAGTATTCTGAAGTCCCAATTCCAGAGGGTGCCAAGGCAGACATGGAAAAATACCGCCACGAACTTGTCGAAAAGATTGCAGAAGCAGACGATGTGCTGCTTGAGAAATATCTGGCAGGTGAAGAATTAGACGTAAACGATCTAAAAGCGGCTCTTAGAAAATCGGTAATCGAATATAAAATCGTGCCTGTTATGGCCGGATCAAGTTTAAGAAACAAAGGAGTTCAACCACTTTTGGACGCAGTTGTTGACTACCTTCCGTCTCCAATGGACAAAGCAGAAATTGAAGGTACTAACCCAAAATCCGGCGAAAAAGAAGTCAGAAAACAGACAGTAGAAGCGCCTTTTGCAGGCCTTGCATTTAAAATCCAGGTTGATCCTCACGTTGGGAAACTCACCTATGTTCGTATTTACTCCGGGACTTTAAAGTCAGGTAGCGCAGTTGCAAATTCCAGCAAACACGATTCTGAAAGAATCGGCAGGCTCCTCTTGATGCACGCCGACAAACGTGAAGAAATCCAGGAAGCTTATGCGGGGGAAATTATAGCAGTTGTCGGTCTTAAAAATACCGGAACAGGAGATACACTTAGCGACCCGCAAGCACCCATCGTCCTTGAATCAATTTCGTTTCCCGAACCGGTCATTTCTTTGGCGATAGAACCGCAAACCAAAGCAGACCAGGAAAAACTGGGTTATGCTCTCGGAAGACTATCCGAGGAAGATCCCACCTTCAGAATTAAAGGTGACCCGGAAACCGGCCAAACAATTATTTCAGGGATGGGCGAACTCCATCTTGAAATATTAGTAGACAGAATGAAGCGGGAATTTCAGGTTTCGGCAAATGTCGGTAGTCCTCAAGTTGCTTACCGCGAGACTATTAAACAAATCGCAGAAGGAGAAGGAAAATACATCAGGCAAACCGGGGGTCATGGTCAATATGGTCACTGTCTCCTTCGGGTTGAACCGCTCGGCCGCGGAGAGGGTTTCCAATATGTTTCCGAAATCAAAGGAGGCCGAATTCCTCAGGAGTTTATTCCGTCTATCGAAAAAGGTGTCAAAGAAAAAATGGAAATTGGAGTTTTGGCAGGTTATCCGATGGTGGACATGAAAGTCGCAGTCTACGACGGCAGCTATCACGATGTCGACTCTTCCGATATCGCTTTCAAAATAGCAGGATCCATGGCTTTTGAAGCTGCAGCCAAAAAAGCCAATATGATTCTTTTGGAACCGATAATGAATATTGAAGTCACAATCCCCGAAGAATTTATGGGAGATGTCATAGGCGATCTTTCCTCAAAACGTGCCCAAATTCTAGATTCTTCCCATCATGGCAATGCCGTCATCGTCAAAGCGCTTGTTCCGCTTTCCGAAATGTCCGGTTACGTCACCACTCTGCGCTCGATTACTCAAGGTCGTGGGTCTGCTTATATGGAACCGTCCCATTACGAAGAAGTCCCGGGCAATATTGCAGATAAAATTGTGGCCAAAACGAAAGGTGAAACCAAAGAGAGTTAGTCAGTCAAAAGTTTATTAGAGTTTACCCTGAACGTAGTGAAGGGCCGATAAAATCGTTGCCAAACAAAAAGGCGAAACAAAGGAAAGTTGACAAACTGAATACAATTGAGAAATTCAATTTGTCATCCTGAGTGAGACGAAGGATCTCCTTTTAACTTCCCTTTTACCCCGAAAATATTGAATACTTTTTCGCCTCTTGCACTAGCCTGTAGAAATAGTATAAACTACACAAACTGAATATCAGCCTGCCAAGTGTAACATCTTGGCTTGATTGGTATTCATTTATTTTGATGACATGGCTGAAAAGTATCAACGAACAAAACCACACGTAAATATCGGAACCATTGGTCACGTCGACCATGGTAAAACCACGCTCACTGCAGCCATCACCAAGGTTTTGGCCGGAAAAGGTATGGCGCAGGAAAAAGCCTATGACCAAATCGACAATGCTCCGGAAGAAAAACAGCGTGGAATAACCATCAACATCACTCACGTCGAATATGAAACAGAAAAAAGACATTATGCCCACATCGATGCTCCGGGTCATGCCGATTACATCAAAAACATGATTACAGGTGCCGCTCAAATGGACGGCGCTATTCTTGTTGTTTCCGCACCGGACGGCCCAATGCCTCAAACAAGAGAACACGTTCTTCTGGCTCGTCAGGTTAACGTACCTGCAATTGTCGTTTTCTTAAATAAGGTCGACATGGTTCAGGATGCCGAACTTCTGGATCTGGTTGAACTCGAAGTCCGTGAACTTCTTGACAAATATGAATACGACGGTAAAGGGGCCACCATCATTCGTGGATCTGCTAAAAAAGCTCTCGAAGGAGATGCCCAGTCAGTAAAAGCAATCGAAGATTTAATGGCAGCTGTAGATGAAAAAATCCCAACTCCGGTTCGCGATCTTGACAAACCCTTTATTATGCCGGTTGAAGACGTCTTTTCAATTAAAGGCAGAGGTACAGTTGTAACCGGAAGAGTCGAACGGGGAGTTGTCAAAGTTAATGACGAAATCGAAATTGTCGGAATCAGACCTACCAAAAAGACAGTTGTCACCGGTGTTGAAATGTTTCGAAAAGAACTTGACCAGGGTCAGGCCGGAGACAACGTTGGAGTACTTCTTCGAGGTATCGAAAAAGACGACGTTGAACGAGGACAAGTTCTTGCCAAAACCGCAACAGCCACCCCCCACACAGAATTCGAAGCCGAAGTCTACATTCTGACTAAAGAAGAGGGCGGTAGACATACACCATTTTTTACCGGTTACAGACCACAGTTTTACATCAGAACCACAGACGTTACAGGAGAAGCAACCCTGCCGGAAGGGACCGAAATGGTCATGCCTGGTGACAATATCAAAATGAAAGTAAAACTAATTGCGCCGGTTGCGATGGAAGAGGGACTTAGATTTGCAATTAGAGAAGGCGGCCACACCGTAGGTGCGGGCGTCGTCTCTAAGATTATTGCGTAAACGGCAAGGCAATGACTCCTTTTTTGGCAAGGGTTTATCCTGAGCTTGCCGAAGGAGGATTTTTTTTGCTATAATTTTGCAAATTTGCAAAATTACGTGAGCGAAGCGAACTCAATTGCAAATCTATTTGAGAGAGCGAATAGTCGAGGACACTGCTGAATATGAAATTAACCATATTTAACTTCAAGTCTAACCGCTTAAAGTAATAAGTAATTTCCTCTCGACTCGTTTTCTTTCTCGGAAAAAGCACATTAAAAGAAAATGCCTAAAGGTAGAATTCGAGTCAAACTAAAAGCATACGACGGCAGAGTCATTGACGCTGCGTGTCGGGATATCATAAACACCGGCCTTTCGACAGGTGCCAAAATCTCGGGTCCGATTCCCCTGCCAACAAGAATTCAGAAATTTACGGTGTTAACGTCACCCCACACAGATAAAGATGCACGCGAACAATTTGAGATGAGAACGCACAAAAGGCTAATCGATATTATTGAACCGACAAACAAAACCATAGATTCATTAACTCATCTCGAACTACCGGCCGGCGTAGATATTGAACTGAAGATGTAGAGTAATTTCTAATTGCTCTAATTAACCTAATTGACCTAAATAAATTTAGAAATTAAAAAATTGGGATTTGTTTTTCGTAGAAAACGGGATTATTAGAAATTAGAATAATTAGAAATTAGAAATTTACTAAAGAGAGACTCCTGAAAATCCCAAGCCAAGCGAAGGAATAATCTCAAGGGTCTCCGATTTTTAGTACTTAAACGACAATGTTAAACACAATTTTAGGAATCAAAGGAAATATGGAAGCCCGATACAACCTGCGGGGACATCGGGTTCCTGTCACGGTCATAAAAGCCGAACCAAATGTCGTCGTCGACATTAAAGGTGACCACGCAGTTTTGGGGCTTGGAGCAAGAAAGAAAGTCAAAAAACCCCAAAATGATTTCGTCAACAAAGTTGGAGTAGCGCCAAGATTTGTCAGGGAAGTTAAAACAGATGGACAGGTAAAAATAGGCGACAAAATCACAGTTGCCATCTTCGCAAACCAAGACGCAGTAAAAATTACAGGCATAACAAAAGGTCACGGTTTCACAGGTGGAGTCAAAAGGTGGGGATTTCACGGGGGGCCAAAAACACACGGACAATCAGACAGGCACAGAGCACCGGGATCAATTGGTCAGGGCACAACACCGGGAAGAGTCTATAAAGGCAAGCATATGGCGGGGCACCAGGGCAATGAAAAAATTACAGTTACAGGCTTGGAAGTAATAGAAGTAAATCCTGCAGAAAACATGCTAGTCATAAAAGGTGCAGTTCCGGGATTTAGAAATGGATATTTGATGATCGAAAAAACAGGAAAGGTCAAAAAATATGTAGCACCACCGGAAGAAAAACCTAAAGAAGATGAAGAGGAAAAACTAGAGACAAAGGGATCAGAAGAGCCAAAAGAGCCAGAGGAGCCAAAAGAAGAAAAGAAAGAAGAAAAACAAACAAAGGAGGTTTCTAAATAAAATTCTTAAACCAAAATTTCATCTAGCTTTGCTAGTGAAATTTTGTCCTTTAAGGGAAAGGGAATATTAAGGGAAAACCGTAGAGGTTTGCCCTTAAAGTAAAAAATAAATGGCAGATAAAGTAAGAGTATCGCAAGTATCAAAGGCATCAAAAGTAACGAAAGAAAAATCAATCGTGACGTCAAAGTCATTGCGAGCGGATGCGAAGCAATCCCAACGACCAATAACAAAACCCGTTGTTAAAACAGAAACAAAACCAACTGGTCTAACAGCTAAGGTTTTTGATATGTCCGGAAAAAGCGTCGGTACAGTTGTCTTACCTAAAGAAATTTTTGGACAAACAACAAATAAACAACTTTTAGCTACTGCGATAAGAGTTTACAAAACAAAAAGTATTAAAAATACCGCCCACACCAAAACCCGCGGTGAAGTCCGCGGCGGCGGCAAAAAACCTTGGCGCCAAAAAGGAACAGGTAATGCCCGCGCCGGATCCATAAGATCACCCCTTTGGGTCGGTGGAGGAACTACATTTGGTCCAAGATATCGAGAAGCAAAACTTACTCTGCCACAAAAAATGCGACGCAAGGCATTAATTCATGCTCTATCACAAAAAGCCAAAGATGGAGACATAAATATTATCTCAAACCTCGAAAAAATTTCTACAAAAACAAAACCAGTTGCCAACCTTCTCAAAAAATTAAATGCTCAAAAAAACACGCTTCTTATAATTTCTTCAAAAAATGACAACGTGAAGTTGGCAACCAGAAACATACAATCACTTACAGTAGAACCAGTATCAAACATCAATGCGTATCAAGTATTACAAAATAACAATCTATTAATTTCAAAGGAGGCACTTGGCAAATGGATATCATAAAAAAAACTATTCTTTCTGAAAAAGCATACAGACTGATGGAAAGAGGTCTTTACACGTTTTTGGTGGATGAGAGGGCAACGAAAAAACAAATCGCAAAAGCAGTCAAAAACCAGTTTTCGGTAGACATTAAAAAAGTAAATGTTTTAAGCCGGGCCACAAAGACAAAAAGAATTGCAAAAACAAGGAAAGAAACAGAAGTCGGCGGTGGTAAAAAAGCCATTGTCTACCTTAAACCGGGACAAAAAATTGCTGTTCTTTCGCCCAAAGCTGCCGAAGGTCCCAAGCGAAGTCGAGAGGCCGCAAAAGAACCAAAAACCAAAAACAGCATGAAAGATAAAGATGTACAAGTTATATCGGAAGGAAAGGAAGGTTAAAAATGGCAGTCAGACAAATTAGACCGGAAACACCAGGCCAAAGATTCAAATCATTTTTGGTTTTTGGAGATATAACCAAAACCAAACCGGAAAAATCTTTGATTAACAGGTTAAATAAAACAGCAGGCCGTTCGGGGGGAAGGATTACAACCCGGGGTAAAGGCGGCGGACACAAAAGAAACTACAGACAGGTAGATTTCCGAAGAGACAAACACGTGCCGTCGACTGTTGCAGCCATAGAATATGACCCGAACCGAAGTGCCAATGTCGCACTTCTTCATTACACAGACGGCGAAAAGAGATACATTCTGGCTCCAGTAGGTTTGAAAGTAGGTCAGAAAATTATGTCAGGGGAAAGTGCAGAAATAAAACCCGGAAATGCTCTGCCGCTTTCCAAAATGCCGGTTGGAACAGTCGTACATAACGTCGAACTGACTCCTGGATCCGGAGCAAAATTAATTAGAAGTGCCGGAGCAGGGGCAATTATCGCGGCACGCGAAGGCAAGTATATTCACATAAAATTGCCTTCCAAAGAAACCAGAAAGATTCATGGAAACTGTTTTGCGACGGTCGGTCAAATCGGTAACGTTGATTGGAAAAATCTTATGATCGGAAAAGCCGGCAGAAGTCGTCACATGGGAAAACGTCCAAAAGTGCGGGGCGTTGCCATGGACCCTGGTTCACATCCGCATGGTGGGGGAGAAGGAAGAAGCGGAACAGGTATGCATCCAAAAACACCATGGGGCAAACCGGCAATGGGCAAGAAAACCAGAAACAGAAACAAACCATCAAGCCGCTTCATTTTATCTAGGAGGAATAAATGACGACTAGAGAAAATATCAGAGGAGCGACATTGCGAGGACGAAGTCTCGCAAGTCGACCTGCTGATTTTATCGAAAGGAAGAGAAAATAATGTCCAGATCTAGCAAAAAAGGTCCGTATGTGGACGAAAAATTAATGAAGAAGGTAATGGCGCAAAAGCAATCAGGCCAGAAATCTGCCATCAAAACATGGTCGAGAGCTAGCCAGATAGCGCCGGAGTTTGTCAATCATACTTTCTCGGTTCACAACGGACGAACTTTCATAAACGTTTTCGTTGGCGAACCAATGGTCGGACACAGACTCGGCGAATTTGCACCAACCAGAACATTTCGCGGACATGGAAAAATAACAGAAAAATCATCTGCGAAGAAATAAAAATGCAAGTCATAGCAAAAGCAAATAACATAAGAGTCTCACCCGAAAAGGTACGGCTCGTGGTAGATCAAATTAAAAAAATGGAACCGGCAAGGTCCATGGTAGTTTTAAAATTGGTTCACAAGTCATCTGCAAAACCATTGATAAAGGTAATTGGCTCAGCAATTGCCAACGCAAAAAACAACTTTGGTCTAGACGAGCAATCATTGGCTTTTAAATCAATTTTAGTTGGCATTGGACCCATGTTTAAAAGATTTCAGCCAGTGGCAAGAGGTCGCGCTCACAGTATTTTGAAAAGAACCAGCCACATAACAGTTATTCTCGAAGGAGAAGAAAAGAAAAAAACCGAAGCAACAAAAGAAACAAAAAAACTGGAGGAGCCAAAGGAGAAAAATGGGACAAAAAGTTAATCCGTACGGATTCAGACTAGGCTCATTCTATCCCTGGAAATCACGCTGGTTTGCCAGCAAAAACCAGGATTTCGCGACATCTTTGCTTGAAGATCGAAAGATCAGAAATTTTTTGATGGAAAATTTAAAAGCTGCAGGAATTTCCAGGGTCGATATTGAAAGATCTTTTGATAAAAGGACAATCTATATTTACGTATCCCGTCCAGGTGTCGCCATTGGTCGCGGCGGGACCGGAATCGAGCAATTAAAAGCAGCTATGTTGAAAAGATTCAAAATTAAAGACGCCGGAAAAATGGAAATAAAATTCGAAGAAGTAAAAACACCAGATCTCGATGCCTATCTTGTTGCGGTAAACATTGCCGAGCAGCTGACGAGAAGAATTCCTTTCAGAAGAATTATGAATCAATCTTTGGAAAGAGTAAAAAGATCCGGTGCAAAAGGCGTCAGAATTCAACTTTCCGGAAGACTGGGTGGTTCGGAAATCGCCAGACGAGAATCTTTAAAAGACGGTGCAATTCCCCTGCACACCCTTAGAGCAATCATTGATTTTGCAAAATTAGACGCCAAAGTTCCTAAATCCGGGATAGTCGGAATTAAAGTTTGGATATTTAAAGGAGAATCGTAGGACATGCTATCGCCAAAAAGAGCAAAATATAGAAAACAATTTAGAAACAAAAGACGAGGCATTGCCACTCGCGGCAGTTCTCTTGCTTTTGGATCACACGGTATAAAGGCTCTCGAATGCGCGTGGATCACTGCAAGACAAATAGAAGCAGCCCGACGAGCAATGACTCATTACACCAAAAGAGGGGGTCGTATTTGGATCAGAATATTTCCCGATAAACCAACAACCAAAAAACCTGCAGAAACCAGAATGGGTTCCGGAAAAGGTGACATCCATCAATACGTTGCGGTTGTTAAACCGGGAATGATTCTTTTCGAAATGGGCGCTGTCATGCCCAGTGTTGCCGAAGAAGCAATGCGCCTAGCTGCACACAAGTTGCCAATAAAAACCAGAATTATATCAAAATAATGAAAAACAAAGATTTAAAAGAATTAAAAAGCAAAAACATCGAAGCTCTTAAAAAAGAAAGAGAGAGATTATTAAAGGAAAAAAACGAAGCGATGATAGAACGGGATATGTCAAAAACGAAAAATTACCATCACTTATTGTCAATTAAGCGCAGCATCGCTCAGGTTATGACCCTGATAAACGAAAAATCTTTTGCCGAAAAATCACAAAAGGAGAATGGTCAAAATGCAAGTTAAACAGGGAACTGTGGTTTCAAATAAAATGCCAAAAACAGTTGTGGTCGAGGTAAAAATACAAATTAAACATCCGCTTTACAAAAAGATAATTTCAAGAACTAGAAACTTTAAGGCCCATGATGAGATAGGCGCACAAATGGGCCAAAAAGTAAAAATTACAGAAACCAGACCTTATTCTAAAAATGTTCACTTCAAAGTATTGGAGGTTGTGAAGTAACTATGCTTGCAAGAAGATCTAACTTGATAGTTGCTGATAATAGTGGAGCCAAATTATTGGTAGTAATTGGAGTGGGCAAAGGGTCCGGTAAAAGATTTGTTCGACTGGGAGAAATTGTTACTTGTGTAGTGCGCGGTGCAGACCCCAACGGTCAAGTCAAAGATCATGAAATAGTAAAAGCTGTTGTAGTGAGAACCAAAAAGGAAACAAGAAGACCGGATGGTTCTTATATAAGATTTTCACAAAACGCTGCAGTCATTATCGATAACACTAAAGTTCCCAGGGCAACCAGAGTCTTTGGACCAATAGCACAAGAAGTTAAATCACTTGGGTTCGCGAAAATCGCGTCTCTGGCCAAGGAGGTTATATAAATGTACAAATTCAAAGTTGGAGATGAAGTGCAAGTTATGGCCGGTCGAGACAAAGGTAAGAAAGGAAAGATTGAAAAGGTTTACAAAAAAGAAAACAAAATTGTTATTGCCGGTGTCAATATTTATAAAAGGCACAGAAAAGTAACCAGGACTCAACCCGCGGGAATTTACGAAATTGCAAGACCATTGTCTACATCTACGGTAGCAATCATTTGTCCAAAATGCGGGAAGCCGACAAGAGTAGGATTTCTGATGGAGGGGAAAATAAAAGTACGAATATGTAAAAAATGTCAGGGTCGTCTGGCCCAACCTAAGGAGAAAAAATGACAAATTTACAAACAAAATATAAACAGGAAATAATGCCGAAACTCAAACAAGAATTTAATCTTAAAAACGATTTAGCAATCCCTTATGTTGAAAAGGTTGTAGTTAATATGGGAATCGCAGAAGCAAAAGATAACAAAGATATTTTGACAAAAGTAGACGAACAGCTGGCAACCATAACGGGACAAAAACCAAAAATAACTCGGGCAAAAGCTGCAATTTCTACTTTTAAACTTAGAGAAAAGGATCCGATTGGAATGATGGTAACACTTAGGGGTAAAAAAGCTTGGATTTTTTTAGAGAAGTTAATAGCAATTGTTATGCCAAGAATGAGAGATTTTCGAGGGCTACAAACAAATAAATTCGACAAAATGGGCAACTACAGCTTGGGTATTACAGAGCAAATTCTTTTTCCGGAAATTGACTACGCAAAAATAGACAAGATTCGCGGCCTGGTAGTTTCCATAGTTATAAAAAACAGTGATCCCGAAAAATCTAAAAAATTAATGGAGCTTTTAGGAGTACCATTCCGCAATAATTAATATGAGTAATCTAAAAATACAATCCAAAATTTTATCCAAGGCCCGTAGTTCAAAGGACGAGGACCGCAAGCTTTGCTTATTAAGTGAAAGGGAATATTGAGAAAAGCTTAAGCTTTTCTCCAAGTATCTTTATGGCAAAAACATCAAAGATAGTTAAAAACAACAAAAAACAAAAGTTTGAGGTAAGACATCGAAACCGTTGCATGATTTGCGGCAGGCCAAGGGCTTTCATGAACAAGTTTGGAATATGCAGACTCTGTTTTAGAGATCTTGCACACAAAGGAGAGATACCAGGAATCAAAAAATCATCATGGTAAAAAATCATTGGAAATTGGAAATTCATTTTTCGTCAGAAAACGGGACCAATTGGAAATTCCCGACAAAGGAGGGCTCGTGGATCCGATAGCAGACATGTTAATAACAATAAAAAACGGTTATATGGCCAAAAAGCCATCTGTGACCATTCCAGTTTCCAAATTTAAGTTGGAAATTGCCAAAGTGCTTGAAAAGGAAAAGTTTATTGGCAATATTAAGAGCGAAGATCGAGAAATAACTATCGAGCTTCTATATGACAATCACAAACCCAAGATTTCCCAAATCCAAAAAGTATCGAAGCTCGGCCTTAGAGTTTATTCAAAAAGTAAAAAAATTCCAACACTAAAAGGTGGCAGGGGAACATATATTCTCTCGACTCCTCAAGGAGTGATGACAGGTAAAGAAGCCAAAGCAAAAAAACTGGGCGGGGAGGTCATCTGTAGGGTTTGGTAAAAACCTGAAACAAATTATGTCAAAAATAGGCAAACAACCGGTTCAGATACCACAGGGGGTAACGGTAAAAGTTGAAGATTTAACCGTTAATGTTTCTGGTCCAAAGGGCAATATCTCGTTTCAAATAAGACCGGAAATTGCAGTTATGGTTGAAAACCAAACAGTAAAAATTAGCAGAAAGTCGGAAAATAAATTCGCAAAAGCACTCCACGGTTTAACCAGAAGTGTAATCTCAAACATGGTAAAAGGCGTCACCGATGGTCATCAAAAAATGCTGGAACTTGTAGGTGTTGGATATAAAGCAGCCAAACAAGGAAACGACTTAGTACTAAATGTTGGATATTCCCACCCAGTAGTTATAATATCGACAAATGGTGTGGAATTTGACACTAAAGATAACAAAATTATAGTTTCCGGAATAGACAAAATTGCAGTGGGTGAAATGGCAGCAAAAATTAGAAAAGTCCGCCCGCCCGAACCCTACAAAGGAAAAGGAATTAGATATAGCGATGAAATAGTCAGAAAGAAAGCAGGAAAAGCTGTTAAAGCAGTAGGAGCGTAATCTATGAAAAACAAAAGATCTCAAAGAATTGCAAGACACGCCAGAGTTAGAAGGAAGGTAGAGGGAACAGAAAGCCTTCCCAGACTCTCAGTTTTCAGATCCAACAAGTATATATACGCCCAGCTTATAGACGATAAAAAGAGATTGACAATTGTTTCTGCATCGGACGTAGAAAAATCTGGTTCTAAAACAGAAAGAGCAAAAGAAGTCGGCAAAACATTGGCAAGCGCAGCACTTAAGAAAAATGTAAAAAAAGCGGTTTTTGATCGTGCTGGTTATAAATATCACGGCAGAATTAAAGCACTGGCAGAAGGTGCAAGAGAAGGAGGTCTAGCTTTTTAAACATGGCAAACAACGAAGCTCGTTTTATGCAGGAAGCCAGAGAATTCGACGAAAGAGTAATCCAAGTCAATCGTGTTTCTAAAAAGACCAAAGGAGGCAATAGAATGGCCTTTTCGGTTTTGCTAGTAGTTGGCGATAAAAAAGGGAGAGTTGGTGTAGGACTTGGAAAAGCTCGTGATGTCGCATCTGCTATTCGCAAAGCGTCGGCTTACGCCAAAAAGCATTTAATCACAGTCCCGATTGTTCGTGGCACAATACCTCATGATGTGTTAATAAAAAGAGGAGCAGCCAAAATTTTACTTAAGCCGGCACCTGAAGGTTCTGGAGTAATCGCTGGTGGCGCAGTAAGAAGCGTAGTGGAAGCTGCGGGCATCTTAAATATTTCCAGCAAAGTTCTGGGAACCAAAAATCAGGCGTCCAACGTTTACGCAACATTAGAAGCACTGACAACATTTAAATGAAACAACAACTCTTAAAAATCAAAAAGTTTTCTAAAAAAAGAATCGGACGAGGACCAGGGTCCGGCAAAGGGAAAACATCCGGTAGGGGAACCAAAGGACAAAAAGCCCGAGGTAAAGTTTCACTTATGCACCCTCACTTTGAAGGTGGGCAAAGACCACTTTTCAAAAGACTACCTTATAGAAGAGGTAAGGGTAATAAAAGAGTTAGTAAAAAACCTTTGGTAATAAACTTAGTTGCCCTAAACATTTTACCGGAAGGATCAACGGTTGATATAGAAACTCTGGTTAAATATAAAATCGTAAAGGCTGATGACGCAAAAGTATATGGTGTAAAAATTTTGGGTGACGGTAAATTAACTAAAACCCTGAAAATAAATGTTCCGATATCCAAAAAAGCTGCTGAAAAAATCGGTGCGGGCAAGCCTCAATTAAAATCAGAAAACGCTAAACCAAAAATCGCAAAGAAATAAAGATGAGATTTTTATCCACATTAATTAAAGCCTTTAAAGTTAGTCAGATTAGACAAAAGATTATTTTTACTGCAATGATCTTGCTTGTCTTTAGAATTTTTGCACACGTTCCTGTTCCGGGAGTTGACATCTCGTCACTGAAACAACTTTTTGGCCAGAGTCAGCTACTTTCGCTACTCGACATTTTTTCCGGTGGGACACTGGCCAATTTTTCGGTCATGTCGCTGGGTCTTAACCCATACATTAATGCCAGCATTATCATGCAACTGCTCCAAATGGTAATCCCAAAACTTGAAGAGCTTTCCAAAGAAGGAGAATCGGGAAGAGAAAAAATCAATCAATATACAAGATATCTCACAGTTCCACTTACGGTAATTCAAGCTTTCGGCATGTATATACTCTTAAAGAATTCAAACATCATTACTACTGTAACTCCACTGACGTTGCTTTCGATGATAACAACCATGACAGCCGGGACCATTTTTTTGATGTGGCTTGGTGAACTTATCACAGAAAGGGGAATAGGGAACGGTATTTCAATGGTAATTTTTGCAGGAATTGTGGGAAGACTTCCAATAAGTTTTTTGCAAACGGCATCAGTTTTTGATCCAAGTCAGATAAAAAATATTCTTATATTTTTAGTAATGAGTTTAATTGTAGTTGTCTCAATAGTTATTGTAACCGAAGCACGGAGACCAATAAAGGTAAATTATTCAAGAAGGTCAGCTGGTTCTCAGTCGGCAGTTACAAGTTTTATTCCGATGAGAGTTAATCAGGCCGGTGTAATCCCTATAATTTTTGCGGTGTCCTTGATTTTGTTGCCGACAACTTTCGCTAGATTCTTCGAATCTTCTCCAAACGTTTTGGTCGCTAACGCTGCTCAAAACATTCAGCGTATTTTTAACCCAAACGGAATTTTATACAACGTTACTTATTTTCTTCTGGTAGTAATTTTTACTTATTTCTACACAACAGTGGCTTTCAATACAAAACAACTTTCAGAAATGCTCATGAAGCAAGGTGGTTTTATAACCGGTATCAGACCGGGTCAGGCAACCAAGTCTTTCCTTGAATATATTTCTTTCAGAATAACTTTGTTTGGAGCATTATTTTTAGGGTTAATTGCAATATTGCCATCTATTGTTCAAAGCATAACAGATCTCCAAAATCTTTTAGTCGGCGGTACGGGAATTTTAATCGTAGTTTCGGTTGTTCTCGAAACATTCAAACAGGTCGAGTCACAACTTGTTATGAGAGATTACGATAGTTATTTAAGAAAAAGATAAAAAATGAAGATTATTTTTTTAGGCGCACAAGGATCTGGTAAATCAACACAGGCAAAAATGCTTTCAGAAAAGCTAGGTCTCCCCTACATCGAGATGGGTCAGCTTCTACGTGATAAATCAAAAGATAATGACGAAGAAGGCGGGGAAATCCGACAAGCCCTGGAAGTAGGCAATCTTGTTCCGGACACAATAACAATTGGCCTAATGAAAAAAAGGGTATCCGAAAACGATTGCAAGAACGGTTATGTCCTGGACGGATATCCCAGAAATTATGCCCAGATTGAGGGCCTGCCAACAGATATTGATAAGGTCTTTTATATTAAAGTTTCGGATAACGAAGGCATAAAAAGATTAATCGCAAGGGGCAGACACGATGACAGCCTGGATGTAATCACCAGACGTCTGGAACTCTATCACAAGGAAACAGAACCCCTTCTGACGTATTTCAGACAACAAGGTAACTTGGAAGAAATCAACGGGGTAAGAACCCAGGGCGAGGTTCAGCAGGATATATTATCAAAACTTGGAAATGTCACAGGTAAAGACTAAAGAGGAACTGAAACTGATGAAAGTTTCAGGTGCAATTTGCGCCAAAGCGTTGAAGAAAGTTTTGGAGAGTGTTAGACCGGGTGTAAAATGCATAGATTTGGATAGGATTGCAGATGTTGAGATTCGAAAAAACGGCGGTGAATCGTCCTTTAAAACTGTCGATGATTACAAATGGACAATTTGTACAACAATTAACAGTCAGGTTGTACATGGCATACCGACGGAAAGACAGTTAGAATCGGGAGATGTTTTGGGAATAGATATCGGCGCAATTTATCGGGGATATCACAGTGACATGGCAATATCTGTTCCTGTTGGGAATATCCCCAAAAGTACTATGAAGTTTTTAGAAACAGGAAAACAAACATTAAAAGAAGCCATAAAAGCCGCAAAAGTAGGTGGCACAATCGGTGATATTTCATCAACCATCCAAAACAAGATTGAAGGCGCCAGTTACAGTATTGTTAAAAGTCTTACCGGTCATGGTGTTGGCCGCGAGTTACACGAGGATCCCATGGTTCCGGGATTCGGCAAAAAAGGACTTGGCCCCAAAATCTTGGAAAGTATGGTCCTGGCAATTGAAGTCATTTATGCACAAGGATCGGGAGATGTTTATCTGGAACAAGACAATTGGACAATATCAACAAAAGACAAATCACTTGGCGGCCTGTTTGAGCAAACCGTCGCTGTCACAAAAGATGGCCCTATAGTCTTGACGCCATATTTAAAATAATGATAAAATTTACGTTTACTTATTCTTATAAAATTAAATTTAAATCTAGCTATGCTAGATTAAATTTAAGGCCCGCAATCAATGAAATTGATGAGGACCGCAAGCTTTGCTTATCCACTAAAGGAAGAGGAATACCAAGGGGAAACCTTGGTGTCCCATTGGAGTATTAATTATGTATAACCGTTCAAATCTAAGACCAAACAAAAGCAAACCGGGCGTCATGGAAGTCGATGGCGAAGTAACGGAAGCACTGCCAAACACGATGTTTAGGGTCAGAGTTCCAAAGGGTTCTCTTCCCAATGTCGAAGAGGATAGAATTGTCCTTTGCCATTTATCAGGCAAAATGAGAATTCACTATGTTCGAATTCTACCAGGTGACAGAGTAAAACTTGAAATGACACCATACGATCTAACTAAAGGAAGGATTACCTACAGGAATAGATAATTATGAAAGTTCAAGCGTCGGTTAAAAAAAGATGTATCAATTGTAAAATTGTCAAACGCAAGGGTCGCCTTTACGTCATTTGTATCAATCCAAGACACAAACAGCGACAAGGATAATTTATGGCACGTATTGCAGGCATAGATTTGCCAAAAGATAAAAGAATAGAAGCGGCTCTCCCCTACATTTTTGGGGTTGGTCCGACAATGGCAAAAAAAATCCTGAATAAATGTCAAATAGACCCAAACATAAGAACAAAAAATCTATCCGAAGAGCAAGTTAACAAACTTCAAAAAGCAATCGAGGAATACAAAGTTGAAGGAGACTTAAGAAGGGAAATCCAAAGTAACATTAAAAGATTGCAGGAAATCGGCGCTTATCGCGGCACAAGACATTCAAAAAACTTGCCAGTCAGAGGCCAAAGGACCAGAACAAACGCAAGAACCAAAAGAGGCAAAAGAGTAACAATCGGAACTGTCAGAAAGGAAGTTGTGACAAAAGTAGCGCCGCCAACAACAACTACTACTACACAACAAAAGTAATTTAGATGGCTATCCAACAAAAGAAAAAAGAAAAAAAGATAAATGTTACAAGCGGAAAAGCGTATGTTACAGCGACTTTTAATAATACTTTGGTCAACATTACAGATCCTCAAGGAAATTCACTAATGTGGGGTTCTGCAGGAGCGTCAGGATTTAAAGGCGCTCGAAAATCAACGCCATATGCTGCAACAAGTGCTGTTGAAACAGTTGCAAAAAAAGCCAAAGAAAAAGGAATAACAAGTGTTGAAGTTTATATAAAGGGTCCCGGTCCTGGACGAGACGGGGCAATAAGAGCTTTTAAATCCGCAGGTCTCGATATAACTATGATTGCAGACGTTACGCCGATTCCACACAATGGCCCAAGAGCAAGCAAAAGGAGACGAGTCTAAAGACGTTACCATGGCTAGATATACAGGACCAAAACATAGATTGTGCAGAGCAGAGGGAATGGCCATTTGCGGTTCACCGAATTGTCCGGTTATCAAAAAAAATGCAGGGCCACCAGGTCAACACGGGGCAAAAGGCCGAAGAAAGCTTTCAGAGCATGGTATTCAGCTTCGGGAAAAGCAAAAAGTTAAAAGAATGTATGGAGTTTTAGAAAGACAATTCCAAAAGTATTACAACAAAGCCGCCTCCAAAAAAGGCTCAACCGGCGAAGCGCTTTTGCAACTATTAGAATCTAGACTCGATAATGTTATCTATCGAATGGGACTTGCAAATAGTCGTCCTCAAGCAAGACAACTTGTAAATCATGGTCATGTTTTTGTTAATGACAAAAGGGTGACTATTCCTTCATTCAATGTTAAAATAGGAGACATTGTTTCACTCTCTCCTAAAACTGCCAATCTAGATTTTATCAAAAAGTTAGCAAGTTTGGAACCAAAAACACCGTCATGGCTTACGCGAAAGGCAACAGTAGGAAAAATAAACACTCTGCCACAAAGAGAAGAAATAGAAGCAGATATTAATGAAAAATTAATAGTAGAGTATTACTCTAGATAGTGAGGGGGGTGAAAATATAAGATGCTTGATTTATCTCAAATAGAATTACAAACAGAAAAAGAAACTGCAGATTTTGGTAAGTTTATCATAGAACCGCTTGATCAGGGCTATGGTCATACCATTGGAACTTCAATCAGACGAGTTCTTTTGACATCCCTGCAAGGTGCCGCTATTACTCAGGTAAAAATCTCCGGAGTACGTCATCAATTTTCATCAATGCCCGGCATAACCGAAGACATTGTTGAATTTATCCTTAATCTTAAAAAAGTTAGACTTAAGATTTCGTCAGACAAACCGGTTAGACTTACACTTGATGTCAAAGGTCCCAAGGTTGTTAAAGCGGGCGATATTCAAACTTCAGCAGGAGTTGAAATCATAAACGGCGATCTAGTACTGGCTCACCTTGCGGACGCAAAAGCCAGATTGACAGTTCATCTAATCGCTGAAAATGGTAGTGGTTACTCGCTGGCAGATGAGAGAAAAACTGGAGAAATTGGAGTTATTCCAATTGATGCAAACTTCTCGCCTATTACTCATGTCAACTACAAAGTAGAAGCAACTCGTGTCGGCAGGCTTACAAATTACGACAAACTGACGCTTGAAATTACGACCGATGGTACTATCAAACCTCAAGAAGCGCTTAAGCAGGCGGCAAAAATTTTGGTTGATCATTTTATGACAATCCATCAACCACAAACTGCTGCCAAAAAACAGAAAGAAGCACCGAGCTCAACAGTTTCAGACGAAGTTATAAAAACGTCTCTTGAAGAACTTGATCTTCCAGTAAGACTGACAAACAGTCTTAAATCAGGCAAGATCGAAACTATTGGTGACTTTTTGCATGTCGACAGAAGGGAGCTTTTGAAAATGAAAAACATGGGTCCTAAGTCGATCGCTTTAGTCGACGAAAAACTTAGGGAGAAAGGGGTCGCAAGAGAGTGAGACACGCAGTATTTGGTCGCAAGCTTGGAAGAGATACCAATGCGAGACAAGCGCTTCTCGGAAACTTGGCGAGCTCACTTATTGCCAGTGGGCGCCTAACCACTACACTGGCAAAAGCGAAGTTTGCTAGAGCTTATGTCGAGAAGTTGATAACAGTAGCAAGGAAAAACGGTTTAGCCCAAAAACGAATAATCGCAAACAAGCTGTCAAGTCCGGCATTTCAAAAATTGACAAAAGAAATCGCACCTTCTTTCAAAGACAGGGCAGGTGGTTATTCTCGTATCATTAAGCTTGCGCCTCGTCGCGGAGATGCTGCCCCTATGGCAAGATTAGAACTCATAAAGGTTGGAAAGAAAACAGAAAAACCACTAACAGTTGAGAGTATTCAAAAGAAATCGGTTGCTAGAAAACAAAGTAAGTCGCATCATCATTAAAATCAACCTAAATCAGTAAAATCAGCGTATACATGAAAAACATTAAACCAAAAGACATAACAAGAAAATGGCATCTTATAGATGCAAAAGATGAAGTTCTCGGCAGGCTTTCCACCAAAATTGCCACAATTTTGATGGGTAAAAATAAGCCATATTACACTCCTCATTTGGATTGCGGAGATAATATTGTAGTCATAAACACCTCAAAAATAAAACTTTCAGGCAAGAAAGAAAACCAAAAAATCTATTATCATCACTCCGGCTATCCCGGAGGTCTTAAATCAAAAACGGCGGCAGAAGTCAGAAAACAAAAACCCCAAGAGCTCCTGAGACATAGCGTTGTGGGTATGCTGCCCAAAAATAAAATTGGTAAAGAGATGATGAGAAAACTTTTTATTTATCCGGAAAAAGAACATGCTTACAAAGACAAATTCAAACAATAAAATGGCAGATCAAGAAGAAAGTACAAAAAAACAAGCAACAGATAAGAAACCAAAAAAGGACTACGTTAGCTCCCATGGCAGGCGAAAAGAAGCAACAGCAAGAGTCAGACTGTTCAAAGGAAAAGGGGATCTTACAGTAAACTCTAAACCCGCTGAAAAATATTTCCCCGGGCCGACTTCTAAAGTTAAATTGCAAAAACCTTTTGTTCTCACAAAAACGCAGGAATCATACTATGCGACTATCAATATTTCAGGATCCGGCAAAAACAGTCAGTTGGAAGCGGCCATACACGGAATAGCGCATGCCCTCACAGAAGCAGACCCGGCATTCCGCCCAGCTCTTAAAAAAGCAGGATTATTGACACGTGACCCAAGGGTTAAGGAACGTCGAAAATACGGAAGAGCCCAAAAAGCCCGGAAAGGCAAACAAAGCCCAAAGCGTTAGTGAGAAGAGAAGTTTTAAGCACACTATCAATTGTAGGTATAATCACTGGAGTCGGGTTTGCAATACAAAAGACCGATCTCAATCGTAAGATAGAAGCGGATTCACAAAGTTCAAATGTGGAATTCTGCGATGAAAAAACTGGTCGACAATACGAACAAGCATTTTTACTCGAAGCAGTATTACCCCCAAAAATAAATCTTCGAGAAAACTCTACTATAGAAATTTAATTTAATTTTCTAAGCAGCTTTATCTAGAGTAGAAACGGGTTTTGGTGGAATGCTCGCAGTCGCTTCTGATTCGGCATCCGCCTGTGCCAGTTTTGTAACTTCTGCAGTCAAACTTTCTACTGTAGCCGCGCTCGGTTTTGGACCTTCCACCTGACCGAAGGTCACCGGTAGGGGTGGTGGCGTGCTGAACTCCGCTTTCTTAACATCAGGATTTACAGTTGGTGTTACACCACCTTCCGCGAGCTTTTGTTCAAGTGCAGAAATTGTTGATGCGTCAGTACTTGCTACTCCAGACTCCTTTGCCATTGCAGCATTGTTTTCTAGATTTGCCAGGTTTTGCGCAAGTATGTTTGCTGTCGCCTGTTTTGCTTCAGGACTTCCCGGAGCAGGAGAAGCCGGCTGCAGATTTTCTGCTGGTGACTGTTTTTTGCCAAAAAAAGGAAGCTTTTCCAAAAATTTCATCTTTGTATATCTAACACTTTTTAAATATCCTTTGTCAAATCCGAGTGTCGGGGAGGGGAGAATCGAACTCCCGATACACCACCCCCAGCGGCGCGTATTACCACTATACTACTCCCCGGTGAATTATTATTTTAACACGTGGCTGTTGATATTCGGGTAATATTCGGATAGTATAATAAGTGTCACTTGTAATTTCATAAAAACTATTGTAATAATAACTTGGCCTCTGCCCCCACATGAGTTCTGACGCAAAGAAACAAGCAATTTTGACTGCCATTTCCCAAATAGAAAAAGCTTACGGGAAAGGCTCCATCATGAAGATGGGAGATTCTGTGGGCAAGCTGGGAGTAGATGTTATCTCAACCGGTTCTGTTCCCGTAGATCTGGCTCTTGGAGTTGGCGGTCTTCCAAGAGGCAGAATAATCGAAATCTTCGGACCGGAAGCATCTGGGAAAACTTCCCTTTGTCTTTCGATAATCGCTCAAGCTCAAAAAAACGGCGGAAGCGCGGCGCTAATTGATGCAGAGCATGCACTTGACCCCCTGTGGGCTCAAAAAATGGGAGTCAACCTCGATGATCTTCTCATTTCTCAACCCGATACCGGTGAGCAGGCACTTGAAATCACAGAAACCTTAATCCGCTCAGGCGCGATTGACGTAATCGTTATTGATTCAGTCGCCGCTCTTGTACCACGTGCAGAGATAGAAGGGGAAATGGGAGATTCAATGATGGGGGTTCAGGCAAGACTTATGTCACAAGCCCTGCGAAAGCTAACCGGTGCAATTTCCAAATCCAAAACGGTCGCAATATTTACAAACCAACTGCGCGAAAAAATTGGTGTTATGTTTGGCAACCCGGAAACAACCCCGGGTGGACGTGCTCTCAAATTTTATTCCTCGATCCGTCTCGATATCAGAAGAATCGAAAACATAAAAGAAGGAGAAAAGGTTGTCGGTTCCCGGCACCGGGTAAAAGTTGTCAAAAATAAAGTTGCTCCACCATTCAGAATTGCAGAGTTCGATATTATGAGTGAAGAAGGCATGTCAAAAGAAGCAGGACTTTTGGATGTTGCAGTCGAACTTGGTCTTATAACAAAATCAGGGGCATTTTTCAGGATGGGCGCAAAATTAATTGGACAAGGACGGGAAAGCGCCAAAGCATATATTTTGGAACACAAAAAAGAAGCGGCAGCCCTGGAAAAAGAAATTTGGACAAAAATGAAAAAGAGCACCTCTCGGCCGGTTAAAGTTACAAACAACATAGGCAAAGAGGACCACGAAGAAGAAGAACTTCCAGAAACACTCGCTGCATAAGTTTAGTGCCCAAAATTTCTTTAATCGAACCACAAAAAAAGAACACTTCAAGATTTAACATTTTTCTTGATGGGAAATTTGCTTTTGGAATTAGTGACCAAAGTCTTCTAGAAAATAATTTGAAAGTTGGCAAAATCTTAACCGAAGATGAGATTTCCAAAATATTGGTCCGCGAACAACTCTCAAAACTTACTGAAATTGCCACCAACTTTCTTTCCTTCAGGCAAAGAAGTGAAAAAGAAGTAAGGGATCACTTAATAAAAAAAATAGCAGTCAGGGAAAACGTAAAATTCAACCAGGCATCGGAAAGTCCACTCATAGAAAAAATTATTTCAAAATTAAAAAAATACAGCTACATAAATGACTTGGAATTTGCAAAATGGTATGTGGAATCCAGATTGAGAAGCAGACCCAGAGGATCAAGATTATTAAAACTTGAGCTGAGAAAAAAAGGTATTTCAGATAGTATAATTGAAAATTTGCTTTCAAAATCTGATAAAGAAACAGAATATGCAAAAAAAGCTCTCCAAAAGAAAATTAAAAGTTGGCAAAATTTGTCAAATCTTGACTTAAAAAAGAAAATTTACCAATATTTAATTTCAAAAGGCTTTGATTTTGAAACCATTAAAGAGGTATTTGCAATATTTTCCAATAAGCGGTAGAATTTTCTTGAGAAAAACACCATTAGGAGTAAGTTTTAGATATGATTTTTCCCGAGATTATCGAGAAAACAAGTAAATATTTAATTAAAGCTTCATAACCCCAAAGCGGGTTTTCTCCTTTTGGATTTAAATATAAGATGAAAAGATCTTTTTCAGATCCTCAAAATACTGATTCGCCCACAAAGGTAGTCGTTTCTGTGGGTAACGTTCAAAAATCCTCCCAAGATCCAACATCGCAAGCCAGAGAGATAATTCAAGACGCAAGAGATGAGGCTTATAGAATTAAAAAAGCAGCAGAAGAAGAGGCGAGAAAATTACGCGAAGAGTCCTTGGAAATTGAAAAGAATATTGCTCAAAAAGCACAGGTCTTCGAAGACAAAATAACTAAAATCGAAAATCAAGAAAAAGAAATAGCGCAAGCTAAAGCATCCTACGTCAAAAAGGAACAGGAACTGGTAAAAATAAGAGAAGACTTAATTTCAAAACTTTCAAAAGTAACTTCAACAACAAGAGATGAAGCCAAGAAAATAATTCTTGAGAATGTCGAAAAGGAGCTTTCCGGCGAAATTGCTAAAAGAATAAAAGAAGCAGAAGAAAAAGTTAAAGAAGCCTCGGACGAAAGAGCGAAAGAAATCCTAGTGAACTCCATGATTGCAGGCGCCACCGATTGGGTCGCCGAATATACAGTAACCACAATCAGACTTGAGTCAGAAGAGATTAAAGGCAGGATTATAGGAAAAGAAGGCAGAAACATAAGAGCTTTTGAGCTTGCCACTGGCGTAGACGTAGAACTTGACAGTGAAGTAGCGGGAGAGGTTAGGTTATCCTCTTTTGATCCTGTACGGAGAGAGGTCGCAAGAATTGCTTTGGAGTGGTTGGTAAAAGATGCCCGCATCCAACCCACAAGAATCGAACAGCTTGTTGAAAAAGCTAAAGAACTGGTAGATAGAGATATGTCCGAAGCCGGGAGAAAAGCTGCACACGAACTCGGTCTTTATAATCTTCCCCAGGAAACACTTGACACGCTCGGTAGGTTGAAATTTCGCTACTCATACGGGCAAAACCAGCTTATTGCATGTCTGGAAACAGGCAAAATTGCAAAAAAATTGGCAGAAGAATTAGGTGCTAATACCACAATCGCTGCAACAGGGGGTCTTTTCCATGATATAGGCAAAACTCAAATGGATAAAGAAGGCACCCACGTCCAGCTGGGAGTCGAACTAGCAAAAAGATGGAATTTCCCTCAGGAAGTAATAGATTGCATCGCCCAACACCACGAGGATGAACCATTTTCAAGCATTGAGTCCATAATTGTACATCTCGCAGACTCAGTTTCCGGGGCCCGTCCCGGAGCTCGTCACGAACCGGTTGAACAGTACATAAAAAGGCTAACAGAGATAGAAAAAATAGCAACAAGCTTCCCAGGTGTAGACAAAGCATACGCGATACAGGCTGGCCGCGAAATTAGAGTTATTGTTAACCCGGAAATCTTGGACGATTCGGGCATTATAAATTTAGCTCACGATATTAAAGAAAGGTTGGAAAAAGAACTCACCTATCCCGGCCAAATTGCCGTGACTGTAATTCGCGAAACCAGAGCTGTAGACATAGCAAAATAATTGAGATATAATCCCCCTTACCAAAATAATTTATGACAAAAAACGAACTGGCAGAAAGAGTAGCAAAAAAAGTTGGCCTTACCAAAAAAGCAGGATTCGATGCTGTCAACTCAGTTTTTGGCTCCATCAGAGAAGCACTTTTAAAAGGGGACAAGGTCGTAATTACAGGATTCGGTACTTTCAAAGTCAGAACCAGAGCCACTAGAAAAGGAAGAAATCCTCAAACCGGCGGGGCCATTCAGATTTCTGCACACAAACTTCCCGGATTCACAGCAGGCAAAACCCTCAGAAGGTTAATCAAGTAAATCTCTAATATAATAAGGAAGCTTATACTACGCAGCTTTTCTATTCTGCCTGTCTGCAACAAGTTCTCGACCGACGCCCGAAGCGTTTTCTTTAAAATTACTAAAATCAATTACCACCCCACCGGTCTGAACTGGGCGATTTTCTTCAGTTGAGGCATGACCGGATGTATAGGAACCTGGTTTTAAAATGCCAATTTGGCCTGGCGAATTGGATTGCCCAACCGGACTAGCCGTTAGCGTCTTACCACTGGTTGCGTAGTATTCTTCTTTTCTCTCCTGCAAGTCTCTCGCTATAAAGGAATCAGCACTGCTTGTTTCGGTAACTTGACCAATAAGTACTTTTTCCTTATTCTTTTGTTCTGGCATTTTATAACCCTTTCAAACCCTAGATATACTACTTTTAGCCTCGAAAGTCAAGGCAAATTTACCTCACAATAATGCTAAAATTGAATAATGGACCCCATTGAAATTAAGAAAAAAGACCCATTTTTTATCCATCAGATTAAAAGCTTCGCCTTTGCATTCGAAGGTATTTATTACAGTTTTAAAAAAGGTACACATTTCAAAATTGAGACAACTGTCTTATTATTGGCTATTGTACTGGGCTTTGTGTATCGAATTACTACTGCCGAATGGTTCAATATAATTCTTATCTCATCTGCAGTTTTAGGGGCTGAAGCGATTAACACTGGAATTGAGGAATTGGGCGATGTTCTTCACCCCGAACACCATCCTAGGATAAGACTTGCAAAACATTGCGCAGCAGGCGGAGTCCTAATCCTGTCGACTGCTGCAATAATCATCGGACTGATAATCTTCCTGCCAAAAATTATTGGCTAGTTCTGCGTTGTGATAAAATCTTTCTTTAACAATTTAACAATTTAACAATACAACAATGTCCTCTAATACTTTTTATATCAAGACATTCGGCTGTCAGCAGAACTTGGCAGACAGCCAAAGAATTGCCAGTTATTACAAATCTCGTGGTTATAAACCTTCTAAAACCATGAAAGATGCAAGTGAAGTTGTTATTAACACTTGCATGATCCGGCAGTCTGCAGAAGACAGAGTTACCGGTCTTGTCAAAAACATCGCAAAATCCGCCAAATGGCGGGAAAAGACTAAGCCCAAAATTGTTGTTTCCGGTTGTATGGTAGGAATGGCAGTCAGAGATGAAACGGGTAAATACCTCAAAGCCTTACAAAAAAGAATGCCCGAAGTCGATGAATTTTTACCACTTGAAGAAGTAGGTTTTGATTACCCGGCGCTTAGGCAAGATGTATCGCATTCATGGGTTCCTATTTCAAACGGTTGCAACAACTTCTGCACTTTTTGTGTTGTACCGTTCACCAGAGGAAGGGAAATCTCGCGGCCATTTAAAGATGTAATAGAAGAAATAGAGGAGCTGGCAAAAAAAGGTTGTTACGAAGTGACTCTACTTGGTCAAAATGTAAACTCCTATGGGGCAGATTTAGTCAAAAACAGCAAAGGCCTGCCTGCCGGCAGGCAGGGTTACAAGTTACCAAACGGTAAAACCGTCAAGCCAGTCATGGTTAAACACCTCGGAAAATATCGCATCCCTACACTTTTTCCATACCTGCTTGACGAAGTATGCAAAATAAAAGGCATTAAAACTGTAAAATTCATATCATCCAATCCTTGGGATTTTTCGGATCAACTTATCAGCGTCATAGCTAAAAATCCCAAGATAGACAGAAACCTTCATCTAGCAGTTCAATCAGGAGATGACGAAGTCTTGAAACGGATGAACAGATGGTATACCCAAGAAGAGTACATAAATTTAATAAGAAAAATAAAAACGAAGATTCCAAATGTACAAATTTCGACGGATATTATTGTGGGTTTTCCTGGTGAAACAGAGGAACAATTCCAAAGTACGGTTAAACTTGCAAAAGAAGTAAATTTTGCATATGCCTACGTCTCCAAATATTCCGATCGTCCCACAACTGCTGCTCATAAAGCTTTTAGAGACGATATTTCTCACGCCGAAAAAGAACGCCGCTGGATTATCCTCAACAACCTGATTAATCGCAAAGGAACGCCTCGCACCGCCGTGCACTAAGTCATCGCCACGTCTTGAGCCACATAAAGCTATCAATCGCCTTTGGCTCAATTGGCCAGCCAGAAGTTATTGGATAAAAGTAGAAAAAGCCTGCAGTAAAAATCACAATCACAATAATTGAAATAAATTTAAAACGAGTCTTCCAAATTTCGGCAAGCACAACCCCGAGCGAGATGGCAAGAAATGGAATTGCCGGTAAATAGTGATAAAGAAACATGATTCTCGGGCTAAAAATCCACGGAATCCAAAATATAAAATAGCCCAACAATAAAAATACATATTCTTTTTTCCTTTGCTCAATCAAAAGCCCCAAGCAAAATGAAACTCCCAGAACACCTGACCAAAAAATTAGCGGATTACCAATCGCGTAGATATATCCCGCTTTTGAACCATACTGTTCATAAGACAAATACACCCCCCGCACATCCAGAATCCACGGACACCATGTTTTGGGACCGTTCAAACCTTTTGGGGCACACCATAGTGCAGTTGTTCCATAAGAATGTTCCAAATCCTCTCTATTTTGATACCACCAGACTTGTTTGTTTAAATCAATAAATTGTTTAAAACTATGGCCCTGCAGCCAATATTGACTGAAGCTTAAAAGATATACAGCAGGTGGAATCAAAACTAAAAATATTAATCGAATGTCGAATTTCCTTACTCGTAACTTACTCCACAAAATAAAAACTGAACAAGCAATTATCGTATATGCCCCTGACCACTTGGATGAAACAGCTAGCCCCAGGAATACACAAGTTAAGACTAAATCCCTCACTTTCCCACGAGTCACATAAAAATAAGTAAAGATAAAAGAAACAAGTGTAAAAAATGTTACAAATACATCATTCATGGTTATGCGCGACATAACGAAAATCAGATTTTCGAAAGCAATCACAGATGATGCAAAAATAGCAACGGTTGGTCCAAAAAGTGCAGATGCAAGAAAAAAAGTAGCAATAACTATTCCAGTCCCAAATATTGCACTCGGTAATCGCCAGCCAAGTGGTTTATCGCCAAAAATTTTAATTGATCCGGCCTGAATCAACTTCGCAAGCGGTGGATGAAGCCAATCGAAGGCAGTATTCTTTTCGGGTGCCGGAGCAAATGGATCATACGCTTCAGGATTATTCTGTGAATATGCACGGGCTGTTACCACATGATAAACCTCATCGAAATAATATCGGTTTGGTTCGGAAATTCGCCAAATCCTAACAAGGAAAGAAAAAACAAGCAAAGACAATATGAAAACAAACAATCTTTTTTGATTCATACTTATATGTTATCTTAATTTGTAAAAACTGTAAGTATCGTTGCTAAAAATCCTGTTTAATTTTTCATCAAAAACTTCTTCGGAGGCTTTCCAATCATAAACAGCTGTCGGATCAAGAAGCACATAATATGCTTGACTGATGTAGGACTTATTTAAATTAGCGATAGGGTCAGCGTAAAATTCCTTAAGATGCGACTCTCGCAAACTATAATCAATTCCACGCGTCCATAGCCAACCAGGATATCCGACAAAAACAGATCTACCTGCAAGTGACGCAACTGGGTTCAAATGAGTGGATGTTGTTATTATTTTTTTATCTGCTGGAATATACTCTTTTATAAATTCGGCAAGAGAAATAGCGTCCCTGTTAAAAATAACAGGTGTATCATCTATGCTAACCAAAAGACGCGGAATTTGATCAACCACACCTGAATGAATTGCAACTACGGTGAACGCTGCAAGTAAAATGCGCCCCACCAATTTTCTATATGCCAAAAGCCATAAAAAAAATGAGACAATTACCGGTGCTGCGAAAAATTGGAAATAGACCAAAATCTTATTATCATCGTAATCCCAAGGTTGGAATCTAATAAGTTGTACCGATAAAAATAACACTATTGCTGCAAGCGACAAAATTAACACACCGCCAAAACGTTCCCTGAATCTTTTAGATTTTAAAGATACTCCAGTGCTAAATATAAACATGGGCAGAATAATTCCAAAATTTATCCATAAGAAATTTAAAAAAGCTATGACTCTGCCAGAGACATCAGACTCAGAAGGAAATTGAATCGAACCCGTTGTTGGTTGACTCATCCAACCAAGCCGAAGTTGAAGAAACGAATTTTGAGAAGAAGTCAAATTACTTTTACCCTGAACGAGATATAAAACCTGAGGTATTGCCAAAACTAAAATAATAAAACCCAGAAGAATAAGACGTATTACAAGTACTTTTTTTTGTTTGATAATTCCAACAAAAGCAACCACTCCAAGCACCACCAGCATTGCAACAAAGGAATGGTAATGAGCAAGTGGAGTAAGCCCCACGACTACACCAAGCAAAAGTACCCACTTCACCTTATCTGGATATTTAATCCAATTCCAAAGTAGATACCAAAACAGAGAAAACAAAAAAAATCCGATAAAAAAAGCTCGCTGGTGTAAAAAGACAAGCGAAAGAGGCGCACCCCAAGCGATATTTTGGTCAGGATATATTGCATTCCATTTCGTAATGGTTGAAGCGGTAGTATCGGTTATATACTGAAAAAAACTAGTATTCGAAATGTTCGTACTTTGTGAATAATCGCGAAACAGATAACCTGCCCCAAATCCCGAACCCAGCAAAAATATGACAACCGCAATCACGGCTCCTGTTTCTGATTTCAAAAACAACCGGTAACTCAGATACGTCAGGATGATACCTGCAACCATAAACCCCATTGCAGGCAGATGCATCGCAAGAGGCCAACTGTTGGTGTAGCGCAACAGAAAACCGCTTATCAGGTTTATACCGAATGCATATCGCAACCTTTCTCCGTCATATATAGGCTCGTTGAAATTGAAATTTTTTTGAAATGCAAATTTACTTACTTGGGTCATATGGAAAGGAATATCTCCATATCCGGCAGAAGCAGCCCTGAGATTTCCATTTGAGTCCTCGCTAAAAGTTTTATTTATAAGTGATAAATGAAAAGCAATTACTATAAAAAGAGCTAAAACTGGAAGGCGTTTTAACAAAAATTCTCTTAAATTTAATTCTTTCATAAAATTATTATAACCTTCTCTATTACTTTTAGGCTTTGACCCCCAAAAGTATGTATTCGCTTTTTTTTGCACTCATCCCTACACTAAGAGTGTAGGATTTTCTACGTGCGAATATAAGCTGGAAATATAAAATATAAAGATCAAATGAATAAAGTATTAATAATCTATGGTCCGACAGTAACCGGTAAAACGAGTCTATCTATAAAACTGGCAAAAAAATTTGAAGGTGAAATTATTTCTGCTGATTCCAGGCAAGTCTATAAAAAACTGGACATAGGGACAGGAAAAGTAAGTTTTGATTCAAGAGTTGAAAAATATGAAGGCTACTGGATAGTAAACGGAGTTAAAATTCACGGATTCGATATTATTGGCGCAGGAAAACGCTTCACAGCCGCAGATTTCATCAAGATAGCTACATTAAAAATCAAACAAATAACAGACGAAAACAAACTACCAATAATCACAGGGGGAACTGGATTTTACATAAACAGTCTCCTAAAGGGCATTAATTCTTCAGGCATACCCTCAAATTTAAAACTTCGTCAAGAACTTGAAAGGTTATCTACAGAAGAACTTTACAAAATGCTAGCAAAACTCAATCCTGCTCGCGTCGAATCGATGAATCAATCCGACAAAAAGAATCCCCGCCGTTTGATCCGTGCTATTGAAATAGCCACCTATACCAACAAAGAACCATCTACTGTCCACCCTCTACCACCTACAAACTTTTTACTCATTGGCCTAACCGCGCCAAATAACTATCTATACAAAAAATCAGACATTTGGCTCGAGACCCGATTAGAACACAATTTAGTGGAAGAGATAGACTCATTAATCAAAAATGGGGTAAGCCAGGAATGGTTAGATGATATAGGGCTGGAGTACAGGTGGATATCACGATTTTTAACCGGCAAAACTACCAAACCTGAGGCTCAAGAAAGGTTAAAAGGAGACATTCACGATCTTATCAGAAGACAAAAAACATGGTTTAACAAATTTAAAGATATTAAAATTTTTGATATTTCAAACCCAAGTTATTTCCAAAAATTAGAAAAAACAGTCGAGGCTTGGTATCATAGTGCTTAATGCTTGAAAAATCTCCCGTAAGAGTAGAGGTTTCATATAAAACTGTTGTTTTTACAACCGCTTTTTTAATTGGTCTTTGGCTCATCATTCAGCTTAAAGAAATTATAATTTTCCTTTTTCTTTCAGCAATCGTACTATCTGCACTCCTAAAGCCCGTAGAATGGTTGACTGCAAAAAGGGTCCCGCGCGCACTCGCGACTCTTTTGGTATATATAATTGTAATTGGACTGCTTTCGGCGACTATTGCCATTATCGTTCCGCCACTGGTTGCTCAAACATCAGATTTTATATCAGGAATTCCCCGGATTGTTTCCACAGTTAACGATTTTCTTGTATTTAACAAAATTCCAACAGAAGATTTCGCCCGGGTCTTAACCCAGCAGGTTCAGAGTTTTGCCGGCAACGTAATTGACATCTCAAAAGCAATCCTCTCAAGTATAATTTTGCTTTTAACTCTTTTAGTCTTCACTTTTTATTTGATTTTGGAATGGAAAAACATAGTCAGAGTCATATCCTCTCCGTTTTCCGGAAGACAGGAAAAAAAGGTTGTAAGTATAATTTCCAAAGTCGAAAAAGGTCTTGGTAGCTGGATTCGCGGTCAGTTGGCCCTATCAGTAGTTGTTGGTGTTTTTACTTACATCGGGCTTATTATTCTTAATGTCCCATACGCATTGCCCTTGGCATTAATATCTGGAATGTTTGAAATCATTCCGATAATTGGCCCTCTAATTGCTGCAATTCCTGGCGTTCTTGTTGGGCTTAGCATTTCACCGGTGCTTGGTCTTGCGACAATTGCAATGTACGTCGTTGTGCAGCAGCTGGAAAATCACTTAATAGTACCAATGGTCATGTCCAAAGTAGTTGGTTTGCAGCCGCCGGCAGTAATACTGGCCCTTCTTATTGGTGCCAAGCTTTCTGGAGTAGGCGGTGCCTTTTTCGCAATCCCTATAATAGTTGTTGTAAAAATACTTATAAAAGAACTGTTGATGGAGGATCAAAAGTTGGAAGACGGACTGATAGAAGAGTAAGCAAAAAAACTTTAGGGAAGTGAGTAAGCCAGATTTTGTTAAAATGCGATCATCTATCTCGAAATGATATTCATCAATTCGTCCGCCTCTCCGGCGGATGCCCCTATTTAAAGCCCCCTCGAAAGCATGATTATTGGCTTTGTTCTGGGTTGCAGCAGGGAGGATTACCTTTACCGTTTCATTTCGACCCATATCCGTCAGCTGACGGACTTAGGATCTAATCGTCACTGTGGCTCTCGAATCCTGTCAGTTCAGAATCCGCCCCCTTTCCTTTTCGGTACTCGGGATACTAGCGCTTGACCCTTCAATTTACTCGGGTTACCCTGAGCTTATCGAAGGATACGCGTCGGAGCTTACGCCCCGCACCCTGCTTTCTGCTGTCTGGACTTTCCTCTACGTTCATATAAACTGAGCGTAGCGATCGCCCTTCTTCCCTAAAGTAGTAAGCAATTCTATCAAAAATGAGCAACAACTTCAATTAATTTGACATCGCAACTGTTATGCGTCAATATATAATTATGGCCAAAAAAGCTTTATTTAAAAAATCAAAAGACAATCCGATTTCACAAATATTAATTGCTCTAACAGTCTTATTCATTTTGGTAGCAGTGTTTGAATCAGTTACTAGAAATTATTTTACCGATGTAGCTCCCACACAACTATTTCTTGTAGCTGGAGTACTCGGAGTTTTAGGAATATACCTCAAAGACGAGAAGTAATCGTCAAGATTTAAAATCAGAGCTAATTTCATATATAATATAAGCATTAATTGCCCAAATTTAATGTCGGATGAAAGAAGCTCAGTGGAGTTCAGACTTTTTTGCATTCAATGAAGAAGCTAGCTGTTCTAATCTCTAATTACGGAACAGGCACCAATCTCCAGGCAATTATTGACGCGACCGAAAAAAAAGAAATTAACGCTGAAATTGTTATAGTAATCAGCGACACACCAGGCGCAAAAGGCCTAGCAAGAGCAAAAAAACACAAAATAAAAATTGCGATTTCTCCCAAAAAAGAAGATTTAATAAAAATTTTAGAACGTTACAAACCCGATTACATCGCACTTGCAGGGTGGAAACAAATAGTAACTGACGAAGTAATAGATAAATTTCCCAAAAGAATCTTGAATATCCACCCCGGAATTATTCCAGATACCAAAAATGTAAAATTTAAAAATCCGGATGGCACAGATGCAATTTGGAATAAAGGTAAGTTGGCAAATGTTGCTATCCAAAACTTTCTCGATAAAAGAGCCACGTATGCCGGCTCCAGTATTCACTTCCTAACTCATGAATTTGATTTTGGGCCGGTTTTAGAAAGGGCTTTTGTGAAAACCCAAAAGTATGATACGGTTGATTCTCTCTACACAAGACTCAAGAAAAAAGAAAACGCTCTTTATGTAAAAGTTTTGCAAAAGCTTTGTGCGTAAAGTAAAATAACCCATGGTAAAAAGCGCAACTGTTCTTGTAGTAGACGCAGGGGGCAGAGGAGCCGCCTTAATCCACAAATATTCTCAAAGTAAACACGTAGGAAAATTACTTGCAGTACCAGGAAATGACCTAATGGGTCTCAATACTACAAAAAATTTAAAAATCTTCCCAGATCTCAAAACCACAGACGTAAAAGAAATAGTCAACATTTCCAAAAGGGAGAATGTCACTTTGGTGGATGTTGCCCAAGACAACGCCGTGGAAGCAGGTTTGACAGATCACTTAATAAAAACAGGAATCATGACACTGGGACCTACTAGGATGGCTGGCCAAATAGAGTGGGATAAGGCTTGGGCACGTAATTTTATGAAAAAATATAAAATCCCCACCCCCGTTTATAGAGTTTTTAATTCCACAAAACCCGCAAAAGAATTCATAAGCAAAAATCCAAACAAAAGATTTTTCATAAAAGCGGCAGGACTCGCTGAGGGAAAAGGAGCAATTCCAGCGGAAAACACCAAACAGGCTTTTGATGCGATTGATCAAATGTCAAAGTTCAAAAAAGCAGGCGAAACATTTTTAATTGAACAATGGCTTGATGGAGAAGAATTCTCGATGTTCGCAATAACGGATGGCAAAACATTTCAAATTGTGGGAAGCGCACAAGATCACAAGAGACTTTACGATGCTGACAAAGGCCCAAATACTGGAGGGATAGGTTGCAGTACCCCACCCTTAATTGTTAACGAGAATATTTACAAACAGGCAGAATTAATCATAAAAAAAACAATACAAGGTCTTGCAGTAGAAGGACGGCAATACAAAGGAGTTCTTTACCTTGGTGCAATTGTTGTCAATAATAAAGTTTTTGTCATTGAATTCAATGCACGCTGGGGAAGTCCGGAAGCAGAAGTGCTTGTTCCGGGAATACAAAGCGATATCTTTGAAATCGCAGTCCATGTTTCAAAAGGCACCCTTGATGATATAAAGATTAAGACCGACGGAAATGCCAGAGTAGCCGTCACTGGTTCACTTAAACCTGGAATTCCAGAAAAACAAAGAGAACTATTCGGTTTGAAAAAAGTGCTCAAATTAAAAGATGTGACGATGTATGGCGCTCGGGTAAAACGCGAAAAAGATAGGTATTTTGTCTCATCAGGAAGATTGTTCCATGTCGTGGCGGAAGGAAAAACAGTAATTGATGCGAGAAAGAAAGTATACGAAGCTATGTCACAATTATTTATCGAAGGGGATAATTTGCATTACAGGACCGATATTGGTTGGCGTGACTTAGAAAGGCTCAAAAAAAATGATTTACGAAGTTAGAGTTACATCAAAAGCAGAACGGGATTCGCGGGGCGAAGATCTACTCACCGAAATTAAAAGAGCACTTAAAACATATCCCATTAAAAAAATAAGGACGGTAAAAGTCTACCGCCTTGAAGGAATTTCGAAACCAGATCTTAAAAAATTCACCCAAAAAGTTTTATATGAAGAAATTGACCAGAATGTTTCATACAACGGGTCTATCTTAAAAGATGCAAACCAAACGATAGAAGTTGCTTACAAACCCGGAGTGATGAATCCGGAAGTCGGCTCGCTCCTTAAGGCGGCAAAAGATTTAGGAATAAAACTAACGGCAGCAGATTCGTCATGGGAATATGTGTTTTTCGGAGAACTTACAAGAGGTGAAGCAAAAAATCTCATAGCCAAACTACGTCTATATAACCCACTGATAGAACATATAGTAGATCAAAGGCCCAAGACTCTTTTAATAACGGGCAAAGTTGGCAAAACTCAAACTCTGACAATACGAAATATATCAGACGAAGAACTTATGAATCTTTCAAAAGATAAACTTTTTCTTAATCTTGAAGAAATGAAAGTGATCCAAAACTATTTCAAAAAAATTGAAAGAGAGCCTACAGATTGCGAGATCGAAACTCTTGCACAAACTTGGAGCGAACACTCTGGTCATAAAACATTTAGGGCAAAAATAATTGTTGGCGGAAAAGAAAAAGAGCCTTTTATTACGCGGCTTAAAAAAGAAGCATTTAAGCATAAGAAGAATATCGTTTCAGCCTTCGTCGACAATGCAGGGGTAATGGATTTCTATGACGGATGGGCAATTAACGGAAAAGGAGAAACCCACAACAGTCCTTCTGCAATAGAACCATACGGTGGTGCTATGACTGGAAGCGGAGGAGTTTTCAGGGATATCGTAGCGACAGGACAAGGAGCAAAAACTGTGATTTCTACAGATATATTTTGTCTTGCAAACTGGGACCTGAATCCGAAAAAGCTTCCAAAGGGTTCTCTGCCCCCAAGATACATTCTTTCCCGAGTCGTATCAGCCGTCCGTGATTACGGAAACAGAATGGGTATTCCAACCAATAATGGCTCCTTCCATTTCCACGACGATTTTCGCGCCAAGCCGACAATATTAGTTGGTGCATACGGAATTCTTCCAAAAAAATACGCCAAAAAGGGTAAAGTTCAAAAAAGTGATGTTGTTGTAAGTATTGGTGGAAGGGTAGGTAGGGACGGAATACACGGAGCAACATTTTCTTCGGGTGAAATGACTCAAAGGACAATAACAGTCAACGCCCAAGCAGTCCAAATAGGTAATGCAATAGAAGAAAAAAGGACTTTCGATGCAATTATTGAAGCTCGCGATCAAGACTGCATACGTGCGATGCAAGACAGCGGCGGCGGCGGCCTCTCATCAGCAATAGGGGAAATGGGTGCCGAAACCGGAGTATCGGTTCAACTCAAAAATGAGAGGCTAAAATACCAAGGGCTAAACCCTTGGGAAATTTGGTTATCTGAATCCCAAGAAAGAATAGTCCTTGCAATCCCAAAAAATAAAATCAATAAGTTCAAAAAAATCTGCGGAAAATATAACGTCGAAATTTCAACATTAGGAACTTTCGACGACACCAAAAAACTAAAAGTTTTCTATGGCAGCGAAAAAGTTTGCGATTTGGAAATGCAATTTCTGCACGAAGGATTGCCGCAAAGGGTAATGAATGCGGAAGAGGTTGCTAAATCCAAATCAAAAGAAAATAAATCGCCAAAGATTCCCAAAAACCAAACCGAATGGATAAAAACTTTGCAAGACGTACTGTCAGACGGAAATATATGTTCTAAAGAACCAATTCTTAGAATGTATGACCATACCGTCCAAGGAACAAGTGTTCTTCAGCCATTTACAGGAGAATCTTATGATGGACCTAATGATGCTGCAGTAATCCGGCCTATTTTGGGCAAACCATATGGAATGGTTGTCGCCCACGGATTAAACCCAATCTTAAACAGAATCGACCCGTATTGGGGAAGTATTTGGGCGGCAACAGAAGCAATTTCAAATTATGTTGCCGTTGGCGGAATCTATCAAGACGCATCGCTAGTCAACAATTATATTTGGCCATTTCCGGACGAAGAGTCTTTAGGATCCCTGGATAGATCCGTCACAGCCGTTGTTGATTTTATGAAGACCTTAAAAATTCCGGTAATTTCCGGCAAAGACAGCCTTTCCTCAACATATCGATCAGATGACGGCTTCGTCCTAAAAATTCCGCCGGTTCTGTGTATATCAGTTTTTGGAAAAATACCAGACGTCAAAAAGACCACCTCTTCAGACTTTAAAAAAACTGGGTCAACCATTGTACAAGTAGGAAAGATGGATATGTCATCAATGGGCGGTACTGTGTATTTCAGCAAAAACGAGCTTCTTGGAGAAAGCGTTCCAAAAATAGATCTTAAAATTCTGCCTAAAGTTTTGGATGTAATAAATCAGGGTATTTCAAATGGCAAAATTCTTTCGTGTCACGATGTTTCTGAAGGGGGAATTATAACTGCGATTTTTGAAATGTGTCTTGGAGGAACAATGGGTGCGAAAATCATCACCGATAAAAAAGTAAGACCCGATTATTTTCTTTTCAACGAGACTGCCGGCTGTTTTATTGTGGAAGTTAAAGGTAAAGAACAAGCGCATAAATTATTTAAAAATGTTCCATACAAGATACTCGGAGAAACGATTAAAAAACAAACATTATCAATTGAAAACTTTTTTTCTGTTGACGTAGGAAAATTAAAGACCGCTTGGCAAAAACCAATGAAAGAGATATTTCACACATGAAGCCTAAAGTTTGTATTCTGCGGGCCGATGGAATAAATTGCGATGAAGAGACATTCTACGCATTCGAAAAATTCGGTGGGGAACCAGAGTATGTTCATATTAACCAACTAAGATCTAAAATCAAACATCTAAAAAACTACCAGATTCTAGCAATCCCCGGTGGTTTTGCATATGGAGACGATGTTGTATCTGGAAAAATTCTGGCGACAGAATTAGTGAGTTTTTTAAAAGATCAAATCCAGGAATTTGTAAGTAGAAAAAAATTGATCCTCGGTATATGCAACGGTTTCCAGGTTTTAGTTAGGACCGGCCTTTTACCCTTCAATCATTTAGGTGAAATGGATGCAACACTTGCACAGAACGAAAGTGGCCATTTCGAATGCCGTTTCGTCAAAATCAAAATCCAACAATCATGTGCAATATTTCTAAAGCCTTATGTTGAACAAGTTATAGATATTTCCGTAAATCATGGCGAAGGTAAATTTTTCTCAGATAATAAAACAATCAGCAAAATCGAAAAGGAAAACTTAGTTTTCTGCAGATACGTCGATCAAAATGGCCGTCCTACACAAAAGTACCCTCCAAATCCGAATGGAGCATTAAATGCAATAGCCGGTATAACAGATCCGACAGGCCGCATTCTGGGACTCATGCCTCACCCTGAAAAAATAATAGAATTAACTCAGCATCCAAATTGGAGAAGAGGAAACGTTAGTGCAAAAGGTGGGTTAATATTTGAATCAATGGTAAAATTCGCACAGCAGTCATGAAAAAAATCACTTACGGGAAAGTCGGAGATAATTACGACACAAAAGACCCGGTTAAAAAAATGGCGCAACTTTTTGCCCGTCAAACAATAATCAAAGAGAAATCAGGTTTTTTTGAAATCACAGACAGTCGTGGAGAGTCAGCTTTTGTTTGGCAACAAGGGGATGTTTTAATGGCCTCAGTCGTTGAAGGTTTGGGCACCAAAAATCTTGTCGCAGATCAATTGCGCAAGATAACAGGAAGAACATATTACGACGTAATTGGTTATGACACAGTTGCCACAATAATCAATGACCTCATTACAGTCGGTGCAAAGCCGAGAGTCATTCATGCTTACTGGGCTATCGAAGATAACAGCTGGTTACAAGATAAAGATAGAATGACAGATTTCGTAACGGGCTGGCGTGACGCTTGTAAAGTATCTATGGCAACGTGGGGCGGCGGCGAAACCCCAACCTTAAAAGGAGTAATAGAAAAAGACACAGTTGATCTTGGAGGGTCTGCAATTGGAGTCATCGACCCCAAAGATAAACTGATTACGGACAAAAAACTTAAAGCAGGAGACCGTATTCTGCTTTTGAAAAGCAGCGGAATTAACTGTAACGGTATATCTTTAGCCCGAGCGGTTTCCAAAAAACTCACCAAAGGATATGCAATAAAACTCCCGAGCGGCAAAATGTATGGGGAAGTCCTTCTGACAAAAACCAACATTTATGCAAAACTAATCCAGAATTTACTCGATGAAGGAGTTAATATCCATTACATTTCCAACATCACCGGCCATGGACTTAGAAAAATAATGAGGGCAAGGGGAGAATTTACATATATAATTGAAAAGGTCTTTAATCCTCAAGAAGTTTTTACATTTATCCAAAAACATGCAGGTCTCTCAGACTATGAAATTTATCAAACTCTTAACATGGGGCAGGATTATGCAATTTTTTTACCGGAATCACATGTCAAAAAAGCTCAACAAATCATAAAAAACAACAAATTATCATCCCTTGATGCCGGTCATGTCGAGGTCGGACCTCGCCAAGTAATCATCAGACCCAAAAATATAACCTTCGGGTCAGAAACGTTAGATTTAAGATGACAATCGAGACTCTTCACCCTCTCGCTGGTTCGCATCAAATTGAATATTGTAAAGAAATTTCGTGGTATACACCAAGCCAAGATCGTAACTTCAAGGGCAATTTTTTTTATGGTTTAAATTTAGCTGATCTATGGCCAATCCCGGTTAGGAGAGCGGCTCTGAACACATTCGCGGAACAACTAAGTTTGGATTGGCCGTTTGTTAACACATTAAAATCTGTCAGACTAACCTATTCGCAAGGCGAATTGATGGAAAAAATAAATAAAGTCGCCATTCTTATTGCGGGGGTTTGGGTGCCAGTCTCTTATAATATTCCTACAAATCCAGGAGATGGTTCGAGAATAATTCACGAAGTGGTAAGTGTAAGAATAAAACCTTACGCTGTTTTTAGTGAAGAAGATTTTGAATTAACTGGGATTACGAGAAAAGAACATGTCATTGATTTTAAAACTTCAAAAGGTAGATTACCCGATGAAAATTATCCTTACTCGCAAATTTTATTAAGACGATCAGAATCAGTTCCAAGATAATGAATCCAGACATGCAACCTGAAACTTTAAGCATATTTCGGGAAACCGAAAAAGGAATAATCTCCTCAAAATCCTATAGTCTTATTTAAAATTTGCAATTTAGCCTCGATTCCTGTAAAATACGTAAATGGTGGGTCGCAAGCCCTACAAAATTGCCACACTTGGCTCTCATTCTGCCCTGCAAATTTTAAAAGGCGCAAAAGACGAAGGTTTTGAAACAATCGTAGTCGCCACCCCAAACCGCGTTTCCCTTTATAGACGATTTAACTTCATTGACAAAATAATAGAAATCCCAACTTTTTCAGATTTCGCAAAGATCGAAAAAAAACTTATAGAGGAAAAGGCCATTCTTATTCCCCACGGATCCTTTGTTGCTTATCTTGGATTAAAAGAGCACAAAAAGATGAATGTGCATTATTTTGGAAACAAAGCAGTTTTAGATTGGGAATCAGATAGGCTTAAACAAAGGGAATGGTTGGAAAAAGCAAACGTCCCGGTTCCTAGGAAATTTGCTAAAGCCAATGAAATAGACAGACCGGTTCTTGTTAAATCATATGGGGCGTCGGGAGGCGAAGGATATTTCTTTGCTAAAAACAAACAAGAATACAAGCAAAAAATTAAAAACTTTAAACCTAAAAAATTTATTATTCAAGAATATGTTATCGGTGTCTCTGCATACATTCACTATTTTTATTCACCCCTTACCAAAAAACTGGAAGTCCTTTCCATTGATAGACGTTACGAAAGCAATGTAGACTCACTTGGTAGAATCCCGTCACACAACCAGCAAGGGCTTGGTATAGAACCAAGCTTTGTTGTCGTGGGCAACAGCCCTCTGGTTCTTCGTGAGTCACTTTTAGCAGACGCTTTTGAAATGGGTGAAAGAACTATCACAGCCTCCAAAAAATTAATGACAGGTGGCCTATGGGGCCCTTTTTGTCTTGAGGCAATAATAACTCCAAATCAGGAATTTTTCGTCATTGAAATATCTTGTAGAATAGTTGCTGGAACGAACCTTTTTATCAATGGATCCCCCTATGCATCTCTTTATTACCAAAAAGACGTTTCGACTGGAAGAAGAATAGCAATGGAAATAAAAAAAGCGATTAAAGAAAAATCGACAGAAAAAATTTTAAATTAAAAATGAAAAAATCAAAACTTTCAAACTGGAAAGGAGTGGCGGCTGTTATAGGAGTAGATTGGGGAGACTCCGGAAAAGGAAGATTAATAGACAATTTAGCCCAAACAGCAGATGTTGTTGCTCGATTTAATGGTGGTTCAAACACAGGCCATACGGTAAAAAACAAATTTGGAAAATTTGCTCTTCACATAATTCCATCTGGCATCTTTAATTCAAAATCAATAAATATTGTAGGCAAAAATGTACTAGTAGACTTGGAATCGTTAATAGATGATGAGCTCCAACAACTAAAAAAAGCGAAAGTATCCTGGAAAAATTTAAGAATTGACCAGCGCGCAACGCTTGTAATGCCCTGGCATAAAATGAGAGATGGCCAGCGCGAAGAATCAAGAAACGCCAAAATCGGAACCACGAAAAGAGGAGTAGGCCCGGCCTACGCAGATAGAATCGAAAGAGTTGGTATTCGTGTCAGAGATCTTTACCGGAAAGATTTTAAAGATTTGCTGGGTGAAGAAATAAAAATTCAAAACAAATATTTCAGTCTAAATTTATCACCGTCAAAGATTTATTCACAATTTCATAAATACACAAACCTCATCAAACCACTAGTTACAGAAACTACGTCGCTTGTAAAAAGCGCAATTAAAAATAAAAAGAATGTTTTGTTTGAAGGAGCGCAGGGGTATTTTCTGGATGTTGATGCGGGAACTTATCCATTTGTAACCTCCTCAAATACAGGTATTATTGGGATCTGGAGATGTTTTGACGTCCACCCAACCGATATAAATTATGTAATAGGGATCACCAAAGCATATACAACCCGAGTGGGATCGGGCCCCATGCCCACCTACATAAAAGGTGAACAGAGAGATTGGATTATAAAAAAAGGTGGGGAAGTTGGGACAACATCCGGAAGGATTAGAGACCCGGGTTGGCTTGATTTAGTTTTACTAAAAACTGCTTGCGAAAATAATAGAGTCACAAATATTGCAATGACAAAGTTAGACGTCCTCTCACAGTTAAAGGAAATAAAAGTTTGCATCCAGTACAAGATTGGCAACAGTACAACAGATTATATTTCTGGCGATGCAGATTTTCTCTCATCAGTAAAACCTGTTTACAAAACATTACCTGGATGGAACGAAGACATTTCAAAAGCGAGAAACTTGACTGATCTTCCACAGGAAGCCAGAAACTTCATTAAATTTGTTGAGAACTATACCAAATTACCCATTAGCTTTATTGGAGTAGGGCCGGATAGGAGTGAAGTGATTTATGCCTAAACCGTCAATTGCAGTCATCGGAAGTCACAGCGCACTTGATGTGTGCCGCGGTGCAAAAGATGAAGGTTTTAAAACTCTGGTTATTGTTGAAAAGGGTAGAGACAAAACTTACGCTCAGTATTTCAAATCTCAAGGAGAATTAGGTTGTGTTGACGAAGTCTTATATGTAGATAAATTTAAAGATGTAATTTCGCCAAAAGTCCAAAAAATTCTCAAAAGTAAAAACGCTATCTTCATTCCTCATCGATCGTTCGAAGTTTACGTAAATGACTATGATGCAATTGAAAAAGACTTTAATGTCCCAATGTTTGGCAATAGGAAACTATTAAGAATTGAAGAGCGCACAGAAAAATTCAATCAATATAATCTTCTAGAAAAAGCTGACATCAGATACCCCAAGCAATTCAAAACGCCGGACGAAATTGACCGCTTAGTTATAGTCAAAGCGCAAGAGAAAGACAGGCGTTTTGAAAGGGGATTCTTCTTGTGCTACGACCGCATAAGTTACAACCGATGGTCAAGTTTCATGTTAAAACAAGGAAAGATTGATAAACGCGGGCTTGAAAGTGCAATTATCGAGGAATTTGTAATTGGTGTTCAAGTAAATTTTAATTTTTTCTTTTCATCCATAAACAATCGTCTAGAGTTAATTGGAACCGATACTCGAAGACAAACAAATATAGAAGGGCTTAGAAATCTTCTGGCTGAATATCAGATAGAAGCTTTACAAGCAGGAACAAGGCCAAGCTTTGAGGAAGCGGGGCACATGGCTGTAACTACGCTAGAATCACTCCTTGAACCAGCTTTCGAGATAGGCGAAAAATTTGTAAAAGCTGCCAGAGAAATAATTCCGCCTGGAATCATCGGTCCATTCAGTTTACAATCAATAATTACCGCTGGCCCCCCAAAAAAAGAAATTGTAGTTTTTGACGTTTCACCCAGAATGCCCGGATCTCCCGGCATTTTCGCAACTCCATATAGCGGATATTTGTTTGGTAAATCAATCAGCGTGGGAAAGCGCGTAGCAATGGAAATAAAAGAAGCTTTATTCAAAAATCAAATCAAAAAAGTAACAACATGAGAGCAGATTTAAATTTTGACACTTATCAATCACCATTTTCTTGGCGCTATGGTAGTGACGAGATGCGCAAAATTTTTTCCGAAATAAATAAGAGAAAACTCTGGCGAAAAATCTGGGTTGCCCTTGCGCGTGCACAGCAGAAAGCAGGACTTCTGACAAAACAAGAACTAACATCTTTGGAAAAGAACACTAACAAAATTGATATTGCTCTCGCCCAAAAATTTGAAAAAGAAATATACCACGATTTAATGGCCGAGATTAAAGTTTTTGCTATGCAGAGCGGCAAAGCAGGCGGAAAAATTCACCTCGGGGCAACAAGCATGGACATCGAAGACAACGCGGATATTATAAGAATTATACAAGCCACAGATATCATTGAAAGCAAAATAATAAAACTTGAAAAAACTTTCTCTCGCCAAATCAGAAAATATAAAAATACAGTTTGCATGGGCTACACACATCTGCAACCGGCAGAACCGACAACTCTCGGCCTGCGATTTTCAATCTACGCCCAAGACTTACTTTTTGACCTAAAGCTTATCCGTAATTTTAAAAATAATTTGCTAGCCAAAGGTATGAAAGGCGCCGTGGGTACAAGCGCTTCATACGCCAAATTACTAAAAAATAGCAAAATAGATGCTCAAACTATGAGTAAAATGGTTATGGACGAACTTGGTCTTAAAGAAAGTATTATCGCCACCCAAACCTATCCCAGGAAAATTGATCTGTTACTCGCCCAAGCACTTTCATCAGTCGCACAATCTCTTCATAAATTCTGTTTCGATTTAAGAATTTTAGAGTCACCTAATATTGGAGAGTGGTCTGAAAAAAGAGATGAAAAAAGAGTTGGTTCCTCTGCTATGCCATTTAAAAGAAATCCTGACAAAGCGGAAAAAGTCTGTTCTTTGGCAAGATACATTTCATCACTTGTAAATATTGCTTGGGCAAACGCAGCCGAGTCACTACTGGAAAGAACATTAGATGATAGTGCTAACCGTCGCATCTTTATTCCGGAAGCCTTTTTGGCGGCTGATGAAATCTTAGAAGTTACGGAAAAACTTGTCGCCAATTTGCTTGTCAACGAATCAAATATTAAAAATAATCTTGAAAAATACGGTCCATTTGCCGGTACTGAAAGTTTAATGTTAGAAGCAGTTAAAAATGGGGCAAACAGGCAAGAAATTCATGAAAAAATACGACAAATTGCAATGGAAGCCTGGAATCAAATCGATAAAAATGGGGCAAACCCTATTGCACATCTTTTAGCAAGGGATAAAATAATCATCAAGTTCGTGGATCGTGAAAAAATTCCTCAATTAATCGATCCTACTGCCCACGCTGGACTTGCCCAGCAACAATGTACAATTTTTTTAAAAGAGCTAAATAAGGAGTTATCAGAATGAAGCCCCAGATTGCAATAATCATGGGTTCGGATTCTGATTTGGAAGTCATGAAAGATGCCTCCAAGATTTTAGACGAACTTCATGTCAAAAACGAAAGTATAATTCTTTCAACTCACCGCGCCCCGGAAGAAACTGCCAAATATGCGAAAGAAGCCAAAAGTCGAGGCGTCAAAGTTATTATTGCCGGTGCCGGAGGTGCCGCTGCTCTCCCCGGATCTATTGCTTCTCTTACCGTACTTCCGGTGATAGGTGTCCCGATAATGACCAAATCACTGGAAGGTTTAGACTCATTACTTTCAATTGTCCAAATGCCATCCGGAGTTCCAGTTGCAACCGTTGGCATCAATAGCGCCAAGAATGCCGGCCTCTTGGCCGCCCAAATAATCGCCTCAACCGACCCCGAACTTTTCGAAAGAATTACAAAATATAAAAATGACATGAAAAAAGAGGTATTATCTAAAAACGCTACTTTACAAAAAATAGGCTGGCGCAAATACCTCAGAAATAAATAAAAATGATTGACAGAAAAACCATTGCTAAAAATATTCCCCAAGCCATCACAACAGTTAGTCTTCACGGTTTAGGAGCAAAGCATAGCGGCAAAGTTCGTGATTGGTTTGTAAAAAACAACTTAAGAATTCTTATAGCCACAGATAGAATTTCCGCTTTTGATAAAGTTTTGGGTCACATTCCATTCCGCGGAGCAGTTTTAACCAAACTTTCCGAATTTTGGTTTGAAAAAACCCGTGACATTATCCAAAACCACATGATTGGTGTAATCGATCCTAATATCATGATTGTGTCCGAATGCCAAGCATTACCTATTGAAGTTGTCGTTCGTGGGTATATAACCGGAGTAACAGATACGTCACTTTGGCAAAAATATGCAAACGGTGAAAGAATTATTTATGGAATTAAATTTCCCCAAGGTCTGACCAAAAACCAAAAACTCAAAAAACCTGTCATTACTCCAACAACAAGAGAAACTGGAGCAGGCGGCCACGATGAACCAATAACGGCAAAAGAAATTGTAAAACAGAAAATTGTATCACCACAAGTCTGGAAACAAATAGAAAAGACAGCGATGAAACTCTTTGAAAGGGGATCCCAAATTGCCGATAAAGCAGGACTGATTTTAGCGGATACAAAATACGAATTCGCCTTGGATAAAAGGGGGAAACTGATTTTAATTGACGAAATACATACCCCGGATAGCAGTCGCTTCTGGGTAAAAAAAACCCTTGCAGCAAGAATTAAAAAAGGCGAAGAGCCGGAAAATTATGATAAGGAGTTCATGCGGTTGTGGTTCAAGGAGCAAGGATATTCCGGCAGGGGGAAAGCTCCAAAAATGCCAAACGACCTAATCGCAAAAATTGCCCTCAGATATATAGAAGTATACGAAAAACTTTCCGGAGAAAAATTTGAAATCGACCTTTCAATCGAACCAAGAAAAAGGATTGAAGAATCTTTGGCAAAACTCGTATGATTTTGGTTTTTAATTTTGGCGGGCAATATGCACACCTAATCGCCAGAAGAGTGCGGGATTTTGGAGTAAAAAGCGAACTTGTTTCCCCTGATATTAGCCCGGAAAAAGTTCAAAGTCTAAAACCCCAAGCATTGATATTCTCCGGCAGTCCGTTTTCGTGTTACGAAAAAAATGCTCCTCACGTCAACCAAAGAATCTATCATCTAGGTCTCCCCATACTTGGAATCTGTTATGGTTTGCAACTTATGGCTTATCAGCTTGGAGGAAAAGTTTCGTTGCACTCATCAAAACAGTTTGGTAAAGAAACTGTAAATATCACAAAATCAAAGCTTTTTTCTGGTCTTTCTTCCACCGAAACAGTATGGTTTTCCCACGGCGACCAAGTCGACAAACTTCCCAAAGGTTTCAAATTAACCGGATCCAGCAAAAATGCAAAAATTGCCTCTATGGAAAATTCCCACAAGAAGTTTTATGGTATTCAATTTCATCCTGAAGTTACACACACTGAAAAGGGGAGAGTCCTTCTCAAAAACTTCCTCTTTAAAATTTCAAATGCAAAACACGATTGGGATCTTAAGGAACTAAAAGAAGAAATCAAAAAGAAAATAAAAAACAAAATAGGCAAAAATAAAGTTTTGATGGCAGTATCCGGAGGTGTGGACTCGACGGTTGCCGCGACACTGATTAAAGAAGCTTCTCCTAAAAATCTTTATTTAGTTTTCATCGAAACCGGACTTCTTAGAAGTTATGACATTGCAGACCTAAAAAAAGTTGCCAAAAAAGTTCAGTTTAAAAATTTTAAAATTGTAGACGCTTCCAAAACATTTCTGAAAGAACTAAAAAGGGTTGTAGACCCTGAAGAAAAGAGAAAGAGAATTGCAAAAGTATACTTCAAGATTTTAGAAGACGAAGCCAAAAAAATTGGGCAGGTAAAATTTCTGGGACAGGGAACAATTTATTCCGACAGAATAGAATCCGCGCAGACTTCGAAACACGCTGATAAGATTAAAAGCCATCACAATGTAACTCTCCCCCAGGGATTAAAACTTGAAATATTGGAGCCGGTAGCCGATCTTTACAAGGACGAAGTAAGAAAAATAGGCAAGTTTCTGGGCATACCGGAAGAGTTTTTAATGCGCCATCCATTTCCTGGTCCGGGGCTAGCAATAAGAATTGTGGGGGAGGTTACCAAAGAGAGGCTAAAAATCTTAAGAGAGGTAGATGAAATTTTCATCTCGGAACTTAAATCTAACAATATATATAAGGAAGTTAATCAGGCGTTTTCCGCACTTCTTCCCGTTAAATCCGTAGGCGTTATGGGTGATGCCAGGACATATTCTTACATTGTATCTCTAAGGTCCGTCGATACCACCGATTTTATGACAGCCGACTGGTCTAAAATTCCATACGTTGTTTTGGAAAAAGTCTCAAGCAGAATCGTCAATGAAGTTAGGGGCGTCAACCGTGTCGTTTACGATATAACCCAAAAGCCCCCGGCAACCATTGAATACGAATAAAATGATAAAAGCTATCATTTTTGATTTGGGAGGCGTCGTCCTCAGACACACTTATGAAAATACCTTCGAACTAATGGGAAATTTCTTTGGAATTGAGGACATAAAGGTCCAAGAATTTTACGAAAAGTATAAAAATGACTGGACCCTGGGTAGATTAAATGTCAAAAAAGTTGCGAAACTTTTTCAAAACATCACATCAGGTGAAAAAACGATAGCAAGTATAATCGAAACATGGCAAAAAATTCATGAATCCCAAGTGGATATAGATAAACAAGTTATCAAAATAATCAAAAAACTTAAAAAAGATTATAAAATTTACTTACTTTCAAACACCATAGATCTTCATTTCAATGCTATAGGTAAAACTGGAATTTACGAACTTTTTGATAAAGTTTTTACATCATTTACGCTCGGTTTAAAAAAACCTGATCAAGAAATCTTCTTACACGTTTTAAAAAAAATAAGAGTGAAGCCTTCTGGGGTAATATTTATTGATGACAAAATTGCAAATATAGAAAGTGCAAATTCTGTTGGAATTCATTCAATCTTATTTAAAGGTTCAAAAAGTTTGGCTAGCAGCCTAAAAAAATCAGGAGTAAAAATATAATGAAAATCAGCGATCTTGTAGTTGTAACTTCAAACGCTGGCAAAATTGACGAAATCAATGCAATTTTGGGGACCAACCATAAAATCTCCAATATAGATATTCCCGAAATCCAGTCGTTAAACTTAGACGAGGTAATTACCGAAAAAGCCAAAGCCGCATACGAAAAAATTAAAAAGCCGGTTTTAGTTACCGATGTTAGCTTGGAAATTGAAGGATTAAACGGTCTGCCCGGTCCGTTTGTAAAGTTTTTCCTTAAAACTTTAGGCGAGGAAAAAACTGTCCAATTGGTTAAGGGAAGTAGAAAAACTAAGGTGACAGATGCTGTCGCAATCTACGATGGACGCACTTTAAAGGTTTTCAAAGGAACGGTTTGGGGAAAAGTTATTCCACACGCAAGAGGCAATTCCGGTTTTGGGTTCGACTTTGTTTTTATTCCTAAGGGGTACAACAAAACTTATTCTCAAATGCCTTCATCATTAAAAAACAAAATTTCTCACAGGGCTCTCGCCTTAAAAAAACTGAAAAAATACCTCAACGCTTAAATACGATTAGACGATATCCCAGGAAATTCCAAACCAAAGAAAGTCCTGTTGCAAGTACCTTCGCAAGATTCGCCCAAAGCTTACTTGAAGTCACAAATACGGGAGAAACAAAAGTAGTCAGAATGAAAACAACCCCAGAATTTATCGCAAGCCCAACCAAGGTAACCGCAAAAAAGGTCAGAAAATTAGACTTTTTCCCTTCAGGGAAAACCCAACCTTTATTCCAGAAATAACTATTAATTACAGCAAGTGAAAATGATGTTGCGTTGAGTGCAATAATGAGCGGTCCGCTCACCACCCCTGTTCTGGCAATCAAAAAGTTTAAAGCTCCGAAATCAATCGCAGTATTTAAAACCCCGACAAGCGCAAACTTCGCAAGTTGCCAAAGAATTGGAAAGGATCTTCCGATAATACTTGCAACGAACATTCCGCCATAAGTAAAAACCGGCAGTGCCAAAAGAGACAAAGGGAAAAGAGGAATCTTGCTTCCAATATTTGTATTAAGAAGAGTCGGCACCAAAAAAACGGCCACACCTAATCCGGCAGCTGCAGACAGCAGAGAATCTTTTTTACTCATCCTTTTTAATAATAGACATAGTAGTTCTAAAATTGCAAAGAAATGAGATCCTTGTTCTTACAAGCTAAATTGTATATCATAAATTTATGGCCTCTCTTAAGACTTTGCTTGGCATTGGCAGGTTCCCTCATTATTACGGGGATATCGTGAGACTTCTCTTCTTCCTTGCTGGAACGATTCTGCTTCTGGGCTTGCCGCTTTTAAGGGATTTAATTCCGGTTCCGTTTTACGTCACAATTTTTGCGATCCTGGCACTGGTTTTTGTCGCTGGTCTCACAAATCCTGCACAAAAATGGCTCAGCTTTGTCGATGTTGTAACATCGTCAATAGGCTTTATAGTTTTTGAATATTATGCTGTTTTGACATTCTCCTCGGCTGATGATTTTTTCTTCTTTCTAATCAATCAAACACTTGCGGCCCTCTTTTTATTTGCTTTCTATTTCGCAACAAAAACCATGCGCGGTTTTTTAGTCAAAGAAAGAAAAGATTGAGTTGCCTCCGAAATTTAAGTACTCTTTAATATCACTCGTCGCCCTATTAGCTCTTGTATTTTCCTATTCTGTTTTTTCTTTAAATTTCAAAAAACCCGTTTCAACAAGTATTAAAATTGATGGAGAAAAAACCCAAGGTGCAAAAACTTCAAATCAGCAAAGTCCGACAATACTCAAAACAACTACCGAAACAACTACCGAACAAATATTTAAAGTAATCAGAGTAATAGATGGTGACACAATAGAAATCTCCGCCATAGGCGGACCCGTCTCTGGAGGGGAAGGAGGCCAAAGAGTCAGATACATTGGAATTGATACACCAGAAACCGTAGATCCACGGGAAACTGTGCAATGTTTTGGGCAAGAAGCCGCAAGCAAAAACAAGGAATTGGTAGAAGGTAAAAATGTCACTTTAGAGAAGGATGTATCCGAAACAGACAAATATGGAAGACTCCTGAGGTATGTTTATATTGAAGGTGTTATGGTCAACGATCTTCTTGTGCGCCAGGGATATGCCACCTCAAGCTCTTATCCGCCAGACATAAAGTATCAAAATCAACTCCTGCAGGCTCAACAAGAGGCGGAGCAGAATAAGTTAGGATTGTGGTCAGCCTGCAACTCATCTTATAAAGCACCGGTTCAAACCTTTCAGAATCAGCAGCCCCCGGATGCAAATTGCATAGTCAAAGGGAATATAAGCTCAAATGGTAAAATTTATCATATGCCTGGACAATATTATTACAACAAAACCCAAATTGACCAATCACAGGGAGAACGATGGTTTTGCACGGAAGAAGACGCTCAAGCCGCCGGTTGGAGAAAGTCAAAAAAGTGAAAAAATCTTGGGTATTGCAATTTTAGCCTGTTTTTAGATAATCTAGATATTGCATGATATTAAGGAAAGCTGCCTTAGCGCTAGCCACATCCTGCGCTTTAATATTTGCTGGAGCTGTTACCGCTTTTGCCCAAACCGACCCCAGCTCAAGCCCGAGCGTAAGCCCCTCCCCATCCACAGACCCTTCAGCCTCGCCAAGTCCTTCACCCACCGACACACCTTCGCCATCTGAAACTCCCTCATCAAGTTCTGCAGCCGCAGGCGGCACCACCAAGCAGGAAGTACTCGGTGAAACGACGACTCTCGGAGAAACGAGCAACAATAAAGAAATAGCAAAATGGGTGATAGCACTTGGAGTTGGATTACTTGCTTTTCTGATTGGTTTAAAAATTGCCAGGAGCAAAGCTGAAGAGTGATTACTTCATACAACTGTTAATTTTCGGAATGAGCGCAACCATCATTGCGCTTCTTGCTATAAAAATTTACCCCACAAAAATAGTCAAAAACCTTTTAGGTGAAGACAAACAAAAACAAACTCTTGCAGCAAAAATTGCCAAGCCCTCACCCGTATCACAAAATTCCGAAAACACCTCCGCACAACAAGAATTATCCCCACCAACTTTTATCTCAATCCCAAGTGTTAACATTAATCTGCCAATTTCTCCCGGTCAGATTGTTGATAATGTTTGGACTCTCTCCGATACTCGCGTTTCATGGCTTTCTACGTCAGAAGTACCAGGTTCAGGTAATGTTATTTTGTATGGGCACAACAGGACTAACGTTTTAGGGAATTTAGCAAACATCAGTGTGGGGGCAGAGATAAATGTTAAAACAAAAGACAAGGTATACACGTACCTTGTTTCGGAAAAAAGAAAAGTCACACCTCAAGATGTCGATTCAATAATCTCTCCAAGAGATCAACTGACTGTTTATACATGTGATGGTAACTTCGACGAAAAACGTCTAATAGTTATCGCCTATCCTAAAGCTTAAAAATGCTTGCTAAAATTACCTCGGCTGCAGTTGTTGGTCTTGATGCGGTTCCGATAACCGTGGAAATTGATATTGCCGCGCAAGGTCTCCCAAGTTTTACCATAGTTGGTCTTCCAGACAAAGCAGTAGAAGAATCCAAAGAAAGGGTTCGCGCAGCGCTAAAAAACTCCGGCGCCGACATGCCTCCAAAAAGAATAACAGTCAACCTGGCACCCGCCGATCTTCCCAAAGAAGGTCCCGCTTACGACCTTCCGATGGCACTTGGGATACTCGTCGCTTCGGAGCAATTACAGAACCCCGATTTGTCAGACTCCATATTCTTAGGAGAACTTTCTCTCGATGGTTCTCTTCGTAGAATTTGGGGAGTTTTGCCTTGCGCAATAACTGCAAGGGACAAAAAGTTTAAAAATCTTTTCATTCCCGAAGACAATCTGGAAGAAGCTCAAACTGTAGACAAGATAAAAATTTTCCCTGTTAAATCTCTTAAACAACTCTTCGACCACTTTTCAACATTAAATCAAACAGAGCCAAAATCCATAAGTCCCGCAAAATTTAAGAAACAAAAATATACCAACATCGAAGACGGTGAATATAATTTCGAAAATATCAAAGGCCAGGAAAGCGCTAAACGTGCACTTGAAATTTCAGCAGCTGGGGGCCACAACGTTCTGATGAAAGGTCCGCCTGGAGCCGGCAAAACTTTAATGGCTAGAAGTTATGCTACGATCCTGCCAATTCTCTCCTTCGAAGAAAGTTTAGAGGTAACCAAAATTTATTCAGTCGCCAATCTTCTATCATCAGACAACCCCATAATCACATCGAGACCTTTTCGTAGTCCTCATCACACAACAAGTCATATTGGTCTAATTGGAGGAGGCAATATTCCAAGACCCGGAGAAATTTCCTTGGCACATCGGGGAGTTTTATTTCTTGATGAATTCCCCGAATTTCCCAGACAAGTTTTGGAGGCACTTCGCCAACCAATGGAAGATGGTCATATTACCATCTCACGTGCTGCCGGTTCGGTAAAATTTCCATGCCGCTTTTCTTTAGTTGCTGCAGCGAATCCATGTCCCTGCGGTTATTTTGGAGACGAAACCAGGAATTGCACCTGCACACCCTCGGCAATTACACGTTATCAAAAAAGAATTTCCGGTCCAATTTTGGACAGGATCGACATGCACATATCAGTCCCCATGGTGCGTCCGGATAAACTCACTCTAGCATTTAAGTCGGAATCATCAGCAACAATCCAAAAACGAGTCCAGAGAGCCAGAGACATTCAGCTTAAAAGATTCAAAGGTCAAAAGATTACATCAAATGCAGAAATGAACAACAAGCAACTTAAACAGTTTTGCAATTTAGACGAGCAATCAATATTGCTTTTAAAACAAGCAATTACAAAACTCAACTTATCAGCACGGGCATTTCATAGAGTCATTAAAATTGCAAGAACTATTGCCGACCTGGAAGATTCCGTCAAAATCAAATCAAATCATGTCGCAGAATCCCTCCAATATCGCCCAAATGATAATAATTAAGGGATTCTAAGACCATGAGAGTAATCGAATGGTTGCAGAGGCGCTGCAGTACAGGCCACAGACTGAATCATAAAAAAACTACCACAAATTTCTAGACAATTGTGAGTATTTAGTGTATAAATTTAAAAGTTTATGAAGATTAACCCAATAATTTATCTAGTTTTAACTGTTGCAATACTTGCAGGTCTCTTTTTCATGTTCAAACCAAAAAAGCAAATAGAGAATACTCCAGGTCAGGCTCAAACTTCTACCACGATTCAAAGTCCATCCCCAGAATCTACAGTTAAAACTTTTGAGTTGGTTATTGCAGACAAAAAACTGGTATCTGGTCCGGAAACGATCAAAATAACCGAAGGGGACGAAATTGTAATCAGGATAACGACCGATGAGCCCGAAGAGTTTCATGTTCATGGCTATGACGAATTCGTTGATTTAGAAAAAGATAATCCAAAAGAGCTTAAATTTACCGCTAATTCAACGGGAAGATTTATTTTTGAACTGGAAGAATCGAAAATCGACTTAGGCGCAATTGAAGTTTCACCAAAATAATGAAGAGGGTCGGCGCGTTTATAGCCGTCTTTATTAGTCTTCTCATTTTTCCCAAACCAACCTTTGCCCACGCCTTTGGTCAACTCTATAATTTACCCGTTCCCTTTTGGCTTTATTTGTATGGGGCGGCAGCTGCTCTTATTGTTTCTTTTCTGATTATTGGCTATTTTTTCAATCAGCACAAAAGAGAGATTAATTACCCTAAACTCGAAATATCTCAAGAAATATCCGGGCTGATGTTCAAAAGCTGGTTTATTAAAGGACTAAAAACAATCAGCCTTTTTTTCTTTTTCTTAACCGTTCTTACTGGCATTTGGGGCATTGACGACGCCTACTCAAATTTCAATATGACTTTCTTCTGGATTGTTTTCCTGCTAGGCTTTACCTACCTGACGGCACTTCTTGGCAATCTTTGGTCGATTATCAATCCTTGGAGGGTACTAGTTGAGCTTGGCGAGAAGTTAACAGGCCAGCAAACACGAGGAATTTTTAGCTATCCTCGGAAGTTAAGCTACTGGCCAGCTCTTATTATTTATTTTTTATTGATTTGGTGGGAATTGGCTGGTGGTACAACACCTGCGAAACTTTCGCTTTTGATCATACAATATACTCTTATAAACCTGACAGGAGCCATTGCATTTGGCAAGAAAAATTGGTTTTCTTATTGTGAATTCTTCAGTGTCTTCTTTGGCTTAATTGCCAAAGTCGCACCAGTCGAGGTCGATTCAGGGAAAATTTATCTCAGGCCCCCTTTTGTGGGTTTAGCAAAAGACAAGACAAAACATTTCAGCCTTTTAGTATTTATCCTCTTTATGCTTTCCTCGACCGCCTTTGATGGTTTCAGCTCGACTCTCCCTTGGTTGAGACTTTCTTACCGCTTAGAGACTGTAATTGGAAGTCTTCTTGGAGAAAATTCGCTTTTAACATTTCAAGTAGTTAAAACACTTGGTCTTGCAGCAGCACCTATAATATTCCTGTACATCTATTTGATACTCATTGCAATAGCGAAAGTAATCACTGGTACTAGGCAGACTATTTTAGAACTTGCTAGGGAATTTGCCTTCTCCTTGATTCCGATTGCTCTGGTATATAATATCGCCCACTATTACACACTACTTTTAACTGAAGGTCAAAATATTATTCGTTTGGTTTCGGATCCATTTGGATTCGGCTGGAATCTATTTAAGACTGCTAACTTTACACCAAATATCGGAATCGTTGGCGCCAATTTTGTATGGCACTCTCAAGTTTTGGTCATTCTTTTGGGGCACGTCGTTGCCGTCTTCCTTGCACATTTAGTTTCCTTAAAGATTTACCCTTCTGGGCAAAAGGCCCTGATAAGTCAATTCCCAATGCTGGCATTAATGGTAATTTACACCACTCTTGGTCTTTGGATTCTATCCCAGCCTCTTACCACGGGGCTGTAAAGATTAGATCGGCCATTTCATAAACTTCCGAGGGCACTAAAGCCCTCGGCCTTGCCTGCCGGCAGGCCCCAGTAGAAATTGTAGAAAAGTTTACTAAACCTTTATTCGAACACTTTGACTTCTTTCAGCTAGATAAAGGAATTCTTACAGATATAGTTACTAAATATATGAATGGAAAAATAGCTTAAGTTGCAGATCGTGATTTTTCTTCCAATTCTTCTTGCAACAAATGCAGTTTCTTAGTATTCCAGGCTAAAGGATATCAATAATGATATACTTTAGTTGAAAAATATGGATTCAAAACCTCCAAAATGTCACAGTTTGGAATTATCTGGACTCCGTAAAAAATGTCAACTTTAGCATACATTTTATTGTTTACTTTTATAGGAAGTATTATTGCTCTTGCCGGGGGAATTATTTTGCTTTCCCGCGAAAAACTTGCACTTAAAATTTCTCATTTTCTTGCTTCTTTTGCTGCCGGAGTTTTGCTTGGGACAGCGTTTTTTGATCTTTTGCCGGAGGCACTTCAGCAAGGAGAAAAAGCAAAAATAGATATCTTTTTTTGGACGCTTGCGGGTTTGGTTTTATTTTTTTTCTTGGAGCGTTCTATTCATTGGTTTCACCACCATGAGCAGTATCACGAAGAAGATAATGATTCTAAATCCACACTGCCCTTAATTATTATCAGTGATACTATGCATAATTTTATAGATGGTGTCATTATTGCCGCTACTTTTACAGTAAATATACCTCTCGGCATTGTAACTGCTCTGGCGGTTTTAGCCCACGAGTTGCCCCAGGAAGTTGGAGATTTTGGTCTTATGCTTCATAAAGGACTTTCGAGGAAGAAAATAATTTTGGTCAATATTACCAGTGCTGCTGTAGCATTTATTGGTGCGGTGGGTACTTATATCTTAGGAGATATTTTGGCAGGCTATCTGCCTATATTCATTGCTCTAACTGCTGGATTTTTTATTTATATTGCATCTTCGGATTTAATTCCGGAGATTCATCATGAAAAAAGAAAGGGTTTTGCGGCTATTGAAAGTTTTTTAGTGGTTCTTGGTATAATCGTTGTTTATATCACAGTCACTTTAGTGGAGCATAGCTAAATTCATTGAAGATTACTTCAGGCTAATGTATAGCTGTATTCGGTTTAGTGAAGTTTATATTTGCTCGCAGAACACCCAGGACTGTTAGTCCTCGGATGAATGCGAAAGAACGAATACATACTTCGGGGGACTGAAGTATCTACTCGCTCATGTAAACTCGGAAGTTTATCAAAAAGCAGAATTACGTAATGCAACCTAGGTCTCCAAAAATAATCTACCTTTTATTTTTTCTGTCAGGAGCTGCTGGTCTTATCTACGAAATAGTTTGGATACGTTATTTAGTTTTAATTTTTGGTTCGACTACAAACTCCATAGTTGCTGTCATCGCCGCATTTTTAGGTGGACTTGCAATTGGCAGTCTCACTTTTGGCAAATTTGTAGACAACTCAAATGGTAAAAAGCTCCTGAAAGTTTATTCTAACTTAGAAATTTTAATAGGTTTATTCAGCCTTCTAACCCTATTTTTAATTCCCCAAATCAAAAATATTTATGCTCTGTTTTCTGATGGAAGTTCGCAGGATTTTGTTTTACTTTTTATCAAATTCCTCTTCACAATCCTGGTTTTAATTATTCCGACTTTTTTAATGGGAGCAACACTACCCACTTTAACCAAACATCTAAATCTTTTAAAAAACCGCCCCCAAAACGCAGTTAGCATTCTTTACGCAGTCAATACATTTGGAGCGGTCCTGGGCGTACTTCTAAGCGCCTTTATCTTAATTGAGTTATTCGGACTGAAAACCACATTAATTTTTGCGGCTTTGATTAATTTTTTAATAGGCGCAGTTGCAAAGACTATAAAAGTACCGGAAATTAAATCCACAATCAAAATAAATTCACAAACAGACTTTTTAAAATTATTAACACCAAAAACTTCCACCGTAATTTTGGCATTCTCACTTTCGGGTCTGATCTCAATAGCCTACGAAGTCCTTTGGACACGAATATTAACTCCGACCGTAGGAACCGTGGTCTACGCCTTTAGTGAAATTTTGGCGCTTTATTTATTGGGAATAGCTATAGGAAGTTTATTTTATAAAAATTATGCAAAAATCATAAAAAGTAACTTCCTGGCCTTTGCATTTTGCGAGTTTGCAATTGGGTTTTTTGCGCTAGGGACGGTTTATCTGACATCGAACCAAATTGCAATCAACAAAAACCTAATGGTACTTGTTGTTCTTTTACCTGCAACCATATTTATGGGACTCACCTTTCCAGCGGTAATTGCACTTATCGCAAAAAAAGAGCACTTAGGCAAATTGGTTGGTCTAAGTTACTTTGCAAATACCATAGGCAGCATTGCCGGAGGATTTCTCACAAGCTTTTTCTTCTTGCCAAAAATCGGATCTTCTCAAAGTGTCATTCTATTATCAATCCTAAATTTTTTAATAGCAGCTCTTTTTGTCTCAAAAGAGCAAAAGTCTAAATTTAAAATACCTGTATTTGCCCTGACAATTATCATGTTAATTTTTACAGCTTGGCTATTTGGTTTCAAAAGGAACTCTTTAAACGAAAATGTCACTCAATGGCGAATTAATTGGGCACAAGAAAAAGGAATTAACTACCTCTTCGAAGAAGATGAAGTTGCATCGGTTTTTGCCTATCGTGACGAAAAAAATCTCGACCAAAATTTGTTCTTGGATGGAGTTCCGACAACTGGGAGAGTAGGAGAAACAAAGTTAATGGCACATATCCCGATACTTCTGCACCGAAATCCAAAAGATGTTTTAGTAATAGCATTTGGTATGGGGACAACTTTCAGGTCCAGCTTAACTCATGATATTCCAACCGATGTCGTAGAACTCGTGCCTTCTGTTATTGATGCATTTACTCTCTTCCACACAGATTCAAATGAGGTATTGAGCAATCCAAAAGGAAAAATAATAATTAACGATGGTCGCAATTATGTCTTTTTAACAAAGAAAAAATATGACATTGTTACAATTGATCCGCCTCCACCATTTAATGCTGCGGGTACCACGGTTTTATATTCAATAGATTTTTACGCGGAGATTGCTAAAAAACTTAGACCGGGCGGGATAGTTAGCCAATGGATCTGGTTTGGATCAAGACAAGACGATATATCAATGGCAATCAAAAGTTTTACCGAGGTCTTTCCGCACGTTCTGGTTTTCAAATCGCCGCAAAGTACGGGCGGACTTTTTCTCGAAGGTTCATTCGAACAGATTAAAATGGATGAGATAAAATTTTCAAATTTCCGATCAAGCTCAAAACCGGCCAAAGATTTAGCGGAAATTTACCAGGACTTCACAATAAATGAAATTCCGACTCTTTTGATAGGGGATAGGGAAGATCTGACAAGACTTATCCAAAAAGCAAAGCCGATAACAGACAACGAACCAAATACAGAGTATTTCCTGTTAAGGAAAACGTTCACGAACTCACCAGACCTCACAAAGGTGGAAAATTCTCAAAAATTTATTGACTCGATAAAAGTTGGTCGATAAACTAAAACATTTGAATATATTTCCCTTTCGCTAACCAAAGGTTTAAAATTGCTTTGTTTGAAAGGGTTCAAAAGTAAGATTGTAAGCTTTGATGAGTTTTTCCTAACGGGCAAACAATATCGGTTTAAAAAAGGCCAACTTATATTAAGACCCGATATTAATCCCGGCGGTATTTACTACATCGAAAAGGGCCACGTTCGCGTTTATTATCTAACAGAATCAGGTAGAGAAAAACTCCACGTTATCTATAAAAAAGGAGAACTTTTCCCTCTTCTTTTTGTGTTAAAAAAAATTCATAGAGACGCTTATTATGAGGCAATGGACGAGGTGGTGTGCCGCAAAACAGAGGCAAAAGTTTTTTTAGGGCAACTAAGAAGAGATCCTTACTTTTCTGTTGCCCTGGACCAAAAACTGATTGATCTTTTGAATGTTTTTGTAAACCGTCTGGACAATTTGGAAACTCATGGAGGACCTGCAAGAGTAATTGCCAGATTGTCATTTTTAGCTGAAAGATTTGGACAAAAGACAGAGGATGGAGTTTTAATAGACGCTCCTATCACGCACAAAGATATAGCCGACTCGGTTGCATTAAATAGAGAATCTGTTAGTCGTCAGATAGAAGATCTTATAAGAAGACAAATAATTCAGGTAAAAAATCACAAATTCCTTATTCCCAAAATTAGTAAGTTGCAAAAAGAATTATTGAACTTGGAAAGTTGATTTCAACAATTACAAGTACCTTTAGAGATGACCTCTTTTGTTGGGATAATTCGCCCTTCGCCACCATTATTGGGGAATCCTTTTGGTAAGAGATACCCCTGCCATTGGCCATGCCCCACGCAAACCTCAAAATGAAATGAATCAGTTAATCCCGGTTCGCCAAGAACCTCGTACACTCGAAAATACCCCCGAGCGATAGTCTTATCTGTTTTGTATTTCTTCTTTGATTTAACCAAAACTTCACCAATTTTTTTACTAAGGGACCAAACGAATTGCCCCTGACCGTCTAAAATTATCAACCGAGTTCGAGTTTCTGTTTCAAAAAGTCTATATTCGCCTTCCTTAATCTTTTTTATCACTCTCCAAATTTAATCTAAAGGCGAACAAATTTCTGTGATTTGAAACACGTTTATAATGTGTTTAAAGATACCAGCCACATGTTAAATAGAGCACAGAATATAGTTGCCGAAAGTGATAACTTCAGCACAGTTAAAATGGGAAAAACAATTTTAGTAAGTAATTCTACATTTTTGCCAAGCTACAATTTTGAGGAAGCTCGTTTATTGTTAGAGCCAAAACTGACAGCCACAACAAGAATCATAAAAGGGATATTTCAAAAATCATTAGTTGGACAAATTTTCTTACTTCTCTCGTCAAATCCAAACAAAACCACGTCAAACGCATTCGAGAGGAGGTGAACATAAATGAATGGCTATTTAGTACCAAGATCTATGTGGGGATTCCCGACTCTTTTTGAAGAATTAGAGGAAGACTTGTTGCCGACAGCTACAACAATTAGCGGGCTTTCAATTTCCGAAGACGACAAGAACGTTTATGTGGAAGCGGCAGTTCCCGGCATAGAGCCCAAAAATGTCGATGTCACATTCAACAAAGGGATATTGACCATCATGGGCGAGAAGACAGAAGAGGAAAAGGCAGGAAAAAAATATTACCGCAAAGCGTCAACGTCCTTTTCTTACCGCGTCTTGGTTCTGGGAGAAATTGACCCAAACAAGGAACCTAAAGCTGAGGCAAAAAATGGTGTGATGACGGTAACATTTGCAAAAATACCGGAATCAAAGCCTAAAAAAATTGCCGTTAAAACTGACTGAAAAAGCATATGAATCTTTGTGTAACTACAAAACATTATCAAGTTTCAAGTTCTCTTTGGGAAGCTATTGAGAGGAACGTAGAAAAGCTGAAATATCGCCTGCCGCATCTTAACCCTAATCTTGGCTTGATTAAACTTGTAATCAAAAGAAACAAAAGGAGAAATTATTTTGATGGATCTGTTTCTCTTTCCGTACCCAAGAAACACTTATACGCACATTTTATTGGATTTTATCCCGAAGAAGAAGTTAAGAATGCATTCGAACGCCTTTTTAAAGAATTATGTACGTATAAAGGTAAACATTTTACAAACGACAGCCGGTATTTTCGGCATGATTCCATCCGCCAATATTTTGGCCAGTAAAATGAAAAGTCAAAAAAACTACAAGAAGCAACAGACAGAGCTCATTCGCAGAAAAGCTTCGCTCATTCGCAGAAAAGCTTCGCTTATTGAAAATTACATTAAACCTCTGGGTGTCACGGATTCAAGAGTAATTAGCGCTTTTAGGAAAGTTCCAAGGCACAAGTTTGTTCTTGCAAATTATCGAAAAGATGCCTATTTGGATGTTCCTCTGCCAATAGGAGAAGGACAAACAATCAGCCAGCCTTCATTGGTTGCAGTCATGACGCAAGCATTGGAATTAAAGGGCCGCGAAAAAGTTTTGGAAGTCGGCACGGGTTCCGGCTTCCAGGCAGCGATCCTTTCGCATCTTGCAAAAAAGGTTTATACAATTGAAATTATCGGGAGACTTGCAGATAAAGCAGCTAAAACTCTCAAAAATTTAGAGTGCGACAATGTTCATGTTGAAATTGGAGACGGTTCACAAGGTCTTCAAAAGTACGCGCCATATGATGCAATTATTGTTACAGCGGCAGGTAACCAAAT